>Ga0255338_1001075_pt1 | contig 59396 bp, 55 predicted proteins | sample MeOH1_35cm_T4_19_FD_203715 | JGI IMG/M metagenome (GOLD analysis project Ga0255338, IMG submission 203715) | Sandy soil microbial communities from University of British Columbia, Vancouver, Canada - MeOH1_35cm_T4_195 | ecosystem: Engineered > Artificial ecosystem > Sand microcosm > Unclassified ... | reverse complement strand
CAACAAGGAGGGCATGGTGGCGGTCAGCTGGTTCGCCAAGGAGATCAAGGACGACATCTACACGCAGGCCGTCGATGTGGACATCGACGGCCTCACCTACCGGGCGACCCAGCCGTTCAATTCCTCGAGTTCGAAGATGCGCGGGGTGGAGGTCGCGCTGACGCACAACGCGATCCCCGGCCTGCCGGGGCCCCTCGCAAAGCGCCTCGGCGTCGCTCTCAACTACACCAAGCTGTGGGGCGAGATGGACTACCTCTCGGGCACCACCTTCGTGCATCTGAAATCGCTCCAATACCAGCCCGACTACATGGCCAACGCCACGGTCTTCTACACCTTCCTCCGCAAGAAGGGTGAATTCCGCGTCTCCTACAACTGGAAGGGCCAGAGTCCGATTTCCCTCGGCCTCTATCCGTGGACGACCTACTGGCTGCGCGCCTCCGAGCGCCTCGACGCGGGCTTCCGCTACTCGATCACCAAGAACTTCATCGTGAAGCTGCAGGCCAGGAACCTGACCAACGAGGGCGTGAAACAGGGCTACCTCGCCCCCCACGAGATGAACCGCTACGAGATGAACCAGGACAAGACCTACGCCCTGGATTTCACCTATAAGTTCTAACCGGATCGCAATGACGAACGTTTCCCTGTATGGGTGTTGGGCCCGGGCCGGTCGCCAGCGCGGGCAACCATCAACAACACCATCGTCATCGCCCCGTTAATAAAACTGACTCATTGTTATGAAGAAAAATAACCACTCCCTTGGCCTTCTACTGGCGACGGTGCTGTTGTTGGCCGGCCCGACTTTAGCGCAGGAGCCCGTTTACCAAAAGCCGGCACTGGAGCAGAATGGCTCTTGGTCGCTGATCATGGTGCCCGATATTCAGAACTACGTGAAGTGGGGCCGCAACCAACCCATTCTCGATTTGATGATGTCGTGGATCGAGGAGAACATTGATCCACTGAATATCAAAATGGTCGTGATCGTCGGCGACCTGGTGGAGAACAACGACAAGATCATCAATGATCACGATGGCAACCAGACCACCCAGCAGCAATGGGAGGCGGTCTCCCGGGCCCTTGCGAAGCTGGACGGGAAAACGCCCTATATCGCCGCCAGCGGCAACCACGATTATAGCATCGACGACCAAGGCAATCGCAGCTCGCGCTACAGCGAGTTTGTCACGACGGAGCGTAACCCCCTGAACCAAAAGATCCTGGTGCAGAACAACCGGAATGAACAGGGGCGGCCGACGCTGGAAAATTCAGCCTGCGAACTCAAAAACCTGAACGGGCAGGACTACTTGTTCCTCACGGTGGAATACGCCCCGCGGGATTCGATTGTCGAGTGGGCGAAAAGGATATCGGAACTGGAGCAGTATAAGAAGCATCGGATCGTTTTCATCACCCATGCCTACCTGAACACCAAGGACGAACGCACCGGTCCGGAGCCGGTCCGGTGGCTCTACTGGGAGCCGTATAACATCAACAATCAGATTCAAAAATCGCCGCGTATTTTGCTCCCCAAGGCGAACACCGGAATGCAGCTCTGGGAAAAACTCGTGCAGCCGTCCGCCAACATCGAGCTGGTCCTGTGCGGGCATGTCTCCGGGGAGGGTTACCGGTTGGACACCAACGCGGCCGGCAAGGCGGTGCATCAGGTGCTCTTCGACGCCCAGAACATGGGTGGAGGTCATCGTGACGGCAACGGAGGCGACGGCTGGCTTCGGATCCTGGAGTTTTACCCGGATGGCAAGACGGTGAAGATCCGGACGTTCTCGCCGCTATTCGCCGCCTCACCCATGACCCGGCAATTTGCCTGGAGAAAGGATGCGCGGAATGAGTTTGAGGTGAAATTCAAATGATCGGCAGTCCGGCCCGTGGCTATTTTCTCGATCGATAGAAAAGCAGCCTGGCCCCTTTGGGCGCGGTGGCTGCTGGTTGTGGCCTGCTTGCTGCCGGGGACGGGCCGTGCGTTGTCCGCCACTGAGGCATCGCCAACCCCGCGGCAGTTCATCGCTCACCGGGGAGTTCACCTGCGCTCCACCATTGCCGGGGAAAATTCGCTGGAGGCGATCCGCTATGCCCGGCGGGCGGGGTTCGCCACCATCGAGACCGACGTGCGACTGACCGCCGACGGGCATCTCGTCGTCATGCACGATGAAACGTTGAACCGGACCTGCCTGACGGCCGACGGGACAAAATTGAAGAAGGCGATTCCGGTGGCGGGCGTGACCCTGGCCGAGCTCAAGGAGGACTATGTCCTGAGAGCGAGCGAACCGGAGGCGAGAACACGGATTCCCACCCTCCGGGAATATCTTGAGGAGTGCGGGCGGCAAAAGCTTCTGCCGTTTATCGAGCCGAAATTATACGATGCCAGCGGGACCCACTATCGGGATATCATCCGGTTGGCCGACGAGATCCTGGGGAACGGCAACTACATCATCACCTCCAACAACCGGGCCAACCGGGTGATCCGGGGCCTGGGCCTCAAGGAAGTGCGCCTGATGGGGATCCTGTATCAGACCACGTTCGAGGAGCTGGCGGGCATGGGCAACACGATCATGGCGATCAGCGCCTCACGGTTTGCCGAGGCCGAGTTCTCGGCTCATGCCGCCCGCGCGATCGCGGCCGGCATTCCGATCGAATCGCATGCCGACGATTTTGCCCGTTTTGCCGTCATCGACGCACACGCCGTGGATTATGTTTCCACCGATCTGCTGGCGCCCGACTTGGCGGCGGATGCAACGGTCCTCGCCCGGCATGCCCGGTTTGAGGATTTTTCTTCCGACGGGCAGATCAAGGACGGTTCGTTGACGTTGCCCGCGCAGGGTGCCTTGCGACTCAGAGACCCGCTGCCGAAGATCCATTTCGGCGGCGTTTACCTGGAACTGGAGATGAGGGGCGAATGCAAGGTCCGCCTGGCGAACCAAGAATTCACCATCCGCAACCCCGGAATGCAGCGCCGCCGGTATCAGCTGATGGTGCATGAGGCCGCACCCGTTTTCACGATGACGGCGGCGGCGGACGCTGAGCTCAGGAGCATCAAGCTGACCTGTGCGGAATTCTGAGCGAAGCCAGCCGACGCGCGGCAAGCATCCAGTCCGGCGGAAGCACGCCTCTCTTTATGAAAACAATCTACCTGTTCTGCCTGGCGGTTTCCGCGACGGTTTGGGCCGCCGATCCAGCGCCGGTGGGCCACGACTTTTTCGCCGAAGGGAGCGTGGATTTCCGCACCGTCGTCCCGGCGCCTTCGCCGGAGGACTCCATCGCTGGCCAGGCGGATCGGGAGATCGCCATCATGCTCGACGCCAATCGCTCGCCCGGGCAGGCAGCGATGGCCGGGCATTTCGAAAAATTCTCCCCGTTCACGCTGGTGGCCGATGTCATGGGCGAGGGCTGCACGCGTGAGGCGCTGCCGCTGACGGCGGCGTTTTTCGACAAGGTCTACGCCGAGACCCGACCGGTCATCCTGGACGCAAAAGCGAACTGGAGCCGTCAGCGCCCCTATACCTACAACGCGGATTTGAGGCCGGTGGTCGAAAAACCGGCAACCACCTCTTATCCCAGCGGGCACTCCTTCGCCTCGTCGGTCTGCGCGGTGCTGATGAGCGCGGCCTTGCCCGAGCGGGCCGCAGATTGGGACCAGGAGGCCCGGCTCGTGCGCTGGAGCCGGCTCTACGGCGGTGCCCATTACCCGACTGACGTGATTGCCGGCAAGGTGCTCGGCGAGGCGGTCGCCCGCGCGCTGCTTCAATCCCCCAAGGTGCAGGAAGCCTTGCGGGAAGTCCGCGCGGAGATCCTGTCGAAAGCGGCCAGGAAAACCGGTTGAACGCCGGGCGCGGCCACTACCACGATTCCCGCCAGACTCCGTCAAGCAGCAGGGTGGTGGGATGGGGGGAGATGCCGCGTTCATTGCGGTGAAGCTGGGCGAGCACCAGGTCCACGGCGTTGGCCGCGATGGCCTCGTTGCAAGGATCGATGCCGGGGAGCACGCCATGCGGGTGCCAGTCCAAGGTGACGATGCGACGAGCGTCCGGGGCCAGCGCCTGCAGCTGGTCGCGGACGCGCTTGCCCACCTGCCAGCCCAGAATCAGGGCGTCGGGACGGATTTTCTTCAGCCACGGGCGCAGGCCCGCGAGATCGCCGGGTTCGCAGAATCGAACCGAATTGTTCGCGATGCCCGGCGTGGGGTGATTGGTGACGAAGGCGGCATGCTGCATGTGGTGAATCTTGCCCTGCACAATCTCGCTGAGAATGGCAGCCGGCCGCGTCACGCCCTCGCCGCGCAGGCGCTGGAGCGTCTGCCAGACGCTGCGATAGTGGTAGTGTGCCGCCCGGTTGATCACGGGCGAGATGTCGGTGTTGCCGATGATCACCGCGGCCAGGGCATGCCAGTCCCAGTTCAGGGTGATCTCGTGGGTGCTGGCCGCGGGGGAAACGATCACGCCCGAGATGCCGCGCGCGCGCAGGATTCCATTGAGCCTCGTCGTGGTCAGGTCGTGTTCGCCGAGCCAGAATTCTTCCAGACCCGAGCCTAGCTGCTCGGCGCGTTGCCGGGCCGCTTTCAGGATGACCTTCACGTAATGCTGCAAATGGATCGGCAGGCTGTCGGTCCGGTTGGGGGTGTTGATCCAGATGAAGGCCAGCGTCTCCCGGCTGGCGAGCGAATGGCTGCGACGGATGGTGGCCATCAGCGAAGCAATGCGCGGGTCGGGGCGGTAGCCCATCTCGCTGGCGAGTCGCCGCACCCGCTCGACCGTGCTCGCGGGGATGCTGGGATGGCCGCGCAAGGCATAGGAAGTGCCGCCGTTGCTCAGCCCGGCCGCCCGGGCGACATCCGATAAGGTCACGTCCAGCAGTTTCGTCATGGCGCCGGGTTCGGGTGGAATTCAGTGCGATTGATACGGTCCGGAGATCGCCTTGATGGAATAATCTTCATTGGTGTCATCCAGCACATAGACGAAAAACTCACCACCGCCCGGCTGGACGCGGACGACGATGTGCCCCGTCGGATTCTTGATGCGGTCAACATGAAGCGCGGACAGCGTGGACGCCATCATATTGGTGAAGAAAACTTCCCGCGGGGCGGGATAGGTTTTCTTGGAAAGCAGGCGCCGATAGACGTTCATGGAAGGCTGGCTGGCGCCCCACGTGGAGGCCACGACGACCTGCGGCTGGAGCGTGCGCAGGAAGAACACGCTGTTGGCGTCGAAGTTGGCGTGATGGTTCGCCTTCATCACTTCCACCGGACCGGTGGCCCGCGCCACAGGCTCCTCGATGTTTTTCCATTGTTCGTCGGGCCCGGCATACTCGACTTCCGCGACATCCAGGTCACCGCCCGTGAAGTAGTCGAATTTTCCGTAGGAGATGCGGAACGCGATGCTGCATTTGTTTTCCGTCGGATAGGCGTTCTTGGCCAAGGCGGAGAGTTCGGGAAAGTGGTTGCGCGCCGTCGCGTCGCTGCCGGTCCAGACCCAGCCGTTGGCCGCGAGGTTGCGGATCTCGAAATTGGGGTAGCGCGCCTTGTTGTGCACCAGTTCGAGCTGGTCCTTGCGGCCCGGGACGAAGCGCTCCACGCGCAGGCCCTTGTTCGCCGTCTGCCAGGCGATGAACTGGCGGTAATTCTTCATCTTGAGATCGTCCAGTGGCACGGGCCAGTTGTAATCCGGCCAGTTGCGATCGAGCAGCCGGCGGAGCGGGATATGCTCGGCGACCTCGGTCAGTCCGCCCAACTGGTAGCTGGCGGCGGAAGAAACCGGCGAGGCTTTGTCGATCACCCCCATATGATCGATGTGAAAGTGCGAGATCACGGCGGCATCGATCTGGTGCGCGGGCAGCGGCCGGATGGTGCGCGCGATGTAGCGGGCGATCCATTCGCCGGGGCGCCGTGATTCGTCCGGCTTCGCCGGCGTGCTCCAGTTTGGTTCGGCCGGGGCCGCGCCCGCGTCGACCAACAGGGTGGTGCTGTCCGGGAGGATCAGGAAGGCGGTTTCCCCGCGGCCGGTATTGATGAAATGGATGTCCAAGCAGCCTTCCGTCCAGTCGGGGAGGGTGGAGCCAACGCGGCCCGGGGACGGCGGGCCCTTGGGTGCGGCCAGACCGCAGCAATGGGCGGTGAACATACCGGTGGCGATCAACGCGAGATGGAACAGGTTTCGGGCATTCATAGAACAGCGGGGTTTGGCGATTGAAGGGTAAATCGTGCCTTCAAGACTGGACGCTGGCAAAGCTGCGCCAACCGGCGTCGGGCTGAATACGTTAAGTAAGGGGGGGACATTGTTTCAGGGCCGGCGCTGCACGGATGGCGAGCGGTGCAGCCGAATTTGTGCGCTGAGCGGGATTGCCCGCACGGTCGGTGTCAAGGCGGACGCAGGAATGTGGCACATTCTTAACGCGTTCAGTGACGCGCCGGTTGGTGCGGCAACCCGGAATTGTTTTATTTGCCGGCGATGTTCCACCACGCCATGCCCCGCCGGTTCGGCTTGTCCGACTTTGCGGCGCGGCGCGGCCGGCGGTGAAAACGTTCCGGGTTAACCCCATATTATGTCTTCCTCCCTTCCGTCACACCCGACTGATCAATTGCGCCGCAAATTCGACCCGTTGCGCTCGCCTAACGACGGTCGCGACGAGCCTCACAAGACGGGGCTGGCAACCATCGATCTGTCAACGGAGGTGGTGGTGGCTGGTGGTGGCATGTCCGGGGTGTGCGCGGCCATCGCGGCGGCACGCAATGGCGCGAAGGTGATTCTGGTGCAAAACCGTTCCCGTCTGGGCGGGAACGCCTCCAGCGAGGTGCGGATGCACATTGTCGGCGCCAACTGGCACAAGAACCGCCCCGGCTGGCGCGAGGGAGGTTTCCTGGAGGAACTGCGTCTGGACGATGCCGTGAACAATCCTCAGCGCTGCCGCGAAATGTGGGACCTGTTGCTCTACGACAAGGTCATGGCGGAGCCCAACATCACCCTGATGCTCGACAGCACGCTGGTATCGGCGGAGATGAAGGGAGATCGGATCGAGGAGGTAACGGTGCGTTGCGACCCGACGGAGCGGATCTATCGCATCCGGGCGGACATGTTCTGTGATTGCACAGGGGATTCGCGCCTGGCGCTCGAGGCCGGCGCCGACATGCGACGCGGCCGTGAGTCGCGGGCCGAGTTTGGCGAGTCGCTGGCCCCGGAGCAGGCCGACCAGGAAACGCTGGGCAGCAGCATTCTCTTCACGTCGCGGAAACACGACCGGCCTGTGCCGTTCACTCCTCCGACGTGGGCCCGCAAGATGGATGAGGCGCAATTGCAGCGACGCACCATCAAGTCATGGGAGTATGGCTACTGGTGGATCGAATGGGGCGGGCATATGGACACCATTGCCGACAACGAGCGGATCCGTTTTGAACTCCTGGCGATCATGATGGGGGTCTGGGATCACATCAAAAACAGCGGCCGGTTCCCCGACAGCGCGAACTGGGCGCTGGAATGGGTCGGCATGCTGCCCGGCAAGCGCGAAAGTCGCCGCATCGTGGGCGATCATATCCTCACCCAGCAGGATCTCCTGAGTGGTGGCGGGTTTGACGATGCCGTGGCCATCGGCGGTTGGCCCCTCGATGATCATCCGCCGGGAGGTTTCGACAGCGTGTCCGATTCACCGGGACGCCAGGTGGCGACCATGGAGGTCTATGATATTCCGCTCCGCTCCCTTTACAGCCGCACGGTGGGCAATCTCTTGATGGCGGGGCGGAATATCAGCGCGAGCCACGTGGCCTTCACCTCCACCCGGGTGATGGGCACGTGCAGCGTGATGGGACAGGCTGCGGGAACGGCCGCGGCCGTGTGCATCCGCCATGGCATCACTCCGCGGGAACTGTATCAGCAGAAGGACCGGTTGCGGGAACTCCAGCAGTTGCTCGTGAAGGACGATCAGACCATCAAGAGTGTGCGCAACGAGTCCGGTAACGATGTCGCCCGCCATGCGGTCATCACGGCGTCGGCGCAGGAAGGTGAGGCGATCGCCCGCAACATCGTGAACGGCTGGTCGCGTGATTTTCCCGGCAAAAGTGTCCGCTGCCTGCCGGAGCAGGATGTGCCCCTGGAAATGGGCGCCGGCGGCAAGGAGATTGAAAAAGCCATCAACCACTGGGCTGGGCGCCTGGGGCGGGACGGGGCGTGGATTGAGTTGCGTTGGAAGGAGCCGCAGCGGATTCGTGATATCCAGCTGGTCTTCGATACCGGGTTCCAGCGCGAGCTCACGTTGACCTCCTCGGACAGCATCAACGAGGGCATCATCCGCGGGCCGCAGCCCGAGACGGTTCGTGATTACGAGCTGCTGGGGTGCCGGTCGGGTGAAAATGCCTGGCATTCCTTGCTGCGCGTGTCCGGCAATCATCAACGGCTGCGGCGTCATGCCTTGCCCGCTTATGAGCTGCAGGCCTTGCGCATACAGGTCCACGCCACTCACGGCGATCCCTGCGCAAGGATTTTTGAAGTGAGATGCCTGGTTTGAACCAGGCCTTAAGTTAACCGTATAATCCTGTTTCCCATGCAAGCACTCGTTCTCGAACAAAAACTCAAGCTGTCGTTGCGGGATTTCCCGACCGACGACCATCTCGGGGCGCACGATGTGCGGATCGCGATGCACACGGTGGGAATCTGCGGCAGCGACCTGCATTATTACCTGTGGGGGGCGATCGGCCCCTATGTGGTGCGGGCGCCGATGATCCTCGGGCACGAGGGCGCGGGCACCGTCACCGAGGTGGGTTCGGCCGTCAAGCACCTCAAGGTTGGGGACCGCGTGTGCGTGGAACCGGGCATCCCGGACCCGAACAGCCGGGCGACCCGCCTCGGTCTCTATAACCTGGATCCGGCCGTGCAATTCTGGGCGACCCCGCCCGTGCATGGATGCCTGCGCCCCAGCCTGGTTCATCCCGCGGCTTTTACGTTCAAGCTGCCGGACAATGTTTCCTTTGCCGAGGGTGCGATGGTCGAGCCTTTGGCGGTCGGCATGCATGCCGCGAACAAGGCGAAAATCCGACCGGGCGATGTCGCGGTTGTCATCGGCGCGGGTCCGATCGGGGTGGTCACGGCGCTGTCTGCGCTGGCGGGAGGTTGCAGCCGGGTCTTCATCACCGATGTGCTCGCGCCGAAATTGGAGAAGGCGGGGCGTTATCCCGGAATCACGCCGGTCAATGTGAAGGAGCAAAAGCTCGTTGAGCTGGTGATGGCGGCCACCGACGGGTGGGGTGCCGACATCGTCTTCGAGGCCAGTGGAAGCGACCAGGCGATGCGCGGGCTCTTTGAGCCGCTTTGTCCGGGAGGTTGCATCGTTTTCATCGGCATTCCCGCCGCCCCCATTCCCTTCGATATTTGCGCCGCCCAGGCGAAAGAAGCCCGGATCGAGAGCGTGTTCCGGTATGCCCACGTCTATCCGCGGGCAATCAACCTGATGGGGGCGGGCAAGATCGACGTGAAGCCTTTGATCACGGACAAATTTGCGTTCAAGGACTCCGTCAAGGCCTTCGAGTTCGCGGCCAACATGCCCCCGACCAGCGTCAAGGTGCAGATCGAGCTATCGTGATCAAGCAAGCGCCGCTTTCGGCGCGGAATCACCAAGCCTAAAAACGGCAGTTGAGCCGCAAAGAACGCAAAGTTCGCAGAGAAAGAAACCGGAAGCAACCGACTCACCCTCACGGTGAGTCTCGCCGCACGGGCCAACCTGAGGCAAAGTTTCCACTTTGTGATCTTTGCGTTCTCTGCGGTTAATTTTGTCTGCGGAATTCAGGCCAGCGGCAGGCTGAGGCTATTCGACCAAAAGCCGGTTCACGATGCGCTCCTACGGCGGGGCGAAACGGATCACGCCGTCGATCACGCCGAGGTTGGCCAGCAGCCAGAGCGGATGGGCGCCGGCGCGGCGCGCCCAGAGGAGGTTGAACACGAGGGTCATCGGCAGGCAGTCCCGGGCGACCGCGCGGTAGTCGAGCCACGGATCGACGCCGATCAGCCAGAACAGCACCGCAAAGGGCAGGCCGATCCGCACCCATGGGTTCGAGGCGAACGAGCGCCACTCGCGCAGCACGAAGAGCGACTGGGCCGCGAGCCCGATCCCGCCGAGCAGCCCGAAGACCACGCCGGGGTTGGTGCTGCCCGTCAGCAGGGCGCCGGCGTTCTGCCATTCCTGGCGCACGAAGGCCGCGCCGGGCCAGTCGATGTTGCCCTCATGGCCGATCGGTCCCGGCAACCGCCACGCCAGCCACGCACACCAGCCGAACACCGGCGCCGTGCAGGCAGCCCGCAGGCCGAAGGTCCGCCAGCCCCCGCGGGCGTGCTGCACGACGAGGGCGCCGGCGAGCGAAACCTCGCGCGTCAATCCGGCGAGCAGGACCCACGCGGCGGTGGCGGCCGGCCGGCCGAGCTCCATCGCGCGAGCCGCCAGCGCGAGCAGCAGCGCCGCCGGCAGGTCGGTCAACGTGAGGCGCACGCAGTCCAGGACGCCCACGCCCAGCACGATGCCGAGCCACGCCGCGGTCGCGCGCCAGTCCGTCGGGGGCAGCAGCCGCCAAAAAACCGCCGCGAACCACAGCCAGGCCGCCGCATGGAGCAGGGCGAAGACCTGCAGCACCACCCAGGGCCGGCCGGCGCCGAGCGCATGCGCCAGCAGCGGGAGCAAAATGCGGCGGGGGCGATACGAGGGTTTGTCGAGGGCGTGCGCGAGCGCGGGATCCGTGACGTCCGGCTCGACCGCGATCTGGGCGTAGAACTGGCCGTCATAACCGTAGCGCGGAGAGCCGGCGATCGGCAGGTCTTGGAGAACCGGCAGCCGGCGCGCGGCGTTTTCGTCCCCGAAACGCATCAGGCCGGTGAAGCCGGTCGTCGCGTCCCAGCGCCAGGCGAAGAAGCCCAGCACGAAGCCGACGGCGGCGAACCGGATCACGGGGCTGCGCGCCACCGCGTTCAACCGGGATTCAAACCGCATGGGACGCCTCCTCCCGCAGCCGGATCGCGATCAGGAAAAGCAGCATCGCGCCCAGGAAATAGTAGTAGTTGCAGAAGGCCTGGCTGCCGCAGAGGAAGACCGCCAGCGTCGTGAGCACGCTCGCGTAAAGGTAGCCGCCGATCGCCTGCGCGCCGAACAACCGGTGCGTGACCGTGGCCGCCGCCACGCCCACGGTGATGGCCAGCCACTTCGTCGGCGCCCAGCCGAACCAGCGGAACAGGACGGCGGAGACCGTCAGGCCGTCGGGCCGGAAGGGCGTGCGGAATTGGAAGAACAGGCCGTTGTCGAGCGCGCTGGGCGCGTCCCAGAGGAGGAACGGCAGCCACGTCAGCAGCACGACCGCGGCCGCGAGGGGCAGCCAGCGCCAGCCTTTTGGCCGCGCGAAAAACAGCACGGCGAAGAACACGAGATATTGTTTCAGGCTCAGGAACAGCCCGAGGACGACCGGTCCCCAGCGCGAATCCGGCCGGGTCGCGGCGAGCCACAGGAAGACGCCGGCGCAGCCGACCAGCAGCGGTTCGTTCCAGGCCTGTTCGATCACGAAGAAGCCGCGGGGATGAAACAGGAACAGCAGCGCGAGCAGCTGACCCGCGGCGCGGCGCGACCGCGGGACGATGGCGCCGAGGCTCGCGACCGCGAGAAGTTCAAACGCGATGTGGGCGTAGCGGATGTCGCCGCCCAGCTGGTAGAACAACGCCTGCGCATACAGGTTGGCCGGCGGATAGGCGTAGCCCGTGACGTGATAGCCAAAGGTCGGGGCGCCCGGCGGAGGCTCGGAAATGGGCGTCAGGAAGGGATTCAATCCCTGTAACAGGTGGGCGGACGATTCCTGGAACTGCGTGAAGACGTCGATCGCCGGCGCCGGCGAGGCGAGCACCATGCCCACCCGCAGGCCGCCGCCGAGCAGCACGCCCGCGAGGAAGACGGCGTGGCGCGCGCGGTCGCTCCCGCGCGGCCGGAGATAGGCCGCGGCCACGGCCAGTGCCAGACCGAGTTGGACCGCGATATAAACACGATCGTAGACCGGTGTCTGCACATAGAGCCCGGGCCGGTCGAGCAGGCCGTAAAGCAGCAGAATGACCAGGCCGCCCGCCAGCAGCGCGTCCGGGATGAAACCGGTCTCCGTTTTTTTCGCCAACGACAGCCGCGCGGCCCAGGCCAGGCAGCCGGCGCCCGCCACGGTCAGGCCCAGGGCCCCCGGCGAATAGTGTCCGTGCTCGACGGCCACTCCGAGCGCCAGCAGGACAAACGACAGGAGCAGCCACCCGCCTTCGGAAAAAATCCGGCGCGATCCCGCGGCGCCGCTGGGAACGGGCTGTGTCATGCGGTCAGGGACTGGCGGGCTTGGGCATAAAGCGCGAGGTGCGCCGCCAGCGACCGCTCCCACGTGAAGGCCACGGGCACGGCGCGGTTGTGCGCGGTGAGATTCGCGCGCAATTCCGCGTCGGTGGCAAGTCGCAGGATGTGCCGCGCGAACTCCGCGTCGTTGTCCGCCAGCAGGCCCTCCACGCCGTCGGCCAGCCATTCGCCGACGCCGCCGGCGCGCATCGCGACCACCGGCAGCCCTGCGGCGCGGGCCTCGAGGGCCGCGATGCCGAAGGCCTCGAGTTCGGCGGGCAGCACGAAGAAGTGGCTGGTCGCGTAGAGCGCCGGGAGGCGCGCCGGCGCGACCGCGCCGAGAAATTCCACGATGTCGTCCACGCCCAGCTGCCGCGCCAAGCGCTCCAGCCGGCGGCGTTCCGGGCCGTCGCCGGCGATCTGGAAACGCACGCGCGCGCCGGCCGGCAACTGCCCGCGCACCACCTTGGCCGCCGCGAGCAACGCGGCCCCGCGTTTGCGCGGGGCCAGGCGCATCACGCACGCGATGTTGATCCGGTCTGCGGGTGGCGCCGGGTCGGTCCGCCACCGCGCGGGCAGGACCGCGTTGGGCAGAATGGCCACCGGCCGGTCACCCAGCACCGGCCTCATGTCATGCGCGACGCGCGCGCTGACCGCGGAGAAAATCACCGACCAGCGGGTCCAGTGCGCCATCGCATCGAGGGCCGCGAACATCCGGTGGAATCCGCCCCAGATCGAATGCACGGTGAGCACGGCCGGCAAGCCGGCTGCCTGTGCCTGCCCCAGCGCGACATACGCGGCGGGCGAGATGAGGCTGCTGTGCACATGCACGACATCGAACCGCCCGTCCCGCAGCGCCGCGCCCAGGCGGCGGAAGGTCGCCGGAGTCCAAGCCAGCCGGATCCACGGCAGCAACCAGCCGCGCACCCGGTGCACCCGGACCGCGCCGGCCGGTTCCGGCGGCCCCGGCGTCGGCGTGATGACCGTGACTTCATGCCCGGCTGCGGCGAGTTGGGCGGCGAGCTGTTCGAGATGAAGCTCGATGCCGCCGACGCGCGGGCGATACCAGTCGCAGACGAGGGCGATTCTCATGGTCCCGGATCCTCCGCCGGCCACGCGCGGTCCTGCTCGATCAGCCACGACCACGCCTGCACCGCACGATGCAGCGCGCGCGCATCCGCCGCGGTGAACGGACCGCCGGGGTCCGAGGCCCGGGAGCGCGGGGCGCTCGAAAACGAGCGGTGGACGAAATGGTTCTCCGGATCCGCCGCGTTCACGAACAGCGACCAGCCGGAGCGGTCGAGCCGGTAGCCGTCCTCGCGGACGGCGATCGCGAAGCGCTGCGCGGGCGGAATCGGCGCGAGCAGGTCCGCGCCCATCGCGGCCGTCGGCCGCCGGTCCCCGGCCAGCGCCAGCAGGGTGGGCATCAGGTCGACCTGGCTGCTCGGGAAATCCTCCACCCGGGGCGGGCCGACGAGACGGGCGTCGCCGTGCAGGATCGCCGTGGTCCACACAACCCCGTCGACCGGGAAACCGCGGATGTCGTAGCTGACGCTGCCGGTGAGGCTCACGCTGTGGTCGCCGCAGATGAAGAGCACGGTGTTCCGGGCCCGCGGTCGCGCCGCCAGGAACGCGGCCAGCCGGCCGACCTGCCGGTCGAGGAGATGCAGCATCTGGTCGTAGTTGTCCTCGCGGTCCTCGCCGGGCTCGACGAGGAACGGCGCGGCCTCGGCGCGATCCTCGGGACGCGAGAAGACCGCCTTTGCCGCGGAAAACGGTCCGTGCGTGCCCGCGGTGGCGACGAAGATGAACTGCGGCTGGTCCGGGCGGTCGCGGTCGGCGCGGGCGATGTGGTCCATCAGCACGCGGAACGTCTCCGCGTCGCCCCGGCTGTGGTGGTATTCCAGCCGGTTGCCGTCGATCTCGTAATCGACCTCGTCATACCAGCGCTGCGCCCACGCGAGCTCGTTGGCCATGGCGGCGTTGCCGCCCCAGATCGCGAGGCGGCGGTAGCCGAGATCCTTCAACCGCGCCGGCAGCGCATCGAGCCGCAGGTCGGGAAACTCGGCCGTGACCGTCCGCGTGCGGTGCGGCAGGACGCCGGCGTTGAGCGCGATGAACCCCGGGGCGCTGGGGTAGCCGTTGGCGATGAAGCGGGGGAAGACCACGCTCCGGTGCGCCAGCGCGTCCAGCTGCGGCGTGACGCTGGCCCGGGCGGGATTGATGTAGCCGAGCTGCGGGGCGTGCAGCGATTCGACGGCGATGACGATGATGTCCGGCGGACCGGCCTCCGGCGCGGGTGCGGGCGCCGGCCGGTGCACGAGCGGGTGGTGGTCGTCGAGCCAGGTCCGGCCCGGGATGGCCGGCATCAACCCCGCGCGCACCAGGGCCGCCGCTTCCGCCGGCGCGAACGCCGGGGTGCGGTCCACGCCGCTCAGCGCGCGGAGAAAGGTGACCTCGGGCGGTTGCAGCAGCACGCGGCTCGACGGCGTGTAGCGCGCCACCACCAGGCCGGCATAGCCGAGCAGGCCGGCGAGCACGGCCACCCACGGCCAGCTCCAGCGCGGCTCGGCCTTGGCGCGCAGGCCGCGCCAGACGATCACGGCCACCCCGAGCCAGCCGCCCAAAATCAGGGCGAACGCGGCCAGCGTGTGCGCGAGGTCAGCCCGCAGCGGCAGAATGATCTCGGAGGAAAAAGCCTCGTGCGGCACGTAGGTGGTGAAGACGCTCGGGGAAAACCGGCGGCCGGCCAGCCGGAGCAGCTCGAAGTCCACCGGCCCGAGCAGCAGGGCGAGACCGAAGACGGGCAGCGCCAGCGCGAGGGTGAAACGGCGCAGCCGCGGGACGAGACGCCACAGCAGCAGCAGCGCGAGCGCCGGCGCCAGCAGCGCGACGCAGTGGTAGGCGAAGGCCGCGGGAAACAGCGTCATCGGCATGACCACGAGCGGCTGGCCGCCCAGGTCGCGGCCGAAGTAATGTCCCGCCAGGCCGAGCGTGCGCGCCCCCAGCGTGATGAGCGTCGCGAGCGCCAGGGGATGCTCAAGCGGAGGCAGCCAGGCGCGGAAGCGCGGCCAAGGCGTGCGCGGCGGTTGATTCATCGCTTGATTATGAGGTGGGCGGGCGGCTTCATGGCAAGAACTGCCTTACTCGCGCCGTTCCATGCCGGTCCTTTCCCCACCAGAAAAAACCGCGTCGTCCGGCGCCCTAGGATGGACGTGGGCGCGCGAGTCGGCCGTCTGGCGCGACTGGTGGCGCGCCGCGCCGCGCCGCCGGCGACTCGGACCCTTGCTCGGTGTGCTCGCCTTTTGGGGCGCGCACCTGGGGCTCGGCGGCTTCCGGGGCGATCACGCCGCCCTCGGGCTCGCCGTGCTGGCCGTTGCGTATGCCGGCCCGCGGGCCGCCCCTTGGTTTCGGCTGCTCCTGCCGCTGGCGTTGATGGGCGCGGTCTATGACGGCCAGGGCTACGTGAGGCGCGCCCTCGGTGACCGGCTCACCGTGCACGTCGCCGAGCCCGCGGACTTTGACCGGGCGCTGTTCGGCGTGAACACGGCGGCGGGCGTGCTGACGCCGCCGGAATGGCTGCAGCTCCACATCCACCCGGGGCTCGATGTGGTGTGCAGCCTGACCTACCTCGGGTTTGTGCCGGTGTTCATCGGGGCCGCCCTGTGGTTCCACTGGCGCGGCCGGGGGACGCCGGGCGCGGCGGGCGAACGCCGGGTGCGGGACGCGGAAGCGATGACGTGGGCGTTCTTCTGGCTCGGGCTCGTCTCCGTCGTCACCTATTATCTCTATGCCGCCGCGCCGCCCTGGTATGCCGCCAAGCATGGCTGGGGGCCGGTCGTGCGCGACGCGCTGCCCGACGCCGGCGGCGCCGCCCGGGTGGATGCGATGCTGGGGCTGCCGGTGTTCGCGACGTTCTACGGGCGCAACCCGAACGCGTTCGGCGCGATTCCCTCGCTGCACGCGGCGATCCCGCTGCTCGCGTTCTGCTTCGCCTGCCGCGCCGGTTCGCTGCGCGTGTTCACCGGTCTCTACACGCTGCTGATGATGTTTGCGGCGGTTTACCTCAACCACCACTACGTGATCGATCTGCTCTGGGGCGCGGCCTATGCGCTGCTGATCGCGTGGCTCATGCTCGCCCGCCGGCATCCATGACCGGACGCGAATGGCTCCGGCGCCGGGGCAACGTCTACGCCTTTCTCGGGCTGCTCGTGCTGGCGGGATTCTGGATGATGGATGGCATCACGGTCTACCGTCCGTCCGCCTCGTCCACCGCGGCGCCCGCCGAACCCGCCGCGAAGCCGGCCGGCCGGGTGTTCGTTTTGTTGCTCGACTCCTTGCGCTACGAAACCGCGATTTCGCCCGCCATGATGCCCAGCCTCGCCGCGCTGCGCGCGCGCGCCGTCTGGGCCAGGGTCCGGCCCAGTTACAACGCGGTCACCGTGCCCTGCCTCCGCGCGGCGTTCACCGGCCGGGACGAGGTGAGCGTGCTGGGTTTTGTGCGGAATTTGCTGCATGGCGACGAGATGATCGAGTCCTTCTTCAGCCAGTTTGCGGCGGCCGGTCGCCACACCGCGGCTTTTTCCGACGGATCCTTCCGGCAGTTCGGGCCGGCGATCAATCCCAGCCACACCACCGATCTGGCGATCCACAGCGCCGGCGTGGAGGATTACGACGACCAGGCCGTGGCGCGGGCGTTGGCGCTCTTCCGCGAGGGCGGACATGAGATCGTGATCGTGCATGTGCGCTACTCCGACTACGCCGGCCACCAGTATGGGGTCGGCGCCCCGGACTATGTGCGGGATTTCCAGCGGGTGGACCGGCTCGTGGCCCTCGCGGATGCGGCGGTGCCGGAAGCGGACACGCTCGTCGTGATGGGGGACCACGGCCATTCGCCCGACGGATCCCACTCGCTGGGGCAGGACGTCCCGACCCTGGCCCTTTACCGCGGGCCGCGGTTCAAGCAGGGCTTCGCGCTGGGCACGATCGACATCATGTCGCACCGGTGGTTTTTCAGCGAACTCTTCGGCCTGCCGCTGCCGGCGGAGGGTTACATGGGCGGCCGGTATCCGGAGGTGTTCGCTGGCACGCCGGCGGTCCCGGACAAGATTGATCTCACCCGGCCGGTGTCGCGGCCGGTGCCGGGGTTGCTCTGGATATATTTCGGCACGCTGGCCGTCCTGGGTGCCGGTCTGCTCTGGCCGGAGCGGGCGCCTTGGATGCGGACCCGCGGAGCGGCCGGTTGGGTCTGGCTCGCGCTGCCGGCGGCCGTGCTCCCGTTGCCATGGAATGCCTGGCTCGGCGCGCCGCTGGCGCTGGCGATCCTCGGACGGTTGCTGCTCGGGCAGACTTGGCGGGTCTGGTTGGGGGCGGCGGCGGCGGTCACCGTCGCCGTGGGCTGGCATTGGTGGGGTCGCCTGCTCGCCGCCGGCCGGGAGCGTCTGGAAACCTTGACCGCTGCGGAACTCGCCTTGGGCTGGCTCGTCATCGGTCTGATCGTGGCCCTGGTCGCGACGCGGGAAAACCGGCGCGGGCTCATCGCCGCGGTGGGCCTCGGGGCCGGCTTTCTCGCGCTGCCCACCAACTATCGCTATGGATTCACCGGCCTCATGGTGCCGCTCTTCTGGGTGTGGCTGGTGGGTTATGCCGCCTCGCTTGTGCGTGAAGGCCGGCTGCGCACGTGGGAGGCGCTCGGTTGGGCGGCCGGGAGCCTGCTGCTGATCTTCGGCTTCACCCAGTCGTTCGCCGGCCTCCAGACCACTCATTTCATTTTCCGGCGCTTCGTTCCCGTGACCACCCTCGGGTTCATCGACAACCCGCTGCTCGCCGAACGCGCCGTGCTGGCCAAGCTCATCATCTTTTTCCCGGCCTGGCCGCGCCGCTGGCTGCCGGTGCTGGTCAAACTCGCCCTGATCGCCCTCCTGTTTCAGGTGCAATGGCGCCACTGGGATCCGGGGGCGGCCGGCAGCGCGCTCCTTTGCGCGGGACTTTTCGGCGGCTGGCTCGCCCTGCGCCGGCGCGACGGGGAATTGTCCGGCGCCTTCGGCCTCGCGCTGCTCTTTTTCCTTTTCGCGTATTGCGTGCGGCCGGTCCGCGAGAACTACGCCTGGGCGGACTGCTTCTTCGCGGGCCTGCTGCTCGCCACGCGCTGGTTGCGGCGGTTTCCGCAGCCGGAGAACGCCGCCGCTGATTATACGGTGCTGGGCGCAGTGGCCTTCCTCGCCACCGGCTTCTTCACGGTGAGCTGGTCCATCGAGAAGTTGGAATGGTCGCGCATCTACACCTGGTTTCCCGCCAACTGGGTCGAGAGCGGCGCCATCGTGCTGCTGCCCTGGATCGCGGCCAAGACCGCCCTGCCCCTGATCATCGCCCGCACCATCATGACGCGCGAACTGGGCGCACAGGTGGCCTGGCCGGGGGACCAGCTGCGGCGGCTGGCCGGGTTCAAGGTGCTGACGCTGCTGTTGGTGCTCACCGGGCTGGGGGTCGGCGGCACCGTGAGCAATGTTTACCTGGAAGGCGCCCAGCAGCTGGCGGTGCTACTGATGCTTTGGTTCGGTCTCGCGTTCTGACAGGCGCGGCAGCCGCCAGAGCAGCCAGCCGAAAAGCACGAGCAGCGTGGCGTTGCGGAGGTTGAGCACGAAGACCATGGCCGGGTGCAGTTCGATCAACTGGTCGTAGAACCGCGGGAAGATCGCCTGCGTGAGCCCGGCGGCGACGAGCAGCAGTCCCGCCCCGAATCCGAGGGACGCATCCGCCCCGTAGGCCGCCGCCAGCAGGGGCGCCACCCACAGCAGATACTGCGGCGAAAACACCTTGTTCGTCAGCATGAAGCCGAGAAGGAAAAGCACGGTCAGCAGCAGCAGCGATTTTTCCCGCGCCGCGTTGCCGGCCGCCGGCCGCCGCCACCAGAAGCGCCCGGCCACGGCGGCGAAGGCCGCCACCAGCAGCCCGAGCGACAGCGGCTTAATCGCGGCCGTGAGCGGCGTGACCAGCTGGTAAGCGCCGAATTCCTTGACGACGCCGAGCGACCGGCCGAAGCCGCCGGCCGCCGCGATCACGCCGGCGTAGAGGCTTTCCAACTGCACGCCGCGATCGACGTGGTAGGTGAAGCTGCGCAGGTAACCTTCGCCCCAGTGCAGCCATGCGCCGGCGTTCAGCGCGAGCAGGGTGAGCACGAAACTCCCGACGAGCACCGTCGCCGGCCGGCCTGCGGCCCGACCATGCGCCGCGCCGAGCCACAACAGCGCGGCCGGCACCAGGACTCCCGGCACGATTTTCACCAGCACGCCGGCGGCCGCGAGCGCACCGAACGCAGCGAACCACGCCAATGAGGCCGTGCGGTCGGCCCGGCGGAAAATCAGGCAACCGAGGACGCACACCAAGGGCACAGCGTGGTCGAAGCGCGCGCCGGCCACCCCGCCGAAGGCGAGGAGGAACGCGACGGAGCACCACAGCGCCCGGTTCGCCTGTGCCGCGGCGACCGGCTTGCCGTCCGCCAGCAGTCTCAGGCCCAGCAGCAGCGCGGCGGTGTAGAGCACGCCGCACCACGCCACGAAGCCGAATTGATAACCCGCGAGCTCGCGGGCGAAGAAGGCGGGCGGCAACAACACGAGCAGCGCGCCGGGTTGATACTCCATCGCGACATCGCGGTAGGCGGCGAGACGACCCTGGCCGGGCGCATCGGGCGGCCGGGCCGGATCATGGCCGCGCAGGGTCACCTCGGCGTAGCGGTGGTAGAGCCTGATCTCATTGTGCGTGTCGAAATACCACGTGACCACGCCCCGGACGCCGTGCTCCGCGGTGAGCACCTGGAACCAGCGACCTGTCGATCCGCCGGGACCGACCCGCTGACGCAGGCGTTCCCATTCGCCGTCCGGGAAATGCAGCTGGAACAGGCCGAGAAAAATCACGCCATGCAGCACCAGCGCCAGCAACGGGCCGGGAGAACGCCACCAGGGACGCGAAGCGGGCGGGGAGGACATAAATTAACCGTTGAGAGCGACCGGCGGAGGCACCAGCTTCGCCCATCGTGCTGAGTTCAATGAGGATATCCGGAGGCAAATCAATCCCGCTTCGCCGCCCCGCGCGGCGACGGGGACGCTGAGCGATGGAGCTTCCGACCAGCAGACGATCGGCCTGGCCGGTCGGCGCGCTCTGGCTGGCCGCCGCGCTGGCGGTGATCCAGACCGTTTCGCTGCTGGCCTGGTATTGGCCGGGCGCCCTGCCCGACACGCACACGAGCGGGGTCTGGATCGCGCTCGCGGACGACGTGGCGCACGGGGATTTCTACCGGCCGTTGCAGAGCGAACTCGGCACCGGCGGCACCCGCTACATGCCGCTGTTCTTCGTGCTGCATGGCGCGCTGATCAAGGCGGGTCTCGCGCCGCTGACGGCCGGCGTGCTGCTCACCCTCGGCTCGGCCGCCGCCCTCGTCATGGCGATCGCGGCGCTGTTGCGCCGGCTGGAGGTGCCGCGCGCCATCGCGTGGCCGGCCGCGCTCTTGCTGCCGGGGGCGGTGTCGTTTGAGATGATGCTGCTCACCGTGAAGGGCGACTTTCTCGCCGCCGCGCTGAATCTGGCGGGCGTCGCCGTCGCGCTCGACTGGCGGCGTGCCGGCGGTCACGCCCGGTTGCTGCTGGCCGCGGCGCTGTTTGCGGCGGCCTTCCTCACGAAAATAACCACGGTGTTCGGTCTCGCGGCCGTCTGCGTGTGGCTGGCGGGCCGGCGCGAGTGGCGGCCGGCCGCGCGATTGCTCGGCGCGAGCGGACTTTTGATGCTGGCCGGCGTCGGGCTCGCGCTCTGGGCCAGCGACGGCCGGATGCTCGCGAGCTTCCGCACGGTGGCGAGCGGCGATACCGACTGGAGCTTCGCCCTCACGGCGCCCCTGCGCTTCCTGTCCGAATGCGGGGGTGATCCGCTGGCCTGCATCCTCTTCGTCGGCGCCGCCGGGGCCGTCGTGCTGGCTCCCGCAGGCGACCGCGGATTGTTTCGCTGGTTCGCCGGCGCGACTGCGGCCGTGACGCTGGTGATCTTCGCCTCGCCGGGCACAGGCGCCAACCACCTGATCGATCCGCTGGCTCTGGCGGTGACCGGCCTCGCGCTGCTGCTCGGCCGGGCGGATCGCGGCCGGGCGTGGTCCGGGCTGGCCGTGGCGGCGTTCGGGCTGGGTGTCGCCGTCACGTGGCTGCCGGGCGTGCCCTCGATCCGGAGTTTCTTCATCCGTCACCACCGGCCGGAGATCGCCGCGGTGGAGGAATTCGCGCGGCGCGCGGGCGCTCCGGCCCGGCCGATGTTTTCCGAGAATCCCGTGATCCCGATCATCGCCGGCGAAAGGCCGTTCGTGGCGGACCTGTTCAACCTCGAGCTGATGGTCCGGCGCGACCCCGCGCGGCGTCGCGAGCTGCTGGATTGGTTGCGGACGGGGAAATTCAGCTCGGTGGTGCTTTCGAACTGGCCGGGGGTTTTCCCGCGCGATGTCGAGGGACCAAGCGACCCGCTGATCAGGGAGGTGCTGCCGGAACTCCGCCGGCGCGGCCGGCTGACGGAGGGATTCTACCCGGCCTTGGAATCACGCTATCGGATCGTGCTGGTGCGGCGGCCCTACATCTATCTTTTGCGCGATGATCTGCCCTTCGCGCCGGCCCGATGAATCCCGGGACCGATGTGCGCGCGCTGGCTGCGCTCCGACTCGCCGCGGCAACCGCGCTGGCCGGCGGGTTGTGGCTGCTGGCCTGGTATTGGCCGGGCGGTCTGCCCTACGATTCCACGAGCGGGGTGTGGACCGCGCTGGCGGATGATTTTGCCCGCGGCGACCTGTATCGGCCGGTGCATGGTGAACTTGGTTATGGCGGCACCCGCTATATGCCGCTGTTTTTCGTGCTGCACGGGACGCTGATCCGGGCGGGGCTGGCGGCCGGCACCGCCGGGATGCTGCTGACGTTTGCGTCCATCGGTCTGCTGGGGGCCGTCACTTACCGGCTGATGAAAATCCTGGGCGCCGGCAGCGCGCTGGCCTGGCCGTGTGTCCTGCTGCTGCCGGCGAGCATCGCGTTTCAATTGCTGGGCGTCGCCGTGAAGGGCGACCTGCTCGCCGCGGCGTGCAGTGCGGGTGGTCTCGCCGCGGCCGTCGCCTGGAGCGAGCGTGGCTGGCGGCCGGGCTTCGCGTTCGCTTGCGTGGCGTTTGCCGCGGCCATCCTGACGAAGTTCACCGCGGTGTTCGCGCTGGCCGCGCTGGGCCTGTGGCTCGTCCGCTCGGGCCGCCGGGCCCGGGCCGGCGCGCTGGCGGCCGGCGTGCTGGCCGTGGTCGGTGCGGGCCTCGCGGTCGCGCAGGGCCTCAGCGCGGGGCGCCTGCTGGAATCGTTCGCGGCCTGCGTGACCGGCGGGTTGGGGACGGACTACGCCTGGAAATTTCCCGGCTGGTTTGCCCTCGTGGTGGCGCAGGATCCGTTTTTCCTCGCGCTTTTCCTGGCCGCCGCCGCCGCCGGGATCCGGCGCTTCCGTCGCACCGGGCTCGATCTGCCGCTCACTTATTTCTTTGTCACCGCGCTCGGCACGATGTTGCTGTTCGTTTCACCGGGCATCGACTCGAACCACCTGATGGATCTGCTGGTCGCCGCGGTCGTGCTCCTGGCGGTCGAGCTGACGCAGGGCGGGGCCGGTCGGGGCGTGGCAACAGGAGCGGGGATGTTCGCCGCGGCCGTGGTCGCCACCTGGCTGCCGGGGGTGCCATCGGTGAGGCATTTCTTCGAGACGCGCGGCCGGCCCACGCTAGCGGCGGTGCAGGAGATCGACCGACGGTTGCCGGCGACCGGCCCGCGCCGGCTGCTGGCCGAGAATCCGCTGGTGCCGATCGTCCTCGGGCAGCGGCCCGAGGTGCTGGACTGTTTCAGCCTGCGGCTGATCGCCGCGCGGTCGCCGGCGGTGCGCGCGGAGTTTTTGGAAAACCTTGCGGCGCGGCGCTACACCGCCGTCGTGCTGGTCGATTGGTCAGCGGCGCCGGTGGACGAACTGCCCGCGGCCATCGCTAGCCACACGTCGCCGGGCGTGACGCAGTTTTACGGCGAGGTCCATTTTCCCGCGGGCTTCCTCGACGTCCTGTGGCGCAACTACCGGCTGAGCTTCGTCGTGCGGCCCTTCGTGGTGCTGGAGCCGCGGGAGTAGCCGGGCCCCTCCGACGGCGACCTCACCCAGACCGGCTGGGCCCTTGGCATCTGCCGGGGAGATGATTGGTAGGTTCGGGGTCCGGGTGTAGGGCGGGATCGCTGATCCCGCCACGCGCGTGATAATGTCTTCGCCCCAAGGCGGGATCAGCGATCCCGCCCTACAGTGATCAAGGCCTCGGTCTGACAAATGACCAACGAACACTGACCGATGACCAATGAATCATGGCTCTATGCCTTCGCCCCGAACCACACGGTGACCCGGCAGCCTTTGCCCGGGGCCGAATCGATCTCCAGTCGCGCGCCCATTTCGCGGACGCGGGAGGCGATGTTGGCCAGGCCGCTGCCGCGGCCGGACACCTGCGCCGGGTCGAAGCCCTTGCCGTCGTCCGTCACGCTCAGGACGGTCTGTGTGCCCTGCGGTTGCAGACTGATCTCGACGCCGGTGGCGTTGCTGTGCCGGAGGCTGTTGCTCACGCACTCGCGGGCGATCTGCAGGGCATGCAGTTCCTCCTGTTCGGAGAGGGCATGGGTCGCGGGCGTGGAGATGGCCAGCTTGAGGCGCAGCGGGTGCAGGCCCTGCAACGTCTCGACGAGGCTTTGCAGCGCCAAAGAAAACTGCGGCTGGGGTTCGCTTTCCGGTTCCAGACCGTTGATGAAACCGCGGACCTGGCCGATGGTCTGGTTGAGGCTCGCCACCGCCGCTCCCACGCGCTTCTCCGCCAGCTCGGGATCGTGGCGCAGCTGGCCGCGCACGCTCTCGAGACCGAGACCGGCGGCATAGATGGACTGGATGACGCTGTCGTGGAGGTCGCGGCCCAGCCGGGTGCGCAACTGGGTCGAACGGCGCAGGGCGACCTCGGCGCGCATGCGCTCCTCGACCTCCTTCTCCAGCGCCGTGCGGCCGGCGAAGAACGCCTCCGTCAGCCGCGCCAGCCGGCCGAACTCGTCCTTTTTCCGCCGCAGCGGACCCAGCGGGGCGGCGGACTTCTCCTCGAGGCTCTGCTCGATGCGGCGCAGCGGGCCGACGACCCAGAAGGAGAGGGCGGTCAGCGTGACGGCGATCACGGCGATGCCGAAGCCGACGATAAAGAGCATCTCCTCTTCGTTGTGTTCCTGAAGCCGCGCGAGCGGCGTCGGGGAATAATGCGAGTGCAGTGTCGCAACCGGACGTTCGTCCCAACCGGGAAGTTCGCGGAGGAGATCGATGCTGAACGATTTCGGCTCGCCCGGCGATTTCGTGCCGGGAGGCCGCAGGACAACCTCGCTGGCCAGCACGTCGCCCAGGGATTTCAGCAGGGCCTCGTTCCACAACCGGGCGGCCAGGAACCAGCCCCGGGGGGGCAGGTGGTGCGTGGCGAGATCCGAGGGTTTGATCGGCGCGGCGCGGATTTCCAGCAGGCCCTCGGGCGACCCGACAAAGAACCGGATGAATTGCTCCTGCTGCAGCCGGGGCAGGATCGCGGCAAAGTCGAACGGCGGAGCCTGCGGTCGCGATTCCGCCGGGCGGGCCACCCCGTAGATGAGGCGGCCATCGGGGAGGAAAACCCACGCCGCCTGCGCGTTGAAATTCGGCAGGCTGGCCTCGATGTTGATCGCGGCCCATTCCTTGTCACCCGAAGCGACGAAGGCTGCCATCTCGTCCCAGAGGGCATAATCCCGGGCGAAGGTCTTGAGGGATTCGCCCGTGAGTTGGAGGAGGCTCTCCAGCAGGCGCGCCCGCTCCTGCTGCTGGGCGACGAAAACCTGCTGCGCCTCGCGCTTGTCGAGACGATGCAGAATGAAAGCCCCGGTGATGAACGCCAGCAGCAGCAAGCCCAGCAAAATGGCGAGACGGGTGCGGGTTTTCATGGGGGATACTGCCGGCAGTATCCCGGCGACAAGGAATCAGGCCAAGCCCAGAACAGGATCAGAACGCCGGAAAACAGCGGACGATAGGGCCGTTCGCCCCGTGCGACACGAGGCGCGCCGCGGCGATCCAATGAGTTGCCCCCGCTGATGGTTGATGGGCCCACTCGGATTGATTCGCTGCGCTCAGGGCTTCGTCCTCGAGTTGCGGTCGATCCATCTCCGTCCCGCCGCGGCGGGACTAGGTTGAGCCAAGGCTCTCATCCGCGCGTGTGTTCCACTATACCGTTGGCATGGTGGGCCCACTCGGATTCGAACCGAGAACCAAGGGATTATGAGTCCCCTGCTCTGACCATTGAGCTATAGGCCCCCTATGAGCGCGACTTTGTCGCGATTAAGTGACCGGTGACAAGTGGCAAGTGACCCGCCGCCGTGCGACGGGAATCCCTATTACTTGGCCTTGGTTCTTCGCTCTTCCTCAGGCTTGCCGCGCCATAGTCCGAAGCACGGCGGCGGCTTCCTCTCCCCTGGCCGACTTATACCGAATATCTCCGGGAGTTTAACCACGCGCGCTGCGCGCTTCCGGGCTCGCGTCACCGGCCGGCCAGGCCTAGGTTTCGGGCGGGCCAACGCACGCCGACGTTCACTCCGCCATAGTCCTCGCAACACAGGACGAAGCCGAGTTTCGGCGATAATTCCATTCGCGGGCTTGGATTTCCAGATCCGCACCTCTCATGGCCCGCTATCGGCGGGCCGAAGAAAGCCATGAGCGACCTGGGCAAATCCGAGCGGGTGATCGCCCGGTTCGTGGACGAGCTGGACTACCGTTATCTGGGCGACTGATCGGAGTGGCCGGGCACAGCACCATCGAGAGAAGGCGCTTGGTGCCTGCCTGCCAAGTGCCGGTTGCACGCCGGACCAAATCAATCGCGCGATTTACCTGCTCACGGCCAGAGCCAGAGGAACACCGCCCAGGTGCCGAGGGCGAAGAGAGCGGAGTCGAGGAGATACTTCGCGCTGCCGGACCAAGGGCGCATCATCCAGATCGATTCCGTGACCGTGCCGAAGCCGTGAGCGATGAAGGTGATCGCGCCCGCCCATTTGGCCGCGCGGGCCGCTTGCGCGGGGTCCAGGCCGCAGACGCGCCACGCCAGGTAGCCCGCCACGGCGGCGATGACCAGGCTCCAGAGAAACCAGAGCCCAAGATACTTGCCCATGTTCGGCACGCCGGTCGGCCCGAGCGTGAAGTGCCCGACCGGGCCTTCCTGGTATTTCTTGATCATCGCGGGGTCGGCCATGTCCTTCATGTCCTTGCAATGTGGCACGACATACCGGCCGGGCGAGGGATTGCCGGCGCGGATGGCATCGCGCACGGCGTCCTCGTTGGTCAGGGCGTTGTAATCGGACGCGTGCCACTTGAAGACCATGTGGACGAGGGAACTGATCACGAACACGACCACTGCGCTGAGCAGGATCGGCAGCCAGAGGGAGAGCAAGGCATTCATGGGGTGCGTGGTTTGTGCGGCCGATGTTTCCCACAAACGCCCGGCCGACGAAAGCCGGAAATGTTGGGCGTGGAACCAGGGGAAAGAAGACGGATTCCTGATGATCGAGGACAATGACAGGATCCGCCACCGGTAAGCGTGGGAGCCTGCTGTCGCTCGTTGAGGGGCGCACCTCCCGGTTGGCGGTGATTTTTCCCCGAGTAGCGCCGGTCTGTGACCGGCGGACGCCAGTCGAAGACTGGCGCTACCATGGGCACCACGCCATCTGCCACGGCCAACCGGGAGATGCACCCCGCGTTGAGCTTTGACGAGGATGGGGCTCGTCGGGGAGAGGCTTCGGGTGTAACCTCCATGGAATGAAAACTCCCGTCATCGCCCAGAAATCCCCGTATGCGGTCAACGTCGAAGCCGGTAAATCCTACGCCTGGTGCGCCTGCGGCCAGAGCAAAGGCCAGCCTTTCTGCGACGGTTCGCACAAGGGCAGCGGCTTCGCTCCCACCATGTATAAGGCGGACAAGACCGGCACCGTCTACTTCTGCGGCTGCAAGCACTCGAAGACCGGCGCCCTCTGCGACGGCACGCACAAGACGCTCTAAGCTCATCTGAATAACAACCGGCTCCGGCCTGCGCACCGGGCCGGTGCGCCCTAACGCAAAGCCGGTCGATATTTGGATCAGCTCTAATCGCAGGCGGCAAGATTTGGAGATGCACCCGGGGAGGGCTACAGGGGTCAGAACATTTGACGCCTCTGGTTGAATGACCAACGCTCCTCTTTTCGCCCTCCGCCTTGTCCAGCCTCTGCGCGATAAGGGGGCCACGGATGGCAGTGCTGGCATTTCAACTCCATTAACATGACCTGGACCCAAGGTTTCTTTGCTGTCGGTTATTTCCTCTTCTTTCTCCTGTGCGCCGTCGTCCTCGTGTGGTGGCAGCGGCGACAGCGGAAGACCCGCAAGCCGTTCGGCGACGACACGCGGCTGCTGCGCACTGCAGGGGAAACCCAGCTCAAGATCTTCACGAAGTTTGATGAGGATTTCGCGCTCTGGGTGGGAATCGCCGCCGGCGTGCCGGCCCTGATCGTGGGCACAATGCTGCCCGTGACCCTGAAAATGCCAGGTATCCTTCAGTGGGCCTGGCTGGGGCTCACGGTGGTGGTTTTTATCGCCTCTTTTTATTTCGCCGTGCGCTGGTTCGCCAAAAAGACCGAGGAGATGAGCAACCGCTACCTGGGGTATTTCGGTGAACGTATCGTGGCCGAACATTTGGAGCCCCTGAAACAGCAGGGCTGGCGGATCTTCCATGACGTGCCGTGCATGAGCAACGGGACCAAGTTCAACATCGACCATATCGCGGTGGGAACGAACGGGGTCTTCGTCATCGAGACCAAGACGCGGCGGAAAGGCGGCGCCCGGCCGGGGTTTGACGATCACAAGGTCTATTTCGACGGTCGCGACCTCGTCTGGCCCTGGGGCGAGGACAACCACGGTCTCGAGCAGGCGGAGCGCAATGCCGTCTGGCTGAAAGACACGATCAAGGCCGAGATCGGCGAGAATGTTTTCGTGACTCCGTTCCTCACCTTGCCCGGCTGGTATGTGGAAAACAAACCCAGCCGCGATTCCCGGCTGTGTCGCGTGGTGAATTCCAAGGGGCTGGCTAAGTTCCTCCCGAACGGCCCCGCGACTTTGGGACAAAAACAGATCGACGCCATCGCCGCAAAGATCGAGGCCCGCTGCCGCGACGTGGAGTATTGAGCGGCAGCGGGCGGCTCAGCGGCGGCGGGGTTTTTGCAGCGCGGCGAGCTCGTTCTCGGCTTGCACGGCGCGGGCCTCCAGCTCCGCCGCCCGCTGGTTGGCGGCGGCGAGGTTTTCCGTCAGCTGCGCGGATTCGGCCTGCGCCACGGCGAGTTGTTCTTTCAAGCGGGCGTTGGCGTCGGTGTCCTGCGCCGCCTGCGCGTTGAATTCCGTGAGCATCTTGCCGGCATCGTCCAGCTTGGTCTGGAGCGCCTCGTTGGCGGCGCGCAGATCGGCGACCTGCTTCGTGAAGCCCGACGCCTCGGTTCCGGCGCGCGCGAGCTGCTCCTGCAGGCTCTTCTCGCTGGCCTGGATGGTGGAGAGCTGGGTCTGGAGTGCGTCCGTGGCCGCCCGCGAGTCGTTGGCCTGCGCCTGCAACCGGGTGACTTCCGCCTGGCTTTGGGTGAGCTGGGTCGCGGAACGGGTCGCCTCCTGCTCTAGGGAGCGGATCTTGTTCATGCCGGTGATGCCCACCACGACGAGGGCGAGGCCCATGATGGTGATGACGATGGCGGCCGGTGAGCTTTTCTTCGGCCGGATGATTTCGGTGTCTTTCAGCGCGGAAGGAGTGGTTGATGCATTCATGATGAGGTGGGGTTGCATCTGGATAGTAGTCCGCCGGCTCCGGTGGTTCCGGCGAATGTGGGCCGGCGCACCGCCGCCTTCCGGCAAGGCTCGGGCCGGAAGAAGCTTACGTGGAGGGGACCGATGTTTCAGGCCGGGCTCCGCAGAGTCCGGCCGGGATTCCAGACCCCCTCGATCATGAACGCCTGCGCCTGAGCCGGCAACCCGCGCTCGTGGCGTTCGAGCATGCTGATCAGCGTGTCGATGGCCGCCGCGCCGATCAGCGCCCCGTTTTGCCAGATGCCGCTTACGGGGCTGGCCGGTTGCAGGCAGGCCAGGGAGACGAGGCCGACGTCGCGCGGCACCTGCCGGCCAAGTTTTTTGATGTGAGCGAGCAGCACATCGGCCGACGGCGAGACGATCACATCGGGTTTGTGCCGCTCCATCCAGGCAGCCACCGGCTCGAGCGTCTCCCAATTCTCCAGCAGCAAGGCCGGCGTGGGTTTCAATCCGGGCAACAACTCCACGCCGGCCTGCACGCCCCCGCCCCACCGGCCCAGGAAACGTTCGCGATGGTTCCGGAGGATCGCCAGTCCGGGGCGGCGGTAGCCGAGTTTATGGCATTCGCGCACCACCTGGAGCGCGGAGAAAAAATGGTCGTTGCACACCGTGGTGATGGTCAGCGCCGTATGTGGCACCCCGAGGCGCACGCTGGAAAAATGCTCCCACTTCAAGTCCGGCACGGGGGCGTCCACCGCGAGCGGACCGATCACGAGTCCGGCGATGCCCCGCGCATGCAACATGCCGCTGAAGCGCTCGGACGACATGGCCTCCTCGTGGAGCCAGAATTCCCTTGTCCGGTATCCGCGATATTCCGCCCGTTCCTTCGCCCCCTCCAGCATCGACCGCACGGTCGGCGACGGATTTTTCCGCCAGGCCGCCGGATGATCGAGCCCGTTGACGAGGGCGATCATCGGGTTGGTGAGCACGGCGCGCCCCTGGCGACGCACGCGCATCAGCGCCGATACAAACGGGTTCGGCCGGTAGCCGAGCTGGGTCGCAATCGCGCAAATGCGCTCGCGCGTGGCCGCCGGGATACGGGGATTGTTCGACAGACACATCGAGACCGTCGCCTGCGTCACACCGGCGTGCGCCGCGATGGTTTTCATCGTGACCGGTTTGTTCATGAGGGGAGATTAAGGATGACTATCTGGCGACTCTTGTTACGCCCCGCCAAGCACATAGTGCCGACAGCCCGCCCCGACCGACATGCGTTGCCCGCGTTGGAATGCCAAGCAACCTCCGTGCAAAAAACGACCAGTATCAATCGGCTAAACAAGAATGGGTGGCTTTCCCGGAGCGAGGCGGAAGTAATCGCTTCGTCATCGCGAGACGTATCGCGCCGTGGCGATCCAGACTCCGTCCGGCGGCAAAATCTCTTTCCTCGGCCCTCAGTCCACGGGCCTGGTCATCGCGCTCGGGTTCCTGGCTCCGGGTTTCGGAGTTCATTCAGATCCAGCCGGCCTTCCTCGCTGACGCGGATCGTGCCGGCGGGCTGGGTGGCATAGAGCTTGCCGGTAATCCGGTAGTCGAAGCGCTGCGAATCGAGCAAGGGGCGGATGCGGGTGGCGAGGCGCCAGTGGCTCAGATGCACGTTCACCGTCATCGTGCCGGAGGCGAAACGGGGCAGCGTGATCGCCTCGGCGCTCACGCCGTCGCCAACGAAAACATCGTTGAGGTAGATCTTGAAGGCGCCGCCATCGAGCCCGAGGGATTCGGGCGTGGCATTGGTCAGGCGGAGGGTGAACTGCGCGTTGGTCTCGAGCGCGGTCGCCGCGCCCAGCTGGACGTTCACGAGGCTGACGGCCGGCGGCTGGATCGTGGTGCAGCCCGCGAGCAGCAGCGCGACCGCCAGGGCAAAAAGGGATTTATTCATAAAGTGGGGGATGATCGTCTGTCACACCAGCGAAGCAGGAAACAAGGTGGAGCAGGCGAAGCGGGAGTCGAGGAGAAGCGCGGCCACCAAACCCTTTCCGGGATATCGGCACTATCCCCGATGACAGCCGGCCGCGTCAAAAGTGCGGGCTAATGGAGAACATCGCCCGGAGTTCAATCGCACGCCGCCGCCAGCTAAAGGCTCGCGCGGCCGGCCGGCCTAACTAGGTTTCGTCCGGGCCAACGCACGCCGACGTTCACTCCGCCATAGTCCCCGCAACACAGGACGAAGCCGAGATTCGGCGATAATTTCTTCTGGAACCATGTCTGCGCACGCCCCCGTCCGCCCGCTCTCGCCGAACAACGCCGGATCGTCGCCAAGGTGGACGAACTCATGGCCGTGCTCGACGCCCTCGAAGCCACCCTCACCATCGCCCGCACCACCTCCGAAAACCTCCTCGCCGCCACGATCGCCAAACTCCACGCCGCGTAAGCCGCCCACTACCCAAGATTGAAATAGGCTCCCATGTATCGCATCGACCAACAAACCAATCGCATCACCAAATTAAAAACAGTCCGCTTCTCCGACCTTGGAATGCGGGAACGTAGCCACCTTCAAGAGTGGCTCGCTAACTCGCCCGAAGCACTCGGGGAGGAACTGCTTATCGTTCAGAAGGAATTTTCCGGCTTCGACGATACCAAGGAACGCCTCGACTTGCTGGCTTTGGACAAGCGGGGCGCCCTCGTGATCATCGAGAACAAACTCGACGACTCCGGCCGGGACGTTGTCTGGCAGAGCCTGAAATATGCGTCTTACTGTTCGACACTTTCGAAAACGAGCATTGCGGAAATTTACCAACAATTCCTCGACCAAAACGGTGGCGGCGATGCGAAGGCGAACATCTGTGAGTTCCTTGATCAGGAGGATTTCGAAGAAGTCGCCATCAACTCAGGAATCAGTCAGCGCCTGATCCTCGTGGCGGCCCTTTTCCGCAAGGAGGTCACCTCGACGGTTCTCTGGCTGATCAAACACGGCGTGCGGATCGAGTGCTTCAAGGCGACGCCGTTTCAGGATGGCGAGCAGGTGTTTCTGACGCTCGAACAGATCATCCCGCTGGCGGAGGCCGAGGAATTGATGATCGGTATCGCCGAGAAGGAAAAGGAAGAGCAAACAACCGAGCGTGGCCAGGCACGCCGGCACGGGTTAAGGAACGAGTTTTGGCGCCAGATGCTTGAGGCTCTCGAAGCCGCCGGTGTTGATCTCTACGCCAATGTTGGACCGAGTGACGATCATTGGCTTAGCGCAGGATCCGGCCTGAGCGGAGTGCACTACAGTATGATCTTCAGTCGGGACTGCGCGCGGGTTGAATTTGTCATCGGACGTGGAACGGCCGCAAAGAACAAAGCGACGTTCGATCATCTCTTCGCCAAGAAAGCGGATTTGGAGAAGAAATTTGGTGCCCCGCTGGAGTGGCGCCGGCTCAATAACAACAAGGTCTCGATCATCTGCCATGCCCAGGCATTCGATGGCTACGACAAAGCGAAGTGGCCCGAGATGACCAAATGGCTTATAGACTGCGTAAAACGCATCGAAGCGACCTTTGCTCCGGAGATTGACGGGATTCGCCAGCTGCTTCGAACCAAGTTTGCGAAAGATTCCGCGTGAGAGCTTCAATCTTTGACGCGGGGGAGGGATTGGCCAAGCCTCGGACATTCGCTTGGGGCCACGGGCGGAGAACCGGGCCGTGCGCCCATACCAACCCATCCCCTCCATGAGCGAACTCCCTCCGTTGATGCGCGACCAGCGCAAGGTCGATGCCGGACACCTGAAGCTGATCGGCATCTTTCACCTGGTCCTGGCGGGCCTCTCGCTCGTCGGCCTCGGGTTTATTTTCCTCCACTGGCTGTTCATGGATTCCCTCTTCTCGAATCCGGAGATGTGGAAGCAACAGCCCAACCAGCCTCCTCCACCCAAGGAATTCTTCGCCCTGTTCAAGTGGTTCTATCTCTTCATGGCCGGCTGCATCGTTCTGGCTGGCATCGGCAACCTGATCTCCGGCTGGTGCATCCTGAAGCGCCGCGCGCGGATCTTCTCCCTGATCGTGGCGGGGCTCGACTGCCTTTGCTTCCCCTTCGGCACCGTGCTCGGCGTCTTCACCTTCGTCATCCTCCTGCGTGATTCGGTCGCCGAGGTCTACGAGGCCACGGCCGGAAAGGCGGGGGGCGGAACCTGAAACCTGCCGTCCGCCGGAACTACGGACGGTCTCTACTCAAGTTGTTCATGCGCTCGCCCCGTTATCCAGCCCTGCGTGCACTGGTTTTTCTTGTCGCGGCATCCGCTTTCGCCCGGGTGGGTGAAACGGAGCAGGAATTGATTCATCGCTACGGTGCCGTGACCAGTCGGCAGACGGCGCAAAAATCATCCCAAGGCCGGACCTACACCTACGGTGAATACCTGAATTTTCGTTCGGAGGACTGGATTATTCGCGCGCTGGTGATCGATGGACGGTGTGAAGAGGCAAATTATTCAAAGCGGGGCGACTGGACCGAGGCCCAGTTCAAGCACCTGCTGGAAATCAATGGCGGACGCTCACAGTGGGAGGAGCGAGTGGCCCGGTCCCGAAATTGCGCCGCGAATGGAAACGCCGCGACAAAACAATGGCGAGATGGGGAATGGATGGCCTTGAAATCAAAACGCCCTTGGTGGAGCAGGTGCGCGAGGCGATCGCAATCAAAGCCAAGGAAGAAGCCTCCAAGCTCCCGAAATTCTAACCCGCATATTTCACGCGCAAAATGATAACCGCCGGCAATCTGTTCCCTGGAGCCGCAGCGACCCCGCTGCGGTTGGCGAGCGAACCACGGCGAGGTCGCCGTGGCTCCAAACATCCGGGCGAACCCGCAGTCGCGAAAGGAACATGGCGATGAGCCGAACCAGCGAAAGACGTCCGAATCCCGTATTCAGGCGATATTCGGCTATCGCGGAGCTCACTCCCCTTCAGTTCGACTTGAAGCCGAGGGCGGCGAGTTCGCTGAGGTGGAAGGGGGCGCTGGCGAAGATTTCCTGCATTTTCTCGAGGGCCTCGGGCAGCGAGGTGGCGTCGTAGGTCGACGCGCCGTCGTCGATGTCGTGCAGCTGGATGGCCCAGTGCGAACCGGCGCCGCCGGCCACGGGCGCGGTCTCGAAGAGGGAGCCGTAAAGATAATTGCCGGGCAGTCCGGGATGCGGGCCCGTGCCGGGCACGAGGAACAGGCTGTGCACGGGGTCGTGGATCTCGGGCGCCGCGCCGGTGTGCTTGCGGTGGTGGACCGGGCGGCCGACCACCTTGAGGCGGTGCGTCTCGGCCTTGGGGCGGGACGCGGCGGGGAGGGACGCGAGGTAGCGGTCGAAGATGGCGGGGTTGGCCTCCAGCTCGTCTGACTTGATCGCGCCGGCGACGAGGGCGTCGAAGTTCGCGGCGTGGAAGAGCGGCAGCTTCGCCAGGGTGCGGGCGGTGACGTGGCCGCCCTTGTGGTCGGCCGAGGCGTAGATCTGGTGCGACGCGTAGAGCCGCTTGAGTGCGTCCTGGTAGGTGGGCGTGAAGGGCACCGCGCCGACGGGGCTGTGCTCGATCATCTCGAGGGTGGTCTGGTCAAACTGCGCATGGGGATCTTGCGACATAGGGCGGTAGGATGTGTCGGCGGAGGCCTGCCGCAAAGAGAATCGCCGACGATTCGGCCGACGGCTGACGTTTGAAGGTTTCCGGGCATCAGCCTGAAGGGGCAACTAATAGCGGCCCATCCGGCCTACGACGAGTGCGGCCGGGCGTGGAGCGGTTTGCCGGTCACGGGCGGCTTGGCGTGCGGCCCGGTGTGGTGGGCGACCTGCGGGGCACGGGCGGTCTGTTTCTGGAGCGCGGCTTGGATGGCTTCCTGGTCCGGGATGGCGGGGGAAATATGATATTCGACCATGCTTTCGGCCGCAGTTTCGGACTGCGCGGCGGCCACCGGGTCGGCGGCGGCGGCCTTGGCCGTGAGCTGCCGCTCGGCGTTGAGCCAGATTTCCAGATCGCGGTCCGTGGGGCTGCCGTATTCGTGCCAGAGTTGATAGGCGCGCCGGGAGATTTCGTCGTGGGTGGGTGTATTATGCATGAGAGTGGGAGGTTGAAAGAACATGACCGGCGCCGACGGAATGGGTTGCGGGGAAACGCTGAGAGGGAAGAAGGCGGGGTTGATTAAGAATCTGCTTTGTCATCGCGCGCCCGGCCAGGCGGGCGCCTGTCGGCCGCAGCCTTGGCGAAGGATGATTCAGTTTTCGTGCCTTTCGTGTGTTTCGTGGGAAATTCTTCCCAGCTTGCGACTAAATCGCTTTCCCGCAGGATTCACCGCACCGTGTTTCCGGGATCGCTGTCATCTACGGGGTGTCATTCGACCAGCTCAAGGGGGATCCCGCCACCGCCACATTGATGGGATCCCGCGACCTCGTGGCCCGGAACAGCCGGTTCTACGATGCGTTCTGGGCCCGGACCTATCTGACCCGGCCGCAGTCCTTCAACACCTGGCCGTTGATTTCCGGCCTGCTGCCCGCCGCTCCGCGGCGCCTGGAAATCGGCCCGGGACTGCGACCACGCCTGCCGATCTATGGCACCCAATTCCTCGACCTCAGTCCGCCGGCCATCGCCCGGCTGCGGGCTCGCGGGGGCGTCGCCCGGACCGGCGAGATCACGACGCTCCCCTACGCAGCCGGTTGCTTCGACCTCGTGGCGGCCTTTGACGTGGTCGAACATGTCGAGGATGACGACCGTGTCTTCGCCGAGCTGACCCGCGTGCTGACCTCCGGCGGCCATCTGGTTTTCTCGGTGCCGCTGCATCCGGCACGCTGGACCGTCTTCGATGACTGCGTGGGGCATGCGCGCCGCTATGAGCCGGCCGTGTTGCAGGCCTTGCTCAGGCACCACGGGCTGGTGGTCGAAAAAAGCGCCGTCTTCGGGATGCAGTCCAACAACCCGCGCCTGTTGCGCCGGGCGGTGGAGGGGCTCACGCGGCATCCGGCCGTGGCCGTCCGCTGCTACAACTGGCTGTTCTTCCCGCTTGGGTTGCTGCTCCAGCCGCGGTTGAAATTCACGGCGGGCCTGATGGATCTGGCCGCGGTGGACGAGATCCTGCTGGTTTGCCGGCGGGCGGATCGTGCGTCGCTCCAGCGTGGCTTCGCTTCCTTGGGTTGAAAAAATCCCGTGAACCCCACCGGAATATCCGCTGTCTTTGACCGGGATGAATGAGAAAAATTTCCGCGTGACCGCCCGCGCCCGTTGCGGGTTGGGTCTGGTGCTCCTCCTGTTGTTGTCGGGTTGCGTCGGCTCGCCCAGCTGGGGCAAGTGGTCGCAGAGCCCGGCGCCCGAGGATTATGCCGCGGGGCGCGCCCAACCGGTGCCCCCACCGGCGCAGGGTGCATATGGCCGGTGAGTCGCAGGGCGGGATCGCTGATCCCGCCGCCATGCGTTCCAGTGACAGGTTAAAGACCTGCCCTACAGGTTCGATCGATGAGCAATGAACATTGAACGATGAGCCTTGTCCATTTTCCTGCGCCCGCGCCGACGGGGGTTAATGCCCCATGGTGGCGTGCTCCGCGGGCTGTTACCTTCCCTATATGAACCTTCTGTTGCTCATCATCATCCTGCTGCTGCTTTTCGGCGGCGGCGGTTTCTATATTGGCGGACCGGCCATCGGTGGCAGTGGCGTCGGCCTGATCCTGATCATCTGCCTCGTCATCTATTTCATGGGCGGTTTCAGCCGGAAGTCCTGAACAACCGCGCCGGCGGGCGAACATGAAAAGACAGCCGACCATCGTCACGGGGCGGATCCGGCTGAAGGATTTCGCCGCGGACCATTGCGCCGGACTGGACAAGAAAAAGGCGCGCGCCCGGACCGACGCACGCGGGCGGCGCATCGGCGACCTGCAGCAGCTGCTTTATGCGAACGCGCACCACGCGGTGCTGCTGATCTTCCAGGGCATGGACGCCAGCGGCAAGGACGGCGCGATCCGCACCGTGCTGCAATACGTCAACCCGGCGGGGGTGCAGACGGCCAACTTCAAGGTGCCCTCCGAAGAGGAGCAGGCGCACGATTTCCTCTGGCGGATCCACCACGCGGTGCCGCGCGCCGGCAACATCGGCGTGTTCAACCGCTCGCACTACGAGGCGGTGCTCGCCGAGCGCGTGCTCGGGCTGGTGCCGCGCCAAACCTGGCGCCGTCGTTACGGGGAGATCGTGGATTTCGAACGGATGCTCGTGGCGAACCACGTCCTCGTCCTGAAGTTCCATCTCCACATCAGCCGGCGCGAGCAGGCGCGGCGCTTCAAGGAGCGCCTCGCGGACCCGCGGAAGAACTGGAAGTTCTCGCACGCCGACCTCGCCACGCGGCAGCGCTGGCCCGATTACATCGACGCCTACGAGGACATGCTCAACGCCACGAGCCATCCCGCGGCCCGCTGGCACATCGTGCCGGCCGATCGCAACTGGTATCGGGACCACGTCGTGGCGGACATCGTGGTGAAGGCGCTCGACGCGCTGAAGCTGAAGTGGCCGAAGCCGGCGCCGGGCTTGCGGAAGGTCCGGATCAGAAAGTAAGGAGGGCGGGGCAAACGCTGCTTCGCTCCCGGGCGGCTTTGTGCTCTCATTGATCCGATGAAGAAGACTTTTTCCCTGAAAGACCCGGCGAAGGCCGACCAGCGCGTGATCGAGGCCATCAAGAACGACGTGCGCAAGTATGCGAAGCGCGAGCGGCGGAAGCCGCTGCCGGAAGGTTTCGACTTGTGGGAGCTGCAGTGTCGGGTCGGTCCCGAGGCGGCGCTGTCCGAGGGCCGGCCGTTCAAGGAAGTCGCCGCGGCGATCGATGCCGTGGCCGCAGCCGGGGGCGCGACGGTGTATGTCGAGATCGTGGCGGTGGCGGCGAAATGGCCGGCGCGGCTGACCCCGCCGGCAACCGACACGGAGCCGGCATTGGGCACCGGCGAGTGAAGGGCTTGGTCCGGATGGGCTTACGGCCTGATGCCGGAACCCTATCACGCGGGTAAGCCGAAACAACCCGCGCCCAGCCTTGGGCAAGATGTGAACAGCCAAAAACCGGGTTGTAGCGGAGAATGGAGCATAGCCAAACCCGGGCCGTTGTATCCACGCCCACAACCCACGAGGACCCCGCCATGAACGTCAAAGTGCATCTCGACTACGCTGAATATGATCCCCTCAAACGAACGGCCGAAGCCTTCGGCTGCGAGGTGGAGGATGTCGTCTACACCGCCATCAACGAATACATGCTCCGGCTCGGCAACTTCAAGGAACAGTGCGGCCCCGAGTGCAAAAAGATCCACACCGACTTCGCGTCCATGCGGGGCGAAGTGGTCAACCTGAAGCTGGCGCGGAAGAACAACCTGCCGAAGTGGGCGGACAGCGCCGGCAGCGCGCACAATTACGAGGGCTTCGGCCCCGACCAGCCGGCCAAGAGCAGCCAGGCAAAATTTTGAGGGCTGAAGAACCCCCAAAAGAGCAGCAACAAAGATTCCAGCCCTGGCAACGGGGCTGGATTCTTTTTTTGGGGAGTGGCTGCGGCTTCCAGCCGCAGAAATTGAATTCATCGGCTGGAAGCCGATGCCACACAATCACCCCGCCTTCGCCTCGGCTTTCTTCGTGATCTCGTCGACCACGAGGGCGGTCGTCAGGTCGCAGCCGACGTTTGTCGCGGTGCGGCACATGTCGAGGATGCGGTCGGTGCCGAGGATGATGCCGATGCCCTCCGCGGGGATGCCGAAGGTGATGAGCAGGCCGGCGATGAGCGGCAGCGAGCCGCCGGGGATGCCGGCCACGGCCACGGCGCTGAGCACGGAGAGCAGCAGCAGCGTGATCTGCTGGCCGATCGACAGGTCCACGCCGAAAACCTGTGCGACGAACAGCACGACGCAGCCCTCGTAGAGTGCGGTGCCGCTCATGTTCATCGTGGTGCCGAGCGGCAGCACGAAGCCCGCGGTGCTGGGCGTGATGTGCAGCTTGTCCGTCGCGTTCTCCAGCGCCGCGGGCAGCGTGGCGTTGCTCGAGCTGGTCGAGAAGGCCGTCACCAGCACCTCCTTGATCGCCTTGAAGTAGGCGCGCGGCGTCCACGTGGTCCACACCCGGAGCCAGACCGACATGGTGCCGAAGAGGTGCAGCGCCATCACGCCGGCGCAGCCGAGCACGAACACCCCGAGCGCCACGATGATATCGAGGCCCGACTTGACGAGGACGCTGTAGATGAGGCACGGCACGGCGTAGGGCGCGAGTTGCAGCGCGAGGTGCACGATGCCGGTCATCAGTTCCGTCACCAGCTCGAGCGAGGCTTGGAGGCGGAGACGTTTCTCCTCGGCCATGGTGGTGCCGACGATGCCGATGAGGATGGCGAAAAGGATGAGCGGCAGCACGTCGCCGATGCGGGCGGTGGTGGAGCCGACGACGGCGGCCAGCAGGTTGGCCGGCATGAACATCTCGACGATGATTGCCAGCGAAAGTCCGGCCTGGCCTTGGGAGGCGGCGACATGCTTCGCCGCGACGGTGCCGTATTCGGCCATGAGGCGGGCCTTGGTGTCCGAGTCGATGTGACTGCCGGGCGAGAGGGTGTTCATCATCACCAGGCCGAGGGCGACACCGATGGCCATGTTGAGGAAGAAGAAGAGGAAGGTGCGGCCGGCGAGCGGTCCAAGCTTATCAGGGCGGCCGAGCTGCACGACGCCGGTGGCGAGCGAGGCGAACACGAGCGGCATGACCACGAAGAACAGCAGGCGCAGGAACACGCGCCCGAACGGATCGAGCAGGACGGTGGACACGCCGCGCATCACCTCGAGCAGTGTGGCGGCGGGCTTGACGCCGACGTGGGCCAGCCAGCCTTGGAGGAAATCCGGGACCGACACATGGGGTCCGGCGAGGAGCGTGATCACGCCCAAAATGATGCCGATGACGAGGCCGCGCAGGATGCGGTTGGCCAATTTTTCGGAAGTGGAGCCGGCCATGGGAAAGTGGCGCGCAGCCTAGGAGGCGAAGGGGGCTTGTCGAATGTGAATACCAAGCGGTTACGCCAGTCGGCGCGGGTTGCGGTGGCCGGTGACGCCGTGAAGGCAGAGCAAGCCGCGGGACTGATGGTCTCCCTCTCAATCATGTTGTGGCATCGGCTTCCAGCCGATGAATCCGTATTTCTGCGGCTGGAAGCCGCAGCCACCCAAATCCTCTCAAGGTCCCCGAAAATATTTAACCGCCTTGTGCGGGCGGCTTTAACCCGGTGTCGGGCCAAAAGAATTGCCGGATAGGAGTGAGGGCGTAAGGTCGCGCTTCCACTGCATGAACGCGTTTCTCGGCATCACCCTGGAGATCCTTGTCATTGTCGCGCTCGTGCTCGCCAACGGTTTTTTCGTGGCCGCGGAATTCGCGCTGGTGAAGGTGCGGGCCAGCCAGCTCCGGCCCATGCTCAAGACCGGCGGCTGGCGCGTGAAGTTCGCCCTCAAGGCCACGGAACACCTCGATGCCGCCCTGTCGGCCACGCAGTTGGGTATCACGCTGGCCAGTCTCGGGTTGGGTTGGGTGGGCGAGCCTTTTCTCGCGAAACGGCTGGAGCCGCTGCTCGCGGGTTGGGGCATAACGGAGGCGGCGACCGTCTCCTCGATCGCCTTCGCGGTCGCCTTCGCCGTCATCACGTTCCTGCACATTATCTTTGGCGAACTCGCGCCGAAGTCCCTCGCCATCCAGCGGGCCAAGGGGGTGACGCTCTGGGTCGCGGCGCCGCTGCTGGTGTTCTATTACATCTTCTTCCCGTTCATCTGGACGCTCAACAGTCTGGCCAACCTGTTCCTCCGCTGGGCCGGGCTCGGGCCGGCATCGGAGGGCGAGCACACCTTCAGCGCCGAGGAGTTGGAATATGTTTTCAGTCACGCCCGGCACACTCATCCCGGCGACGCGCTCATCAACAAGCTCATGGTCCAGTCGCTGCGCGTCCGCGGCACTACGGCGCAGATGATCATGCGGCCGCGCGACCAGGTGGTGGCGCTCTGGCTCGACCGGCCGCTGCGCGACAATCTCCACATCGCGCAGACCAGTGGGCACAGCCGCTATCCGGTCTGCTCCGGCTCGCTCGACAAGGTCGAGGGCATGCTGCTCGTGCGCGAGTGGCTCTGGCAGATCTACGCCCTCGGGCCCGAGGCCTCGTTCGAGCCGCTCATCCGCCCGGCGCTCGAATTCGAGCTCACCACGCCCATCCCCGCCATGATCGAGCGCTTCCGCACCGCCCGCAGCCACCTCGCCGTCGTGCTCGACGACAAGAAGGCTCTCGCCGGCATCATCACCTTCGAGGACGTGCTCGAGGAGATCGTCGGCGACATCCGCGACGAGACCGACATCGAGAGCGGCCCGATCTACGACCGCACGGCCAACGCGATCACAGTCAGCGGTTCGCTCACGCTGCGCGAGCTGCAGGCCGAGACCGGCTGGCCGCTCGAGTGGCAGCCCCGCGAGACGGTCGCGACGTGGACCATGCGGCATTTCGGCCGGCTGCCCAAACGCGGCGACACCACGACCGTCGGCGAATACCGCCTGTTCGTCCTCGAGGCCAACACCGAGCGCCCGCGCCGCGTGAAGATCGAGCGCTCCACGGGCGACACGACTCCGCCGATGTGAGGCGGTGGAGCGATTCCGTGGCTGCGGCTTCCCGGTTCGACTGGCTCACGGCCCGGAGTGGTTCGACTTCGCTCACCACCCTGAGCTTAACGAACGGGCTGGTCGAAGGGCAGCCGCAGGGTCCACCGGCTGGAAGCCGGTGCCACAATCAATCTCCTTCGCCCGCGTTGACCCCGGCGTCCGCCCTGTCCAGCGTGGGCCGGCATGCCGACCGATCCGATGACCTATTTCGCCGCCGTGGTTCTCCTCGGATGGCTGGTGGTCGCGCTGGAACTGATGCACGGCAACCGCCGGATGCGCCGCCTCGCGACGCTCCAGGCTCCCCTTCCCGCCCGTTGGCCGCGCGTCTCCCTCGTGTTCACGGCCCGCAACGAGGGCGCGACGCTCGACGCCGCGGTGCCGACGATGCTGGCGTTGGATTATCCCGACCTCGAGTTCATCGTCGTCAACGACCGCTCGGAGGACGACACCGGGGCGATCCTGGAAAAATTCGCCGCCGCCGATCCGCGGGTGAAGGTCATCCATGTCACCGGGCTGCCCCCCGGCTGGCTGGGCAAGACGCACGGCCTGCAGCGCGGTGGCGAACAGGCGACCGGCGAATGGATCCTGTTCACGGATGCCGACATTCATTTCCAGCCGCAGGCGCTCCAACGGGCCGTGGCCTACGCCCGGGCGCAGTCGCTCGACCACCTCGCCGCCGTGCCGGTCTTGCACGAGCGCCGGGCGTTGCTCGGGATCTGCGTGAGCGCGTTCAGCCTGCTCTTCGCCCTGTTCGTGCGGCCCTGGCGGGTGCCGAATCCCGCGAGCCACTGCCATGGCGGCATCGGCGCCTTCAACCTCGTGCGCACCTCCACCTACCGCAAGATGGACGGGCACACCCCGCTCCGCCTGCGGCCGGACGACGACCTGAAGCTCGGGAAACTGATGAAGGCCGGCGGATTCAGCGAGATCGTGCTCGGGAAGGACGCGATTTCGGTCGCGTGGTATGATTCGGTCCGCGGGCTCGTCAACGGCCTGGAGAAAAACGCCTTTGCCGGCGCGGACTACCGCATCTGGCTCGTCCTGGCGGGCGTGCTGCTGCACGCGGTGTGCGTGTTCTGGCCGCTGGCGGCGGTGTGCGTCACGACCGGCGTGGCACGTTGGTTCTGGCTCGGCGCCGTGGCCGTGATGCTCGGCGTCGCGGCGGACAACCACCGGTTCGACGGCGGCCGCGCCTGGCACGGGCTCTTTTTCCCGGTGGGCCTCGCGGTGATCGACTACGCCATCGTGCGCTCCATGGTGCTGGCGATCTGGCGCCGCGGCATCATCTGGCGAGGCACCCGCTACGCGCTCTACGACCTCAAGGCCAACAAGCTTTGAAGCAAAGGCGGGGCGCCGCTTGACGCCGCCCGAGGTGGCACCGGCTTCCAGTCGGTGAAAAACGGCAGCCCGAAGCCGATGGCGCACAGTCATCGGTCAAACAGATTTCCGGACAAAATACGCGGCGTTGTCTTCCTCTGAGAACGGCTGACGGAGGCGATCCGATGCGGACAATCACGACGCAACCCTCGCCGCCACCACGTCCAAATTAAAAAGATCCGGCCTCGTCGAAAGACGATTTGCTTTCGGGTCCAGGCGGGCAATCGGTTGGGGCGTGCTTCCTTCCACGCCCAGCACCGCGATCACCGGTCGCGGCCCGAATCTCAATCCGGCCAACCGCTTTGAGCCGATCCAGGTCGAGCCGGACGGCGACTGGCTCGACGCGGAGTTTGCCGAGACCGGCTCGGTGCCGCATCCGCGCACCCGGTTTTACCATGATGCCACCGAGTCGCTCCTCGTGCATAACGACAGCCCCGATGTCGGTCCCGGGTGGGGACTTAATTGTTACCGCGGCTGCGAGCATGGCTGCGCCTATTGCTTCGCCCGGCCGTATCACGACTACCTCGGCTGGAGCAGCGGGCTGGAGTTTGAGACGAAGATCCTCGTGAAACTGCGCGGGCCGGAGTTGTTGCGCAACGAGCTGGCGGCGCGGAAATGGCGGCCGGAACCGGTCATGATGAGCGGCGTCACCGATTGCTACCAGCCGGCCGAACGTCACTTCCGGCTGACGCGCCGGTGCCTGGAGGTGCTGGCCGAGTTCCGCCAGCCCGTCGGCATCATCACGAAGAATTTCCTGGTCACGCGCGATCTCGACCTGCTGGCCGAGCTCGCCCGCTGGCAATGCGCGGTCGTCAACGTGTCGATCACCACGCTCGACGCGGAGCTCGCCGGCAAACTCGAACCGCGGGCCGCGCGGCCCGAACACCGGTTGCGGGCGGTCCGGCTCCTCGCGGAGGCGGGCGTGCCGGTCAACGTGCTGGTGGCGCCCGTGATCCCCGGCCTGACCGAGCACGAAATGCCCTCCATCCTCGAGGCTGCGGCCGCGGCGGGAGCCCGGCGCGCGGGTTATGTCCTGCTTCGGCTGCCTTACGCGGTGAAGGATGTGTTTCTCCAATGGCTCGACGACCACGAGCCCGGCAAGAAGGAGCGCGTGCTCTCCCGCCTGCGCGACCTGCGCGGCGGCCGGCTCTACGACGCCAGTTTCGGTGCGCGGATGCGCGGAGAGGGAATCTTCGCGGAGCAGATCCGCCGGATGTTCGACGTCACGGCCCGGCGTGCCGGACTGAACCGCGAGGAAATCCGGCTCTCGACCGCCCATTTCCGGCGTCCCGGCGGCGTGCAACTGGAGATGCGGTGGTGACGGAACCGCGAGACCTGAAAATTCAAGAGACGTCTAAAAAGTATCAGCAGGTAGGGCGGACCGGCCCGGTCCGCCGCGAGTCACCCCGTGGCGTGCATTCGCTGAACGGCGCACCGGGCCGGTGCGCCCTACCTTTTTAGACGCCCTCTGAGACCAGAGGGATCGTCAGGTTTCGGGTTTCCGCAGAACCGCGCCTTGTATCGGCCCGGCATTTCCTTTTGGCTGAGGTGATGGAAAGCACGGCCAGTCGCGAACCTCCGGACGATCTCATCCGGCGCCTGGCGGAGCTTAACCAGATCGGCATCGCCCTCTCGCAGGAAAAGGACCTCAGCCGGCTGCTCGAGACCATCCTGCTCGCGGCGAAGAAGATCACCAACGCCGACGGCGGCACGCTCTACCGCCGGCCCGCCGGCAAGGACCAGCTGACCTTCGAGATCATCCGCACCGACTCGCTCAAGATCGCCATGGGCGGCACCACGGGCGTGAAGATTCCGTTCCCGCCGCTCCAGCTCCGCGACGCGCGCGGCCGCGAGAATCTCTCCATGGTCGCGGCCTACGCGGTGCTGAAAGACCGCACCGTCGCCGTCGCCGACGCCTACCAGGAGCGCGGCTTCGACTTCTCCGGCACCAAGGCCTTCGACCGGCACACGGGCTACCACTCCACGTCGTTCCTCACGGTGCCGATGAAGAACCACGAGGACGAGATTATCGGTGTCCTGCAGCTCATCAACGCGCAGGACCGCGCCACCGGCGCGACGATCGCCTTCACCGAGACCGACCAGCGGCTCGCCGAGTCGCTTGCATCACAGGCGGCCGTCGCGCTGACCAACCGGCTCCTCATCACGCAGCTCGAGAATCTGTTCGAGTCGTTCGTCAACCTGCTCAACAAGGCGATCGACGAGAAGTCGCCCTACACCGCCGGGCACTGCCTGCGCGTGCCGGTGCTCACGATGCTGCTGGCCGAGGCGGTGCACGAGACGAAGACCGGCCCGCACGCGTTGTGGAACATGACCGACCTCGACCGCTACGAGCTCAAGATCGCGGCGCTGCTGCACGATTGCGGCAAGGTCACCACGCCCGTGCATGTCGTCGACAAGGCCACGAAGCTGCAGACCATTTTCGATCGCATCGGGCTCATCGACACCCGCTTCGAGGTGCTCAAGCGCGACGCCGAGATCGCGCTGCTGCGCGCGATGACCATCCCGGGCACCAACCCCAAGGTCCTCGACCAGGCCTACCACCAACGGCTCTGGGACATCCAGGAGGACCGCGAATTCCTTCGTCTCTGCAACATCGGCGGCGAGGCCATGTCGCCCGAGAACCAGGAGCGGGTCCGGGCCATCTCGAAAAAATACGCCTGGACGAACCCGCGGGGCGAGACGGTGGATTTCTTGACGGAGAACGAGATCGAGAACCTCACCGTCCGCGCCGGCACGCTCACGGCCGCCGAGCGGCAGATCATCAACCACCACGTGACGGTCAGCATCCAGATGCTTGAGGCGCTGCCATGGCCGAAGCACCTGATGAACGTGCCCGAATACGCCGGCGGCCATCACGAACGGGTGGACGGCAAGGGTTATCCCCGCGGTTTGACGGGCGAGCAGATGTCGGTGCAGGCGCGCATCATGGGCATCGCGGACATCTTCGAGGCGCTCACCGCGCGCGACCGGCCCTACAAGCCGGGCAAGACGCTCACCGAGTCGCTGCAGATCCTCGGCCAGATGCGGCTGGGCGGGCACATCGATCCCGAGCTGTTCGACATCTTCGTCCGCTCCCGCGTCTACGAACGCTACGCGAAGGAATTCATGGACCCCACGCAGATCGTCGAGGTCGACGTGGCGAAGATCCCGGGGTATTCGGGGGATTGAGGCCGTGTATTCAAACCAACACATATCCACTTCCTGTCATTCCGAACGAAGTGAGGAATCTCGACGTCCGCAGGTGATATTGTTCTCACCGCGGGAAGTGGACTTCTCCATGGCCAATACCCCGTGGCACCGGCTTCCAGCCGGTGCCAGATCTGCGGCTGGAAGCCGCAGCCACATTCACGCTCCAAGCCCCCCCGCTCACTTCACCATTTCGCTGCGGAAGGCGATGACGGTGGGCAGGCGCGTGCGGTCCCAAACGATCGCGAGGTCATTGGTCTCGTCCACGGTGACGTATTCCTGCGGGCCGCAGATGAAGGGTTTGCCGCCGAAGGTGTAGGCTTCCCCGGGCTTGTAGTTGCGCAGGGTCTTCGAGTCCTTCGCCAGCGTAAGCTGGGCGTCGATGAAATCCTGCGCTGCTTTGCTCGTGAAGATGGCGCGCTTGAGCGGCTTCAGGCCCTCGGCGATGGACAAGCCCTTGTCATTGAAGGTGACGGTGTAAACCAGCCGCCCGTCCTCCACCTCGAAGAACCACACGGCGGCGTCCTTCCGGGTCTGCGGCTCGGGCTTGCCCATGTGCGACTTCAGTTGCTCGAGGGTTTCCCCGAGCACGGCATGGGCGGGCACGGCCGGCAGCAGGATGGCCAGAAGACAGAGGACGGAGAACAGATGTCGGAGATTTTTCACGCGAAGAAGCAAAGGAACGAAGGGAGGAGTATTTATCAATGTTCAGTGTTCAATGGCCATTTTTCATTTCCGGCCCCGATGAGCAATGATCCGACCCGGATCAGCCGATCAAGTTCTTCAGCGCGGCGAGGTATTTTTCCTGCGTGCGGCTGATGACCTCGGCCGGCAGGCGCGGGGCGGGAGGCGTCTGGTTCCACTTCAGCGCGAGGAGGTGGTCGCGGACGAACTGCTTGTCGTAGCTCGGAGGCGACATGCCCGGCGCGTAGCTGTCGGCCGGCCAGTAGCGCGACGAGTCCGGCGTGAGCACCTCGTCGATGAGGAACAGTTTGCCGGCGGCGTCGGTGCCGAACTCGAACTTCGTGTCGGCCAGAATCATGCCGGCCGTGCGTGCGCGGTCATGGCCGAACTGGTAGAGCGCGAGGCTCTGCGCCTTCACCTGCGCATAGAGTTTATCGCCGATGGTGGCGGCGCCCTGGGCGTCGTTGATGGGCTCGTCGTGCTGGCCCTTGGGCGCCTTGGTGGTGGGCGTGAAAATGGGCGCGGGAAGCTTGTCCGCCTGACGCAGGCCGGCGGGGAGCCTGATGCCGCAGACTTCGCCGGTCTTCTGGTAGGACGACCAGCCGCTGCCGATAAGATAGCCGCGCGCGACGCACTCGATGGTGAGCGGCTTGAGTTTTTTGACGATCATGCTGCGCAGCTGGAGGTCGCGGCTGGTGATCCCGCGGCGGGCGAACTCGCCGGCCTGGTCGGGCAACAGGTGGTTGGCGATGAGGTGCTGGGTCTGCGCGAACCACCACAGGCTCATTTGGGTCAGGACGATGCCCTTGCCCGGGATGCCGTCGGGCATGATGACATCGAAAGCCGAGAGCCGGTCGGTGGCGGTGAGAAGGAGGGCATCGCCGAGGTCGAAGATCTCGCGCACCTTGCCGCTGGCGATGCGCGGGAAAGGGAAGCCCTCGATGGAAACAACGGCGTTGGCCGGTAGGGAAGCTCTGATGTCGGCGAAGTTCATGGCAGGAAGCACGAGGTAAGCGCAAAGCGCGGGGATCGGAAAGCTGAAATCCCGGGACGGGCCCGGCCACGATCAAGGCGGATTCCAGTAAAGATCCTCGGGGCAAGCCTCAAGGCATTGGCCGAGACAGCCCGCGGGCGGGGTCGCCCGCACTCCAGTGTTTCGCCTTGGAGCCACGGCGACCTCGCCGTGGAATTCCAACCCCAAGCCGAAGCACCTGTCAGCCATAGGCCCGGCGACGGCTGAAGCTTCGGGGCATTGGACCCATCACGAGTGAAAGGGAGCGGTGTCGTGCCCGGGCTTGGGTGGGATTGTGGTGCATGGCAGCGGTGCCGAACGGGTATTCGGGTGGAATGGCGGCATATTCAGGGCTGGGGGCGTCGTCATAATCCTTGTAAACCGGGCCCCGGAGATAATCCTTGCGCGAGCGGAGGCAGGCCGTAACTTGCCCGACTCCGTGCTGGGTCCCCATCGTCTAGCCCGGTTAGGACACCACCCTTTCACGGTGAGAACCGGGGTTCGAATCCCCGTGGGGACGCCACTCTAGAAAATACCGCTAATCATCAACGATTAGCGGCTTTTTTGCGCCCGACTCTACACAAAACTCTACACTAACCGCGAAAAGATGGAGCAGTCCTGCTCGCGCTAACCAAGCTGGGCTTGGCCGGCGTCGGGACGTTGCGGGTGTCCTCGCTAGAATGGGGAGGGTGAAGACGCAGACTCGACTGGCGTCAGGCAGGTGCTGGTAAGATTAGCAAGGCCGCGCGGCATCACGTTGTTGGCAACCAGCCCTCTCAATGTAGTATCGCGGCATGTGTCAGGTTTCAGACGAAGACGACGATCGCGCGGTTCGTGGACGGCTTGAACGCGACATCGCGCACAGGGAGCAGCAAGTGGCTCGTGCGCTGGAATCGCTCGATGGCCTGAACCCTGTTCAGCATTTTACGATGCTCCGCGAACGCACCGTTTTGGGGAAATACCGTTCCCGCGCGCTCAAGGCGGTTGGCTCTGGCTTTGACCAGAGCCAGGCGGGTTCGCGCTTCTCCGGAGCCTTGTGGCTCAAGTATCCGTGGATCCACGATGAAGCCGCTGAGCGTGACGTTCAGGCCACGCCGCTCCGATTTGTTCCCGGCACGCGCCCACCCGGTCGCAACGATCAGTGTCCCTGCGGCAGCGGGCTCAAGTTCAAGCGCTGTTGCCTGGAGCGCATCGAATTCATGTAGGAGCAACTGTTTGCTAGAATTAAGGATGACCTACCAAGAGAAACTGCAAGATCCACGCTGGTTCGAATTTCGCCGCGAAGTGCTGGAATGCTACGGATACCAATGCCGGCGTTGTCGGCGCGCTGAAAGTGAGGTGCCGCTGCAAGTGCATCACCCGCGCTATAGCACCGGACGCGAACCGTGGGATTACGACATAACAGAAGTCCAGTGCCTGTGCATCGACTGCCACCGGAAGGCCCATGGGATCACCAACCTGCGCGACGACGATGTGCCGTTTTGAATTCCCGGTAGCTGCATGGCCCTTAGGATTCGGAGTTATTGGGACAAGAACTCGTGCGATCAGACATCCTGCGCGTTAGCTTGTTTTTAATTTCATCCCGGCTCCAACAAGAAATTCGCGGATTGACGCAAAGTGCGCGGAGTCAGGTTGCTTGGCAGCAATCGCAAACACGCTGGCGCCTAAGAATGTCACTTTCCATGCGTCGAATTCGATTTCCTTGGTCCATTGATTGATTTGAGGAACGCCCGCTGGACTGACCGATGGTCCCTTGGTGCGAACGAAATTTGGCTGAATATGCTCGGGATTGATTTCAAGTGAGCCGGAATAAATGCGCTTTACCGACACGCTGCTCATGTGGATCGAATCGGGCCGCAGAGGACCTTCAACAGAAAACCGAAATGAGTAATCTTGTTGGTCGATCACTCCCAGCTCTTTGAGATAGTCGGCATGCTTGATGAGTGTAGCGCCGAGCAGTTTTCTGTCTTCGTGCCGACCGACCAGTATCCATTCCTCAAAAATGTGCGAGTTGAGGAAGGCGCAGCTGCTACCGTCGTGGTTTTCAACCCAGAGAAGTTTGTCCGCCAGCGAATCGATCAACTCTGCGTCTTTGGGTTCAAAATCTTTGATGAGGCGAAAAACCCGGCGAGGGAAAGCGCCTGGCGATTGAAATTCTCCGGCAAGGAGTTTAGCCCACACCGTCTGCAACCGGGCATCGGAAACTTCCTGTGCGTCCAGAATGAAGCGGTTGAGCCAATCCTCATCAATGGCCTGATCGGTGGCGGGCATGGTGTGGACCATCGCTGCTGCTTGCCGAGCCACTGATTCGATGTTCTCCTGTTTTTTGATTTCCTGGGCGACGAGGCGATTCGCTGCTCTGTAACGGATTTCCTCTACTTCGATTTCTGCCTTGGTTTTGGTGATCAACGCATCAGCGAGTGCTTTTGCCTCCCTGCGGATGCGTGTTGGCTCATAGATCGTTCCAACCGCTTTCGAGACAACTTCGATAAGCTTGGAGGAAGGTTCAGACAATCCAGCGAGGTCTTTGATTTCCATGGTTGATCTCTCCATGCCCTGCAGTGGCGGGACAACTTATTTCGCGAAAAATCGCCGGCTCGTCAGTCCAGCCATAGACGGATTTCGCACAGATTTGAACGCCTAATGGTTGGTCGTAGGCCAAACAACTGCCCCATTGAAATATGGATAGTGGTGGGATTGTCCCGGCATTGCGATCTTTCCCTCAGGCGCACCGCCCTTTGTGCGGTGCGCCTGGTTATTCTTGGAATGCATGGCTACTCGACTTCCCTTCACTCCTACGGACGAACAGACAGTCCTTCGTGCAATCGCAAATTGGAAACCCCGTGATCGTTGCCTGATTCATTTTGGTCTCAACACCGGCTTCCGTGCCTCAGAACTCAGCTCGATTCGGGTCGGCCAGGTGTGGACCGGACAAGCGGTTCGCGATGAAATCACCGTTGCTCGAGTATGCCTGAAAGGCGGTCGAGGCGTCCGCCGCCGGTCGGTGCGCTCTCGCACGGTGCCGCTCAATGTATGTGCGAAGGCCGCATTGAACGATTACCTCACCTTACGTCAGCGGCGAGATGGCCAATTGGATCCCGCTGCCTCTCTGTTTCGGAGCACCCAAACAGGGCGCGGATTACTGCGATGGCGAATCAACACGCTGGTTCGTCGGGCGGCTGAAGCCGCGGGTTTGCCGAGTCCGGAAAGGTATGGTGGGCATTCGATGAGAAAGCGATTCTGTCACCGGGTCTACGAGGCTACAGGTCATGACATTAACCTGACGAGGATCGCTATGTCGCACGCGCAAATAAGCACGACCCAGCGATACCTATTCGCCGACGAATCGGCCGTCCGATCCGCAATTCTTGCGATTGGCGCCTAATGCGTAATACGGGCGCCAAATTCCGACAAACACTCCGCCACGTATAGATGGCTGGAACCAAAGTTTGCGGCATTTACGCCGCGAGCGGCAATGCAGGCGGCCGGCAAGGTCGCCTGCATTGCTATCGGCGGCACAGCCTAACCGCAGGGCCAACAGTTCCAAACCCTCGGCTGAAATAATTTCCATGAACCACCACCAATCGACCGCTCCACCACGTTCCAGAAAACTCGGCTCCGAACCAACCCAGGTGATGAGCAGGTCCAGTCTCGGGCCGGGATCCAAGGATATCAGCCCCCAAAAAGGGACAGAAGCAAAGCTCCAAATTGTTTATCATGCACTCAAGATAATCGAAGCTGCGATCACGCTACTCCACGGCATCATATAATTGACTCTCGCTTCCCTTGCCCGCCCGTATCCCCTCCCGCCGGGGTGCGGGCTTTTTTTATTCTCAATACGGCCCCTTCAATAGGCAGGATCCCACATCTCCAGATAACCGAGCACGGCAGCAAATATTGTGGAAATCACCAAGGGCTTAGAATTGCCAACAGTAGTTATACTTTTCCGCCCCCTTCTCAAAACCCCGCTGCACCACCGGTGCTTCGATTTGGCGAGAACCAGATCACCGACTGTCACCTTCCTCGCTCGGGACATTAGAACGTGAGCCCCCCGCGGAATATTCGGGAACTCCAGGCTCTCGGACGCGCACAGGCTAAAAATGTCCGCGCAGTGGAAAAGGGTCGGGTTCGCCAATGAAGCACTTATCCTGATGACCGGAATCTGGGCTTCAGGGTTGTCCAGAAAGTCGAGTTGATCTGTCGTGGTCAGGGAACGGAACCGAAGAGGTTCGCTTGGGAGGACCGGCTGCCAGCGATTGCCCGGACCCTTACTGACCAATCCCAGGCGAGCGAGATTGATCATGTGATACGACAGCGCGCTGCGGTTCATGCCGACGACGGCACCAAGCTCTGCAAGCGAGGGCGGAACGCCGTGTTTCGCGCAATGATCCCGTAGGGCCTCGATCATCTCTTGTTGTCGGCGGTTAGGCATGGGACTGGAATTCGGACATTGTCCGAATTCCGGGGCAACGACCAATTCACCGCCTGGCTGCTCTGAACAGCGCATGGCGTGAGAATAGATTCGGACACCGATCCATACTTCGGTTTCCCGCGGTTGGTTGGCCGCTGGCCGGCTTCGTGATCATCGCCGACGAGGCAATAATTCACCGGTAATTCCGCCGACATTCCCCACAGGAATTTAGGCGGTATTTAGCGCCAGTCCCCGTTTTGTGGCCACAAGACCCACATATCACTGGATAGTAGCAATTAAGGAAGGAGCGGGTCTATTCCTGTTTCCCTGCGAAGATCGGAAATCACCAACAGCCAAAAAGTCCGTCGCGGCTGCGCAATTTGCCCGTAATGGACGCATGAAAAAGCATACCAAAAAGGACAACCGCTGCGTTGATGTTCATTTCCGCGCGACGGTGGGCGAGGACAAAGATATCCGGGAGCGGGCAAAATCCCGCAAGCTAACCTTGACCGACTATCTGGTCGGGCTGGGCTGCGGAAATGGTTTGGCGCTCGGTTGGGTTGCCGAACTGGAACTACAGGCGATGAGGAATCTGGCGGAGTCGCTCCGCGAGATCGGGCTAATTAACCTCGAGCTCGCCGTGGACGTGGATGACGAGGCGGCGGCGCGCGCAATAATTCAAGCGGGGGTCAGGGAGATCGAGATCGCAGATGTCCTGGACGCGATGATCGACCATCTCCGCGCATCATTTCCGGCGAGACCGAAAAAGCAGAAGAATGGAGGATCCGATGCTAACTAAGCTGATAGAGCTCCGCTCCGTCCCTGATACGATCATCTATCTCCTACAGGAGCGCGATAACCAAAAAAGGACTCGTGCGAGAATCGAAATCGAGGGTTCCCATTCCCTGCAGGAATTCCTCCGCCTTGCCATCAATTTTGGCTCATCGGGTGGCCGGGCTGCGGACCACTTGGTAGTGGCCATGGGCAAGGATTGTGGACCGGGCTGGAGGACACGCGCCGATGCAATTGGCAATGCCCTAGTTAAATTCCTGTTTCTCGGTTTGGTGGGCGGGGTTCCGTGGATTCGGGTTCGGCATACGAACGCAGATGGTTCGTTTCATGATCACTATCTATTTCTGCGGTTTCACTTTCTCTCAGGCCACCAGATTTCGCTGCTGCCGGCCCCTCAGGATATCGAACATCTCATGCTGTTCCAAACGGGTCAAAATGTGCGGTTTGGCGCTATAGATCCATTCGATCCGGCCTTTGCTCGGCAGCTCGCATTTCTGCCGCGGGAATTGTCGCAGAAGCTGGCTAACAGGGCCCGCAGAATTCAGGTCACCCTGCGGGATGCGCTGGTGGAGGGAATTGTCCAGAACAACCAGGATGCCCGGGATTTTCTGGCGAATCGAGGATGCCGGGTCCGGATTACCAATCGGCGACTGGTGTTGGAAATCGGGAAGACGGCAATTGTCCTGACAACGCCAGCATTCGGTGAGGTGCGCCCTATGCCGCTGACACCTGGGGCCCTCCGCCCTTGGTTTACGATCGAACATCGGGAATTGCTCCGCCGCGCGAACACGTTCCGGGCTCTCCGACACATCGTAAAATATCCCGTCCTCCCATTTCATAAAGAATCGTTGAGAAGCGAAAACGGCCCGTATTCAGGGCGCCATGAACAAACACAATCCTCCGCCTCAATCCCGCCAACACATCCGAAAACTGTATCGCCCGGCGAACCGCCGACGGATCTCGATTCTTCTGCCGGAGATGATGAACTTGAGCCAACACCAACGCGATTCACTCGCGCGCGTCTTGCCGAATTACAGCGCCAAATCGGGAAGGAACTCACCCGGTGGCACGGAGCAACTATCGGACTGTGTTCTGGAATTGGCCGCGGTGATCGCCGAATTGACGGCCCAACTCCGGGACGCCCAGCACGATCATATCCCCACCTTGGTGGAGCCCTTCCCCAAGAACTTGCGCCAGCCAGTGCGCCACCTGCAGCAAATCCTCCGCCGGCTGAATCCCTTGGTCGCCCAACTCCAGGCGAATTGCCCGGCCGAAACATCAGCCGAGGCAACACCGCCGGCCCAGATAACAATCCCCTGATGAATCTCTAACACCCTATTGCCCGATGCCTACCATCCTTAACATCAACGGTCAAAAAATCCCGGTCACTTGCCGCAATGCCGTTCCACGGAATCGCGAAATTCAAAACGCCCTGGATGGCTATGGCGGTCCAGTTTTCTGTGAATGCGTCCGCGGCCAGCAATGGCGTTTGATTCCGTTTCCTTACGACGTGGGTATGCAATTCCGACGATTGTGCGCCGATGATCCCCATGCCGAAGATTGCGTATACAACCTCGGCCTTGTAAATTTATCCAAATATTCGAGGCGGCTGTTGGATCCTCGGCCGGTGCGGGTCTCAATTCGGTCGCCCAGGGGCACTGGATCGGGCGCACCGCGCGCCCAGCCCGCGCACCGCTATGCGGCCTTCAGCACCTTGGTTTCCGAACTTTTCAGCTGGATAAATTATGCTACCTGGGGCTTTGCCCAGCTTGGATTGCGGGTTGGTCATTACCGGTCACCATCTTCGGAGGATTTCTTTCGCGCGATTCCCTTGGCCGCGGCGCGCGTCAAGGTCGACAATAGCCCGCTGATTCAGGCGGCAGCAGCGGCTGGGGTGAGCATCAGGATCGGCAATTGCCGGTGCCTGCCCACCGGACTGATGGATTCCGATAAGGCGAACCTGATGATTACCGGCATTCCCCTCGCGGGGGATGCGAAGATCGCAGTTGAATTGTGGTCGGTTGACACGCGGCTTCTGGCGAAGGCAATCCCGGCCTACGACAATGCGATTGGCAAACCGGGTCCGTTTTTGACCGTTGCCGCCTTCGATGCCGGACAGTGCTTTCGTCTCGGATTTGCCCGTGGATACATGTGCGATGGGGTGATGGGGCCGGCGGCTTCCGAACCGGAGGCGCGGATGATGCGATATTTCCGGGCGCATGATGTGCCGGCGTGCAAGGTGTCAGGACTCGAAGGCCTCCGTGAATTCGCCAGCACCCTGGGAATCTCCTCCGAAATTGCCAGTGCCCTGCGCCACGCGCCGGACTTTATTTGTTTTCGGCCGGGTGATCTTCCGTCCTTTGGCGAGGTAACATCATATGACCGCGGCGAAATCGCGGAAACCCACCGTCGCAAGGTTATCGAACGGGTGGAACATTACCTCCAAATAGCAGAGGGACGCATCCAGGCAGAAATCTGGCAACTCGCGGGACCGGTGCCGGAGCAATTGCATGTCATTCGGTCGATGCGGGACTATTTGCGGCTCAAGGAGGCCGACGGGCTGCTTTTCTGAGTTTCGAAGGATTGTCCCGAAAAACGCCCATAATCAAGACATGTCCTCAATTCCCGACAATAGCTCAACTCCCGATAATAGCGCAAAGTCCGATGACAGATCGCCGTCCGCTGGCGGCGCCCCGGAGGGGCGGCCCAGCCAGCGGAAATTCCGCAAGCGGCGGGTCCGCCGGCGCGATCTGAGCCAGGCGGAGGGGTTGCGCCCCAATGAAGTCTACCTCCTCTATGGCATCCCGGCATCGACGCTCTGCGAATACTGCAAGGATCGGGATCCCGCCAAGCGTCTGCCTTCGCGAAAGATTGAAGGCCGATCAGGGCACAGAGGGGTGCGCATCATCATTAAGACTGAACTAGTCGATTGGCTTGAAAAGCGGCGGAGTTGACCGGATGAGCCGGCGCCCGCTGACCGATTCCAAATCATTGGTCGGCCGATGATGAATCCGGCGGGAAATCACCTGGCGGGATGGACCGCCACGGGCACACCGATGTTTCGGTGCCCGGCACGATCGGCTCTGTGCCCCACAGGAGGGCGTGATTCGTCCAGTATTCCCAGGCTTGCTCGGTCGCGATCCGATCCCATGGCTCGGGCTCGGCGGCGGTGCCTACGAATGCGGTGATCAGCACCATAGCGTCGAATTCCTGCGTCGGCTTTAAAATCACCAGGACGCTGGAGCAGGGGGCGGGCATCCGGTTCTTAACGAAGCGGGTCAGGCCGAGGCGATTGGGCCGCCGGGCGTAAACAATCTCGTCTCCCGGTCCAGTCTCGACGCAGGTGCATTCGCCAACAACCCGGCCCATCGGAATGGCCACCTTGGCGAAATCATGCGGCTGGATCTCGAGATTGAGGAGCGCTTCCTGCAAGAGGGGACGAGCGAGATGCCGGTGACTGTTGGGACGGTCGATTACTGGAACGGCATTCGCCGTAAAGCCCAATAGTTGGGTGTTTCTATCGAACCGGATACGATATCGGCGGCCCGCGGATGGTCCCGGATGCGGGAACATTGAAGCGACGCCGAAGCGGTCGCGTGTTGAGTTCGGCCGGAAACCGGAGAATCGATTGTGGTAGGGGTTTGAGTTCATGTTTGGTTTGGTTGGGGGGGACGAATAATCCGCGGCCGGGTTGACTTTGGGAAGTGGTCCCAAATTGTGCGTATCGGTGCCGCTTTACATCCGGAGGCCTAAAGGTCAGGCAGCGTCTCAACCGCGGTGTGCTGTTGCTGCAATTCAGTGTGGGTGTAGATGCGACTGACCTTTTCGTCTTCGTGGCCGACCACCCGCATGCGCATCATTTCCGACACGCCGGCCTGATCGAGCCAAGTCGAGGTCGAATGGCGAAGGCTGTGTGGCGAGTAACCGGCGAGCTTTCGCCCGAAGCCTTTCTCCTTCGTCCGCTCTGCATACGGCTGGGAAATGCCAATCCGGGGCAGAATGGTTTCGCGAAAAACCTTGGAGAGCCTTCGTTTGGGCAGTTTTGCCAGGTGCGGCATCACGAAAACCTCGGAATTGAGGCTTTCTGCCCGTCGGGCCAAGAGATGCGAACGGAGGGCGCGATGCATCATGACCAAATGCCGGTCAATATTCTTGATGCGTATCAGGTGGACACCCGGCAGATCAAAATCAATATTTTCCCACCGCAGTTGGGCCACCTCCTGCTGCCGCCCAGCCGTATATCCCGATGTGATAATGAAGGTCTGCCAGTCTGGGTGCACCTCATGGCCACGGGAACTTTTGCTGCCCGGCGCCGTCGCCTGCACGAGGGCGCGAAACTGCTCAAACGTGAAATGCTTTCTCGTCTGGGCGCGTTTGTCGGCCCCTTTCACCGTGATACCCTGAGCAGGATTCCTTTCCATCGCCTGCTGGGCTACCGCCTCTTCAAATGCCTGACGCAGCACCGACAGGGCCTTTTTCACGGTGGTGCCAGCCTTGCCGGTGGCAGTTTCGGCATCCCGAAAACCCGCGATGACCTGCGAAGTCACATCGGCTAGTGATCCCTTGCGGCGAGTCCCGAGGTAATCCAAAAAATCCCGGAGAATCGTCTGATAGTTGAGAAAGGTGGATTCAGCCACATGCCGCTTCCGGCCCCCGAGCCAGTTCGCAAGGAATTCCTCGGTCTCCTGGATTTGAGCGACAGTCGTGCCCGATATCGCGCTGATCTCACGCAGGAGTTGTTGAGCCGAACGCTCCGTCCATCGCTTTTCTCCGGCTTGGATCGCAGCGCGCTCCAGGGAAATTGCCATTTGCAGGGCGCGGTCCCTGTCGACCAATCCTGTGCTGTGCTGGACGCGACGAAACACGATGCACCCCGCCGCGGTGATCGCGGTGGTCGGAATTTTGAAGCACGCGAACCAATGCTTACTGTCGGGAAAACGTTTTACGGAGGCCATGCGAATATGGCGTAATTACGCGTAAATACGCCTTATATGCAGCTAGTTTCTAGATGGTAAGTCGCAACATTATGGTATCTAGCATGTAACGATGAATAATTTTACCACATAATACGCGTAATTCTATTTACTTAGAAGAGGCGCTTGGTAACTTGCAGCATATGAAAAAGCGCCAGCGGGACATATTCGCGGCTAGGCTGAAGCAGGCTCTGGCCAAGAAAAACCTGAAGCTCAGGAACGTTGCTGAGGCATTGAAGGTTCCGCTCTCGACGGTGGGGAACTGGACGCAAGGACGGGGGATGCCCGCTCCCGATCATTTCGAACGCCTCGCCAAATATGTTGGCTTGGACCCGACCTACCTCAGGGCGGATGACACGCTGGCGCCGACAGGATTTCGAGAGTTGGCCGCAATCGACCGGTTCGCCGATCGATTCATATCATCCAGTGGGTTGGTAGCAGAATCCAATCCGACCGTGGAAATCGCCACCAGCACGGGCGAGGAAATCACCGTGCTGCTGAATGAAGCCTTCCCGGGTTCAACGGTCGTGGCGTGGCTGTCGCGGGCAGATTGGGAAAAAATGAAGGAGGCGTATGCCTTCTTGGAGCAGCGCGGAAAAAAACCTGCCCAGGGAAGAGTTCTCCGTGCGTGCCTGCAGATGCTCCAACTGGGCGAAAAGTTTCTCGAGGCATTTGATCAGACGGAGGCGACGAAGGACGGAACGCGAGTTCCCCGTGCTTAGCGTTGAGCTGGTGACGATCCCTGATATGATTCCTTTGTGTTCATCCCTGTGATGACGCGTAAAGTAGACTCCAAAAAAATGAAAGAAGACACTTGCCGGACCGTAAATGTGATTATCGCATCACTAAATCTCGTGTGCTTGGTTTGGTTTGGCATACTCGGCTATCGTATTCAGAAAGATCTAGCCGCACGGGAACAGACAAGCCACGAGATCGCGCTCGTTGAAAAACAGCAGGTCTTTTACAAGGCGGCACAGTCGCTGTGCGAACAGGGAGAGGCGTTGGACTCGGATCTTTACTCGTGATGGGTCCAATGCCCCGAAGCTTGCTTCGGCTTGGATGGAGAGACGGAGAGCGAAAGAGACGCCGGTCGAAGACCGGCGCTACGTAGCGCCAGTCTTCGACTGGCGTTTTGT
>Ga0255338_1001074_pt1 | contig 59417 bp, 53 predicted proteins | sample MeOH1_35cm_T4_19_FD_203715 | JGI IMG/M metagenome (GOLD analysis project Ga0255338, IMG submission 203715) | Sandy soil microbial communities from University of British Columbia, Vancouver, Canada - MeOH1_35cm_T4_195 | ecosystem: Engineered > Artificial ecosystem > Sand microcosm > Unclassified ... | reverse complement strand
TGCGAACCGATGAAGCCGGCAGCGCCGGTAATAACAACACGTGGCATGGGTGTGTATGACTAAGCGCGGTTAGGAGCGAACACGCGGATCAGGGTGAGCCACATGATCTTGATGTCGAGCGTCACCGACCAGTTCTCGATGTAATACAGATCGTACTCGATGCGTTTCTCGAGCGAGGTGTTGCCGCGCCAGCCGTTGACCTGCGCCCAGCCGGTGATGCCGGCCTTGACCTTGTGGCGCAGCATGTACTGCGGGATGCGGTGCTTGAACTGTTCGACGAAGAACGGCCGCTCGGGACGCGGGCCGACGATCGACATGTCGCCGACCAGCACGTTCCAGAACTGCGGCCACTCGTCGAGGTCGTGACGGCGCAGGAACGCGCCGACGCGGGTCGCGCGGTTGTCGTTGTCGTCGGACCATACCGGGCCCTCGGCCTCGGCGTCGATCGGCATGGTGCGGAACTTGTAGACGGTGAACTGCTTGCCGTCGAGACCCATCCGTTCCTGTGAATAGAACACCGGTCCCGGCGAGGTGCGCTTGATCACCCAGGAAATCAGCAGCCCCGGCAGCGCCATGACGGTCAGGGCGCCCGAGGAAATCACGATGTCGAGGACGCGCTTGATGAACGCGCTGATGCCCTGCAGCGGCACGTCGTTGAGGTTGATGACCGGGACGCCATCGAGATCCTCGAGCCGCGCCCGTAGCGCAATGAACTGCAGCAGGTCGGGCACCACCTTGACGTCCACGCCTTCGCGGCTCGTCGACTCGACCAGGTCGAGCAGCTTCATGTGCTCTTCGAGCGGCAGCGCGACGTACAGGTCGTCGATCTTCTCGTTGGTGACGACTTCGGCGGCGTCGCTCAGCGAACCGAGCAGCGGCAGGCCGCGGTACCCGAGGTGATCGCCGCCGGCCTTGTCGTCGACGAAGCCGACGATCTGGTAGCCGAGCTCGCGATGTTCGAGGATGCGATCCGCGACGACGCGTCCGAGATCGCCCGCGCCGGCGATCAGGATCCGGCGCAGCCCGATGCCCGCCAGCCAGCGGCGTTCGAGCGCTTCGCGAATGAACTTGCGCGACAGGTACCCCATCGCGATGTTGAGGACCAGGAACATCCCCCAGACGATGCGCGACACTTCATACGCGCCGATGTCGCGCTGCGAGTCGGTGGCGTAATACGCCTGGAAATACAACGTGGCGACCACGCCGAGCACCACGGCGAAGATGCTGCCGACCAGCACGTTGAAGAAGTCGTCGATGCGCGAGCGGCCGCGGCGCAGGCGATACAGGCCCTGGAAGTGAAAGCCGAGCGGCACGATCAACGCGATGAAGGGCAGCACGTTGACGTACTGCTCAACCGGCGGATGTCCGCGCGTGATGGCGATTAGTCCCGTTTCGAAGCGCAGCAGGTAGGCGAAGAAGAACGCCACCATCCCGAGGATGGCGTCGGCGACGACATGGAACGCGACCAGCAGCCGGTTATGGCGTCTTACCATCGCTGTCCCACCGGCGCGCGCAGCGTGTCATCGACGATGTGCTGAATTTCGGTGACGAACCGGGCGCGCGAAAACCGTTCGGCATGCGCGCGGATCCGCGCGGCATCCCAGGGAATCGACGCCGCGCGTGTCAGCGCCGCCGCCAGTGAATCCACCGTGGTCTGCTCGAACAGCACGCCGGTCTCGCCGTCGATCACGGTGTCGAGTGCGCCGCCGCGGCCGAGCGCGACGACCGGACGGCCGCACGCTTGGGCTTCCACGGGCACGATGCCGAAGTCCTCTTCACCCGGAAGAATCGCGGCGATCGACGTGCGATAGAGCTCGCGAACCTCGTCATCCGTCCGCCAGCCGACCAGTTCAATGCCGTCGCCGGTCAGCCGTTCGAGGTTGGCGCGTTCGGGGCCATTGCCCACGACCGTGAGTCCAACGCCGGCCCGGCGTGCGGCCATCATCGCGAGATCCACTCGCTTGTACGGTACGAGGGCGGACACCACGAGAAATTTGGGTGGGTGGATGGGGACCGGCGCGTCCGGCAGGGCGCGGTCAGCCGTGTAGAACTCGGTATCGACCGGAGGGTAGACAAGGGTCGATTGACGATTATAGTACAGCGCGATCCTCCGCGCAACATATTGAGAGATAGCAAGATAGCGGTGTACGCGCCCTGCCGTGGCGCGATCCCATCGCGCCAGCCCCGCCAGGACCGGGCGCAGCATCACGTTGCCCAGTTTGCCGACGCGATCCACGCCGAAATACGCATCGAACTGGTCCCACGCGTAGCGCATCGGGGTGAGGCAGTAGCACAGATGACGCGCGCGTCCGGTGACGACGACCGATTTCGCGGCGCAGTGGCTCGTGCTGATCACCAGGTCGTAGCCGTCGAGATCGAATTGCTCCACGGCAAACGGGAACAGCGGCAGGTACTGCCGGTAGAGCTTGCCGGCCATTGGCAGCCACTGGATCGCCGAGTGCTTGACGCGGCGCCGCTCGATCAGCGGCGAGGTCGTGCCCGGCAGGTAGACGAGCGTGAACAGGTCCGCGTCCGGGAAGATCTCGCAGAACACTTCGAGGGCCTTTTCGCCCCCGCGCATCCCGGTCAGCCAGTCGTGGATAAGAGCTACGCGCAACACCTGATCTTACCCCGGCGGTGCGGTCGCACCTGCCGCTCGCTGACGACAAGGCATTCACGCGTCGGCGCCAGCTGCCGTAGAGCCCACCGATCTGTAATCCGTGACGGTAAGACTCTCGCAGTGTCTGCGTACTCGACCGTCCCGGGACGACACACGAACGTTTACCTTAACCGGCGACTTGCATGTAGATGTCGTGGATCTTCTTCACGCTCTGCGCCCACGAGAACGAGCGGGCGCGTTCGTGGCCGCGGGCGATCAGGTCCGCGCGCAGGGTCTCGTCGGTGACGGCGCGGACGATGCCGTGGGCGATGGCGTCTTCGTCATACGGATCGACGAGCAGCGCGGCGCCGCCGGCCACTTCCGGTAACGACGACACGTTCGACGTCACCACCGGCGATCCGCACGCCATCGCTTCGAGCGGCGGCAGGCCAAAGCCCTCATACAGCGAGGGAAAGACGAACGCGCGCGCGAGGCGGTAGAACGCCGCCAGCGTCTCCATCGGCTGGAACCCGAGGAAGCGCACGTGCTTGTCGAGCTTGTGCTTGTGCACCGACTGCCGCAGCCCGGGATACTTGGAAATCTCGTCGCCGATGATGATCAGCTTCAGGCCGTCGGGACTCTGCGATCGCGCCCGCGCGAACGCGTCGATCAGCCGCTCGATGTTCTTGTGCGGCTTGATGTTGCCGACGTACAACACGAACGGATCGTCGAGCTGATACCGCTGCCGCACCAGGTCCATCCGCTCCGCGTTCGGCGGCGCCAGAAACCGCTCGTCGATGGCGTTGTAGATCACCTCGACCTTTTCCGGCGGCACGTCGAAGAACCGCAGGATGTCGCGCTTCGAGGCTTCCGAGACCGTCAGGATGCGATCCGCTTTCTTCGAGGCCGCCCACATCGAGCCCTTCGCGTAGACATACGCCAGCTTGCCCGGAAGGTATTGCGGAAACATCAGGTGGATGCAGTCGTGGATCGTGACGACCGAGCGGCATTGAATCGCCGGCGGCAGCACGTAATGCGGCTCGTGGACCAGGCGCACTTTCTCGCGCGCGAGCGACAACGGAATCTTGATCTGTTCGGCGATCGAATAGAGCGGCGCGGTTTCCGGCACCATCCGGAAGTTCTGGCCGAGCACGTCGCCGGAATCGATGTCGTCGGGGCGGCACAGCACGACGTACTCCGTCGTGCGATCGAGGCGCGACAGCTCGATCAGGATGTTGCGGATGTACGTGCCGATGCCGAAGTCGCGAAGCTTGCGCGCATCGATGGCGATTCGCATCGTCAGAGCTTGCCGGCGGCCTTCAGGTAGACGCGCAGCATCGGCGCCCACAGCGGCAGGTGTTTCTCGTAATAGGCGATATGGCTCATCTGTCGCTTCCGTTCGAGCTCGGGATTCTTCGGCGCCGATCGGCCGCGGTAGTGGAGCACCTCGGCAGCGGCGACGTAGAGCGTCCTCCGCCCGCGCTTCTTCATCTCGATGCACAGGTCGACGTCTTCGTTGTACATGAAGTAGCGCTCGTCGATCAGCCCCACGGCTTCGAGATCAGGCCGCCGGATCACCATGCAGGCGCCGCTGACCCATTCCACTTCGCGGGCCTGGCGGCTGAGGCGATCCATCTTGCGCACGTAGCGGCGGATCTTGTGGTGATACAGCCGCGAAAAGATCATCGTCTTGAGTTCGTTCCACGGCGTGATGCGCAGGCCCCACGACAGCTCGGGGAAGCCGCGGTCGTTCAACAGGCGCGCGCCGGCAATGGCCGCGTCCGGATGGGCCGCGAGTCCGCGCACCAGCGTTTGAATCGCGCCGGGCGGCGCCACCGTGTCCGGATTCATCAGCAACACGTAGTCGCTTTGCGTGGCGCGAATCCCCATGTTGTTGGCCTTGGCAAATCCGAAGTTGCCGCCGGACTCGAGCACGTGCACCGACGGCCACCGCGCCCGCACGTGGGCCGCGGTGCCGTCCTGCGACGCGTTGTCGACCACCGTGATCGTCGTCGGAAACGGATCCGTGTGGCCGACCAGCGAATGCAGGCACGCGTCAATCTCCGCGATCGAGTTGAAGGTGACGATGATGATGGCGAGGCTGTCTCTATCCGCCAATCGCAGCCTCCTCGAGGACGGACAGCGTCTGCGCCGCAGCACGCGACCAGTCGTAGCGCGCCAGCACCTCGCTGCCGTGGGCCAGCACCTGCTGCCGCGCGGCTGCGTCGGTCAGCATTTCGATGAGTGTGTGGGCAATGTCCTCGTCGCTCGCGCCGGCGCCGACATACCGCGCCGCGTCACCGCAGGTTTCACGCGCCACGGCGGTATCCAGCACCACCGGCGGCACGCCGTCGGCCAGGGCTTCGAGCGGCGTCAGCCCGAAGCCCTCGTATTCCGACAGGAACGCAAACACCGAGGCGTCGCGATACAACTGCGCCAGCGTCGTGTCGTCCACATAGGAGCGGATGCCAATGCGATCCGGATGCGCGGTGCGCAGCCGCAAGGCGTCGAGATCGATGCGCGGTTGACGCGTCCGGTTCTCACCGACGATCTCCAGGCGGGCATTCGGCACGCGGCGCGAGACGATGTCGAACGCGGCGATCAAGCGGTCGACCCGCCTTCGCGCAAACACCGAACCGACAAACAGCACGACCGGCGCACGATCGTCTGAACGTCCGGATGAACGTGTCTCTGAACGATCGGCAGATCGGCTGTCGATTCCGAGCGGGATGACCGAAAGCTTTCGCTCGGCGATACCGATGTGTTGCGTGATCTCGCGTCTCGAAAAATCCGTGTCGGTAATGACCCGCCGGGCGCGGCGGGCGGACCAGCCGGTCAGCAAACGCCGGCGCAGCCCCTCGCGGAACGAAAACCATTCCGGGTGGGCAAAGAACGACACGTCATGAATCGTCAGGACCAGGGGAGCCGCCACCGTTAGTGGGGCAGTGTATCCCGGCGCGAAGAACACGTCAGGCCGTTCGCGGCGCACCGCGGCCGGCAGTGTGAACTGCTCCCACGCCGTGCCGCCGGTGCCGCCGACGACGGTAACCGAGGCGTTCCAGTGATCGGCGCCGCTCGGGGGCTCCGGCGCGAGCAGTGTCCACTGGTGCCGCCGCGCCGTCTCGCTGGCGGCCCACGCCGTCAACAACCCGGCGAGATAACGGCCAACCCCGGTTGGCCGTCCGCACACTTCCCGCGCGTCAATGGCGATGCGCATGGACTTGTCCGGCCGAAGCCGAGCGACGGCGGCCGTCGATCGCCGCGTGATACGCGGCGCGCGCCGCAACCGCACAGGCCGCCCAACTGTACGACGACGCCTGTGCCAGGCCGCGATCGATCGCTGACGAGGGATCGCCGTCGAGCACGTTCTGCATCGCGGTGACAAACCCATCGACGTCATCCGGGTCGATCGGCGCCGCGGCGCTGCCCGCGACTTCAGGCAGCGAGCCTCGCGACGACACGATCACCGGCACGCCGCAGGCCATCGCTTCGAGCACCGGCAATCCAAATCCTTCTTCGTACGACGGCAGCACCAACATCGCCGCGTGCGTATACAGATCAATCTTCTGCTCCGTGTCGACGTAGCCGGTGATGACGACGTGACCCTTGAGCGGCGCTTGCATGGCGCGCGCTTCCCACGGCGCGGACGCGGGCGTGCGATGCCCCGCCAGCACGAGCGGCGGCGTGCCGGCGCGTGTCGATCGCAGCCGCGCATACGCCTCGAGCAGCGTGCCGACATTCTTTCGCGCGTTCAGCGTTCCGACGAACAGGATGTGCCGCTGCGGCACGTCCGGCCGGCGCCGGCGGACCGTCTCGGCCCACGACGGCTGCCCTGGCGGGCACACGTGCACGCGACCGGGATCGATCTGCAGTTCGCGCGCGACCTCGCCGGCCGCGTATTGCGACGACACGATCACGGCATCGGCGCGCGCGGCATGTGAGCGCGCCAGCGCAGGATAGTCGCGGCGAATTTCCGCGCTCATTTGATCGGGGTGACGCAGGAAATCGAGATCGTGGACGGTCACGACCTGCGCGGCCCGCGTGGACGGAATCAGCAACGGGCTTTGACTATGGACCACATCGCAGGGGCCGGAAAACCATTCGACCGGCGGCCACTCCAGGCGGTTCCACGACCACATCAGTCCGCGAACCGGAACCTTGACGTCGACGATTCTCACCGATGGCATCTGGGATGCAAGAGCCGGATCCGGCCGGTCCTTCCATGAACTGGAAAACAAGGCGATTTCATCGCCGCCGGACTGTTGGGATAGGGCCTTGGAGAGCTCGTGGACGAACTCGCCGACGCCGGTCCGCTCGCGTAACGCCGGACGGTAATCGACGAGGATCCGCACACGAAAAGAGTACCACAGAACACAGCAAGTCCTTGTGGTTCAGTATGTTGACAGCACTGGACCCGGGTGATACGCTTTCATCTTTTGGGGGCTGAATGAAGATCGCGGTCGTGGGAACGGGGTATGTCGGGCTGGTGCTCGGCGCCTGTATGGCCGAGTCGGGCAACGACGTCACATGTGTGGATAAAGACACGGCCAAAGTGGCCATGTTGCGACGCGGCAAGGTGCCGATTTACGAACCGGGCCTGGAAGAGCTGGTCAAGCGCAACAAGTCCGAAGGCCGGTTGGTCTTCACCACCGAGCTTCCCAAGGCCGTTCGCGCGGCCGAGGTCGTCTTCATCGCGGTCGGTACGCCGCAAGGCGAAGACGGCTCCGCGGATTTACGGCACGTCATGAACGTGGCTCGCGACATCGCGCGCGCCATGAACGGCTACAAGGTCATCGTCAACAAGAGCACCGTGCCGGTCGGCACCGCGGAAAAGGTCCGCGAGATCGTGCGCCGCGAGACCACGCATCCCTTCAGCGTCGTCAGCAATCCCGAATTCCTCAAGCAGGGCGCGGCGGTCGACGATTTCATGAAGCCCGATCGCGTCGTGATCGGCGCCGAAGATCCCCGCGCCGCCGAAGTCATGGTCAAGCTGCACAAGCCGTTCACGCGCACCGGCGCGCCGATCATGGTGATGGATTGCCCGAGCGCGGAGCTGTCGAAGTACGCGTCGAACGCGATCCTCGCCACCAAGATCTCCTTCATGAATGAGATTGCCAACGTCTGCGACCTGTTCGGCGCGGACGTGGATCGCGTGCGGCAGGCGGTCGGCGCTGACAAGCGTATCGGCACGTCGTTCCTGTTCCCCGGTGTCGGCTACGGCGGCAGCTGCTTTCCGAAGGACGTCAAGGCGCTGACGAAATTCTCCGGCGACAAGAAATACGACTTCAAGATCCTCAAGGCCGTGGATGCGGTCAACGAGTTCCAGAAGCGCGTGCTCGTGAAGAAGATCGAGGCGCACTTCGGCAGTTCGCTGAAGGGCAAGACCATCGCGGTGTGGGGCCTGGCGTTCAAGCCGAAGACCGACGACATGCGCGAGGCGCCGGCGATTCCCATCATCGAGATGCTGCTCGCCAAGGGCGCGAAGATCCAGGCCTACGATCCCGAAGCCATGAAAGTCGCGAAGGGCATTTTCGGCAGCAAGATCACCTACAGCGCGAAGAACTACGACGCGTTGAAGGGCGCCGACGCGCTGGCGGTCGTCACCGAGTGGCAGGAGTTCCGCGAGCCGGACTTCGCCCGGATCAAGAAGCTGATGCGCACGCCGGTGATCTTCGACGGGCGCAACATTTACCAGGCGGATCAGATGAAGGCGCTCGGCTTCACCTATTCCTCGATCGGGCGCTGACGTGAGCCGGGTGGTCGTCACCGGGGGCGCGGGCTACATCGGCAGTCACGCGGTCCGCGCCCTCGTGGACGCCGGTCACGCGGTGGCGGTGCTCGACGACCTGTCGGCCGGTCATGCGCAATCACTCCCTCCGAATGTGACGTTGGTGCAGGCGGCGATTCACGATCGCGCCGCCGTGCATCGCCTGCTCGTCGAGCATCGCGCCGACGCGGTGATGCATTTTGCGGCGTGGCTCGCGGTCGGCGAATCGGTGAAGAAGCCGCTGGAGTATTACCAGAACAACGTCGCCGGTACGCTCGGCGTGCTCGAAGCCATGCGGGATGCGGGCGTGAAGCGCTTCATCTTTTCATCCACCTGCGCCGTCTACGGCGAGCCCGAGACGGTGCCGATGGTCGAGACGCTGCCCACGGCGCCGATCAACGCCTACGGTGAAACCAAGCTGACGATCGAACGCGCGCTGCCGCATCTCGAGCGCGCGCACGGCATCCAGTGGATCGCGCTGCGCTATTTCAACGCCGCCGGCGCGCATCCGGACGGCAGCATCGGTGAAGACCACGCCGACGAAGTGCACCTCATTCCGCTGGCGATTCGCGCCGCGAACGGCGGCACGCCGCTCAAGGTGTTCGGCCAGGACTATCCGACGCCGGACGGCACCTGCCTGCGGGACTACATCCACGTCTGCGACCTGGCGGACGCGCACCTGCGCGCGCTCGACGCCCTCGAACGCGGCCTGCCGTCGGGCGCCTACAACATCGGCACGGGCACGCCGCAGTCGGTGACGGCGGTGATCGACACGGTCAGCCGCGTCGTCGGCCGGCCGGTCGCCTGGCAATCGGCGCCGCGCCGCCCGGGAGATCCTGCAGTACTCTATGCAGCCAGTGACCGTGCGCAGCGCGACCTGGGTTGGCGGCCTCGATATCCCGAGCTCGAGGTCATCGTCCGGCACGCCTGGCAGTGGCATTCCACCCATCCGCGGGGGTATGTAGGATGAGTCACGCCGCCCACTGATGGAACCCTTTCTTCGCCTGCTTCGTTACGCGACGCCGCATCGCGGCGTGATGGCCGGTGCCGCACTGGCCATGATCGTGTACGGGGCCGCGAACGCGGCGCTGGCCTATCTGATCAAGCCGGTCATCGATAACGTCCTGATCGCCCGCGGCAATATCGGGGCGATCTCGGCGGCGATCATTGCGGTCTACCTGCTCAAGGGGGTCGGCGCCTACTTTTCCAGCTACCTGATGGAAGGCCTCGGCCACCGCGTGGTGATGGTGGTGCGCAACCAGTTGTTCCGCCACATGCTCGATCAGTCGGCGGCGTTCTTCGCGCGCCGCGCCGTCGGGCAGCTGCTGTCGCGCATCAACAACGACGTCGGCCTGATCCAGCGCGCGGTTTCGGAAACCATCGGCGACCTGGCCCGCGAGTCGCTGACGCTGGTGGCGTCGGTCGGGTTGCTGTTCTACTACGACGCGAAGCTGGCGCTGGTGTGCATGACCGCGGCGCCGCTGGTCGTCTATCCGTTGATTCGCTTCGGCAAGCGCGTGCGCACCGTGACGCGCTGGAGCCAGGAAGCGCAAGAGCACATGTCGCACGTCGCGGCCGAGGCCTTCACCGGCCACCGCATCGTCAAGGCGTTTGGCGCCGAGGGGCGCGAAGCGACGAAGTTCGAGCGCGTCTCCCACACGCTGTTTCGCACCAACCTGAAGGTTACGCGCGTGCTGGCGCTGTTGCCGCCGCTGATGGAATTCCTGGGGGCGTTCGCGATCACCGGCGCGCTGTGGTACGGGAGCCGCGAGATTGCCTACGGCCACCTGACAGCGGGAGAGTTCACCTCGTTTCTCGGGGCGCTGCTGCTGATGTATGCGCCGATCAAGAAACTGTCGCGCGTCAATGCCAACCTGCAGCAAGCGGCCGCGGCGTCGGAGCGCATCTTCGAGGTGCTCGATGTCCACACCGAAGTGGTCGACCGGCCCGGCGCGATCCCGCTGCCGGCGTTCACCGGCGCCATCGAATTCCGCGATGTCTCCTTCGGCTATGAAGACGGGCACGGGCGCAGCACGTTGCGGGGCGTCTCGCTGACCGTGCGTGCCGGACAGATGGTGGCGATTGTCGGCCGCAGCGGCGCCGGCAAGACCACGCTCGTCAACCTGTTGCCGCGGTTCTACGACGTCACGAGTGGTGCGATCCTGATCGATGGCCGCGATCTTCGCGACGTCTCGCTCGCCTCATTACGCCACCAGATCGGCATCGTCACGCAGGAGACGGTGCTGTTCGACGACACCATTGCCGGCAACATCGCCTACGGCACACCCGGGGCCACCACCGAGCAGATCGAAGCGGCGGCGCGGGCCGCGAACGCGCACGACTTTATCGTGGCGCAGCCAGACGGCTACCAGACGACCATTGGCGAACGCGGCCAGCGGCTCTCGGGAGGCCAGCGCCAACGTCTGGCGATCGCTCGCGCGCTGCTGAAGAATTCGCCGATCCTGATTCTCGACGAAGCGACCTCGGCGCTCGACAGCGAGTCGGAGCGGCTGGTCCAGCAGGCGCTGGCGACGCTGATGATGAACCGCACGTCGTTCGTGATCGCGCATCGCCTGTCCACCGTGCGGCGCGCGGACGCGATCATCGTGCTCGAACGCGGCCGCGTCGTCGAAGTGGGCAAGCACGACGAGCTGATCGCGCGTCCCAACGGCACCTATGCGCGGTTGCACCAGATGCAACTGCTCGAAACCAAGAACGATGTGAAGGAAGCAGAGCTGAAGGCTGACGGCCGAAGGCCCTTCGACTCCGCTCAGGGCAAGCTGAAGGCCGAGTCCTTATGATCAAGAGCATGACCGGGTTTGCGTCGGTGTCGCGCGACGACGAGCGCGGAGCTGTTGGCGTGACGATCCGGTCGGTCAATCACCGTTTCCTCGACATGCAGCTGCGGCTGCCGCCGTCGATCGCCGATGTCGAGCCGCGGTTGCGCGCGCTGGTGCAGAAACAGCTGGCGCGCGGTCGAGTCGAGATCAGCGTGTCGTTGCAGCTTCGGCAGGTCTCGGCACCACAGGTCGAGCTGAACGAGCCGTTTGCCAGGGCGCTCGGCTCGGCGATCGAGCAGGCCCGCGCCCGCGGATTGGTCGAAGGCGCGCTGACGCCCGGCGACCTGTTGCGGCTGCCGCAGGCCCTGAGCATTCGCGAGCGTCTTCCGGAGGCCGGCGGTATTTCGGAAATGCTCGGGAACGCGGTCGATGACACCGTCGAAAGCGCAATTGCGCAGCTCGAAGAAATGCGCGTCCGTGAAGGCGTGCACCTGCGAACCGATCTCGATACACGCAAGGCGCTGCTCGCGGACTTGATCGGACGGATTGCCGCCGCGGCCAGCAACGGCCGCGAGACACTCGAAGCGCGGCTGCTCGAACGCGCGCGCGAGATCGCCGGCGCGCTGCCCATCGACCAGGCGGCGTTATCCCAGGAAGTGGTGCGCGTCGCCCAGCGATCTGATATTGAAGAAGAGGTCACCCGCTTCCATGGCCACCTGGCGCACTGGGACGCGTTGTCTGACAGTCCCGAGCCGTGCGGCCGCAAGCTGGATTTCCTGCTGCAGGAAATGAATCGCGAAGTGAACACCATCGGGTCGAAGGCGGATGGGTTGCAGATCTCAGAAGTGGTGATCCAGGCCAAGGCCGAGCTCGAACGGATGCGCGAGCAAGTGCAGAATGTCGAATAGACCCGAGCGCGGACTGTTATTCATCATCTCGGCGGCCTCCGGCACCGGGAAGACGACGCTGGCCGAACGGCTCGTGCAGATCCTGCCCAACCTGCGCATGTCGCGCTCGTACACGTCGCGGCCGGCGCGCGCCGGCGAGCGCGACGGCGTCGACTATAATTTTGTCAGCCGCGAACAGTTCCAGGGAATGATCGATCGCGGCGAGTTTCTCGAGTGGGCCGACGTGTTCGGCAATCTCTACGGTACCTCGCGGCTCGATACCGAACGGCTGCAGGAATCCGGGCAGGATGTCGTGCTGGTGATCGACGTGCAAGGCGCGGCGCAGGTCAAGCGCAGCGGCATCGATCACACGGCGATCTTCGTGCTGCCGCCGACCTTCGAGATTCTCGAGCGGCGGCTGCGCGGGCGCAGCGCCGACAGCGAAGCGGCGATGCAGAAACGGCTGGCGGCGGCGCGCGCGGAAGTCGGCTGTTACGTCGATTACGACTACGTGGTGATCAACGATCAGCTCGAGCCGACGGTGGTGCGGTTGCAGGAAATCATCGCCGCGGAACGATCGCGCATGCACCGCATGACACCGATCGCGGAAGACATCATTCGAACTTTCAAACTTTAAACTTTAAACTTTAAAGTTTAAACTTCAAGAGTCAGCTCCTATGGCATTCATCGCACTCGGCGTCACCGGCGGCATCGGGGCCTACAAGGCCGTCGAGATCGCGCGCGGGTTGCAGAAGAACGGCCACGACGTGGTGGCGGTGATGACGCGCTCGGCCGAGAAGTTCGTCGGACCGCTGACATTCGAAGCCATCACCCGCCGTCCCGTGATTACCGACCAGTACCAGCCGGGTGCGAACGCCGACATCGAACACATCGCGATCGCCTCGACCATCGATCTGTTGCTGGTGGCCCCGGCGACGGCCAACACCATTGGCAAGTTCGCCAACGGGCTGGCCGACGATTTCCTGTCGTCGCTCTATACCGCGACGCGCGCGCCGGTGATGATTGCGCCGGCGATGAACACCAACATGTTCGATCACCCGGCGGTCGCCAGGAATCTCGACACATTGATCGCGCGCGGCGTGCACGTGGTCGATCCGGGCTCCGGGTACCTGGCGTGCGGCTGGATCGGCAAGGGGCGTCTCGCGGAACCCGAAGACGTCGTCAACGCCGCCGAGCAGTTGCTGCGATCGAAGACGTCGACCATGGCAGGCCGCAGCGTGTTGATCACCGCCGGTCCCACGTTCGAAGACATCGATCCGGTCCGCTTTGTCGGCAATCGCTCGAGCGGGCGCATGGGATACGCGCTGGCGGCCGAGGCGCTGCGTCGCGGCGCCAGCGTCACGCTGGTATCGGGACCGACGCAACTCACCGCGCCGCATGGCGCGACGATGGTCAAGGTGCGAAGCGCGGCGGAGATGCACGCGGCGGTGATGGAGCGCACCGCCGGCCAGGACGTCGTCGTGATGTCAGCCGCGGTGGCGGACTACACGCCGGCCGAGCCGGCGGCGCAGAAGGTGAAGAAGGGCGACGGCCCGATTACCATCACTTTGAACCGCACCAAGGACATCCTTGGCGAGCTGGGCAAGCTCCCGTCGCGCCGGCAAGGCATGCCCGTGCTGGTGGGCTTTGCGGCGGAAACCACCGACGTCGTGTCGTATGCGAAATCGAAACTGCAGCAGAAGGCTGCCGATCTGATCGTCGCCAACGACGTATCGCGCGCCGATGCGGGTTTTGACGTGGACACCAACGCCGTGACGCTCGTGACCGCCGGCGGCGTTGAAGACGTGCCGCTGCAGGCGAAGTCGGCGGTGGCGGCCCGCATTCTCGACCGCATCGAACAATTCCTGATCGCAATTCCCGCCAGCAACGCGTCCGCAAAGGCATAATCGGTAGTTGATGTCGCGCGAGCTAGCAGATCACCTTCAGTATTTCGGCGAGATTGGTGTGACCGGCGTGAGCCGCGATCCGAAGTGGCGCGTACGGACGGCAGCTCAGACTTCCGCTCCAGCGGGCGCTGAAGCGCCCGCTCTGCAAACGACCAGTGTTGTTGTGGCAATGCCAACTGAGACGCTCGATGACATCAAGACGGACATCGGTCCCGCCTGCACGCGCTGTAAGCTGTGCACACTCGGCCGATCGCAAATCGTCTTCGGCAACGGCCATGCAAAGGCGCGCTTGATGTTTGTCGGCGAGGCGCCGGGGCAGGAAGAAGACGAGCGCGGCGAACCCTTCGTCGGGAAGTCCGGCCAGTTGCTCACCAAGATCATCGAGTCGATCGGCTTGTCGCGCGAACAGGTCTACATCGCCAACGTGATCAAGTGCCGTCCGCCGAGCAATCGCAATCCCGAGCCCGATGAAGTGGCGGCGTGCGAGCCGTTCCTGTTCCGCCAGATCGATGTGATTCAGCCGAAAGTGATCGTGCCGCTCGGCAAGTTCGCCGCGCAGTGCCTGCTGAAGACCGTCGATCCGATTACCAAGCTGCGCGGCCGCGAGTTCGAATATCGCGGCGCGGTGTTGATCCCGACCTTCCATCCCGCGTACCTGCTGCGTAACCCGTCGGCGAAGCGCGAAGTGTGGGAGGACATGAAGAAGGTCCGAGAAATCCTCCAATCGGGGGCGTAAGCCAATCAGCCATCAGCCTTCTGAAATCCGCAATCGCCTGATCTCGGTGGCGGTGCCGGTGCCCGCGCTCGGTGTCCTGACTTATCTCGTCCCGCACGATCAGCCGATGCCCGCTGCCGGCGCCCGCGTCGTCGTGCCGATCGGTCCGCGCACGCTCACCGGCGTGGTGCTGGGCGAGGCGGCCGCCGCGGACACTGCCTACAAGATCAAGCCGATCAAGCAGGTGCTCGACGATCACGCGTTCGTGCCGCCGGACGTGGTGCGGCTGACCGAATGGGTGTCGGAGTATTACCTCGCCGGTCCCGGCGCGACCCTCGCCGCCGCGTTGCCGCCGCACGGGCTCACGTCGCGCGTCGATCGATTCAAGACGGTGCGCGTCGCCGCGCTGACCGCGGCCGGCATCGACGCCGCCGATCGGCTGATCGCGCACAGCGGGGAAGCGGCAGAATTGCCGCGACTGGGCAAGCGGCAGGTCGAAGCCCTGCATCTGCTGAAGGGCGCGCCGGACGGCGTGACAATGCCGGTGCTGACGGAGCGGGGCATCACGAGCGCGGCGCTGACGCGGCTCAAGACGCTGGGACTGGTCACGGTGCGCGAAGAGCGCGTCGATCGCGATCCGTTCGAACACGCCGTCTCGGCGATCAAGCCGCACGTGCATCGCGAGCCGACCGAAGAGCAGCAGCAGGCGCTCGATCAGCTCCTGCCGCGAGCGACCGCGCAGGCCTTTCACGTCGCGCTGATTCAGGGCGTGACCGGGAGCGGCAAGACCGAAGTGTATTTGCGGCTCGCCGATGCCGTGCGCCGCTCGGGCCGCGGCGTGCTGATGCTCGTGCCGGAAATTGCGCTGACGCCGCAGGTGGCGGCGCTGTTTCGCGCGCGCTTCGGCCAGGCGGTGGCGATCCAGCACAGCGGCCTGTCCGATGGCGAGCGTCACGACCAGTGGCACCGCATCCGCCGCGGCGACGTGGACGTGGTGATCGGCACGCGGTCGGCGGTGTTCGCGCCGCTCGCCAATCCCGGCCTGATCATCGTCGACGAGGAACACGACACGTCGTACAAGCAGGACGAGACGCCGCGTTATCACGGCCGCGACGTGGCGATCATGCGCGGCAAGTTCGCGAATGCGCTGGTGGTCATTGGATCGGCGACACCGACGATCGAGTCCTACGCCAACGCGCTCGACGGCAAATACACGCTGGTCACGCTCCACAAGCGCGTGCTCGATCGCCCGATGGCGACCGTGACCGTGGTCAACATGCGCGAGGAGATTGCGGAAGCGGGCGAGGAAGTGGTGTTGAGCCGGCCGCTGGTCGAGGGGATTCGCGATCGCCTCGAACAGAACGAACAGTCGCTGATCCTGCTGAATCGACGCGGCTTCGCGACGGCCGTGATCTGCCGGCAGTGCACCGCGACACTCGAGTGTCCCAACTGCAGCATCTCGCTGACGATCCACAAGCACGGCGTCAATTGGTATGCGCGGTGCCACTACTGCAACTTCCTGAAGCCGGTGCCGAAGGTCTGTGAACAGTGCGCCGCGCCGTACCTGGAGCGGGTCGGATTCGGCACCGTGCGGGTGGAGGCCGAAATCCGCCAGTTGTTTCCCGATGCGCGCATCGCGCGCGTCGATCGCGACACGGTGCGGCGGAAGGGAAGCCTGGTCGAAACGCTGGAGAAGGTGGCGCGCCGCGAGATCGACATCCTGATCGGCACGCAGATGATCGCGAAGGGACACGACTTTCCGGACTGCACGCTGGTCGGCGTGATCTCCGCCGACGTCGGGTTGGGTCTCGCGGATTTTCGATCGGCCGAACGGACCTTCCAGTTGCTGACGCAGGTGGCCGGACGCGCGGGACGCGGTGAGCGTCCCGGTGAAGCGATCGTGCAGTCGCTGCTGCCGACGCATTACAGCATCCGGCTGGCGTGCGCGCAGGACTACCGCGCCTTCTACGACAAGGAAGTCGAGTTCCGGCGCGCGATGCGGTATCCGCCGCAAGTTGCGATGGTCAACGTCGTGGTGCGCGGCAAGACGTTTGCGGAGGCGATGGATGCCGCCCGCGAGGTCGCCGACGCGGCGCGTGGCAGCAAGGGATTCGCGCTTCTTGGACCCGCGCCTGCGCCGCTCACGAAATTGCGCGGCGAGCATCGCGCGCAGTTCTTCTTGAAGGGGACCAGCCGCAAGGCGATGCGGGAGGCGCTGCAACTGGCGATGTCTCGCAAGCCGTCGCTCGCGAAACGCGTCTCGATCGACGTCGATCCGCTCTCGATGCTGTAGCTAGGAGCCGCCGAGGAACGGGCCGATCGGCGCCGGCGTAAAGCACAGCACCAGGATGATCAGCGCGACCACCGCGAGCAGGCGGCGGCGGTTGTCGATCGGCTCATCGTCATCGAGCGTCGGCGGATGATGCGGGCCGAGCACGAACATCATGATTACCGTCAGCGCCGTCCACACCACCCAGCTCATTGACAGGAACGTCAGGCCGATGGCGATGACGATCATCACCATGCTGACGATCGTCGAGCGGCGGCCGAACACGGCATAGGCGATGTGCCCGCCATCGAGCTGCGAGATCGGGAAGAGATTCAGCGCGGTCGCCAGCAACCCGAACCACGCCGCGAACGCCATCGGGTGCATATTGATCGAGTAGCCGTCGCCGACCGAGCCCCAGACGATCCACGCGGCGAACTTGAAGAGCAGCGGTTCGCCGAGCTCGGTCAGGCCGGTGGGATCCGCCGGCAGGTGATCGACGCGCGACATCATCAAGCCGAGAAACAGCGCGGGCACGGCCACCACAAAGCCGGCCAGTGGCCCGGCGATGCCGATGTCGAACAGCGCGGTCTTGTTGGGAATGCGCGACTTGATGCGGATGAACGCGCCGAGCGTCCCGGTCATCAGCGGCGCCGGCAGAAAGAACGGCCGCGTCGCGATGACGTTGTAGCGCAGGCACGCCACGTAGTGGCCCATCTCGTGGCAGCCGAGAATCGCAAGGATCGTCAGGCTGTACCAGAGGCCGTGCACGTAGAACATCGGACTCAGGAACGTGGACTGGAGCGTCTCGGCCTGCGGGGGAACATTCGCGCTGGCGAGGTCCTGCAGAAACCCGTAGTAATGGCAGCCACCCATGAAGGTGGTGGTGCCGAGCGTCAGCGCCAGCAACACGAGCTGCACCCATAACCGGCCGTGCGGCGGCGGCAACGGTTTCGGAATGAACTGCTCGTATTGATCGATGGATTCGTCGGAAGGCAACTTACCCGAGCTTACCCGATGTTCTGGAGTTCCTTGCCGGGCTTGAAGCGGATCGTCCGGCCGGGGGGAATGCGCACTTCCTTGCCGGTGCGGGGGTTGCGGCCAATGCCGCGCTTGCGAGGCTTGACCTGGAACACGCCAAACCCGCGTAATTCAATGCGTTCGCCCCGTTGCATCGAGTGGCGCATCGCTTCGAATACGGCATCGACCGCCAGCTCGGCCTTCACTTTGGTGACGTCCGCCACCCGTGAGACCTCGTTCACGATGTCCACCTTGATCATGGGTATGTCTGTAACTATCTTAAACAACGGGACTTACGCTGTCAAACGGATAAGTGCTTTGTATTTAGGTATTTATCGGCAGAGCTGTGCATTTTTGGCCACCTTTTTTCGCGCAACCCCTTTGCGGCCAGTAATATAGAGGCTGCCGAATTGGCAGCCCAAATACCGTGTCACGCACCTCACTAAAGCATGTCGTCTTGGTCGGTCGACCGAATGTCGGTAAGTCGACGCTGTTCAATCGTTTGAGTGGAAAACGGCGCTCGATCGTCAACGCCACCGCCGGGACGACCCGCGACGTTATTACGCACCCCGTGACATGGGAGCGGTATCAATTCGACCTCACTGATACCGGTGGTTTGTTCGGCGCCAGTGAAGATCCGCTGCACGAACTGGTCGTCATCCAGGGCGCGCGCGCGTTGAAGACCGCGGACCTGATCGTGATGGTCGTCGACGGCCGCGAAGGACTGATTCCGGGCGACCAGGAAATCGCGAAAGCCGCCCGTGATGCGAACGTCCCCGTCATCCTGGCGGTCAACAAGACCGACGATCGCCGTGCCCGGGCCGGCGCGCTTGAATTGTTTCGACTCGGCTTCGACGATGTGATCCAGATCAGCGCCGAACATGGCGATGGCACCGGCGATCTCCTGGAAATGGTGGTCGAGAAGCTCGGCCTGGTTCCTCGCCCGGTCGATGCCGACGAGGCGGCCGAGGTCCCTGAATCACCAGAACCGGAAGAAACGGGAATCGCGATCGTCGGCAGGCCGAACGCGGGCAAGTCGTCGCTCGTCAATCGCCTGTTGCGTGAAGATCGCATGATCGTCTCGGAGATGCCGGGAACCACGCGCGATTCCGTTGACTCGCTCTTCCAGTGGCACAAGCGCACGTTCCGCATCGTCGACACCGCCGGCATTCGCAAGCCGGGCAAGGTGTCGAAGTCGCAGATCGAATCGATCAGCGTGCTGCACGCGCGCCGGGCGATCGAGCGCGCTGACGTGGTCGTGCTGGTGATCGACGCGACGTTGGGGCCAACGGATCAAGACGGGGCGATCGCCGGCGCCGCGAAGGACGCCGGCCGCGGCATCATCGTCGCCGCGAACAAGTGGGACTTGATGAAGGAGCAGGGCGAGGAGGCGGCGAAGATTTTTGACGAGAACCTCCGCTATCAACTGAAGTTCCTCGACTTCGCGCCGATCATGCACATCTCTGCCGCCACCGGCGAGCGCACGCCCAAATTGCTCGAGACGGTGGACAAGGTTGCGGCCGCGTCGCGCGCGCGCGTGCCGACCGGCGAGTTGAATCGCTTTATCGAAAAGATCACGACGGCGTCGCCGCCGGTCACGGCAGGCAAGCGCAACGTGCGCGTGATGTATGCGGCGCAGACCAGCGTCGCGCCGCCGACGTTCGTGTTGTTCACGAACACGCAAACGAAGTTGCATTTCTCGTACGAACGGTTCCTCGAAAACCGCCTGCGCGAGACCTACGGCTTTTACGGGAACCCGATTCGCATCCAGATCCGCGGCCGCGCCGATTCGCGCGGGGAGCGGCGCACGGATTCGGAACGCGCGCCGGATCGCCGGAAGCCCGTGAAGAAAGGGCCGGGTTCGCAGCCGACGCGCGGTGAGCGCATCCGTGATGCGAAGCGCGGCACTAAGCAGGCGCCCAAGCACGGGGCCAAGCACGCGCGGCCGGCCCGGCGCAGCAAGCCAGCGGCGAAACGTGGCAAGCGGTAGGCGCCCTGCCCTGAGCGAGCGTCCCGCGACGAAGCCCCGGGATGCGAGTCGAATGGGTATACTTTCCGACGTGGCAGCACCGAAGCGCGAGCTGTTCAAGGCTGTGGACGTCTGCGAGGTCGTCCAGCTCCAGCCGTACGTGTTGCGGTCCTGGGAGGCGGAGTTTCCGCAGATCGGCCAGGCCCCCGCGGGCGGTGGTCCCCGTGTCTACCGCCGCGCCGACGTTGAGCTCGTCCTGCGCATCAAGCAACTGATCCTCGAGGAAGGCCTGACGCTGTCCGGTGCGCGCCGCCGACTGGAAGAGGACAGCGACAAGCAGGACCCCAGCAACGGCAAGGCGGCGCTCGTCGAGGAGGTCTTCGGCGACCGCATGCGCGCCAAGCTGAAAACCGTGAAGGACGGCCTCGAGGCCATCCTCGAGATGCTCTCAGCAGACGCTGGCGCGCAACCCGAATTGAGACTGGTGGCCCCGTCGGCCCCGGAAAAGAAGAAGACAGTCGCCAAGAGCAAGGCGAAGAAGTAAACTCTTAACGGTCGACGTTAGACTGTCGACTGTTCCAGACGGGATGTAGCGTAGCCTGGTAGCGCGCCTGCTTGGGGTGCAGGAGGTCCCGAGTTCGAATCTCGGCATCCCGACCAACCCCCGCCCCCTCCGCTTGATCCCGGAAATTCCCTATCGGCCGTGGCGAACGGTCGCCAGCGCTGCCTCGCGACGTCGCAGCGCAACATAGCCGCTAACAGTCAGCAACATCGCTAACGCGATCAGCGCCCACTGTGCCAGGGTCGGAACCGCGGCCACGCCGACGCCCAACACGAAGCTCGACACCGCAATGCAGTCCGTCGCCGGATCCCGTATCTGAACGCTGATCGTGGTCGTGCCGGTGACGTTTGCGACGGGCGTGATGCGGACGGTCACTTCTCCAGTGTTGGTTGGTTGTGTGACCACCAGCCCGGATAAAGGAACGACGCCAAGATCCGAGCTCGTCGCCGTCGCTTGCAGCGCGTTCGGAATGATCGAACCGGCGACGGTGAAGTACACCGTGATGCTTTCGTTGATGCCGACCCGCTGCGGGTTCATGGTGGTGATCGTCGCCGGAGTCGCGGAGGAATTGGGGCAGCTGCCGATGGTCGAACCAGGTGGCGGCGCGGGAACGGCCGACGCGGTCGAGCAGCCGCCGATGGCGTTGCCGCCATTACCGGCCATCGTCACTGCGCCGGTGGCGCCGGTGCCAGCGAGCACGCGGCCGAAGATCGTCGAACCGGCACCCACCGTGATGCTGGTGTTGGCGATGACCGTGCCGCGAAAGGTGATGCCGTTGAGCGTCGCTGAGGAGCCGATCCGCCAGAAGATGTTGCACGCGCTCGCGGTGCCGACCACGTTTGAATTGACGTTCATGGTCAGGGAACTGCCGACATTGAAGATGAACACGCCATTGCCGTTCAAGGTCAGCGTCGTCCCTGCAGGCAGGTCGGCGGCGCCGGTGGTAAACGAGTAGATGCCAGGCCCGAGGGCGCCGGCGATGCCAAGGTTATCCGCCAACACCGTTCCTGAACCCTGGATCTGTAGTGCGTTGTAGGCGGCCACGGCGTCGTTGTGCGCTTGCGACACGACACCGTCATTGCTGCTGTGCAGGATGAAGGGCGGCGTCACGCGCGACGGCGGAAAATTGCTGATGGTGGCGTTGGGCGACGAGCCAACGTCCCCCGTGACGGTGATGCCGGCGCCGGTGGCGCCGGTCACGGCCGAGTTACCGAGGACACCAAACTGCGCGGCCGATCCGAGGGGCGGCGCCGTCTGCGCCTGGACGACCATTGGCGAGAGTGCCAGCACCGCGAATGCTGCGCAACAGACGAGGTTGGAACGTTTCGAGATCATTGAATTCATCCTTGCTCATCCTAGAAGTTCACTTAGTACCGAGGCTGTTCTCTTTTGCACAGCTGTAAGGATGCGGGTTCATTACGATTCTCAGAGTGTCGTCTCACGAAACGCCCATGTTGTATTCGGTGGACCTCGGCGCCTGCGCGGCGCTCGCGTCACGACCGACCGACGAAATCATCACGACGTTTGTCGCGGCGCTCGAGCGCGCCGGCGCGACGGTGGTGGGCATGCTGTCGCACGGGTTTCCCGGTGCCGGCCTGACGTGCGTGTTGATTCTCACGGAGTCGCACGCGGTGATTCACACCTGGCCCGAGAGCGGCACGGTCAACGTCGATATCTTTTCGTGCTCGACGCGCCTGCGCAGCCTCGAAGCCGTCGATGAACTCCGCGCCTACTTTCGCGCAGGCACTATCTCGATCGAGGAAATCCCTCGTGCTGACGGCCACCTTGCCATCGCGCTACCGCTCGCAGGCGCGTAACTTCGTCATTACGGCGATCGCCTACAGCCTCGGTCTGTTTGGCTTGCTGAAATGGGGATGGCTCGAGGCGCACGCCGTCTGGCCCCTCACGCAATACCAGGCCGGGTTATCGGAAGCCCTGTTCGGTGCGCCGGCCCTGCCGATCGACGTCACCCTCGCGTGCAGCGGCACTGACGCGTTTGCACTCTGCGCCGGCGCCTTGTTGGCTTATCCGTCCACCTGGCGATTCCGCCTGGGCGGCATCGCCGCAGGTTTCGCGTTGATTGTGTTCATCAACGTGGTTCGCATCGGTTCACTCGGCCGCGCGGCTGCGTCGCCGTTGTTGTTCGAGACGTTGCACGTCTACGTGTGGCCGGCGTTCATCATCCTGGCCATCGCCGGTTACGTCTTCACATGGATGCGAGTGGCCAACACGCGCTCGCAGGCGCCAGCGGAACAGCGTCCCTTCACGACCGGCCGCACGTCCGCATTCATCGTCTGGACGGTGATCTTCGTCGCGCTCTTCATCGCCACATCGCCGATGTATCTGGAAAGTCCCGCCGTGTTGGCTGTCGCCACCTTGATTGCGCAAGCCGCTGCCGCGCTGCTGGGCATGATTGGCCTCACGGCGACGGCGTCAGCCAATGTCCTGTGGACATCGAGGGGCGGCTTCGAGGTCACACAGGAATGCATCTCGACGCCGCTGATTCCGCTGTACGGCGCGGCGGTGATGACCTATGGCACTCGCTTGCGATGGCGGCTGCTCCTCTTGGCAGCGGCGGTCCCGCTGTTTGCGGCGCTGGGGGTCGCGCGATTACTCGTCGTGGCTCTGCCGGCAGCGTTGATTGGCTCGCCGCTGTTCTTGATTCACGCGTTCTACCAGATTCTCCTCGCGGCCGTGGTGGTGGGAGCGCTCGCCACGTGGTGCCGCGGAGCGGTTCCGGTGCGTGTGATCGGGATCGCCTGCCTGATCGGCGCGCTGACCGCCTGGGTCCTCGCGCCGCTCTATGCGAGCATCTTTTCAGCCCTCGGACTCGGCATCCCCTTCAACGACGCACAAGGAGCCATGGCATCGCTGCCGTCGTTCCAGATGGGACTCTACGTCGCGCTGTCGATCGCGAGCATGACGATGCTGAGCAGGCGCGCGTGCACCATCGGCCTGGTGTCGCTCGCGGGACTCCAGGCCGCCGTGTTCGGGATCGCGCTCTCCGTATCGCAGCGCACTGATTTCGTGCCGCATATTCGCGACGTTCGCGCCTGGGCCGTTGTCGCACCACTGGCAATCGTGTTGATGATGTTGGTTTCGCATGACCGCTCGCGCGACTGAGGCGGCCGCCGTCGCCGCTTCCGCGAGCCTGCTGACCCTGGTGATCGCCGCTCCGGTGCTGCGTTCCCCGTCGGAGCGGTTGTTCGGCATGGAAATCGTCGGGCGCCACTACGATCCGTTCACGGTGATGGAGCAATTTATTGGACCGATCCGTTGGACCGCGTTCCTGCAACCCGTGAGCGATTTACCGGGGCACGTCCTCGCTGCGTGGGTGGGTCCGGTCGCGTCATACAACGTCCTGGTGCTCCTGAGCTTTCCGCTGGTGGCAGCAGCGGTCTATCTGTTGGCCCGGCACTGCACGATTGCTCCGGCGGCGGCGGCGGGCGCCGCTTTTGCCGCGGCCTTTTCGCCATTTCACTTCGCGCAGGCGGCCTACCACCTGCACGTCGCGCAACTGCAATGGATGCCGCTGTACTTGCTCGCACTGTGGCGATGTCTCGACCGGCCGTCGTGGAGCAGGGCGATCATCTTGACCCTGGCGATCGCCGCGGTGCTGTTGTCGAACTTCTATGGCGGGCTCATCGCCGCTGTCATCACGCCTGTGGCTGTCGCGGCGTATTGGTGGGTGCACATGAGGCACTCCCCGTCACCGCTGCGGCGGGCGGGCATCACCGTAATGGTGCTCGCCGTGGCCGCCGCAGCAGGGGCGGCGTACACACTCGCGGCTGCGGCCAATCAAACCGCGGTCGACTTTACGCCCGGGGATGTCTTGAGGTACCGCGCCGTCTGGTGGCGGTACGTGGCGCCGCCGGTTGCGCATCCCTGGCTCGGCGACGTGCTTCGCGGCGGCGATCCGGGTTTACTCGAACAGCAGTTGAGCATCGGTTGGAGCGTGCTGGTCCTCAGTGTCGTCGCGGTGGCCGGCTGGCTTCGGCATCGCGGTACTGCTGCGGAGTTGTCGCACGTGCCGCTGTTCGCGGCCATCGCACTGGTGGCGTTCGGGTGTTCGATCTCCGCGACGACGATGCTGGCCGGTCCGCTCCCAATGTTTCGCGCCTACGCGCGGTTTGGCGGCGTGGTTCAACTGATGATGGCGCTGCTTGCCGCAGTCGGGGCGCAATGGATGTGGCGTTCGCGCCGAGCCGCCGCAAGGGGCGCCGTGCTCGTGCTCGTCGTGTTGACGGTGTTCGAGTATGCGGTGTTGCCGTCGGCGATGTGGCGGGATGTGTTGCCAACCGCAGCGCACCGGTGGGCGACCCGGCAAGGGGCTTCGGTTCACGTCTTCGACTGCTATCCGTATTCACGCGAATCGCAATCCGTGCAGTGGTTGACCGCTGGCCGTGTCATCCTGCGCGAGCGATCGGTGGGTGACTGCCGCGAGCCGGGCGTGATCGCGATGCTCGCCGACACCGGCTTCACGCACATGCTCGTGCGGCACAATACGGCGGAAGGAAAGTGGTTCGACGGGAGGCCGACGCCGGCGGGCCTGCAGCTCGCGGCGCGCTTTGACGATGCCGAGGTATTGGCCGTGATCGAATCGCCATCGCTGATCCGCACGACCGATGTGTACGCGTTCTATCCGGCCGAATTCGACGACACCTGGAGTTGGCGCTGGATGGGCGCACAAGCGTCGTGGACCGTGGCCAATAGCAGCGCGCGGACCTTACTCGCCTCCGTGGACGTGGACATGAACGCCTTTCACCAGACGCGCCGTCTCACCGTCGTCCTTGATGGAACGACCGTCCAGGACATCATCATCGAGCCACACCGCTCCGTGCAGCGTATCGGACCGCTGGTGATCCGGCCCGGCGATCATGCGTTGGTGTTTCGAGCCGACCAGTCGCCGGTCGCTGCTGACGAAGTGATGCACAACGGGGATCCACGCCCCCTGTCTGTCGCGTTTGGCGACTGGCGATGGTCGATAGGGGGCAGCCAGCCTTGAACGAATCGGCCTACCAAAAATTCTGGTCCGGCGTCGGTGAACGATTCCCCGATCTGGCCGGCGCGGCATCGACGACGTTCTATGCGGCGAACGAACAGCGGCTGTTCGAGGAGCACCTCCCGGCATTGCCGGGTTTGCGAATACTGAAGACCGATCTGTGGGATGAAGCCAAGAACACCCGAATCCTGGCGTGGGCGAGCGAGCGTGGCGCGAGCGCTTACGGCATCGATATTTCACCGCCCACGGTCGTTCAAGCTGCGAGGGCTTTTTCGCCCGGCGCCTTGCGCGCCTGCGTATCGGATGTGCGGGCGATCCCGTTTCGGGACGCCAGTTTCGACGCGATCTATTCAATGGGGACCATCGAACACTTTGCGGAGACCGAGGCGGCCATCGTCGAGATGGCGCGGGTCCTCAAGCCCGGCGGCCGCGCCATCATCGGCGTCCCCAACCGGCATGACCCGTTTCTGCGGCCGGCATTTGCCGCGCTGCTGCAAGCGACCGGCCTGTACGCCTACGGGTTGGAGAAGTCCTACTCGCGGCGTGCGCTGCGCGAGATGATCGAGCGCGCGGGGCTCACGGTGGTGGCGGAGACCGCGATCCTTTTCATCCCGGGGTGGTTGCGGATCGTCGACCTGGCTTGCCATTCGTGGTGTCCGCCGCTGGCAGTGATCACCGGCTGGTGTGTCTATCCATTCGTCTTGCTCGATCGTTACGTGCCCCTCGTCAGGAAGCACGGCTACCTGCTGGCGACCATTGCGACGAAGACCTGAACAGCGCGCGGGGTAAGTTATAGGTGTCATGAGGCGCCTCCTCGCATCTGTGCTGATTCTCATCGCCGTGATCGTCGCGTTGGTTCCGCCGGGCGCTGCGACTGTCGAGCGGTACTACGCGCGCTGGCTGTATCCGAGCATCCAGGCCCAGGTCACGTCACTCTCGAATCGATCGCCGATCGCGCTGTTCGACGTCGCGATCATCGTCTTTTCGTTGATTGCGATCGGTATTTGGATCTGGTCGATCCGGCTCGCGCGGAAAAAGCCGGCGATGCGATCGTTGTGGCGCGGCTTCGTCGCGACGCTCACGCTGCTCGCCGTCGTCTATCTCTGGTTCCTCGGTGCGTGGGGATTGAATTACGCGCGGCCGCCGCTCGAATCGCAGATCGCCTTTGATGCGTCGCGTATCACCCCCGATGCGGTGCGCGCGCTGGCCGAGCATGCGATCGAACGCGCCAATCGCACGCACGCCGCCGCGCACGCCGCGGGATTTCCAGCGATCACGGATTCTCCGCAGCGGTTGATCGATGCGCTGCACCAGGTCGAACACGAATTCGGACGGCCGCGGCCGACGATCATCGCCACGCCGAAGTGGTCGCTGCTCTCGCCGTTCTATCGCGCGTCCGGCGTGAGCGGCCAACTCGGTCCGTTCTTTCTCGAAACGCTGCTCAACCCCGATCTCACCGGCCCCGAGCGCCCCGCCGTGCTCGCGCACGAGTGGGCGCACCTCTCCGGCTTCGCGCCGGAATCCGATGCCAGCTTTATCGGATTGCTGGCAGCCCTTCGCGCCGGGCCGGCGGCGGAATACAGCGCGTGGCTCGACGTCATGTCGGATGCCGTGAATCAACTGCTGCCGGTCACGCAACATCTGGTGCTGCAGAAGCTCGAGGCGGGACCGCGCCAGGATGAGGACGTGATTCGCGAACGCCTCAAGGCCCTCGTGCAGCCGGTCGAAAAAGTCGCGTGGTCGTCCTATGATCGGATGTTGAAGTCACAAGGCGTCGACGAAGGCGTGAAGAACTACAGCCGCGTGATTCAATTACTGATCGGCTCTGATGTGCTGAAGATCCCAAGCCCCAAGTCCCAGGCCCCAAGCTCATGACGCGTGTCCTCAAAGTCGATCGCGACAAGCCGGAACCCGCGGTCATCGAAGAAGCCGCGCAAGCGCTGCGCGCCGGGCAGTTGGTCGCGTTTCCCACCGAAACCGTTTACGGACTGGGCGCGAACGCGCTCGATCCGATCGCGGTGCAGAAGATCTTTGACGCGAAGGATCGGCCGGCCACCGATCCGCTGATCGTGCACATCGCGCACATCGGCCAGGTCAACCAGGTCGCGGCCGGCATGCCGGCGGGCGCGCGCAAACTTGCGTTGTCGTTCTGGGCCGGACCGCTGACGTTGATCCTGAAGAAGAAACCGGACGTCCCTGACCTCGTGACCGCGGGCCTTCCGAATGTGGCGGTGCGCGTGCCGTCGCATCGCGTCGCGAGAGCGCTGATGGAAATGTCGGGGATTCCGATCGCCGCGCCCAGCGCGAATCGTTTCTCGCGGCCGAGTCCGACGACCGCGGCACATGTCCTGGAAGATCTTGACGGGCGCGTTGACCTGATTCTCGACGGCGGCGCCACCGACATCGGCCTCGAATCAACCATCGTGGACTTCACCGTGGACCCGCCGGTGCTGCGCCGGCCGGGCGGCCTGACGCTCGAACAAGTGCAGTCGCTTGTTCCTGAGGTCGTCCTTCCGGAAACCCGCAGCCTGGACCATGAAGCGCAGCTCTCGCCGGGACAAATGACCCGGCATTACGCGCCGAAAGCAGAGCTGACGCTCTATGAAGGGCCGAGCGACGCCGTGAGGCGGCGCGTGGCTGGCGATGTCAGGTCGGTCACGGCAGCGGGGGAGCGCGTCGGGATCCTCGCCCCGGAGGAGGACTTGTCGGCCCTCGCGCCAGAAATCGCCGGCAAGGCGTCTACCGGTCGAATTGAGACGGTTCCATACGGTTCAAGGAATGACTTGGAGCGGTCTGGCCGTGAGCTCTATGCGTCGATTCGCGCCATCGATGCCACCGGCGTCGACAAGATCTTTGCGATTGGAGTCGGGGAAGAAGGCCTCGCGCGCGCCATTCACGACCGGTTGCGTCGAGCGGCGGAAGGCCGGATTCGCGTTTCTTAGAACGCTCGTTCAAGAGCGGAAACCCGACCCGTTGCCGTGTATTTGCGCGTGACGAGTGGTGTTATTATGCGCACGCCACAAGTAGTGCCGGAGGGCCTCTATGAGTCAAGAGAGCATGGCGGAAGCACCGGGCGTTCAGCCTGGGCATTCGCGACGTAATTTCATCAAGGGCGTGATCGCCGCAGGCGCGACCGTCTCCGCGTCGGCGTACCTGTTCCGCACGAGCATCTCCGGCCAGGCCGACGGCATGGCCGGCGCGGTCGAGCGTCTCATCACCCTCGACATCAACGGCCAGCAGCGCCGCGTCGACGTGTTGAAGAACGAGACGCTGGCCATGACCCTGCGCTACAAGCTGGGTCTCACCGGCACCAAGCTCGGTTGCGATCGCGCCGAATGCGGCGCGTGCACCGTGCTGGTGGACGATGTGCCGCGGTATTCGTGCTCGACGCTGACGCATAGCGTGCGCGGCAAGAAGATCGTCAGCATTGAAGGTCTCGCCAAGCCCGATGGCACGCTGCACCCGGTGCAGCAGGCCGTGGTCGAAGGCCAGGGCTTCCAGTGCGCGTTCTGCATGCCGGGCTTCGTGATGGCCACCGTCGGCTATCTCAAGACCAATCCCAGCCCCACGCGTGAACAACTGGCACACGGCATCTCCGGCAACATCTGCCGCTGCGCCGACTACAACAAGATTCTCGACGTCATGATGGTGGCGGCCGACAAATCGAGGGGGGCGTAACCATGGCTGAACAGCAGAGACCGGCCGCGCCCGGCGCCGCCGCGCCCAAGCCCGCCGACGCGAAGATGGGCGAGTCGGCCGCGCCGCCGAAGAAGATGGAATTCAAGCTTCTCGGTCACAACTACCAGACGCCCGATCTCGTGGCGAAGGTCACCGGCAAGGCGAAATACGCCGAGGACTATCGCGGTGAAGGCATGGTCTTCATCAAGTTGATGCCGAGCCCGCGCCCGCACGCCAAGGTGCGCAGCATCGACGCGTCCGCCGCGCTGGCGATGCCCGGTGTGCACGGCATTCTCACCGCGAAGGATCTGCCCGCGGCGCCGGCGCCGCCGGGACCGCCGCCTGCGGCTCGTCCCGCGGGTGCTCCGGCCGCGGGTGCGGCTGCGCCTGCCGCGGGTGCCGCGGCTCCGGCCGCCGGTGGTGCGGCTCCTGCCGCCGCGCCTCCTGCGCCGCCGATGCCGCAGGAATTCGCGCTGACCGATGAACCGGTCTACGAAGGCGAGCCGATCCTCGCGATTGCCGCCGACAGCGAAGAGCTCGCGTCGGAAGCGATCGAGAAGATCAAGATCGACTTCGAGCCGCTGCCGTTCGTAATCGATCCGCTCCAGGCCATGCGCCCCGGATCGCCCAACGGGCGCGAGCAGGGCAACGTCTTCGTTGGCCCGAGCATGAAGACGGTCAAGTGGACCGCCGAGCAGATGGCGAAGGTCGATGCGGGCAAGTTCCCGAACGACGCGGAAGCCACCGAGACGGCCGTGTTCGGCGACATCGAGAAAGGCTTCAAGGAAGCCGATCTCATCGTCGAGCGCGACATGCACGAACAGACCACGTCGCACCAGCCGCTCGAATCGCGGTCGTGCATGGCGTACTGGCAGAACGGCAAGTGCTACATGCACGTGTCGACGCAGTCGCTCGCGCGCACCGTCGCCTCGGTCGCCGGCTGGGTCGGCATCAAGCCCGAAGAGCTGGTGTTGATCAGCGAATACACCGGCGGTGGATTCGGCAGCAAGATTCCGGGCGCGCAGTCGATGGCGATCCCGGCGTTGATGTCGAAGAAGCTCAACGGCCGCCCGGTGATGATGCGCATCTCGCGCGCGGAAGAAACCTACATCGGCCGCGTCCGTCCTGGGTACCAGGGCTGGATCAAGATGGGCTTCAAGAAGGACGGCAAGGTCACCGCGATCGACACGTTCATTGTCGAAGCCAGCGGCCCGTATCGCCGGCAGGGTGATCACTCGACGACGGCGAACCTCGGGTCGCTGTTGTTCCAGGCGCCGAACATGCGCTTCCGCGGCCTGTCGGTCGCGACCAACACGCCTCCGGGTGTGTCGCAGCGCGCGCCGGGCGGATTGCAGGCGTCGGTGTGGTTCGAACCACTCGTGCATGAAGCCGCGAAGAAGCTCGGTATCGATCAGGTCGCGATTCGCAAGATGAACGCGCCGGAAGGCCAGGCCCTCTTCGGTCTCGTGCCGCCCAACACGCCTCCCGGACGTCCGCGCAGCAAGCTGACCAGCTGCTTCGTCAAGGAAGCGCTCGACCAGGGCGCCGAGTTGTTCGGATGGGATGCGCGCAAAGGCCAGAGCGGCAAGCGCACCGGCAGCAAGGTGCGTGGCATCGGCTGCGGCACGGGCGCCTACACGGCCGGATCGATCGGCGTGGACGGCCTCTGCATCCTGCGTCCCGACGGCAAGCTGGAAATCCACCAGGGCATCGGCAACCTCGGCACGCACTCCGTGATCGACACGGCGCGCGTCATTGCTGAAGTGTCCGGCGTGCCGTGGGAAAACTGCGAAGTGGTCTGGGGCAATACCTCGAAGGGCCTGCCCTGGTCATCGATCCAGGCCGGCAGCCAGACGACCTACGCACACACCCGCGCGAACTTCGCGACCGGCCAGGACCTCAAGAAGAAGCTGCAGGAAGTCGCCGCGAAGACCAAGGGTGGCTCGCCGGAAGGCTACGACACGAATGCACAGGGCGTGACCCGCAAGGGCGGCGGCCTCGTCATGACGTGGGCGCAGGCGGCGGAAGCGGCGATCAAACTCGGCGGCATTTACGATGGCACCGAGACGCCGAAGGAAATCAACGCGATGACCAAGGCCGCAGCGGCGGCGCACAAGGGTCGCGGCTTGATGGGCGTGGCGCGCGACAACCTGCCGCGCGACGGACAGACCTACGGCTTCATGGCGGCATTCGCGGAAGTCGAAGTCGATCTCGAAACCGGCGTCTGGACGATCGTGGACTTCACGGGCGTGGCCGACGTCGGCACCGTGATTCACCCGAACTCGCTCGGCGGCCAGATCAACGGCGGCAGTATCCAGGGCATCGGCCACGTCCGCAGCCAGAAGCTGGTCTACGACCCGCACTACGGCGCGGGCCTGTCGACGCGCATGCATCACAACAAGCCGCCGACGATTCTCGACGTGCCGATCAATGCGAAGTGGGCCGCGGTCGGCCTGCCTGACCCGACCAACCCGGTCGGCGCCAAGGGCATCGGCGAACCTTCCACCGTGGCCGCCGCCGGCGCCGTGCTCTGTGCACTGGCCGACGCGGTCGGTGACGACATCATCCGGCGCACCCCGGTGCAGCCGGAACACATTGCCACGGCCCTCGCGAAGAGCGGCCAGATGCATAACCCGCTTCAGGCGTTCATCTAAGAGGACACGACGATGCCACCGATTCGCGATGTAATGCCGGCATTCGAACTCTTCCAACCCGCGAACGTCTCTGACGCGCTCGGGGTGCTGAACCGTCATGGCGCCGATGCGTGGGTCATGGCCGGCGGCATGGACACGTTCGATTGGCTCAAGGACCGGATCAAGAAGCCGAAGGTCGTCGTCGACCTCGGCATGGTCAACGAACTGCGCGGGATCAAGGACGCCGGCGGCGGCGTCGAGATCGGCGCGATGACCACGCTCACGACGATTGCGAATGACCCGCTGGTCAAGGAGCGCTTCCCGCTGCTCGCGCAGGCGGCCTTGATCGTCGCGTCACCGCAGATTCGCAACGTCGGCACGCTCGGCGGCAACGTGTCGCAGGACGCGCGCTGCTGGTACTACCGTGCCGGCTGGCCGTGTTACCGCGCCGGCGGCAACATCTGCTACGCCGATACGCCGACGTCGATCAATCGCGAGCACGCGATCTTCAACGCCGATCGCTGCGTCGCGGTGAATCCCTCCGACACGGCGCCGGCGCTGATTGCGCTCGACGCGTCGTTCGTGATCAAGAACGGCGACAAGGAACGCGTCGTGCCGGCCGAAGAGTTCTTCATCGGCCCCGGCATCAACATCACGCGCCTCAACTCGATGGAGCCGGGCGACCTGCTGACCGCGATTCGCCTCCCGAACACGTGGGCCGGCAAGGGCCACTACTTCGAGAAGGTCCGCGATCGCCAGGTGTGGGACTTCGCGCTCGTCAACATCGCCGCCGCCATCAACGGCTCGGCCTCGTCGATCACCGACGCGCGGATGGTGGTCAACGGGGTGGCGGCCACTCCCTACCGCTTGACGGCGGTGGAGAGCTTCCTGAAGGGCAAGGCTCGCGACAAGGCCACGGCCGACCAGGCCGCGGACATGGCGGTGCAGGGCGCGGCGCCGCTGCGTCATAACGCCTACAAGGTGCCGTTGGTCAAGGCGCTCGTCAAGCGCGCCATCCGGGGAGACGCTGAATGGACTTCTTAACGTCGGCCCGCAGTCCGTGGGGTGAGACGGTCTTTACTCACATCTCATGGAGCCTGTTCTGGGCGGCGCTCGTCGGCGGCTTGTTGTTCCTGCTGGCGCATGGCGGCTACATGCTGTTCTCGCAGCACCACAAGCGCACATCCGAAGAAGTCGATCGGCTGGAGCGTGAGCGCGCGGGGTTGCCCGCGCACATCACGCGTCACGGCTTCGTCGCGCGCGCCTTCCACTGGGTGATGGCGTTCTCGATGTTGACGCTGCTGTTCACCGCATTCCTGCCGATCGTCGGCGTCCGCTTCGCCTGGGTGCAATGGCACTGGATGGCGGGCCTGCTGCTGACGGCCTCCGTGCTGTTCCACATCGTCCATGCCACCTTCGTGCTGGATTTCTGGTCGATCTGGATCGGCCCGAAAGACATCCCGGAGTTCAAGAACGAGATGATGCGGGACCTCGGCAAGGAAGTCCCGGGATCGCCGAAGCCGGGCAAGTATCCGCTGGGGAATCGCCTCTATCACCTCGCGGTGCTGGTGGCGGGCCTGCTCGTGATTGGCAGCGGCATCGTCATGATGTGGCGCGTCCGCACCAACCTGGTCGAGCGCAATCCTTACTTGTTCGGCGACGTGACGTGGGGCCTGACCTACGTGATGCACGGCCTGATGGGTGTGGGCTTCGTCGGCCTGGTGATCGCGCACATCTACTTCGCGCTGCGTCCTGAGAAGCTGTGGATCACCAAGGCGATGCTCTTCGGCACCATCTCGCGCCGCGAATACCTCGAGCACCACGATCCCGATCGCTGGGTCGCGTAACGCTTGGCGACGGCGAACATGACGGCCGAGGCCGCACGAGAAGAGTTGTCCCGGCGCGCGGACGCGATCGAGGGCGGCTACGAAATGATGCTCGCCTACGCGGCGCAGGGTCTGCCAACAGACCAGGGCGCCGCGAACAGCGGGCAGCTCCGCGATCATCTGAAGCGTTTTGAAGCGGCGCTGACCGGCCTCGCGCAGTGTTATCGCGACTGCGCGGCGGCGCTCGGCGTGGGTCCGCAGGACGCGCTCGATGGGTTCCTGAAGACGCTGGAACTGGATGCGGCGACGACGCAGTCGGCGTTGCGATTGGTGCTGGGGCAGCCCGGCATCAGCTCGCAGATGGTCGACAACATCAATGCGTCGATCCACGTTCGCGCGCTGCTCACCGACGTGTTCATCGTCGATGAGATTCTCAAGACGCCAAGGTCCTAACGTTTGGAGAGCGGTGGGCTTCAGCCCCCGCTGCAGCGACGGCTAAAGCCATCGCTCTCCAAACGCTCTAAAAACGTAACTCCGCAACCGACCCGATGATGTCCGTGTGAGGCGCTCGTTCGAGCGTCTCGCGCCCATGCGCCCCTGACAACACCCCGACATTCCACTTCACGCCGGCGCGAGCACCTGACTGGAGATCGAGCGCGGTGTCGCCGACGTTGGCGACGGTCGCCGGATCGTCAACTGCCGTCAGTTCCATCGCCAGCAGGATCATGTCCGGCGCCGGCCGGCCGTTCGACACGTCATCTCCGCACACGAGCACGTCGATCGTGTGGCGCGTCCATCCGATTGACGTGAGCAGGAGCGTGGCGATGTCGCGATCGAAGCCGGTGGTGAGCGCGACCTTGATCTTCTGCGCCTTCAAGTCGCGAATCACCTCCGCCGCTCCCGGAATCGCGCGCACGCCGCCGCGCGTGTAGACATCGGCGAGAGTCCTGCGGAATTCTCCGTAGACGCGGTCGGCCTGATCGGCTTCGGCAGGCGGCAGCAGGTTGCGAATCGCCTGGCGCTTGGAGGCGCCGCGGACACGGGTGATCTCGTCAGGGCTGAGGGTGACGCCGTTCGCCGCCAGTGTTGCGGCGAACGCCGACGGCACCTGGCCGCGGTCTTCGACCGTCGTGCCGGCCATGTCGAAGATGACTAATGCTGGCAGCCCCCGGCCTTCCGCCATCAGCCGTCAGCCTTCAGCCCGCGATCGGGAAAAACGAAGCTGGTTCGCGCGAGGTTGGACTTCAGCACGTCAGGCGAATAATACCGCTCCAGAATCGACGGCTTCCATACCAGCAAGTCGGGATTCGCCGCCTCGAATTGCTCCCACGACTGGGCGGGCCGGCGTGCCTGCCGCTCGGCGATGAGGAGCAGAAATGCCCACGTGATGGTCTCGTGATACAGGCCGGTCGCGCCCTTGGCGTCCGCGAAGCGCTTGATCGCCGTGCTGAATTCGGAGAGCGCGTTGGGCAGTCCATGTCGCCGGACGAACAGCCAGGCGATGTGCACGTGCTGCTGGTGGTGGAACTCGCCGGCGGGCAGGGAGGTGTCGAGAAAGCGATCGAGGAGCCGGGCCTCGGCGTCACGAGCGGGCATTCGGCTTTTCCTTCAGGTGGTGGGCGTTGGCGGCGGTCAGCGTCAGGCCGAACACCTTGCGCAGCTCCGTGATCTTGGCCCGGGTCGATTTCGAGAATGGCGCCTTGCCGTCGAGCGCATGCAGGACGATGCCTTCGAGCAGGTCGCCGAGACTGAGGTCGAGCGAATCGGCCAGGGCCTTGAGGACCTTCAGCATGCGCTTTTCCAGCCGGACGCCGGTCTGGACACGTTCGACGATGACCGATTCACCGTTGGGGCGGTGTTGTGACATAGGTATGTTGGTACCAATATACCACTGCGGACCCCGTTGCCGCTCGCCGTGATAAGCTGCCGCGCGTGCTGGTCAGAAAAGCGCTCGGCCGCCTGATCGCGGCGCCGCTGTTCACGCTGTTCGCGGTGCTCTCGGTGGCCGGCGGCGTGGCGGTGACCACGGCCGTCTATTCGGTGGCGGATGCCTTGTTCCTGTCGGACCTGGGCGTATCCGAGCCGCAGACGCTGGCGTTTGTGACGTCAGGGGGCGGGGGGCGGTTCCGCCGGGCCGGCGTCTCCGACGAGGACTTCGCAACGCTTCGCGACAGCCAGCAGTCATTGACCGCCGTGTCGGCGTCGTGGGCATTTGCCGCGCCGGTCGCGTCGTCGCGAAATGCCGAGATGATGCCGCTTGAAGCCGTCGATGGCGCCTACTTCTCGACCCTTGGCGTCCAGGCCCGCCTGGGAAGCGTCCTCCGAACCAGCGATGACGCCACTCGGGCGCGGGTCGCGGTGATCGGCGACGAGCTGTGGAAGAGCCGCTATGCGGCGGATCCCGCCATCATCGGCCGGGTCGTCCGCATTGCGGGCCAGCCGTTCGACATCATCGGCGTGATGCCGTCCCGTTATACCGGCCTGGCCGGCCGTATGCCGGTGACGATGGTTTGGATTCCGCTCGGCGCCGAGGCGCTGCTTCGAAACAGCGTGCCGACCGAGCCCCCGGCCGACGATCGCGGCCGGCTCGTGGTGATGGGCCGCCTCAAGAGCGGATCGTCGATCGCCTCCGCGTCGTCCGAGCTCGAAATGCGGGCCCTGCAGCTGGATGCGGCGCGGCCGATCGTCGGCCCCCTTTCGCAGCCCAAACCCCGTGGGTGGCACGCCGCGTCGGCGGCCGATCGCATCGACGAGACCGAGGCCAACCGGCGGCTCGGTGTGATTCTGGTGTCACTGGTGGCGCTGGTGCTCGTCGTCGCCTGCACCAATCTCGCCAACCTGGTGCTGGCCCGAGGGACCGCGCGGCAGGGGGAACTGGCGATTCGCATGGCGATGGGCGCGTCGCGCGGGCGATTGATTTGGGAACAATGCGTCGAGAGCCTGCTGCTGTCGGCCTTCGGCGCCGTGGCCGCCTACGCGATGTTCATCGTCGTCAGCGCCATGATGACGCAGGACTTTACGATCCTCCTCCCGCCGATGGGCCGGCTGACGTTGAGTATCCGTCCCGAGCTGAATCCTTCCGCCTTGTTCGTGGCCGGCGTCTCGCTGCTGCTGTCGATGGTGGTCTTCGGGCTCGAGCCCGCGGTGCACCTGGCGAGGACGCTGGATATTCGTAGTGCGCTGGCCTCCGGGGCCAGCGGCATTCGTCCGCGCGTCGGCCGGCAACGCGTCATCATCCGATGGCAAGTGGCCATCGCCGCCGGCTTCTTCATTGTCGCGACGATGTTCATTCGCGCGACCTTCGAACAGGCGAGACATGACGCGGGTGTCGACCTCGATCGCATCGCCGTGGCGCAGTTGAATTTCTCGACTCTGGGTTGGGACGAGTCGAAGATCAGGCGGACGGTCGATCGCATCCTCGAGGAAAGCCGGCGTGAAGCGGGCCTCGAGGCCGTGTCAGCATCGACCGGCCTTCCGTTTGGGATTCAGCCGTCGATACAGCTGGCGATTGCGCCACCCACCGGCGACGTGGCCGGGGCGCTCAGTCGATCGAGAGTCCCCGCGATCGCGGCCACATCCTCGGTGTTCAAGACCCTCGGCGTGATGATCGTCAGTGGGCGCGGTTTCAACGATGGCGATGTCGCCGCCGCGTCGCCGGTCGTGATGCTGAGCGAGCGGGCCGCTCGTCAGCTATTCGGTACCTCGAATGCCGTCGGTCAGAGCGTCGCCGTGAAGTACGAGGGCCGGCAGTTGTCGGCCGCCGTCGTGGGCGTCACGCGCGACACCGATGTCCGCCGCCTGGCAGGGCCGCCGGGTCCCTTGGTCTTTCTCCCATGGTCGCAAGCGTTCAACCGCTCTGTCGTGATTGCCATGCGATCGACCGGCGGTGGCGCAGACGCCGTTGCGGCGCTGCGTGAATCGATTCGACGCGCCGACATCGACGTGGGCGTCGATGCGATTGGCGATGGCCGCGCGCTGCTGTCGGGCCCGTTCGCCATCGCGAGGTCCGCCGGCAGGGGCACGCTGTATCTCGGTGGGTTCACCTTGTTGCTGTCGATGGTGGGACTGTTCGGGGTGCAGTCTCACGTCGTCACGTATCGCACGCGCGAGTTCGGCGTCCGCATGTCGCTCGGCGCCACGGCGGGGCAGATCAAGTTGATGGTGATGCGGGATGGCTACCGCCCGATCGTCGAGGGACTCGTCCTCGGCCTCTGGGGCGGACTCGCCGTTCGCCTGATCATCCGCAGCTATACGGACATCGACGTGGCGATCTTCGATTCAGCGATGTTGTTGGTGGCGCCGATTCCGGTCGTGCTCGCGGCAGTGGCCGCGTGTTATCTGCCGGCGGCGCGGGCCTCTCGCATCGATCCATTGAAGGCGCTGCGTTGTGAATAAGGCTAAGGCGACAGTCGATTCATCGGCGACCGTGGAATCGGTCCTGGCGTGGCTGAAACGGCGAGGGTCCGCGAAGAATCGGATCGGCATGGCGCGCTACGGGTTGCCGTCGACGCACACGTTCGGCGTCAGCATGGCGACGATGCAGCCTGAGGCAAAGCGCCTCGGCAGGAATCATGCGCTAGCGCTCGCGTTATGGAAGAGCGGATGGTACGAGGGCCGGATCATGGCGACGTTCCTCGGCGATCCGGCGCAGCTGACCGCGGCGCAGATGAATGCGTGGTGTCGCGACTTCGATAACTGGGGCACGACCGACACGGCGTGCTTCAAGCTCTTCGACCAGTCCCCGAAGGCGTGGACGATGGTGACGCCCTGGATCAAGCAGAAGGGCGAATTCCAGAAGCGCGCCGGCTTCGTCATGATGGCGTGCCTCGCGGCTCACGACAAGACCGCAAAGGATGCGGCGTTCCTGAAGTTCCTGCCGATGATCGCCAAGGGCGCTTCGGACCCTCGTAACTTCGTCAAGAAGGGCGTCAGCTGGGCGCTGCGCCAGATCGGCCATCGCAACCTGCCGCTGCATCGCGCGGCGTTCAGGCTGGCGACCACGCTGGCGAAGAGCGACGATTCGACGGAGCGATGGGTGGGCAGGGACGTCCTTCGCGACCTCACCCGTCCGATCGTCGCGAAGAAGGTCAGGGAGCGATCCGAACGTCAGGCGAAGAAGGGAATCGTCAGGCGGGCAACGTAAGGCGCGCGCGGCAGCCGCGGGTGTCCTTGCGGTTCTCGAGCGTCAACGATCCGCCGTGACCTTCCGCGATCTGCCGGCAGAGCACCAGGCCGATGCCCGAGCCGCCGGGCTTGGTGGTGAAGAACGGCACGAACAGGTTGGCGGTGTTCGAAAGCCCGGGCCCTTCGTCGTCGACCGCGATTTCGAGCCCGGCGCGCGTCTTCCGCCAGCCGACGCTGACGGTGCCGCCGCCAACTTCGAGGCACGCATCCGCCGCATTGCGCATCAAGTTAATCAGCAGTTGCTCGAGTTGATCGGCGTCGGCATCGAGCGTGACGTCCGGTCCGCCTTTGACGTTGATCGGGACGCGCGCATCGAAGGCGGCGACGCGCTGAATCAACGGCTTGAGGACGACCGGGGCCAGCTTCGGAGCGGGGAGGCGCGCGAGCCGCGCCGATGAACCGGTGAACCGGCTGAGCGAATCCGTTCGCGAGGCGATCACCTGGAGCCCGCGCTGCATGTCTTCACGCCAGTCGTCGGGTGGAGGATTGCGGTTCAACAAGTTCTCGAGTGACCCGGCGATCGACTTGATCGGACCAAGCGAGTTGCCGAGTTCATGGCCGATGACTCGAATCAGCCGCTGCCAGGCTTGGCGTTCCTGCTCGCGGAGCGGCCGGCTCACATCCGACAGCACGAGCAAGTCGTGGGGCAGGCCACCCAGCCGGAACGTCGTCCGCCGCACTTCCCAGCGGCCCGGCCCGCCGCCGGCCGGCGTGATGTCGACGACGCGAGGCGCGTCGCCAAACCAGTCGGTCAGCGACAATTCATCGGCGGTGCGGCCGAGCATGTGCTCCATGGTCTTGCCCATCAGGCGCTCGCCGGTACGATTGACGATGCGGCAGCGATGCGCGGGATCGAACGCAAACACCGCCACATCGATCTGCTCCATGACGGTCCGCAGCAACGCGGTGGCCTCGACGGCGCCGAGGCGTTGTTCGTGGAGAGTCTCGGCGAGCGCGTTGATTTCGATCAGCGCGGCGCCGAGCGGATCGTCAGGATTCTGGGTGCGGCCGCGAATCGAGAAGTCGTCTTCCCGCAGTGCCGCCAGCAGGTTGGCGAGTGTTTGCAGCGGCACCACGATGCGGGTGCGCACGGACGCGGCGAGTCCGAACAACGTCGTCAGGATCAGGACCGACAGGGTCCACTGGACCTTCGGTGTGTACGGCTCAGTCCAGAGGATCCACAGCGCGGTGACAGCGCCGGGAACACCGGCGCCAACCGCCAGGAGGAAGATCTGTTGATCGAGCCGAAGCCTCTTCCACACGGCTAGAGCTTATATCGCTCCAGCCGTCGATACAGAGCGGAGCGCGACAGGCCGAGAGCCCGGGCCGCGTGGCTGACGTTGCCATAGCGGGCCATCGCCTTCTTGATCAGGAACGCTTCGACTTCTTCGAGGCTCATGTCTTCGAGCCGGGAGGGCGAGGCGCCCTCGACCCGCAGGCCAAGATCGCCGCTGCGAATCGTCGGGCCCTGCGTCATCAACACCGCGCGTTCGACGGAGTGGTCCATCTCGCGGACGTTGCCGGGCCAGCGATGGTCCATCAGGATCTGCATCGCGGCGGGATCGAATCCGGCCAGCGGCTTGCGATAGCGCTGCGCATGCTGCCGCAGGAAGTGTTTGGCGAGCAGCGGAATGTCCTCGCGGCGATCGCGCAGTGGCGGCAGGTGAATCTCGATCGTGTTCAGGCGGAAGTAGAGGTCCTGCCGGAACCGTGACGCCTCGACTTCGGCATTGAGGTCGGCGTTGGTCGCCGAGATCAAGCGGACGCTGACCTTGCGGGTCTTGGACGATCCGAGCCGCTCGAATTCGCCGGTTTCGATCACGCGCAACAGTTTCTGCTGCTGCGTCATTGGCACGTTGGCGATTTCGTCGAGGAACAGCGTGCTGCCATCGGCGAGCTCGAAGCGCCCGACGCGATCCGTCTTGGCGTCGGTGAAGGCGCCCTTGAGGTGACCGAACAATTCCGATTCGAACACGCCCTCGGCCATGCCGCCGGCGTTGACCGTGACCATCGGGCGTCCGGCGCGCGGCGACACCGCGTGCAGCGCCTGGGCGACCAGGCTCTTGCCGGTGCCGTTCTCGCCGGTGATCAGGACGTTCGCGTCGGACGGACCGACCCGCGCGATCATTTCGAGCACCGGCCGCATCGCCGCGGATTCCGCGAGAATCGGTGAACGTCCGTCGGCTTGCAGCGCCTGGTTGGCGGCTTCGAGTTGACGCCCGCGTCGAATCGCGCGGCCGAGCTCCGTTTGGGTGCGAACGATCGAGAGCAGCCGCTCGTTCTCCCACGGCTTCTGCACGAAGTCGCGGGCGCCGCGGCGCATCGCTTCAACCGCGACGTTGACCGATCCCCACGCCGTCAACACGACCACCGGCAGCGACTCGTCCGCGGTGTGGATGCGTTGCAGGAGATCGAGCCCTTCTTCACCCGACGTGGTGTCGCGGGTGTAGTTGAGGTCCATCAGGACAACGTCGTAGTCCTTGAGTTCGAGCGCGCGCAGCAGCTGTTGCGGCGACGCGGCCGTGTCGATGACGAAGCCTTCCGGCTTCAGCAACAGTCGTAACGCCTCGAGAACGTCGGCCTGGTCGTCAGCGAGCAGGATGCGGGCCGGACCCTCGTTAGTTCTCATCGACGATCCAACCGTCCTTGAGGTTGATCACGCGCTTGCCGAAGCCGGCATTGTCTTTCGAGTGCGTGACCTGGACGATGGTGGTGCCGGCGTCGTTCAACCGCCGGAACAACTCCATGATCTCCTTGCCTTGATCGGAGTGAAGGTTGCCGGTCGGTTCGTCGGCGAGGATGAGGGTCGGCTTGGCGACGACCGCGCGCGCGATCGCCACGAGCTGCTGCTGTCCGCCGGAGAGCTGGTTCGGAAACAGGTCCTTCTTGCCGACGATGTTGAAGCGGTCGAGGATGTCGGCGACCATGCCTTCGCGTTCGGCCTTCTTGACGTCGCGATACGACAGCGGCAGGTCGATGTTTTCGTAGACCGTCAGGTTGTCGAGCAGGTGATAGCTCTGGAAGACGAAGCCGATGTGCTGCTTCTGGACGCGCATCCGGTCCTTCGCCGACAACTGGTGAATCGGGTCGTCAAACAGCCAGTACTCGCCGGTCCAGGCGCTGTCGTGCATGCCGAGGATGTGGAGCATCGTGCTCTTCCCGGCGCCCGAGGGGCCCATGATTGAGACGAAGTCGCCTTGTTTGATCTCCGCGTTGACGCGGCGCAGCACGAACGTCTGAGACAGACCGTGCCGGTAGGATTTTTCAATGCTCTGCAGCTTTATCATCAGGGAATCTGGTAATCGGAAAATTATCTGAGATCTAAAATCTGAGATCTGGAATCGACAGCTTACTCACTGCGCAAGGCCGTCATCGGATCGACGCGCATCGCGCGCCTCGCCGGAACATAACATGCTAATCCGGCCATCGCCAGCAGCAACAGGGATAACGTGAGATACACGGCCGGGTCGGTCGCGCTGGTATTGAACAGCAGGCCTCGCACGAGCGTCGTCGCCGCCGCGGCCGCGACCAGCCCGACGCCCACGCCGATCACCGCCAGCTTGAGGCCCTGGCCGATCACCTGCGCGAATACCTGCCGCGGGCTCGCGCCCAGGGCGAGACGGATGCCAATCTCGGGCACGCGCTGCGTGACGGTGAAGCTGATCAATCCATAGACGCCAACGGCCGCCAGCAACAACGCGAGAATCGCGAAGCTTGCGATCAGGAACGATCGGAAGCGTGGTTCGCCCGTCGACTCGTCGATGATCTGTTCCATGGTCTTGACGTCGCCGATCGGCAGGTCCGGATCGATCTGCGCCACCGCGGACTTCACGGCGGATGCCACCGCTCCCGCGCCGCGATCGGTCCTGACGACCGCGCCCATGTAGGGCAGCACGAACTGCGTGTAGGGGAGATAGACGGAGGCTTTCGGTGCGGAGTCGAGCGAACGCCGGCGCACATCGGCGACGACGCCGACGACCGTGACGGGTTCACCCATGTCGATCTTTTCGCCGATTGGATTCTTGCCGCCGAATTCCTTGATTGCGGATTCGCTGATCAGCGCAACTGGTGGCGACTTCTCGCCGTCGGCATCGGTGAAGTCGCGTCCCGCGAGCAGCCTGATTCCAGACGCGCGGAGATAGCCCGGCGAGATCGAGTTCAGTTCGGCGTTGACTTCCTGGGTGGGCGGCTTCTCCGGCTGGCCGATGACCTTCATACCGGCCTGCGCGTTACCGCCGCCGAAGGGAAACGGAAACAGCATCGCCGACTGCGCGGTCGCAGGATTCGCCTGCAGGCGCTGCAACACGCCGGCGTAGAAGTTGCGCTGTGCCGCCTCGTTATACCGCACCAGCGGCAGCATCAACTCCACCGTGACGACCTCCGTGGTGCGGAAGCCGGGATCGACGGAGCGCAACCGCGAGAAACTCGTCAGCATCAAGCCGGCGCCGATCAGCAACACCAGCGCCAGTGCCACTTGCGCAACCACCATCACATTGCGAAGGCCGGTGCGCGAAGTGCCGGTGCGGCCGCCATCCTTCAGGTCGGCATTCAGTTCAGGACGCGACGCTTGCAGCGCCGGCATCAGGCCGAACAGCACACCAACGGCGATCGTCGCGACGAAGGTGAAGATCGCGATGCGCCAGTCGAGCGTCACATCGGCCAGTCGGGGGAGATTCGCGGGCGCGACGGCGATCAGCAGCTGCACCGTCCAGCTCGCGACCAGCATGCCGAGTGCGCCGCCGGCCAGGGCCAGCACCACGCTTTCGGTCAGTAACTGCTGCATCAAGCGGCCGCGACCGGCGCCAAGAGCCGTCCGCACGGCGAGCTCCCGGCGGCGCGCGGCGCCGCGCGCGATCAGCAATCCGCCGACGTTGGCGCACGCGATCAACAACACAAAGCCGACCGCACCGAGCAGGACCAGCATCGCCGTCCGCACGTCGGCGACCATGCTGACCGCCAACGGCAGCGCCTCGATGGTGCTGCCGGCATTGGTTGGATAGTCATGCGCCAGTCGGTCGCCGATCGCCTTCAATTGCTGGCGCGCGTCGGCGATCTGTCGATCGTGGGCCACGCGCCCGACGACGCTGAAGTAGTGCACGTCGCGGCTGTTCTCGCCGGCGTCGACTCCGAAGGGGGAAGTCGGAACATCGATCGGCGACAGGACCCAGGCGTCGCTCTTCAGTGGATGTCGGACAAACTCAGGAACGACGCCGATGATTTCCGTCGGCGTGCCGTTCAAGCGGATCTGCGTGCCCACGACGGCGGGGTTGGCGCCGAATTGTTGTTTCCAGATCGACTCACTGATCACGGCGACAGTCGCGCCGGGTTTGTCGGTCGCCTCGTGATAGGTGCGGCCAAGTAGCGGTGGTGCGTCAAAGACATCGAAGAACGCGGCGGTGGTCTGCATCCCGATGATGCGCACCGGCTCCGCTCGACCGGTCAGGTCGACGATGTCCGATCGATATCCGGCGACCGCGGACAGCGTGGTCACGTTCTTCTTGAGATCGCGATAGTCGGCGGAGGAGAAGGAATCGCGGCTGCCGTTGGCCGACTGGCGCTCGAGCCGGATGATGCGGCCGGAGTCGTGGTAGGGGAGCGGCCGCAAGACGACCCCGTCGACGATGCTGAAGATCGCCGTGGTGCCGCCGATGCCGAGTGCGAGGGTGAGGAGCGCGACCAGCGAGAAGCCGGGGGCGCGGCGCAAGGAACGCAGGGCGTACCGAAGGTCTTGAATCAGCACGCCCTACCCATTCCGTGATCCCCGCCGGAGGCGGGGTAAAGCAACGCTGCCAGCGAGGCTGAGCCTCATGTTCTCATCCCCGTTCAGGCGAAGCCTCGCCTTAGACGACGGTGCCGACGTTTTCCTCGACGACCCGGCCGTCGAAGAGATGGATGCCGCGGTCCGCATGTGCCGCGTAACGCGGATCGTGCGTGACCATGCAGATGGTGGCGCCGCCGCGATGCAGTTCGCGCAGCAACTCCATCACCGCTTCGCCGTTCTTCGAGTCGAGGTTACCGGTCGGTTCGTCCGCCAGCAGGATCGACGGCTGGCCGGCGACGGCGCGGGCGACCGCGACGCGCTGCTGCTGACCGCCTGACAGCTGCGAGGGGAGGTGCTTGGCGCGATGGGCCATGCCGACCTTCTCGAGCGCCGCGTTGGCGCGCTCACGACGCTCGGCCGCCTTCATGCCGCGATAGATCAGCGGCAGTTCGACGTTCTCGAACACCGTCAGGTCGCCGATCAGGTTGAAGCTCTGGAAGATGAACCCGATTTCGCGGTTGCGGACGCGGGCGCGTTCCGACAACGACAGGTTTGCCACCTGGTTGCCGTTCAGCATGTAAGTGCCTTCGGTCGCCGTGTCGAGCAATCCGAGGATCGCCAGCAGCGTCGACTTGCCGCAGCCCGAGGGCCCGGCGATGGCGACGTATTCGCCCTGCTGGATCTCGAGGTGAATACCGGCCAGGGCGTGGGTTTCTACTTCGTCCGTGTAGAACACCTTCTTGATGCCGTCGAGGCGAATCAGGGGCTGCGCGGAAGCGTTCATCAAAGACTCCTATATCAGGCCGTCAGGCCATCGGGCCATCAGGCTGTCAGCTTGCTTATCTCAACCGAATGCGTTCGAACTGGTCCCAGGCCGACATGTCGGAGAGCACCACTTGATCGCCCTCCTTCAGTCCGCCCTTGATTTCAATCGTGTTCACCGAGCTGCGGCCCAGCTGCACCTGCGCGCGGGACGCCTCGCCGTTTTCATCCAGCTTGAACAGGCCGACCGTGCTTTGTTCCTGGCCGAATGCCGGGCGCCCGACAAACAAGACGTTTTCCAGGCGCTCGAGTTCAATCGTGCCGTCGACGCTGAGGTCGGGCCGCGCACCGCGCGGCAACGCGCCCTCGAGCGCGACGTCCACCGTGACCGTGCCGTTCTGCGCGGCCGGGTCGATCCGAATCACCTTGCCGGGGATGATGCCGTTACGCGTATCCACCGACGCGATCTGGCCAATCGTCAGGTCACGGGCCTGGGTTTCCGCGATGCGCAGTTCCGCCTTCAAGCGGGTCGGATCCGCGACGCGCACCAGGTTGGTGCCGGGCTGCACCTGCTGACCGACTTCGACGGGCACCTGTTCGAGCACACCGGTCATGCCGGCACGCACGCGCAGTTGATCGACTTGCTGGCGGCGAAGGTTGAGGTTCGAGCGGCGCTGATCGACCAATGCTTGTGCCGAGGCCAGCTGCGCGCGCGCGCTGGCTTCCGACACCTTGAGGCGATCCGTTTCAATCGCATCGCGGGTCTTCAGCGATTCGGCGCGCACCACCGACTGGCGCATCACGAGGTTGGAGACGAGACCGTCCTTCGCCAGGCCTTCATTCATCTCGCGCTCGGTCTGGGCATTCTGGAAATCCGCCTTGACGATCGCGGCCTGGGCGCGTTGATTCAGCGTGTCCGCGTCAAGGCGCGCCTTGAGGCTGTTGTAGTCGGCTTCGCTGGCGCGCAACTGCTGATCGGCATCGTTCAACGCCTGCTGGACTTGCGGATCGCTCAGCTCGAGGATGACGGTGTCGGGCGTCACTTGCACGCCGGGACGCATGATGATTTTCTCGACGCGACCCTGGGTCGACGCCGGCACCCAACGGCGCGCTTCGTCCACCGGCACCAGCGTGCCGAGGCCGCGGACCTGGCGGACCATCGGGCCGCGCTTGACGGTGTCGACCCAGACAGTGGCGCGTTCGACGGTGGGCGCCGCCGGCTTGAGCCGGGCCAGCACCACCGACACCATCGCAATCACGACGATACCGACGATGCCGAACATGATCTGCTTGCGCTTCTTGGCCTGCGCAACGGATGCGGGTCGCTGAATGTCCATTTTTCGAGTTGCCCTAGTTAGACGATGATTGCCACCCAAAACGATGGCATTAAATTCTGGCTACTGGACTCTGCATTATCCAATCGCTGTGCCACGTTTACCGAACGTCACAACATACTGATTCAACGAGAGTTAGCGGCCAAAGGTTCCATCATGGGCCGGCCGGGGTGTTCGCTGGTGGGACGCCTCGGGCCGTCGATGGGACTTGGCGGGCTACCGGCGGAGCCTGAAGACCACGTCGGAGCCCATCCGTTCTTCGAACTTTGCGAGAGCCTCGATATCAGGCCGGGAAAGTAGCGCTGCGGTCATCTCCCCAAAAAGCTCCGGATCCATCAGCGGTCCATGGATGACTACTAGATCGACCCCGCGCCGCTTCAAGTACGCGATCGAGCGTTCGTCAGGAAACGCTGCGGTCGCTTCCGCCAGCTCGATGAACGTCTTCGGAAAAAAACCGCTGTAGCCGTTGACGATCGGCTGCCAGTGCCACGTGCTGTGGAACATGTAGATGCCGTCGGAAATGCTGTGGAGGGAGTCGGCTTTGGCAAACGGCACCTCGGCAACGACCGATCGCGGCTGCGCCGCGAGCCAGCGATCGACCGCCGCCGGTTTCTCGGGGAGCGTCAGCCACGCCACCATGCGGGTTTGATACTCGACCAGCAGTGCCGCCGCCATCACGATCGTCGCGATCGTCGTCACCATCCGCGATTGCTTCCGCATCAGCCGCGCCCACGCGAAGGCAACGAGCGCGGATATGGCCAGGAAGACGAGGATCGACGCGCGCGCCGGCGCGCGCAGGCCGCGATACGGGAACAACACCATTCGCAGCAGCCCGTAGAGCGGGGTGTTGAGGCCGAGCGAGATCATGAAGCCGGTGACGCCAAGCACCATCAACGTGATGCGACTGCGATCGATTGTCAGTAGCCCCGCGATCGTCATCGCGATCGCGATCACCCCGGGGAAAAGCAGTCGTTCAGGCTGACCGAGCGGACGGCTCCAGTCGCCGTACAGCAGGTTGAACTCCGGCGTGGCGAAGTAATTCCAGGCGGTCGCCGAATAGAGGAGGACGTCTCTGTCGAGGCGTTCGCCGAGGCTCTCGCGATTCAGGCCGTAGGCGACGGCATACGGCGACACGGCGATCAAGGCCACGACGGCGGCCGGTACGCTGGCCTGCAGGAACGCGCGCCGCCGATCGGGTGCGGTCCACCAGAGACGCAGCAGCGCGATCGGGATGAGCGCCGTGGCCAGGAACACCGAGTAGTAAATGCAGGAATACACCTGCGCGACGAAGCACGCCATCATCAGCCACGCATCGCGCCTGGTTCCGGAACTGACGGCGCGCTCGAAGTAGAGCAGCGTGAGCGGGAGGAAGATCGTCGCCTGCAGTTCGAGGTGATGGAAATGATCGAACCGGTAGGGCACAAACGCAAACGTGATGCCCGCGAGGATCGCGCCGCCAAAATGCCCGGTCAGGTGATACGCATAGCGCCACATCGCCCATCCCGACAGCGCCATCGACAGCAACAACACCACGTTGTAGGTGGTGATCCGGGACACGCCCGTCCAGATCAGCGGCGCGCCGGCGAGGCCTTGCAGCAACACCGAGTCGGTGTAGGCGAGCGTGCGCTTCTCCGGGTAGAAAATGTTGCCGTTGAACAGATCGCCGGGGCTGATGGGCAGGATGTGCGCGATCCACGAGAGACGCCAGATGCTGAGCAATGGATCGTCGGCGTCCCACACGCGGGTATTGAGGGTCGCGACCTGCGGCCAGGTCATCCACATCGTCAGCGCGACGAACAACAGCGCGACGGCCGCGCCACGCAGGGCGGGCGATTTCACGACCGCGCGACCACCGACGCCCAGAGTCCGGGGTCGGTGACTCCCTCGCTGACGATGACGAGGACGCTCGCGGCGGCATCGAGCGCGAGCGCGCGGCGTGTGTCGATCATCGACTCATCCCCGCACAGCGCCAGTAGTCCGCCAAGGGCAGCGGCGCCAGCCGCGCCGGCGCGGATGCCCGTCCGATCGAGCGATCGCATCGCGTCGAACGCCCACGGGTCATCGATCGCGAGAAATGCATCGACGTTAGGCAAGAGGGATGCAAACGCCGGCGGCGACACTTCACGATTGCGCAAGCCGGCCATCGCGGTGTCCAGTTCGCCGGTCACCACGGTCGGCTGTCCGGCTCGTGCCGACGCCTGCAGACACGCGGCGCTCGTCGGTTCAACGCTAATCACTTTGCAATCGGGGCGGTGAAACGCGCACCAGCTCGCAACCGCGCACAGCAATCCGCCCACTCCGCCTTGAACGAAGACATGGGTCGGTCCCTGATCCCTGTTCCCCGATCCCTGTTCCCTGACCTCATCCATCATTCGGGTGTAGCCGAGCATGATCAGGAAGGGAATGCGTTCGTATCCGGGCCAGGCCGTGTCCGACACGATCGTCCACCCGTTCGCCGCCGCTTCTTCCCGCAGGATTCTCACCGCGTCGTCGTACGAACCTTCAACGCGAATGACCGTCGCGCCCTCGCCGGCGATCGCGTCGACGCGCGCCTGGGCGGCATCGCGCGCCACATAGACGCGTGCGGCGCATCCGGCGTCCCGCGCGGCGCGTGCGACGGCGCGGCCATGGTTACCTTCGCTGGCGCACGCCACGGCGTCGCCCGAATGGAGTGGTCCGTCGGCGAGGAGCGTCTCCACGGCAAAGCGCGCGCCGAGGATCTTGAATGCATTGAGGCCGAAACGCCCCGACTCGTCCTTGGCCGTGATGCGTCCGATGCCCAGGTCGCGGGCGAGTTGGGGCAGGGGCGTCGCCGGCGTCGCCGCCAGGTGCGGCCGGGCGGAAAAGAATGCACGCATCTGCGCATAGTCGGCCGCAGAAAAGAGACCGCGTGTTCTCGTGGCGCGCGGGAGAAATGCCGATACGCTAGTAGAGCGGAAAATAATTCAGCGATTATAGTGGCCCCCGGATGCACCCCCTGCGATCCTTGATGCTTATCTGTCTGGTTGCCGCCTCGGTATTGGCGGGCTGCCAGACCTCCGCCTCGCATTTCGACTTGATCGTCCGCGGCGGCACCGTCATCGACGGCACCGGCCAGGCGCCGCAGCGCGTCGACGTGGGCGTGTCCGGCGACCGCATCACGCAACTGGGCGATCTGTCCGGGGCGAGCGCCGGTCGTATCATCGATGCGGCCGGACTCATCGTCTCGCCGGGCTTCATCGACGTGCAAGGACAGTCCGGCACGACCTTGCTGGCGGACGGCAACGGTGAGAGCCATCTGCGGCAGGGCATCACCAGCGAGATCATCGGCGAGGGCGGATCGCCCGCCTTCTGGATCAAGGGCACCGACGACAGTGATTCGCTGAAGCCCTTCGGGATCACGTTCGACTGGACGGGGCTCGGCGAGTATTTCGACCGGTTGCGACAGCGCGGCACGACCCTCAACCTGGGCACCTTCGTGCCGGCCACGACCGTCCGCCGCAACATCATCGGCATGGACAATCGCCCCCCGACCGCGGAGGAGCTGTCGCGAATGGAGGCGATGGTCGATCAGGCCATGCGCGACGGCGCCTTCGGATTGTCGAGCGCCTTGATCTACGTGCCCGGCACCTTTGCGAAGACCGACGAGCTCGTCGCGATGGCGAAGGTCGCCGCGAAATACAAGGGCATTTACATCTCGCATATCCGCGGCGAGAGCTTCAACCTGTTCAATGCGATCGACGAAGCGATCGGCATCGGCCGCGACGCGAAACTGCCGGTGGTCATCTTCCATCTCAAGGTCGGCGCCAAGGCCAACTGGGGGCGGATGAAGGATGCGATCGCCGCCATCGAGAAGGCGAATGCGTCGGGCGTGCGCGTGTCGGCGACGATGTATCCCTACACGGCGGGTGGGACCGGCCTGGCGGCGACGCTGCCGTTGTGGGTGCAAGAGGGCGGGCGCGAGAAGATGCTCGAGCGCCTCAAGGATCCCGCGACGCGGGCGCGCGCGCGCCAGGAGATCGAAACCAAGATCGACGGCTGGGAAAACCTGTTGATGGCCACGACGTTCGACGGCATCCAGATCGCCTCGGCGCCACGGGAGCTCGACCAGTCGATCATCGGCAAGCGCATTTCGCAAATCGCCGCGGAACGAAAAGTCGCCCCCTGGGAGGTCTACTTCCAGTTACTGATCGAAAGCGGCGGCCGCATCGGCGCGCTGTACCACATGATGAGCGAAGACGACGTGGCCACCGGACTACGGTTCCACCGCGTCACGATTGGGACCGACTCCGCGGCGATTCGCACCGAGGGGGTGCTCGCGCAGGGAGCACCGCACCCGCGCGCCTACGGCACGTTCCCGCGAGTGCTCGGCAAGTACGTGCGTGAAGACAAGGTGTTGACCCTCCAGGAAGCGGTCAGCCGCATGACCGGCGCTGCGGCCGAACAGATCGGTCTCCGCGATCGCGGCCTGATCCGCGTCGGCCACCACGCCGATCTCGTGGTGTTCAACGCGAACACGATCCACGACACCGCCACCTACGAGCGCCCGCATCAATACCCGACCGGCATTGAGCACGTGGTGATCAACGGCGTGCCCGTTCTCGATCCGAAGGGGCTCACCGGCGCGCGGCCGGGACGCCCGCTCTACGGCCCGGCGCGAATGCCATGAGTCGCCGCCTGCCGGTCATCGCGGCCCTGGCCGCCGTCTTTTTCCTCGCGCCACGAGTGTCGCTGGTCGGCACGCTGCTGGCCCAAGGCGCCAACGGCCGCGTCACGGGCAGCGTCAAGCTCACGCTCGCCAACTCCGCGCCCTCGTCGGCCGCCACGTACGAGCGGCGATCGGTCGGGCCGCGGCCAAAGCCGCAGCCGGAGCTGCATAACGTCGTGATCTTCTTTTCCGACCTGCCGGCCACCAGGCGCGCGCCGATGAAGGCGTCGATCGCGCAGAAGGACGAGCAGTTCGTTCCGCACGTTGTCGCGGTCACGGTTGGATCGAGCGTCGCCTTTCCAAACGAGGATCCGTTCTTTCACAACGTGTTCTCGCTGTCGCGTGGCGCGTCGTTCAACCTGGGCCGGTATCCGTCGGGATCGAGCCGATCGCGCGTCGTCACCAGGCCCGGGATCATCAAGGTGTTCTGCGAGATTCACTCGCACATGAGCGCGGTGATTCGCGTGTTCGATCATCCGTGGTTCACGTCGCCGTCGGATGAGGGCACGTTTGCGATCGACGACGTTCCGCCGGGCGAGCACACGCTGGTGGCGTGGCACGAGCGCATCGGCGAGCGGCGCGATCGCGTCACCATTCGGCCGGGCGCCTCGACGACGATCAATTTCACGTTGCCGGTCCTGGAGCCGGGGCAATGAGCGCGCCGCGACTCCTGACGCGCGCGCTGGTGACGTCGTTCCTGACGGTGGCGATCGTCCTCGGCGCCGTCTTCGCGGTGCTCAGCCTGCGCGTGCGCGACCAGGTGCGCCAGGCGGTGGGGGACAACCTGGCGTCCGCCCAGCAGGTGTTCACGCGCGTGGAAGCGCGGCGGCAGCAGGACATGCGCGCGTCGGTCGCGACGCTCGCCGAAAACCCGACCCTCAAGGCCGCGCTCGACACGTGGCTCACCGAGCGAGGGTCCGCGAACGAGCAGACGAGCGGCGAGTTGTTGGCCACCGTGCAGCGGGAGGCCGACAAGATCGCGGATCGCGTCAGCGCCGATGTGCTGGCCGTCGCCGATGGTGATCGACGCATCGTCGCCAGCGGCGGCCGGCTGGCCGCCTCGTGGCCGCGAGGCGTGGTGATCGGCGTGAGGGAAGACGCGAGCACGCCATCCGATCGCGCGCTGGCCGTCGGCAGCGGCATGTATCACGTGGTCTCCGTGCCGTTGCAGTTGGGTGAGGCGATCGTCGGGTCGCTCGAACTCGGCACCGCGCTTGATGCGCACTATGCCCGGGAGCTCGCGGACCTGTCGCGCGGGCACGCCGCCATTCTCTCGAAGGGCACCGTGCTGGCGAGCACGGTCAGTGGCCCGGCGGCGCGCGACCTCGCCTCGTACAAGGCGCCTGACACCGGCGGCGCACACACCATGGTGCTGGCGGGGGAGACGTGGGCGGTTCAGCCGCTCTCGCAACTGGGTGACGTGACCTTCCTGGCGCTGGCGTCGATCGATGCGGCGGCGGCCGCCGGCCAGACACAGGCGGCGCTGCGCAGCCTCGCCTGGGTCGGCCTCGGCGCGATCGCGCTCGCGGTGCTCGGCAGCGTGTGGCTGGCGCGGACCCTGACGCAGCCGATCGATCACCTGTCGCAATCGCTGGCGGCGATGACCACGGGTGATCGGCCACGGCAAGCCGTCGCGTTGTCGGGCACCAGCCGGGAGCTCGATCAGCTCACCACCACGTTCAACTCCCTGCTGGCGACGGTCGCGAAGGCCGAAGCCGAAGCGGAAGCGACCTACCTTGGCGCGGTGCGCGCGCTCGCGGCCGCGCTCGACGCACGTGATCCGTACACCGCGGGTCACTCCGAACGGGTCAGCCGGTTTGCGGTGGCGATCGGCGAAGAGATGAAGCTCGATGCCGAGTCGCGCGAGACGTTGCGTCTTGGCGCATTGCTGCATGACATCGGCAAGATCGGCGTGCCCGACGAAGTGCTTCGAAAAGCGGACGCCCTGACCGCCGAGGAATTCGAATCGATCAAGGCGCACCCGTCCGCCGGCGCGCGCATCCTGAAGAGCATTCCGTTCCTCGCGCCGCATATTCCGATCGTCGAGCTGCATCACGAGCGGCCCGATGGACTGGGCTACCCGTACGGCCTACGCGGCGAAGACATCCCGCTGGCCGCGCGCATCGTCCACGTCGCCGATGCGTTTGACGCGATGACCAGCGCGCGCGCGTATCGTTCCGGCCGCATTCCAGTGGAGGCGATCGCCGAACTGCGGCGCTGCGTCGGGACCGACTTCGACGGGCCGACGGTCGATGCGCTGATTGCCGTGCTGCCGCGACTGGTCGCGGCGGGCGAACCGGTGGAACCGATGGTGGTGCAATGGGCACAACGCGCGCGCTCGGCCTAGTCGCCGCGCTGTGCCTCGCGGCGGCGCCGGCGGCGGCGCAGACCTCGCGGTTTGCGCTCGATGCCGCCGCGTCGGTGGACATCGATCGCGGATCGCAGGTCGTGCGCAAGTCGATGACCTGGATCGATGTGTTCGGCGCGGTGCGCATCGTCGACGGCCTCGATCTGCGGGTCCGTCCCATCATCATGCGGCGCGCGTTCGACGGGGCGTGGCAGAAGCAGATGTACGAGCTGGCGCTTCGCTACGAACATCCCGGCACCGTCGGTTATCGAGTGGATGTCGGCCAGTTCACGTCGCCGATCGGCCTGAGCATCCTCGAGAATCGCCCGGACAAGAACCCGGTGATCTCGCAGCACTCGACCTTATACCTGCCGATACCGCGCTACGAGGCCGGCACTCCGTCGACGACGCTGTTAGGCGCGGCCTATCCGCTGGGCGCGAAGCTGACCGTGTCGGGGGCGACGTGGGACGCGCGCGCCGCGGTGATCGACAGCTCGCCGATTCGCGGCCGGCCATTCTTCGGCGCGAACAAGCCGCCGCGCATGGCCAACGTGGTCTTCGGCGCCGGCGTCACGCCGCACATCGGCCTGCGGTTTGGCGTCGCCTTCGGCACCGGAGCGTATGCGGCGGCCAGTGAAGTCCGCGACAAATCACGTGGCGATCGCCAGGCAGCGGTGACGCAGGTGGAGGGCGAGTGGGCGTTTCGTTATACGCGCATTGCCGGGGAATTCCTGTGGACCAAGCGCGAGTTGGCGGCGAGCGATGCGCATGTCGACGGTGGCTGGATCGAGTGGACGCAAACGCTGACCCCGCGTGTCTTCGCGGTCGTGCGCTACGACGATCAGTCGACCGAGTGGACCAGCGTCCCCGATCTGGCGGATCGGCACGAGCCGTATCGCCGGGTCGAAACTGCCGCCGGATTTCGACTGTTGCCCGAGGTGACATTGCGAGTGAGCTATCTCACCCGCAAGGGCTACGTCGTCGGATTCTGGGACGACCAAGTGCTCGCGTCGGTCGTCGTGGCGAAGAGAATCAAATAAAGCTGTAGAGGCGGGTCTTCAGACCCGCCGGCGGTCAGTAGGCTTTCTTCCCGTTAATCCACACCGCCGCGATCGTTCGCGTATTGCGGATGTTCTCGAGAGGATTGGCGTTGAGAACCAGCAAATCTGCCATTGCGCCCGGGGTGAGCGTACCGAATTGCCCCGCCCTTCCATGGCAGCGAGCCGCATCGCCGGTGGCGGACACCAGCGCCTGCATGGGCGTCAATCCGGCGTCCACCATCATCTCCAGTTCGAGATGTTCGAAGAACCCCTGGAAGCGGCCGGGAGGGCCGGTATCCGTGCCGAACGCGATCCGCACGCCGCGATCGACCAGCGTCTTCAGGTTGCGCTTCGCCACTTCGAGGCCCGTCTTGTATTGCTGCCCGAGTTTCCAGCCGTCGCTGCCGCGGAACTCCGCCTGGCGCTTCGGGTCCTTGAGTTGTTCAGCGACGCCTTGTTCAGCGCCTTTCAAGAAGAACGGGTCAGCCACCCATGAGGGCGTCGAGTCGTAGACAAACGTTGACACCTCGCGCGTCAACGTCGGCGAATAGCACACGTCCCGCGCCTTCAGCGCATTGATGAATTGATCGTCGACCGCCACGTCGCGCACGCTGTGCGCGATCAGGTCCGCGCCGGCGAGCAGCGTCGCCTTGGCATCGGCCAGGTAGAAGACATGCACGGCGATCGGCAGCTTGCGCGCGTGCGCCTCATCGATGGCGGCGCGCCACGCCGGCTCCGGCATCCTGGGCGCGGTCTTCAGGTTGTCGTCGACGCGGATCTTCAGGAGATCGGGCTTCATCGCCGCCACCTTGATCGCCATGGCCCGCGCCGCCGCGGCGGTGTCGCCCACGATCACCGGACCGGCGACGAACACTTTCGATCGATTACCGGCGGTCGCGTTCTCATTCCGCAACACGAATCCAGCCGCGTCATCGTCGCCAAGACTGAACACCGTGGTGATGCCGTAGATCGCGTAGGTGCGCAGCTGTCGAAGCAGGTTGTCGCGCGTATAGGACGCCGGATCCGCCTTCAGTCCCGTCGTCGCCGCCACATGGCCGTGCGCGTTGACCAGCCCGGGCAGCAGCGTCTTGCCCTTGAGGTCGATGCGGGTCGCGCCTGCCGGCACCGCTGTTGATGCGGGGCCAACGGCGCTGATCGTCGTGCCGCTGATGATCACCGTGCCGTTTTCGATGACCCGACCCGTGCCGTCAATCACCCGGCCGCCTACGAAGGCCGTCGTTTGGGCCGCCGCTGTGGTCGCGAGGGCCAGCAAGACGGCAACGACCGCAAGATATCGAGTGATTCGCATCGCGCGGTAGCTTATCAGGTAACATTTACACATGGTCCCTCTGCAAGTGCTCGTGGCGGACGACGAGCCGGTCTCACGAACGGTGGTCGGCGCCATGTTGAAGAAAGCCGGGTATCCGGTGATCTTCGCGCCCGATGGTGAGCAGGCGTGGCAGATGCTCGACAGCGACGACCCACCGGCGATCGCGCTGCTCGATTGGGAAATGCCGGGCCTCCTGGGGCCGGAAGTCGTCCAGAAGATTCGTGGCAAGCAGGGGCAGTCACCGACCTACGTGATCCTGCTGACCTCGCGCGATTCCTACGCCGACATCGTCCAGGGCCTGCGCGCCGGCGCGGACGATTACGTGACCAAGCCCGCGAATGAAGACGAGCTGGTCGCGCGCGTCAACGTGGGCGCGCGGGTCGTGCAGCTGCAGACGGCGCTCGCCGATCGCGTGCGCAGCCTCGAAGAAGCGCTGGCGAACGTCAAGGCGTTGCAGACGTTGCTGCCGATGTGCGCGTACTGCAAGTCGATTCGCAACGACCAGAACTACTGGGAGAAGGTCGAAACCTACTTCACCCAGCATTCGAACGTTGCCTTCACGCACAGCTATTGTCCCAGTTGTTATGAACGGTTCGTGCGGCCCGAGCTCGAGGCGTTGGAAGACGCCAAGGCGGCGCAGGATCGCCAGCGGCGGAAGGGATGAGCGAGTCTCCCGTCCTCGATCATTCGGTGATCGATACCCTGCGGATGCTGACGCAGCCGGGGGAGCCGGACGTGTTGTTGGAGGTGCTCAAGATGTTCCTGGACGAGGTGCCGCCGCGGATCGAACGGCTGCGTAACGCCTGGGCCGAGGGGAACATCAAAGAAGTGCACCGCGCCGCGCATTCGCTGAAGGGGAGCGCCGGCAACATCGGCGCCCGGCGTCTCTACGATGTCTGCAAAGCGATTGATTCAGGGGACTCGACAGTTCCTGCCAGTGCCGAGCTGGTCGACCAGCTCGGCGCCGAGTATCGCTCGGTCGAAGCCGAGATTCGTCAATTGTTGAAAGGCGCCTGACGGCGCTTCAGAGGAGTGAGATCGACATGATTGTGCAACGCTATCCGGAACCGTTCATCGCGCCGATGCGCGCCGAGTTGTCGCGAATCGGGTTTGAAGATCTGAAGACGCCCGAGGCCGTGGACGCCGCGGTGAAGCAGCCGGGCACCACGATGATCGTGGTGAATTCGGTGTGCGGCTGCGCGGCCGGCAAGGCGCGGCCCGGCATCGCGATCGCGCTGGCCAAGGGCAAGCGCCCGGATCACCTCGCCACCGTGTTCGCCGGCGCCGACGTGGAAGCGACCGACACCGCGCGCAACTACTTCGCGCCGTACCCGCCCTCGTCGCCGTCGGTGGCGATCATGAAGGACGGCAAGGTGGTTTACATGATGGAGCGGCGCGACATCGAAAGCCGCTCGGCCGACATGATTGCCGCCGACCTTCAGAAGGCGTTCGAGCAGCACTGCTGAAGCAGTCGGCAGTCAAGAGTCGACGGTTAAGAGTTTAGGTCTGCAGACTTCAGTTCAGTCTGCAGACCCCCTCGCAGTATCATCCACCTAGTGTCTGTTCTCGACGCTCACCACCGGCCGTTGGCGAACCTTCGCCTGTCCGTGACCGATCGCTGCAATTTGCGCTGTCAGTACTGCATGCCTGAAGAGGACTACCTCTGGCTGCCGCGCGAGGACATCCTGCACTTCGAAGAGATCGCGCGGCTGGTCGATCAGTTCCTGAACCTCGGCGTCAATAAGGTGCGCCTCACCGGCGGCGAACCCTTGCTGCGGCGCGATCTCCCGGAACTGATCGAGAAGCTGTCGCGAAAGACGGCGATTCGCGATCTCGCGATGACCACCAATGCGGTGTTGCTGGCGCCGAATGTCCATGCGCTCAAGAGCGCCGGATTGCATCGGCTGACCATCAGCCTCGACACCCTGCAACGCGATCGGTTCATCAAGCTGGCGCGCTTCGATGAATTGTCGCGCGTGGTCGCCGGCATCGACGCGGCCGTCGATGTGTTCCCCGGCTTCAAGATGGACACGGTGATGATGCGAGGCGTCAACGACGATGAGCTGATTCCGCTGCTGGAATTTGCGAAGACGCGTGGCGCCGAAATTCGATTCATCGAGTACATGGACGTGGGCGGTGCCACGAATTGGTCGATGTCGCAGGTGGTGTCGCGCGACGAGATGCTGAAGGCGATTGCCGCGCATTTCGGCCCGGTCGAGCCATTGCGCGACGGCGGCTCGGCGCCGGCCGATCGCTACCGCCTGCCGGATGGAACGGTGTTCGGCATCATCGCCTCGACGACCGAACCATTCTGCCGATCGTGCGATCGCAGCCGCCTGACCGCGGACGGTCTGTGGTACTTGTGCCTCTACGCGGCGCGCGGTGTCGATCTCCGCGGCCCCCTGCGCGGTGGCGTGAGCGACGAGGCCTTGCGCGACCTGATCACGAGCGTGTGGCATGCCAGAACCGATCGCGGCGCTGAGAATCGTCTCGACATGCGGGAACGCTCGCCGCTGATTCCGCTGAAGGCGCTGAAGCGGGATCCCCATCTGGAGATGCATACACGCGGAGGATAGGCGGGAGTCTGCAGACTAGAGTCGGCAGTTAAGAGTTGAGGTCGACAGTCGTCAGTTCAGTCGACAGTTCAGTCGACAGTCATCAGTTCAGTCGGCAGTCTTCAGTTCAGTCGATGGTTCGCAGGAACTGCCTGCGATCGCCCCGAGTGGCGTTGCAAAATCCGCCATCAGCCATGCGCTTCCCCGTCCATTTTGGCCAGATTGGCTTCGGCGCTGCGCTTGCACCGGTCAGGCGCATGAAAGAACCATCACCCGCCCGCAAGCGAACCCAGGCCCTCCACGATCGCGCGATTCGGTTCAGTACGAACGTGAACCAAGCGTTTCCAGAGCATCCCGTCAACTATCCGAGCAAAGTCGTGTGGGAACAGCTCGTTCGAGCAGCCGACAGCACGTCGAACAATTTGATCGAGGCGGACAACGGCTCAACGGATGCCGATTTCCTAAACAAGATGCGCCTCGCGTTGCGCGAGGCCAAGGAATCGAAAACCTGTCTGACGAAGATTCGCTTGGCGAGATTGGCCAATGCCGATCGAATCATCGAACTCGGTCTCGAAAAAGAGGCCGACGAACTGTGTGCGATCTTCGCCACGATCATCACGAACATGGCAATCCGCCTGGGCGAGGAACGTCAGCGCGCGGGCCCGAAGCGGTGACTGGTTGTCAACTGTCGACTGAGCTGTCAACTGTCGACTGAGCTGTCAACTGTCGACTGAGCTGTCAACTGTCGACTGAGCTGTCAACTGTCGACTGAGCTGTCAACTGTCGACTGAGCTGTCAACTGTCGA
>Ga0255338_1001073_pt1 | contig 59498 bp, 55 predicted proteins | sample MeOH1_35cm_T4_19_FD_203715 | JGI IMG/M metagenome (GOLD analysis project Ga0255338, IMG submission 203715) | Sandy soil microbial communities from University of British Columbia, Vancouver, Canada - MeOH1_35cm_T4_195 | ecosystem: Engineered > Artificial ecosystem > Sand microcosm > Unclassified ... | reverse complement strand
TTCCAGGACATCCTCCGCCGCCGCGTCGCCGTCATCAACGAGGCCTTCGCCGACGCGATCAAGGAGCACGGCTACGGCGGCCGCTTCTTCGGCGTGTACCCGATCAAGGTCAACCAGTTCCGCGAGGTCGTCGAGGAGATCAGCGACGCCGGCCGCGCCTGGCAGTACGGCCTCGAGGCCGGCTCCAAGGGCGAGCTGCTGGCGGTCCTGGCCATGAACTCCGGCGACTCGCTCACCATCGTCAACGGCTACAAGGACGAGTCGATGATGCGCCTGGCGATGATCGGCCTCAAGCTCGGCAAGAAGGTCATCGTCGTCGTCGAGAAGCTCTCCGAGCTGCGCCTCCTGCTCGACGCCGCCAAGGACGCCGGCGTGCGGCCGCTGATCGGCATCCGCGTGAAGCTGCAGACCACGGGCGTCGGCAAGTGGCGCTCCTCGTCGGGCCACTTCGCCAAGTTCGGCCTCACGACGCCCGAGATCCTGGCGGCCGTCGAGACGCTGAAGGCCGAAGGCCTCGCCGACTGCCTGAAGCTCGTGCACTTCCACATCGGCTCCCAGATCTGCGACATCCGCGTGATAAAGGACGCGGTCAAGGAAGGCGCCCGCTACTACACGAAGCTACGCAAGATGGGCCTCGGCGTCGAATACCTCGACTGCGGCGGCGGCCTCGGCGTCGACTACGACGGGACGCACACCGCCGTCGACAGCTCGATGAACTACAACCTGCGCGAGTACGTCGCCGACGTCGTGTACTCGGTGCAGGAGGTCTGCAAGCAGGAGAAGGTCCCCGAGCCCAACCTCGTCACCGAGTCCGGCCGCTCGATGGTCGCCCACCACGCCCTGCTCGTCGTCAACGTGTTCGGCTCGATCGAGACGGGGGCGACGCCCATCGAGTTCCGCGAGACGTCCGAGGAGCATCAGGTCGTGCGCGAGCTGCGCGACGCGATCAAGTCGCTCAACCCCAAGAACATCGCCGAGAGCTTCCACGACGGCCAGCAGCATCTCGAGGAGTCGTTCACCTTGTTCAAGCTCGGCTACCTCGGCCTCGAGGACAAGGCCAAGGTCGAGCACCTCTACTGGAAGCTGTGCATCGAGATCGGCAAGCTCCTCCCGAAGGCGAAGTTCGTCTCCGAGGACCTGCTCGAGATGCAGAAGGCGCTCTACGACCAGTACCTCTGCAACTTCTCGCTGTTCCAGTCGCTGCCGGACTCCTGGGCCATCGGCCAGCTGTTCCCGATCATGCCCCTGCACCGTCTCAACGAGGAGCCGACCCGCCGCGCGAGCCTCGTCGACATCACCTGCGACTCCGACGGGAAGATCACCAACTTCGCCTGCCACCGCTCGGCCGGCGGGACCTTGCCCGTCCACGCGCTCGACGGCAAGCCCTACTACCTCGGCTTCTTCCTGATGGGCGCCTACCAGGCGACGATGGGCGACATCCACAACCTGTTCGGCCGCGTCAACGAGGTCCACGTCTTCCAGGACCCCGCCGAGGAGAAGGGCTACTACATCGAGGAGACGATCCTCGGACATTCCGTCCGGGACGTCCTTCAGAGCATCCAGTACTCCGACTTCGAGCTCGTGCGCATGATCAAAGAAGCCGCCGACTCCCAGATCAAGGCCGGAAGCCTCAAGCCCCGCGAGGCCGCGGACCTCGTGGACCGCTACGAGGCGGTCTTGAGCGAGTACACCTACGTCGACCATCTGCCCACGGCCGACGAGAACAAGGTCCTGTCCCACGCCCGCGCCAACGGCTCCGTCAAGCCGCCGGAGACCGTCGCGCCCTGAGATCGCGACCGGACACAGGTGTCCGGTCATATTGACTCGCGGAGTGTTTTGAGTATACTCCCGTAATCGAGAGCGAAATCGTCGCCGCCCGAAGTCACGACCACCTTTGCCTTCTCCATAAGGACGACGCGGAGTTGCTCTCGGTCCTGGTGCCGTTCTTCAGGCACGGCCTGGCGCGCGGCGAGCGGTGCGTTTACCTCGGCGACGCGCGGCCGAACGACGCCGGATTCAGAGCGCTCCTCCGAGACGGGCTGAGCGTTATGGGCACCAGCGACGCCTATCTGAAGGACGGCCGATTCGATCTGGAGCGGATGCTCGGTCTTTTCCGGGAGTTGGCCGATCCGGCCGGGTGCGGCGGCCGGACGACGCTGCGCGTCGCGGGAGAGGCCTCCTGGGTCCTCACCGGGGCGGCCGGTACGGAGAGATTATTCGAGTATGAATCCCGCGTCAACGAGATTTTCGCCGAGCTGGAAGTCCTCGCGCTCTGCCTGTATGACCGGAAGCTCTTCTCGCCCGGGCACTTGCATTCTGTCCTTCGGACTCATCCCCTCGTGATCCATCGCGGCGCGATCTGCCGCAATCCCGCCTACGAGCCGCCCGCTGAGTTCCTCTCCCCGGATCGGACTTCCGCGGAGATCGATCGCCGTCTCGATGAGATCCATGACGCCCAGATACAGGCGGGTTCTTCCGCGCTTCCCGAACGGGTGTTCCAGGAGCAGAGACTCGCGGCCGTCGGGCGTCTGGCCGGGGGAGTCGCCCATGAGTTCAATAACATCCTGACCGCGCTTCTCGGCTCGGCTCAGTTCGTCGAACAAGACCTCCCGGCGGACAGCGCCTCGCGCGACGACGTCCGGCAGATCATACGCCTCGGGCAGAGGGCGTCGACGCTGACGAATCATCTTCTCTCTTTCTCTCAGCGGCGGCACTTCCTTCCGCGCCGGCTCGAGCTTGTTTCCGCCGTTGAGGCTTTCGCGAGCAGCCTTCGGCCGGCCTTGGGAGCGCTGATCCCCCTCTCCGTCACGGGAGCGGGGCAGGAGCTTTTCGTCCATGCGGATCCGGATGCCCTTGAGCAGATCCTGATCAATCTTTCCGCGAACGCGCGAGAAGCGATGCCCGACGGCGGAAGGCTCGACATCGACCTTGAGGCGGTGACCCTTTGCCGTCCCGGCGAGGAGACGCGGGACTACGCGCTCCTGAAGGTGACTGATACGGGCATGGGGATGACTTCCGAGGTCCAAACTCTCATCTTCGACCCGTTCTTCAGCACGAAAGACGACTCTCCGAGCAGCGGCCTCGGTCTGTCCGCCGTTTACGGGCTCGTGCGCCAGAACGGAGGGTTCATCGAGGTCCGCAGCGCTCCGGGCCAGGGCGCGACGTTCCGGATATACTTGCCGCTCCTCCCGTGCAAGCCGGCCAGATCGGGCTCCTAGGCCCTCCGCGACCACGGCTGCCCTCCCGTCGTAAAAATAAGGTCACAGCCCCGCAATGGACGCAGCGCGCCCTCCGGGATTAGACTGTCCCCGTCAGGATGGGGGGAACCATGCCGCGCATCGTCGCCGTACTCGCCGCGCTGCTGATGGTGATGCTGCCGCTCGCGCGGGCCGGTGGGGGAGGCTGGTCGGACCGGGTCGCCGTCCCCCGGGCCGCGGAGCGGGAGGTCGAACGCTGGCCCTCGCGCTCGCGGACCGCGGCGCGCGTCACGATGGCCCGCTACGGCATGCCCGACGAGGTCGGCGAGGACGCCCTGGTCTGGCGCTCCAACGGCCCGTGGAAGAGGACCACCGTCCACCGCCGGGCCTGGCTGCGCTACGCCTTCGGCGCCGAGCCGGACTGCGTCGAGAACACCGTCGCCTACGAGGTGCCGGCCCGCAGCCTCGAGGACCTGGCCCGCTTCGACGGCCGGGTCTCCGCGGACCCGGCGCGCGCCGAGCTCTCCTCCCGCGCGGGGAGCGAATCCGTCAACTATCTGATCCTGAACCTCGCCGACGAGATCGTCAACGGCAAGCGCACCGTCGCCGAGGCCAAGGCCTTCCGGGCCCGGATCCTGAGGCTCGCGGATTCCGGGAAGGCGTCGCCTTATCTCGCCGGCCTGCTCTTCGAGACCGGCCCCGCCGCGTTCAGTCGAGCCAGTCTCTTTCCTTGAGCTTCTTGGGCAGGTAGGTCTTGGTCAGGTACTGGAAGTCCTTGTTGGCCAGCGCGTCGAGCTCGTACTTGAGCCCGCTCGTCAGCATGCGCTTGAGCTCGACCTGCCATTCCTTCTTCTGGAACCAGGCGTAGTTCATCAGCTCCTTGGCGCGGCTGATGTCCTTGTCGTTGAGCTTGATGCCGACGTTGCGCGGCAGGTCGTATGACTCCGGGTCGGCGCTCGACAGGCCGATGAACTTCGCGTCGGGGATCGCCATGCGCTGGCTCTCGAAGGCGAGATTGATCGATCCTTGCTTGACGACGGAGTAGATGTAATATCCCCAAGGGTCGTTGTCGACCAGGACGTACACCGGCAATCTCTTCTCTTCGTGGAGCCGTCGAGCGAGACGCCTGACGCCTCGCGGGGGCTGCCCGTTGCCCGTCAGCAGGATGCAGTTGTACTTCCGCCAGAACTTGTCCTCGGCGAGGCGGTTCCACTGCGTTCCCTTCTCGATGAGCAGGACGAAGTCGGCCGTGCACTTCTTGATCTTGAGGTATTCCTCCTCGACGATGGAGGGCACGGAGTAGCCGCCCTTGCCGAGCTTGGCGCAGTCCACCTTGTCGCCGTCGTCCTCGAAGACGACCGGGCCGATGATGGTGCCGGCGTTCTCCGCGCGGACATGGAACTCCTCGCGCAGCGCCGCGAGGCCCACCTCGAGGTCCTCGATGACCGGGTCGGACTCCGCCTGGTCGTCGAAGGTGTTCTCGTGCGAGTCGCCCATCGTGTGCTTCGTCCTATAGTAGATCTCGCGCAGGCTGGTCGTCAGGTCCGCCTTCTGCAGCTCGTTGAGGGCGTCGGCCACGAGCATCGTCTGCATGAACTTCTTGGCCATGCCCACGTTGAAGAAGGTGCGCATCTGCTTGTTCTTGCCCATCTCGATGAAGCCCTTCTTCTCGTTGAACGTGACGTTCGACAAGGAGCGGACCGGGATCGAGATCGCGGGGTCCTTCCTGCGGGCCGCCGCGTCGATGACGAGGTCGGCCAGGCCGACCAGCTTCTTTTCTACCGCCGGGTGTCTTTTGGCCATGGGTTATTTCTTCTTCTTCTTGGCGGGCTTGGATTGCTTCGCCTTCGGCTTGGCTTTCGCTTTGGCCTTGGGCTTGGGCTTGGATTTCGACTTCGCCTTGGCCGCCTTCTTGGCGGGTTCCGGCGCCGCGGCGGGAGCCTCGACGGCGGGCGCGGCCTCGGTAACCGAGACGGGGCCCTCGACGGGCACCTCGCCCTCGATGCCTTCCGCGGTGACGATGATCGAGTGCGGCAGGCCGTGCGGGCCGGCGTTCTTGTCGAGCAGCTCGTCGGTCTTCATGCCGCCGGTGACCTTCTTGGCGATCTCGGTGAGCTGGTCGCGCAGCTTCCCCTCGGCGAGCTTGCCGCCCTTGAGGCGCTTGCAGGCCCCGACGACCTCCTCGATGTACAGCTCGAAGATGTCGCGGCGCTTGCTCTCGGCGTGGGCGCGCGCGCGGCGCTTGATGAACACGCCCAGGCGCCGTCCGGCCTCGCGCAGGGCGAGCGTGATCTCCTTGCGGATCTCGTCGTAGTCGGCGAGGGCTTCCTTGGACTCGCTCGTGAAGGGCACCCAGACGGAGGCCATGTGGACGAACACCACCATGGGGCCCGCGGGGGGCGCTCCGCGCGACTGCGCGATGCCGTAGTTCTTCCAGGTCGTGTCGAGCACGGCCTTGAAGGTCGAGCACGCGGACTGCTGATAGAGGAGGGGGACTCGGTTCGCGAAGCGCATCACGCGAGCCAGCTCGTTGTCGTCGTTCTCGTGGCTCTCGCCCTCGGCGAGCGGGGCCTTCTGCGCGTTGAGCGCGTCGAGCGCCGCCTGCTCGGGGCCGCGGCCCCAGGCGAGGCCGGCCTCGATGATGAACGGGTTGCCGCGGTACACCGCCGGCGGCCGGGAGACGGCCGTGTAGAAGTCGCCCTTGATCTGCTTGAACAGCCCCGCGAGGATCGCCTTCTCTCCGATGGGCGAGAGGCAGTTCGTGGGCGGGGCCATGAGCTTGGTGCCCTGGATGGTGGTGAAGAGCTTCTCGGCCTCGGCGCCGATGACGTCTCGAGGACGTTTCTTGGGGGAAATGCCCGCTTCCTTGCAGATCTGTTCGGCGGTCTCGGAGGAGACGCGCGAGAAGTCGGCGGACAGGAAGCCGGCGAGCCAGTGGCTCTTGGTGTCCTGCAGCATCTTGAGCAGCATGCCGAGCTCGATGCCGTACGGATGCGGCTTGATCTCCTTCGGCGGATCGGGGTTGTGCTGGATCGTGCGCGGGTACACCTTGGTCTCGCCGTCGGGGGCGTGGTAGGTGAATTGGGCGTGCGGGTTGGAGATGGAGGACAGCTCCATGTACTCGTCCACGCTGGCCCGGCCCTTCACGTACTTGCCCTCGAGCTCGATGGTGACCTGGGTGCCGCGGTGGGCCTCCCACTCGATCTGCTTCTTCTCGAGGATGATGGGCTCGTTCTTCTTCGAGTCGATCTGGACCTCGAAGTAATGCGCGGGCTGCTTCTCGCCCGTGCGGGAGATGATCTTGACGGGCTTGCCCGTGGTGAGCTGGCCGTACATGCCGGCCGCCGAGATGCCGATGCCCTGCTGGCCGCGGCTCATGCGCAGGCGGTGGAACTTCGAGCCGTAGAGGAGCTTGGCGAAGATCTTGGGGATCTGGTCGCGGACGATGCCGGGGCCGTAGTCGATGATCGTGACCTGGAAGCGCGTGGCCTGCGAGACGACGGGCGCGGGCTTGCCGTCCGCGGTGACCGCGACGAGCTTGACGACGATCTCGGGGAGGATGCCGGCCTCCTCGGAGGCGTCGAGCGCGTTGTCGACGGCTTCCTTGACGCAGGTGAGCAGGGCCTTGCGCGGGTTGTCGAAGCCGAGGAGGTGCCGGTTCTTGGTGAAGAATTCCGATACGGAGATCTCACGCTGCTGCTTGCCCATCTCGTCGGCGGTCTTGCCGGCGGGGCGCGGTTTAGGGGTGGGTTTGGTGGTCATCGAGGGGGAATATTAGCAAAGGAACGCCCGCCGCACACGCCCTTCCTTCGGGAGCTAGAGGGGAAGGCGGATGCCGGCGCCGCGCTGAAGGGCGCGGCGGTGGACCAGCGGGGCCGTCGCCATGTCCTCGAGCGCGAGGCCGAGGTTGATGCTCATCGTGCGCTCCTGGTGCGAGCGCCGGCCCTTCTTGAGCCCCGCGGCCAGCTCGCCCAGGTCGGCGTAGGGGCGCGGCGTCTTCTGGAAGTAGCCCGCCTCCTTGTAATAGCCGAACTGCGCGTGGTCGTCGGTGGCCAGGAGGTCGATCTGGCGAAGCGCGGCCGGGGTCCAGTACGAGTCGAAGTCGACGGGACTGGCGAACGCCCCCGGAGCGAGCCACCCTGGCTCGATGACCGGGGTCGGCTTCTTCAATATCGGGCCGCTGGTGACGACGAGGTCGAGCCCGCGCACCGCGTCCTCGGGGCGCCTCACGGTCTCGATCTCGAGGCCGAGCCTCAGACCCATCTCGCGGGCGAAGCGCTTGGCCGTCTCGGGGCGGACGTCGTAGGCCTTCACGCGCCGCAGGCGGAACGCGACGGACAGCGCCTCCAGGTTGCTGCGTCCCTGCACGCCGCAGGCGAGTATGCCCGCGCTCTCGCTGTCCGGCCGCGCGAGGTATTTCGCGGCGAGCGCCGTCGCCGCGCCCGTGCGCTGAGCCGTGATCCAGGTGCCGTCCATCACGCAGACCGGCGCGCCCGTGGCCGGGTCGTTGAGGATGATGAGGCCGTGGATGTAGGGGAGGCCCTTCTTCTGGTTCTGCGGGTAGCCCGAGACCCACTTGAGGCCGGCCGCGCCCATGCTCGGGATGTAGGCGGGCATCGCGTGTATGAAGGCGTCCGGGCGCGGATGTATCCCGGGCTTGGGCGGCATCTCGACGCGCCCGCGGCCCTTCTCCTTGAACATGGCCTCGAGCGCGGCGATGATCTCGCCCATCGACGGGCCGACGGCCGCCACGTCCTCGCGCGACAGGTACAGCAGGCCGGGGCTCTTCTTCATCAGGTGCTGTAGCCGAACTCCTTGAGGGAGCGCGGGTCCTTGCGCCAGTCCTTGCGCACCTTGATCCAGAGCTCGAGGTTGACCTTGCGTCCGAGGAACGCCTCGAGCATCGCCTGCGAGCGCTCGGTCAGGCGGTGGAGGTCCTTGCCCGCCTTGCCGATGATGATGCCCTTCTGCCCGTCGCGCTCGACGTAGAGGGTCGCGAACACGTCGTCGGGCTTGCCGCCCTCGTGCTCGCGGAAGGTCTCGACGACGACGGCGACGGCGTGGGGGATCTCGTCGTGGTACAGGTCGAAGACCTGCTCGCGCACGATCTCGGAGGCGAAAAAGCGCTCCCAGCGGTCGGAGAGCTGGCCCTTCTCGTAGAACGCCTCGCTCTCGGGCAGGCGGGAGACGATCTCGGCCTTCAGCTCCTCTACGCCCTGTCCCTTGAGGGCCGAGATGCGGAAGACCTTCTCGGGGTTGAGGACGGCCGAGTAGGCCTTCTCGATGGCGGCGAGCTTGGTGTCGGCCACGTCGCGGTCGCATTTGTTGATGACGAGCAGCAGCGGCGTGCCGGGGCGCACGTGCGTGTCGCCGACCTTCTCGGGGTTGGCCTCGACGGCGTCGACCATGTACACGATCAGGTCGGCGTCCTCGCGGATCGCGCGCGAGGACTCGACGCGCAGGCTCTTCTGAAGGTGGTCGGAGGGCTCGTCGATGAGGCCGGGCGTGTCGAGGAAGCAGGCCTGGAAATCCTCGCCCTCGAGTATGCCGAGGATGCGGTGCCGGGTGGTCTGCGGCTTGTGCGACACGATCGACAGCTTGAACTTCAGCAGCGAGTTCATGAGCGTCGATTTGCCGACGTTGGGGCGTCCGGCGAGCGCGACGAATCCGGCTTTGTGGGGGGTGGCCAAGAGGACTAGTCTAGCAATTGCGCCGCCGGGGGCGTAAGGCCGGCGCTAGCGGGGGACGAACGCGCCGCCGCGCGTCACGACCGCCTCGAGGTAGCGGATGGTCGCGAGCGTCTCCTCGTCGCGGCTCAGCTTCTTGAGGCCCAGCTTCTTCGCGGTGCCGATGAACACCTCGACGGGGGGCGCCAGGTAGGCGGAGTAGGGCACGCCCCTCATCCCGTGGAAGTCCATCGAGATCGCCCCGAAGTTCTTGATGCGCCCGTCGGCGCGCGCCGCGGCGAGCTCCGGCGCGTCGAGGTCGAAGAGGTTCAGCGCGTGGCCCATGCGCGTGGGGAAGAACAGGATCTCGCCGTTGCTCGCGTCGAGCGGGACGAAGCCGCCGTGCTGGGCGCTCTGGAAGAAGTAGACTTTCTGGTTGCGGTCGGCGTTCATGTCGTAGCGCGCGGCGATGTCGCCCATCGTCGCGCGGATGCCCGCGCCGACGTACTCCTCGCGCCGCCCGCCGTGGAGGTTGAAGTGGAAGCCGATGTTGGCGACGTCTCGCGCTTTTTTTATGCGCTCGACGGCGGCGTCGGCTTCCTTGGTCACGTACTCCTTGAATGCCGCCTTGCTCATCTTCGCGGCGCGCGCGTCTTCGATCTCCTTACGCGCCCCCGGGGCGACCTCGCCCCACAGGTCGAGCTTGGCGAACTCCCGGTCGAGGCGCTCGGCCTCGCTGGCCGGCGGCGCCTCCTCGGCCTTCTTGCCGCCGAAGGGGTTGGCCATGCTCTTGAGCATGCCCAGGATCTTGGTCTTGAAGGAAGGCTGGTTTTTGTCGGCGGGCGAAGCGGCGGCCTCGGGCGCCTCGTTCGGCGCGTCCGGCGTCGCGGCGGCGGAAAGGACGGGTCGGACGGCGGAGGGGTTCTCGGCGCGCGCCGTCGCCGGCGTGATCGCGGCGGGCGTCAGGGCGGCGGGCGACGCGACGGCGGACACCGGCAGCGGCGCGGGAAGCGCCTGCGGCGTCAGTCCGGAGGGCGCGGCGAGCGAGGCGCTGAGGCCCGGCGCGCTCGTCGCGCCGAGAGACGGCCCGCTCATCGGGCTCAGCGAGGTCTGCAGCGAGATCCGCGGCACGGCCGCGTCCGCGCCCGCCTCGGCGGACACGGCGACGCCCGCGCGGGCGGGCAGGGCGAGGCTCAGCAGCAGCAATAACGCGTGCATGACCTAGAGCATAGGGCGGGAGCGGGGTTTTCGCCAGGGGTCCTTGGGCCTTGAAGCAAGTGGGCCCTTCGTTTTCGGGAAAATTCAGCCGCTATTTTCAGCCTTTTTCACATCACTTAAGTTATGCGAAAAGTGATTTAAAAATAACGATTAAATATTCATTTTCGAAGGATTTCAGGGAACAAATCGGGGGTGTCGATCGTATGAAGATATGCGAAATCATTTGGCGAAATTGACGGATGACGAACTGAAGTCGTCGCTCAAGGCCCTCGTAAAGGCCGAGCGCAACCGCTCCGTCGACATCCTCAAACATTTGAATGAGATGGACCGGCGGAAGGTGGCCGAGAATTCCGGATTTCCTTCGCTGTTCGATTACTGCGTCCGAGAGCTCAGATACGTGAATGGGACCGCCGCGCGTCTGATCCACGCGGCGAGAGCGGCGAAGAAATATGAAATCCTCTACAAAACGATGGGGCGAGGCTTGCTGTCGGTGACCACGGTGTCGATGCTGGCTCCGCATCTGACCTGGGCGAATCATCGTCGTCTCGTTCGCGCGGCCGCAGGTAAATCGGCGCGCGAGGTCGAGGCGCTCGTCTCGTCGTTGAATCCCGTCGCCGCGGCGCCGGCGGAGCGCATCCGGATCCTGACCGTGGCGCCACCGCCGGAGCGCGTGCCGCCGGAGGATGAATTGTTCCCGGCGACGGTCGAGGCCGTGCCGAAGGAAGAAAGTCCGGCGGCCTTGGGACCGGCTCCGATGGTCTCGGCGGCCGAGGCTCCGGTGGCTCCGACGGTCGAACCTCCGATGTCTTCTGCGGCTGACGCTCCGTCAGCGCCGGCCGCGGAGGTTGCGAAAGCTCAGACGGACGCAGCGCCGCTTCCGTCGCCCCCGCCCGCTCCGCCTGCGCCGGTGCGCCGGGCCTACTTCTCGTTCACCGCCGACGAGGACTTCTTGCGGGACTTCGAGCGGGCCAAGGAGCTGTCGCGGCACAAGTGGCCGGCGGGGAAGCAGGAGGAAGTGTTCTCCGGGGCGCTCAAGGTCCTGCTCGACAAGATCGATCCGGACAAGCGGCGGCGCCGCCGGGAGCGGGCGCGGCGGCTCGCGGCCGGCGCCCGGAGCCGGAGGATATCCCAAGCGGTGAAGGACGAGGTGTGGAGCCGCGACGGCGGGCGCTGCGTCTATCCGGGGCCCGGCGGCGGCGTGTGCGGCGCGCGGGCGGGGCTGGAGTTCGACCATGTGCGGCCGTGGGCGCTGGGAGGCGGCTCGGGCGACGCGGCGAACATCCGGCTGCTGTGCCGGAGGCACAACGACCTCGAGGCCAGGAAAGCGTTCGGCTCGGCTCTCGTCGACGCGGCCGCGGCCCGACGGAGGGCGGCCTTGCGGAGGGAGGTGAAAATATAAGAAAATGCTGGCGAATTGACTGGTTTATACGCCCACATCCCGTTCTGCTCGGTGAAGTGCTTCTACTGCGACTTCGCCGCTTTTTCTGGGCAGGACAAGCTCGCCGACCGCTACCTCGGGGCACTCGAGGCTGAGGCGGCGTTTCATCCCGCCTTCACGCCCGACACTCTCTATGTCGGGGGCGGCACGCCGTCGGAGCTGACGGCCGCGCAGATCGCCGACCTGTACGCGCGCCTGCGCCGCGCCTATCCCGGCGCGCGCTTCACGGAGTCCACCTTCGAGGCCAACCCCGAGAGCCTCGACGAGGAGAAGCTCGCCGTGCTCGCCCGCGAGGGCGTGACCCGGCTCTCGATCGGCCTGCAGACCTCCGACGACGGCCTGCTCAAGGCGATCGGCCGGCGCCACACCGCCGCCGACTTCGCGAAAAAGTTCCTCGCCGCGCGCGCCGCCGGCATCCCCGCCCTGTCGGTGGACCTGATGTTCGGCCTGCCGGGCCAGACGCTCGACAGCCTGCGCGCGACGCTCGACTTCGTCCTCGCCCTCGCCCCCGAGCACGTCTCCCTCTACGGGCTCCAGATCGAGGACCGCACCTTGTTCGCCAAGCGCGGCGTCCGCGAGGACGGCGACCTCTCGCGCGAGATGTTCGACCTCTCGATGCGCTCTCTGGCCTACGCCGGCCTCGAGCAATACGAGATCTCCAACTACGCCAAGCCCGGGCACCGCTCCGCGCACAACATCAACTACTGGAAGCGCGGGGAGTACGTCGGCCTCGGCTGCTCGGCGGCGTCCTACTACGACGGCCGCCGCCAGGCCAACGAGTTCAAGATCCCCGCGTATCTGGAGGCCGTCGAGGCCGGCCGCCGCCCCGTCGCCGAGGACGAGGCCCCGCGCGGCCTCGAGGCGATCGGCGAGGAGGCCTTCCTCGGCCTGCGCCTGACCGAGGGCTTCGTCCCGTCGGAGGCTTTGCGCAAGGAGTTCGCCGGCGAATGGGCCGTGCTGAAGTCTCGCGGCCTCGTCAGCGAGGAAGGGCCGCTCTGGCGCCTGTCCCCCGAGGGCGTGTTCCTCGCCAACGACGCCTTTAAAGAATTCGTCCCGCCGTTCGATCGTGAGGAGGCCACCGTATGAAGACCTTCGTGCTCGACACCAACGTGATACTTCACGATCCGATGTCCATGTTCTCCTTCGAGGGGTCGCGCGTCGTGCTGCCCCTGACCGTCATCGAGGAGCTCGACACCTTCAAGCGCAACAACGACGAGCGCGGCCGCTCGGCCCGCTTCGTCTCGCGCAAGCTCGACGAGCTGCGCAAGGGCGGCAAGCTGTCGAACTGGGTCCCCTTGGAGCACGGCGGCAAGCTCAAGGTCGAGATCCAGGTCTCCGACGGCCTGCCCAAGGCCTTCTCCGCCCACACCAAGGACAACGAGATATTGAGCTGCGCTCAATATCTCAAGAAGCAGGGCGAGAACGTGGTGTTCATCTCCAAGGACATCAACCTGCGCATCAAGGCCGAGTCCCTCGGCCTCGAGACGCAGGACTACGAGAAGGAGAAGGTCGACATCGACGACCTCTACAAGGGCTGGCGCGAGGCCGCCGTCTCCGGCGAGGAGATCGACGCCTTCTACCGCGACAAGCGCGTGCCGGCGACCATCCCGGACCTGATCCCCAACGAGTTCATCATCCTCAAGGCCGAGGGCACCTCCAAGAGCGCGCTGGCCCGCTACGACCAGAAGACGAAGTCGCTCGTGCCGCTGGTGCGCGCCGACTCCGCGCCCTGGGGCATCAAGCCGTTGAACATCGAGCAGCGCTTCGCGCTCGAGCTCCTGCTCAACCCGGACATCCAGCTCGTCACGCTCGTCGGCCTCGCCGGCTCGGGCAAGACGATGATCGCGCTGGCCTCGGCGCTCCAGCAGACCCTCGAGGAGAAGCTGTACCGCCGCATCCTCGTCGCCCGCCCGGTCATCGCGGTCGGCCACGACCTCGGCTTCCTGCCCGGCACGAAGGAGGAGAAGCTCACCAACTGGATGGGCGCCATCTACGACAACCTGTCCTACCTGCTCGAGAAGCCGAAGGGCGCGCTCGAGACGACGGACATGGACATCCAGATGCTGATGGAGGAGGGCATCCTCGAGATCGAGGCGGTGACTTATCTGCGCGGCCGGACTTTGCCGGGCCTGCTGATCATCATCGACGACTCCCAGAACCTGACGCCGCACGAGATCAAGACCATCATCTCGCGCGCCGGCCAGGGAGCGAAGATCGTCCTGACCGGCGACCCGCATCAGGTGGACAACTACTACCTCGACGCGACCTCGAACGGCCTCACGAACCTCGTGGAGCGCTTCAAGGGCCAGGGGCTGTTCGGCCACGTCACCTTCACCAAGAGCGAGCGCTCCGTGCTCGCCGCGCTGGCCTCGGACCTGCTGTGACGGGGAAGGCCAGGCCCGCCGGACCGCGCCGCAAGATCATCATCGTCGACGACGACGTGCTGATCCGGGAGACGGTGCGCCTGGCTCTCGACCACGCGGGCTACTACGTCATCGCCGTCGGCGAGCCGGACCGGGCGCTGGCCGTCATCCGCGCGGAAAAGCCGGACCTCGTCATCATGGACCTGTACATGCCCGGCTCCGACGGCCGCGACCTGATCCGCGCGCTCAAGTCCGATCCGGAGATCGCGAAGACGCCCGTCATCCTGTTCTCGGGCTCGGACGAGGCCATCGACGTCGTCAGCGGCCTGCAGTCCGGCGCCGTCGAATACCTCGGCAAGCCGATCGACGGCGAGGTGCTCCTCGCGAAGATCAAGCACATCCTGAAGGCCTGACATGCTCGACAAAGCCTACGATCCGAAGCCGGTCGAGGAAGCGCGCCTCGCGTCCTGGGACGCGGCCGGGCTCTCTCACTCGGAACCGAGACCCGACTCCCGCCCGTTTACCATCGTCATCCCTCCGCCCAACGTGACCGGGGCGCTGCACATCGGCCATGCGCTCAACAATTCCCTGCAGGACGCCTTCATCCGCCACCATCGCATGCTGGGACAGGAGTCCTGCTGGGTGCCGGGCTGCGACCACGGCGGCATCGCCACGCAGAACGTGATGGAGAAGCAGCTCAAGGCCGAGAAGGTGGACCGTCACGCCCTCGGGCGCGAGGCGTTCCTCGAGCGCATGCAGGTCTGGACGCGGGACTGCAAAAAAACGATTTTGGGCCAATTGCATCGTCTCGGGGCCTCGCTCGACTGGCAGCGCGAGGCGTTCACGATGGACGAGCCGCGGGCGAACGCCGTTTATCACGCCTTCAAGACGCTGTGGGAACGCGGTTTGATCTATCGCGGGGAACGGCTCGTGAACTGGTGCGTCAGGTGCGGAACGGCATTATCAGATATCGAGGTAGAGAGAGAAGAACGGAAGGGTGCTCTTTACCACATCCATTATAAGAACGCCGACGGGGGGGAGGGGATCGTCGTCGCCACTACCCGACCGGTCACGATGTTCGGCGACACCGCGGTTGCCGTCAATCCGAAAGATGATCGTTGGAAGCACATGGTGGGGAAAAAGGTCCTCATTCCCCTTATCGATCGGCCGATTCCCATCGTCGAAGACTCGTATGTCGACTTCGAGTTCGGCACCGGCGGCTTGAAGGTCACGCCCGCTCATGATCAAAACGACTGGGAGCTCGGCGAACGGCACAAGCTTCCCGCGATCAAGGCCATCGGCCCCGACGGCAAGCTCACCGAAGCCGCCGGGCCTTACGCCGGCCTCTCGCGAGAGAAGGCGCACGACGCGGTCGTGGCCGATCTGGAAGCGAAGGGATACCTGCGCAAGAAGGAGGATCACAAGTCCGCCGTTCAGACCTGTTATCGCTGCGGCTCGGTCATCGAGCCCCTTCTCTCGCTGCAGTGGTTCGTCAAGCAGACGGAATTGGCCAAGGCGCCGTTAAAGGCGTTGGATGAAGGCGCCTTCAAGATCTACCCGAAAAATTGGGAAAAGCCTTATCGTGATTGGTTGGTGAACATCAAAGATTGGTGTGTTTCCCGCCAGATCTGGTGGGGCCACCGCATCCCCGTCTGGTACAAGGACGGGGAGAAGCCCGTGGTGTCGCTGGGCTCGCCCGGCGCGGGCTGGACCCAGGACCCCGACGTGCTCGACACCTGGTTCTCCTCGGCCCTGTGGCCGCTCGCCGTGTTCGGCTGGCCGGAGAAGACGAAGGACCTCGCCTACTACTACCCGACCTCGACCCTCGTCACCGGCTACGAGATCCTGTACCTGTGGGTCGCCCGCATGCAGATGATGGGCCACGCCTTCCTGGACAAGCCCGCTTTCCCCGACGCCGTCATCCACGGCATCGTGCGCGACAAGAGCGGCAAGAAGATGTCGAAGTCGCTCGGCAACGTCGTCGACCCCCTGCTGATGATGGATAAGTACGGGACCGACGCCCTGCGCTTCGCCCTGATGGTCAACGCCCATCCCGGCAAGGACATCGCCTTCGACGAGCAGACGGTCGTGGCCGCGCGCAACTTCGTCAACAAGCTCTGGAACTCGACGCGGTTCGTCCTGATGAACCTGCCGGAGACGGCGCCCGCCGGCGGCTATAAGCTCGAGAAGCTGTCCCAGGGCCGCCTGGAGACCGCCGACGCGTGGATCTTGTCGCGCTACCAGTCGACCTTGGCCAAGGCCCAGGCGTCTCTCGGCGCCTACGACCCCGCCGCCGCCGCCGAGGCGTTGTACGTCTTCCTGTGGGACGAGTTCTGCGCCTGGTACATCGAGCTCGCCAAGGGCCGCCTGCTCGGCGCCGAGGGCGAGGACAAGGACGTCGCGCGGACCATCCTCGTCCAGGTGCTGACCGGCTCGCTGAAGGCGCTGCACCCGCTCATGCCGTTCGTGACCGAGGAGATCTACGCCGCGCTCAAGCCCTACGCGGGCGAGACGGCCGAGTTCGTCCTCAAGGGCGGCTACCCCAAGCTCGGCTTCGATTGGTCGAACCCCGCGGTCGAGAAGGAGATGGGCCAGGTCATGGCCGCCGTGACCTCGATCCGCTCGCTGCGCTCGCAGCTGAACGTGCCGCCCGGCCTCAAGATCAAGGCCGTCGCCGAGGGCCCGTTCGCCGAGGCCGTCATCGGCAAGCACCGCGCCTACGCGCTGGCCCTCGCCCAGCTCGAGAGCGTCGAGGCCGTGAACGGCGGCCGCCCGGCGCAGAGCGCCACCGCGGTCGCCGACGGCGTGACCTTCTTCATCCCGCTCGCCGGCGTCATCGACTTCGACAAGGAGCGCGAGCGCCTCGCCAAGGATCTGGCCAAGGCCGAGGGCGACATCGAGAAATGCGAGGCGAAGCTCAAGAACCTCTCCGCCGCCGCCTCCGCCCCCGCGGAGAAGGTCGCCGAGGCCAAGGGCCAGCGCGACGCCGCGCTGGCCCGCCGCGACCGTCTCAAAGAGACGATCGCCGTCTTGTCGTGAGCCTCGTTTCCCTGGCTCTTTGTATCGCGGCCTCGGCCGCGGCGCAGAACCCGATGTACGGCGCCGAGGCGCCGCCGGCGGCGTCCACCTCGGCCGTGGCCGCCTCGACCGCGGCGGTGGCCGCTTCGAGCTCCACGGCCCCGTCCGACGACGCCTCCGGCCGCGGCTTCAAGGTGGGCGGCGACGAGCCCAAGCCGAAGCTGGCGCGCCCCATGCACGCGGTGATCCACAAGGACGCCGCCGATTGGGAGCCCGTGGGCTTGCGCGCGGGAGGCGTCCCCGGCGCCGCCGAGAACACGGCGGCCCTGAAGGTGGTAAAGATCAAGGGGCGCATGAAGGGGGAAAACTCGAAAGCCCGCTCCGCGGCGCGCCTGCACAAGGGCAAGAAGGACTCGGTCTGGCTCGTGATCTCCGTGTACCCGAAGTCGCTCGAGCGCCGGCGGACCCACTTCGAGCTGCGCTTCCGCGTCTTCGAGGGCTTCGTCGAGGACGTCGAGGCCGCCGCCGTCACCGTGACCGACCGCCGGCGGCAGAAGTCGGACCGCCTGCTCGATTCCTGGGACCTGCGCGACCAGGCGATCGAGTACGAGTCGGAGCGCCCGGGCTCCGGGCAGTTCGTCGTGGCCGAGCTCGACCCCCGCCCCGGCGCCTCCGCGCGCAACTCGGGGCGCCTCGAGAAGGCGGAGTTCGCCCACAAGGACCTGGGCTTCGTGAACCTCTCCTGGTCCGTCCGCGGCCTGAAGCCCCTGGGGAGGTGACCGCCGCCGGTCATTGACAGCCCCGGGATCCTGTCTTACAATCATTTCATGGCCAAGATATTGGTGTACGACGCGGACCCGCGCTTCGGCGAATCGCTGAAGAACTTCCTGGCCTCGCTCGGGCACGAGGCCGTGCTCGCCTCGGACGGCTACAGCGTCCTGCCCCTGGCCGAGCAGCACCGGCCGAGCCTGTTCATCCTCGACTACAAGCTGCCCGAGGCCGCCGGCTTCGAGATCCTCAAGCGCCTCCGGGCGACCGCGGCGTTCGTCGCGACGCCGGTCATCTTCGCGAGCGCCACGCCCAAGTTCGAGATCGAGATGACCGTGATGGACGCGGTCGGTTTCGGCTACGTGGAGAAGCCGCTCAACGGCGCGCAGCTCAAGGAGGCCATCGTGTCCTTGCTCGGCGCGGAGCGTCCCGCCCCGGCGCCGGCCGCCGCGGTCCCTCCGCCCGGCGCGCCTCTCGGGGAGCCCGAGGCCCCGGCCGCCTTCACCGGCGAGCCCGACCTCGACGGCTCCCGCAGCGACGTCATCGAGCTGGACTAGCGCGCTAGCGCTCGACGGGAGGCCAGCCGGCGCTCCGCGCGACGGCCGCGCAGCGGGGCTTCGGCGCGCGGGGGCCCTCGGCGCTGCCGCACACGAGCTGCAGCCTCTTCCCCGTCACGGACCAATAGTGGTACTCCTCGCCGTCGAAAACGGTCGGAGCGGGTATGAGAGGCATCGGCGCGCCGGTCTCCGCGATGCGGCCGTCGAGGCCGACGGCGAGCCCCTGCGGCGCCAGCATCGGATAGACGAAGTGCCTGCCGCCCGGCGCGAGGCCCACCTTGGGCGGCTGGCCGCCGGGGTGGAGAGACTTGCCGCCGGTGAACGCCATGTGGATCTGCGCTCGCTCGCTGATGCCGGTCATGATGACGTCCTGGAACGCGCGCCCGCGGTCGTCCACCGACACGGTGCAGTCCGCGCAGCGCTTCATCTCGGCGGGCAGGCCGTCGACGATCAAGGTGTCGTAGCCGTGCTCGGAGAGGGCCGAGGCCAGGAACGCGCTGTGGCGGCCGTCGGCGCTGAACGCGGGAGCGGTCGCGGAGTTATAGGGCCCGAAGGTCGTCTTGTCGATCTCCACGTAGATCATCCCGTCCGAGCCGGTGTAGAGGCCGCCCGTCCGGCGCAGGTCCCGGCTCGTCGAGGCCGCGCCGTAGGGCTTCTTCTCGACGGGCTTGTGGTTCCGGTACAGCCAGGCCGCGCCCCCGAACTCGACGAAGTACAAAGTCTCCTTGTCGGTGAGCGCCACGTGGAACGGGGGCTCGGCGAAGGCGGGCCCGGTGCCGTGCAGAGAGGCGACGACCCAGCCCTTGGGCGTGCGCGCGACCGTGGCCGCGTTGACCCCGCGCGGGCTCAGGTGGAAGCTCTTGATCTCGGCGTAGACCGCGCCGGCGCGCCGGCCGTTGACCGCGGGGGAGACCCCCAGCAGGTTCCCGGCCTTGTCGAGGACGCCCGTCGAATGCAGGAGGATGGCGCCGTTGGCGCTGAGCGCGCCCGGGCCCGTGAACTCGCCCTCCGCGCCCTGGGCTCGGACGCGCCCGTCCACGATCCAGCGGTCCCCGTCCTCGTCGGATTCCAGATAGGCGTAATGGTAGCCGTCCTCGGACCATATCGTCCCCGGGGGCGGGTCCTTGCCCGCGTCGTACACGGCCAGGGCGGCTCGCGCCGGCAGCGCCAGGACGAGCAGCAGCGCGGCGACGCTCACTTGGCGGCGAACGCGAGCATGTCGGCCTCGACCTTGTCGAGGAGGTCGTCGCCGATCTCCCAGACCTGGAGGCCCTTCAGACGCTTGGCGATCTTCCGGGCGAGCGCGTCCGGGATGAACGGCGTCGCCTTGCCGCGCTTGTACTCCTTCTCCTTCTCGCCGTACAGGCCGAGGAAGGTCTTGTCGCGGAACCACGCTTCGCGGTTGGACGCGGATTCGAGCTGCTTGAGCAGCTTCGGGCTCGGGTCGCGCTGGACGAACTCGAAGAAGGTCGCCGTCGGCCGTCCCCCGGGCGTCATCCACTCGCCGCTGAACACCTGGATCAGGTCGTCGTGAGAGTCCTTCAGGATCGGCGTGATGAAGTTGACGCCGCGCGCGAGGCAGAACTTGTGGAAGCCGACGAGGTCCGGCGTCCTCAAGGCGATATGCTGCCAGTGGCAGCCGCCTCCTCGGTTCTTGAGCATGGTGCGCACGTGCGAGCCCTGGCCCTCGGGCTCGGTGGGCTGGACGACGGCGACGACGGTCTGGTTGGGGACCTTCCCGCCCTTCTCGAGCCCTATGCGCGAGGCGAAGGTCATCGACTGCGGCGCCTGCCCCTTCCAGCTCGAGCGCTTCTCGTAGATAAGATCCTCTCTGCTCACTCCGAGGATGATGCGGAACAAGGCGTAGGTGGTGTTGTAAATGTCGGGTTCCACCAGGAAGGTCATATGGTCTACGACGAAATTATGAAACGGTTGCTTCTTCATGGGACCTCCGGGCGCGGAAGTTCGAAGGCGTCGTTGGTTTTAGCGTACCAAGCTCCCTCCATGCGTCCTATCGCGTGGAGATCTTGATGTTTTATCTTCCCGTTGTTGTAAACGTCATCGGCGCAGTGAAATCTCACCACGCGGCCGATGACGAGATTCCCGGCCAACGCCCCTTCTCCGATCCTCACGATCTGTTGGAGCTCGCATTCGTAAGACACCGGGCTTTCTTTTACAATGGGCGGTTTAACGACGGTGCTCTTAATGGCCGTCACACCGCACTGCTCAAATTCGTTCACGCCGTAGGCGTAAGGCGCCGAGGTCTGATTCATCTTCTCCGCGTTCGCCTCGTTCACGATGTTGACGGTGAACTGACCCGTCGCTTCGATGTTGATGAGCGTGTCTTTCTTCTTGCCGTTCCTGTCGTTGACGGGCGCGAAGCACACCGTCATCGGATTGGCGCAAATGCCGGTAAAGAACGAGAACGGCGCCAGGTTCGGCGTTCCCTCCGGCGAGACCGTCGCCACCCACGCGATCGGCCGCGGCAGTATGGTCGCGATCATGAGCAGGTAGCGGTCTCGGACCGCCAGCGTCTCCGGGTCGAGCTGCACGCTATTCGGCCGACACGCCCTGCGTGTCCCGGTTCCAGCTCGTCGGATAGTCCTTGTCGGCGAGCGGCAGGGCCTGCTTGGCGACCTCGAGAGGCTCGAAGAAGGTGTCGAGCATCACCGCGAGGTAGTCGGAGAGCTTCCCGCGTTCGGCGAAGGAGCGCTTCGCGGCCATCCCGTGCGGCGAATGCGGCAGGGAGCCGGGGTGGAAGGTGAACGAGCCCGGCTCCACGAGGCCCTTGCGCGCTCCGTAGGTCGTGTTCGAGAAGAACATCACCTCGTCGCTGTCGACGTTGAAGTGCGCGTACGGCGCCGGGACGTCGCGCGGGTTCCAGCCCTCGATCTGTCCCTTGAAGGTGCAGACGGCGAAGCCGTTGTGCGGCGCGGTCCCGGACTGGAAGGTCTGGCGCGTCGGCGGGGCGGTGTGTATCTCCCGGGCCAGCGGATGGTGGTCGTCGGTGTGGAAGGTGTAGGGGTACAGCGCGCCCTCCCAGCCGATCAGGTCGAAGGGGTGGTGTCCGAGGAACATCTCGGTGACCAGGCCTCCGCCGTGCTTGGTCCAGACCCGGAACTCCCCGTCCTCGTCTCGCGCGGGCCGGAACTCGGGGAGGCCGACCTCGGTCTCGACGACCGGGGCGGTCAGGTGCGCCTGGCCGGAGGCGTTGAGGTAGTGGGGGGCGAACTGGATGGGCAGGCGCGACTCGACGATGAGCAGCTGACAGTCCTCGCTCGCCAGCTCGACGCGGTAGGTCGTGCCCTTGGGGATGTTCACGTAGTGGCCCTTGCGGAAGGGGAGCACGCCGAACTCCGAGGCTATGAGACCAGACCCTTCTTGTATGAACCAAAGCTCGTGGCCGTCGCCGTTGCGGAAGAACCGCTGGGGCGGGCAGGATTTCTCGAAGCGCGCCGCGGACACGACGGTGGTCGTGCCGTAGACGAGGGGCACGCGTCCGCTGATGTGGTCGCCGTGGGCCTTCAGCCGTCCGGTGCGGATGTGCCAGGGCTGCAGCGGCTGGGCCGGCGCCATCTTCTGCGGCCGCAGGTCGAGGGGCAGGCGCTTGGGCTCGCTGACCTGCTGGGTGGGATACTTGCGGTAGTGGTACTTGCGCGACCAGTCCCCGCTGAAGCCGCTGACCCCGTGGATCTCCTCGAGCGCCAGGACCTCGGGCTCCGAGTAGAACTCGGTGTGCGGCGTCTTCGGCACACGCCCGCGCGTTAAAATGACGCTCATGCCAGCACTCCCGACTTCTTGTATTTCAAGTGGATGGAGCCGTTCGGCTTGCCGACGGTGTTCTTGAGCGTGCCGAGCGGTCCCGCGTCCAGTTCGAGCTTGTCCCCGGGCTTGATCCAGCGGCCCATGTCCAGGCCGCATCCCGTGAAGTAAGTGCCGGAGCCGAGGATGTCGCCGGGAAGCATCTCTTCTCCTTGGGAGGCATGCGAGAGCATGGTCGCGAACTTCCAGTAAGGCTGGACCCCTTTCGAGCGGCTCCATTCTTTGCCGTTGACCCGTACTTTGAGTTCCGGGATCCGTCCGTTCCACTCGTCGCTGGTCACGAAGTAAGGCCCCATAACCGTCGCGAAATCCTTGCCCTTCGCCGGCCCCATGCGGCACACCATCTCGTTGCGCTGTATGTCGCGCGCCGAGCAGTCGTTCATCACGATGTAGCCCGCGATGTGGCTCGGGGCGTCCTTGACCGCGATGTCCTTGCCGGCCTTGCCCACGACCGCGGCGACCTCGAACTCGAAATCGAGCTTGCGCGTGAACGAGGGCCACGGGATCGTCGCGCCGGGGCCGATGATCGTCCTCGGGTTGCCTTTGTAGAACACCGGCTGATCGTACCACTCGGGCGCCAGCGGCTCGTTGCGGCGCTTGGCGCCGGCCTTGGCGTGGTCCTCGAAGGCGAAGAAGTCGCGCAGGGAGCGCGGGCGGGGCAGCGGGGCGAGCAGGCGGACCTGGCCCTCCTTCCACACGACGCCGGCCGGCGCGCCCTTGAGCGTGTTGAGGGCGGTCTGCGCCTCGGTGAGGGACTCCTTGCCCCCGTCGAGCAGGCCGAGCAGGCAGGGGGGCACGAAGAAGTCCGCGCGGGCCTTGGGCCGGGTCTTTCCTTGCGCGCGATAGAGCCGCTCCGCCGCGAGGTTCAGGTCCACGATCCGGCCGGCGCGGACGGCGCCCAGGCGCTCGACGGGGCCGAGCGGGGTGGGGACCTCGAAGGTGACCAGTTTCATGGGCTCGAATCATAACAAAAAGGCTGGCGCGGACGCGTCCGCGGCGCTATACTCCTCGCCATGTCGAACATGGAGCTTTCGTCCCGCTTCTTCCTCGAGCTGGCCGTCATCCTGGCCGCCTGCCGCGCCGTGACCTGGCTCGGCCGCCGCGCGCTGCAGCCGCCCGTGGTCTGCGAGATGGTGGCCGGGGTGCTCCTCGGGCCCTCCTTGTTCGGCCTGCTCGCCCCGGACCTCCAGTCCCTGATCTTCCCGAAGGCGACCATGCCGTTGATCTTCTCCGTCAGCCAGCTGGGCCTGGCGCTGTACATGTTCGTCGTCGGCCTCGAGTTCCGCCTCGACCTGCTGTCGACGGGCTGGCGCGGCTCGGCGGCCGTCTCCGTGGCGGGCATCGCCGCGCCGCTGGCGCTCGGCGGCCTGCTCGGCGCGCATCTGATGAAGGACCCGGCCTATTTCGGGTCCGGGGTCCAGGTCTGGCAGGCGGCGGTCTTCACCGGCGCGGCGATGTCGATCACGGCCTTCCCGATGCTCGCGCGCATCATCATGGAGCGCGGCCTCGCGGGCACGCGCATCGGCACCCTCTCGCTCGGCGCCGGCGCCTTCGACGACGCCGCGGCGTGGACCTTGCTCGCGGTCATCCTCGCGGCGTTCGAGTCGGACCCGCGCATCGCCGTGCTCGCGATCGCCGGCGGCGCGGCATACGTGGCCGTCGTCGCCTTCGCGGTGCGGCCGGCCGCCCGCGCGCTCGTGTCGCGCCACCCGCGGGCCTCGCTGTCCCCGGCCGGCCTCGGCGCCGTGTTCATCCTCCTGATGCTCGCCGCCTGGTTCACCGACCTCATCCGCCTGCACGCGGTGTTCGGCGCCTTCCTGCTCGGCGTCGTCATGCCGAAGGGCACCTTCGCCGACGCCTTGCGCGACCGCATCGAGCCGGTGACCTCGGGCCTGCTCGTGCCTTTGTTCTTCGCCTTCTCCGGCCTCAACACCCGCCTCGACCTGCTCGCCGGCCCGGGGATGTGGGGCATCGCGCTCGCGGTCCTGTTCATCGCCACCCTCGGCAAGGGCGTCGCCTGCGGCGTCGCCGCCCGCCTCGGGGGCTACCCGGCCGCGGAGGCAGTGGCGGTGGGGACCTTGATGAACGCGCGCGGCCTCATGGAGCTCATCCTCCTCAACATCGGGCTCGAGCGCGGGCTGATCACGCCGACCTTCTTCACGATGATGGTGCTGATGGCGGTCGTGACGACCTTGGCCGCGAGCCCCGTCTTCGAGCTGGTCCGGCCCTGGCTCAACCCCGGCGAAGGAGAGCGGCGGCCTTCGCCGGCGAAAGCGCGCTGAAGTCGCGGGCCTTGAGGCCCGCGTGCTTGAACTCGTCGGGACGGTGGGAGGTCGTGATCGCGACCACCTGCATGCCCGCGCGCCGCGCGGCCTCCTCGCCGAGCAAGGAGTCCTCGAACACGACGCAGTCCTCGGGCGCGACCTTCAGCTTGTCGGCCAATATCAGGAAGGTCTCGGGGTCGGGCTTCCCCTTCGTCACCATGCCTCCGTCGACGACCGCGTCGAACCAGGGCCGCAGCTCCAGGCCGTCGAGGATGAAGGTCACGTTGTCGTCCTTCGAGCCGGTCCCCAGGCCCACGCGGTAGCCGCCCGCGCGCGCCCCTTTCAGGAAGGGCATCAGCCCCTCGGCGGGCGCGCGCTGCGGCAGGTACAGCTTCCGGTACAAGGTCTCCTTGACGACGGCGGCGGCGTGCGCCTCCTCGGGCGGGACCTCGCGCTTGAAGTAGTAGCGCAGGACCTCGCGCGTGGGCATGCCCATCGTGTTCTCCCGGAAATCCCGGAGGTCGATGGTGATACCGTGGCCGAGGAAGAAGGCCGTCCACGCTTCCTCGTGCGCGGGCATGTTGTGGCAGACGACCCCGTCCATGTCCAGCAGGAAGCCGATCTCGCGTTTCATGGGTATAGGATAGCTATAATGCGCGCATGGCACTACGCGCGCTCGACGTCTCGCTGTGGGGGTTCTTCCGGTTCCATGGAGCCGACGCGAAGAAGTTCCTGCAGGGCCTGGTCTCCGCCGACATGAACAAGCTCGCGCCGGGCGTCTGCCTGCCCGCCTGCGTGCTCTCCCCGAAGGGCCTGCTCGTCGCCGACTGCGAGCTGTACGAGGAGACGCCGGAGAGCGTGCTGGCCGTCACCCGCCCCGGCGCGGCCATCGGGTTCCTGACCGCCTTCGAGAAGAAGATCATGCTGTCCGACTCGACCCTGAAGGCGCTGCGCTCGGAGCGGGCCTGGCTCATCGTCGGCGCGGGCTACGACCGCGGCCTCCCCTGGCCTCGCCTGAGCGAGCCCGCCCGCCTGCTCCTGGGCGTGGACCCGCCCGAGGACGCCGACCTCATGAGCGACGCCGAGTTCGAGGCGCTGCGGCTGGCCTCCGGCTTCCCCTGGTTCGGCGCGGACATGAGCGAGGAGTCCCTGCCCCTCGAGGCGCGCCAGGAGGCGGCCATCTCCATGGAGAAGGGCTGCTACATGGGCCAGGAGACGGTGTCGCGCCTCGTCTTCCGCGGGCACGTCAACAAGATCCTGATGGGCGTGCGCTTCGCCGGGGAGCCCGCGCCCGCGGGCGCCGTCGTCCTGCGCGGCGACCACGCGGTCGGGCACGTCACGAGCTCGCTCGGGGACATCGGCCTCGCCGTGGTCCGCTTCGACGACGCCGTCCCCGGCGTCAAGGTCTCGGCCGACGGCAAGGACGGGGAGCTGTTCCTGTTCGGCTCCTGGCCCAAGCCCCTGACCAAGCCCGCCTAGCCTGAGTCATCCCTTTTTTCCACCGGTGGAATCCTGGGGAGGGTGGGCTCGCTCCTGGGTTTTTTACCACGGAGACACGGAGTCACGGAGAACGGCAACGGATAGAAAGTTAACGGCAATGAGGTCCGTAAGCCGTTAACTCTTTAATCCGTTCTCCGTGACTCCGTGTCTCCGTGGTAAACGCCGTCGCCGTCCGGGCGTGCGCCGATCAGCGGCTCGCGGTGACGGCGGCGGAGCCGGCGGAGGTCTTGGCGAGCTCGACGGCGAAGGCGACAGCGAGCTTGGCGAAGGGCACCGAGTGCGAGGCGTCCCCGCCCGAGGAGGCCAAGGTGTCGTTCTCGGAGTGGATCTCCTTGTTGCTCGCGTTGAAGGTCGACTCGAAGGCCATGGCCGCGGGGAAGCCCTTCTTGTTCCACGACGCGTGGTCCGAGCAGCCGTAGCCGCACTTCGTCGTGGACGCCTTGACGCCGGCGTAGGTCGTGACGAGCTTCGCCGTGAAGGCGCTCAGCGACGCGTCCACGTAGTCGGTGAGCATGTAGATGTCGGGCCCCGAGCCGGCGAAGTTGGACATGTCGAACTGGATCACGCCGACGACCTTCTTGCCGCCGGAGGCGTAGCTCGCCGCGATGTCCTGGGAGCCGCGCAGGCCGACCTCTTCGGCCGCGTAGCCCATGAACTGGATGGTGCGCTTGGGCCGCACGCCGGACTCGCCGAGGACGCGCACGGCCTCGGTCAGCACGGCGATGCCGGAGGCGTTGTCGTCGGCGCCGGGCGAGCGGGCGCCGGAGTTGCCCCAGCCGCTGATCGAGTCGAGGTGGCCGCCGAGGACGACGATCTCGTCGGGCAGCTCGGAGCCGGGGATGGTCAGGATGACGGAGGGCTGCTTCCACGCGGAGTGCGTGAACAGCGCGGCGGACGCGCCGGGGATGCCCGCGGCGAGCGCCGCCCACCGGCCCTTCAGCCAGCGCGCGGCCTCGGCGCCGGTCTCGGACTGGTAGTAGCGGCTGTGGTGCGCGGACATCGACTCGATCGTGGCGCGGATGCTCGCTTCCTTGACCGAGGCGACGAGGGGTGTCACGACCGACTGCTGGTCGAGCGTGTAGGCCATGCGCGGCCCGACGGCGGTGGGCCTCATCGACGCCTGCGCGGCGGCCATCGTGCCGTGGGTGAGGTAGCCGCCGCAGCGCTTGAAGCGGTCGTGCATGAACTGCGAGAGGAGGGGGAGCATGTCGGCGCGGACCTGGTACACCGCGGTGCGGCCGTCGGTGAGCACCGGGGCCGTGAGGGGGAAGCCCTTGGCCTCGGGGCGGGCCAGGTCGGCCTGGTCGAAGGTGACCCATAGGTCGGACGGCGCCTGCTTCTCGATCGTCGGCGGGAAGTCTTCGGCGAAGGCGGACGACGCGGCGAGCAGGACGGCGACCATCAGGCCTATGTTGTTCATGGGTCCTATGGTCCCAAAGAACGGCCCGCCCGTCAACCGGTAAAAGCGCTCCGGGGCCGGTTATTTTCCGCCGGCGTATTCCTTGTCGGTGAGGACCGCGACGACGCGGTTGATGCGGCAGAAGCGGCTCTGCGGAACGTCGGGGTTGTCCCCGCCCCAGGAGTTGCGGCTCTTGAGGGTCACGGCGCCGGCCGCGTCGCGCGCGTAGCCGGTGACGGTGAAGGCGTGCCGCGCGGACTTGGCCCGCTCCTGGCCCCACTCCTTCAGGCCGCCGAGCTCCATCGTGACCGTGACCGGGATGCCGCGGTCGAGGGCGGCGAGCAGGCCCGCCTTCTGGGCGGCGCCGGCGTCCTTGCAGTCCGCCTTGAAGTCGAGCTTGCGCACGCGGAAGGGGCCGGTCATGGCGCGGACCGACGCGCGGTCCGAGGCGAGGCGCCGGGGGTCGCCGTGGAGCAGCGCCTCGGCCTCGGCCGGGGAGCGGCCCTCGACCTGGTCGAGGAACTCGCGGAAGCTCGCGAGCTCGGCCAGGTGATGCCCCACGATCCTCGGCTCGATGCGCCGCAGGTTGGACCGCGCGACCGAGGCGAAGTAGTCGGTGCCGCCCGCCGCCTCGGCGCGGCCGATCGCGGCGTAATCCTCCTTGACCTGGGCGACGCCTCCGGCGCTGGCGACCACGCGCTCCCGCTTGGCCTCGATCTCGGCCTTGCGCTTCTTCTTGTAGGCGTCGTACCGGGCGGCGAAGGCGCTCCACGGCGCGGTCGCGGCCTTGGCCACGCCGTTCTTCAGCGCGAAGGAGATGTCGTCGTACGGGGAGCCGCCCTCGACGAAGGAGTAGGCCGCGGCCGCGTCGTCGGCGCCGACGGCCTTGCGCGCCCGGTCGTAGTAGTCCGGGTCGCTGACGACCTTGCGCACGAACAGGTCCGCCTCGGAGAGGGGGAGATGCAGGCCGTGGCGCCGGTACAGGGCGGCCTCGATCAGCGAGACGGTGGTGAAGATGTGGCAGCTGCCGGTGGCGCCCTGGTCGCGCGTGGCCGCGTCGGGGAACTGGCCGCCGAGGTCCGCGGACTCCGGCCCGGCGGCCAGAGCGGCGGGCGCCAGGAGCGCGGCCAGGGCCAGGGCGCGCATGGCTAATCGCTCTGCGGCAGCTCGAAGATGAAGCGGGAGCCGCCGCCGGGCCGGTCCTCGACCCAGATGCGGCCCTTGTGGGCGAGGACGGCGGCGTGGCAGAAGCTGAGGCCGATGCCCGTGCCGGTGTCCATCGCGGAGTCCTTGCGGCCGCTGGTCACGTACTTCTCGAAGATGCGCTTCTTCTCGGCGTCCGGCACGCCGGGCCCGCGGTCGGAGACGATGAAGCGGGCCGAGACGCCGTTGTAGCCGCAGTCGACCTCGATGGGGTGGGCGCCGGGGGAGGCCTTCATCGCGTTGGTGATCAGGTTGGCGAGGACGCGGTAGAGCAGGTTCTGGTCGGCGCGCACCTTCTCCACGCCCGGCGCCACGCGCATCGTGACCGTGGCGCCCGTGAGCTTCATGCGCCCGGCGAAGAGCGTCTCGATCTTCTTGAGCAGCAGGGACGGGTCGATGAACGCCGGCGTGATCTTCAGGCCCTGCGCCTTGGCCTGCGCCAGGTCGAGCATGTCGTTGAGCATCAGGAGCATGAAGTCCGCGGCCGAGCCCGCGTTGGAGATCAGGGAGACGTAGTTGTCCTGGCTGATGAGGCCGCGCGCGTGGATCAGCTCGAGGGTGCCCTTGATCGCGGTGAGCGGCGCCTTGAGGTCGTGGACGATCATGTCGGTCATGTCCTGGCGGGCGCGCGCGACCAGCTCCAGCTCGTAGTTGCGCTTGATCAGCTCCTCGTGGGACTTCTTGACCTGGAGGTGGACCTTCGCCCGGGCCAGCAGCTCCTCGGCGGCGAAGGGCTTGTGCACGTAGTCGGTGGCGCCCTTCTGGAAGCACTCGAGGCGCGTCTTCAGGTCGCCGCGCGCGGTCAGGAACAGGACGGGGACCTTGGGGCCGGGGAAGCCGTGCCACTCCTTCATAAGGTCCATGCCGGTGCCGTCGGGCAGGCCGATGTCGAGCACGGCCAGGTCGGGGCGGTTGGCGGCGAACAGGCGGCGGGCCTCGGCGGCGGTGTCGCAGGCGTCGACCGTGAAGCCCTCGGACTCCAGGATCGTCTTGCAGTAGCCTTGTATGTCGAGGTCGTCCTCGACCACCAGCACCCGGTGGGACATGAACGGAGTTTAGACGGATTTCGGGCGTCGCGCAAGCCGTCACCGCGGGCGCAAATAGGCCTTGAATATAAGGGGCGGCGGGGCTACCCTGAGGGTGCCGAACCCCTCTATGGTCCGTACCCGTCGCGCCGTCATCCTTTCGTCGGCCGCCCTCCTGGCGGCCTTCCTCGCGTGCACCGCGGCCGCGGCCACGGGCCCCGACCTCGAGAATCCCTCGACGACCGACGTCCGCGTGCTGCGGGCTCGGATCGTCCTGGGCAACGAGCTTCCGGCCGCCGAGAGCTTCCTGGGCGACGTGCCGGCGCAGGAGAAGGTCAAGGCCGCCGACGCCGCCGCCTACCTGGAGGTCTTCGCCCGAGCCTCGGAGCTCGTCGACCTCAAGGGCGTGCTCGTCGGGAGGGCCTCGGTCCACTCGATCCGCCAGAGCCTGAGCCGGCGCATGGACTGCGCGTTCTGCCTCGACGGGGTCCGCTTCCCGGCCTGGGCGCAGAAGAACATCCCCGGGATCGACGAGGCGACGCTCGCCTCCCTCGGCAAGGTCCTGTGGAACTGGGACAAGCTGACGGCGTCGCAGAAGGCGTGGGCCGTCGCGCGCAAGCAGGACGCGGGGTGGGCCAAGCTCCCGTTCAAGGACCGCCACGCGTCGATGCGCGCGTGGGCGATGGCCGAGCGCGACGCGATGATGAAGCTCAACCCCGCCGACGCCAAGGCCGCCGAGGCCTTCAGCGCCCGCTCCTACGAGATCTCCCAGGTGCTCAGCAGCCACGAGATGTCGGGGCTGTGGCAGCGCGGGGAGCAGGTCACCCAGGCGGCCGCCTCCCTGGCCGAAGCCCGCGCGCGCGTCGCGATGAGCAACGACCCGCGCCAGAAGGCGCTTCTCGCGCAGGCGAACGCGGCACCGACCACCGAGGCCCGGCTGGCCGCGCTGGCCAAGATCTTCGAGAACTACGGCGAGCGGCCCGCCGCCCTGCTCGCCGCCGCGCCGCCTCGCGACGACCAGAAGTTCGACGCGGAGTCCCGCAAGCTCGTCGCCTCGATGCTCAAGAGCGCCCTGCTCAAGGAGACGGAGGGGACCTTCGCGGGCGACGACCTCAAGGCCTTCTACGCGCGCGTGCCGCTGGAGGTCACCTTCACCACGACGAGCATGAGCGCCCTCGGCTGGTACCATCACGGCGGGGACACCTTGTACTTCAACGAGCGCTACGTCGAGGAGTACGTGAAGACGCACGGCGCGACGATCGAGACGCTCAAGCGCGATCCCGCGCTGCTGCAGAACCTGGCCCGCATCTTCGCCTCGACCTTCGTCCACGAGGCCCAGCACCATCGCCAGGACGTCTGGGCGCGGGAGAACAAGATGCCCCGGCTCTACCATCAGGGCGACGAGGTCGAGGCGTTCCAGACCGACGCCCTGTTCATGATGCAGAAGCTGCGCGTGGACAAGAAGTTCGCCGCCTGGGCCGCGAAGGAGGCCGAGACCTCGAGCGTCCTGCGGGGGGATCTCTCCTACGCCAAGCGCATGGAGGCGGAAGGCCCGGAGTACTTCGACCGGACCATCCCGAACACGCATTATCCCGAGACCCTTTCCAAGGAAGGCGGCGCCTGGTGCGCGATCCTGTGGCACAACTCGGTGTCCGAGCCCATCGAGGCGGAACTCGCCCGCCGCGACCGCCTGAGCGCGGCGGCGCGCAAGAGGCTGGAGGCCGCCGCGCCCGCCCTCCAGAAGTCCTACCCGACCGCCGCGGCCTTCCGGACCGATCTCATGCGCTCCTCGAGGGCGACGCTCGAGTCCTACCTGCAGGGCGCGAAGACCGCGGCCGTGGACGCGGCGAAGCACTATAATCAGCTCCGCGCCCGCCAGGAGTCGGTGGCGGCGACGACGCGGGAACGGTACAATATCCTCGAGCCTCGCGACGGGGTAAGGACGGAGCGGGGCATCGACGCCGTGCCCATGACGGTCGGGATGGACAAGGAGTGACCATGACGCCGATACTCGCTTCCCTTCTGCTGGCGGCCGCCCTCGGCGCCTCCGCCGCGCCGTCCGCCGGAGGCAAGAAAGTGGAACGCCAGGAGAAGCCCGCCGTCGTCGACGCCTCGTACGAGGTGTTCATGCCGTCCGAGTGGACGATCGAGCGGCGCGCCGGGGGCGCCGTGTTCACCGGCCCCGCCGCGGACGGCGTCGCGGCCCTGATCTCCGTGCGCTTCGTGCGCCCCGACCACCCGCAGTACGGCTCGCCCGAGGAGTACATGAAGCGCCTGACGCGCCCGTCGTCGATCCCGGTCAAGGGCTGGAAGGACGGGCCGGTGGAGAAGGCCGCGGTCGCGGGCCGCAAGGCGCTGCGCCTCGAGCGGGACACGACCGAGTTCTCCTCGCCCCGCACGATGTCGCCGAAGGAGGTGCCGATGCGCGAGGAGCACGTCGCGGTGTCGGCCGCCAAGGGCTTCTATCTGCTCATCTACACCGCGCCGGCCTCGATCGACAAGGCCCAGCGCCCGGTGTTCCGCGGCCTCGTCGAGAAAGGCTTCAAGCCGAAGCTCTGAGCGGCGGGTCCGCTCAGTCCGACCCGGGGTGGGGCGCCAGGCGCATCGCGGACACGCGCGGGTACACCGACCACAAGGTCCACGACAGCATGAACAGGAAGCCCGCCAGGCCGGTCGCGGCCGAGGCCGAGGCGCCGACGGCCCGCGCCGCCGTGTAGACCTCCACGACGACGCCCAGCCTCAGCGCCGCGAGCGCCCAGCCGATCAGCTGCGAGGCCGAATCGAGGAAGCGCTCCGTGGCCAGCCCGGGCTCGCCGAGCCGGTGGATGGCCGCTGGCGTCAGCAGCAGGAACATCGAGACGATCACGAGGACCAGGCCGGACAGATGCAGGAAGCGCAGGCTCTCCCCGAGCCGGTCGTACAGCGCGGGCGTGAGGACGGAGAGCAGCAGGAAGCCGGTCAGCGCCTGCACGCCGACCGCCATCGCGCGGCATTCCTCGAGGATGTGCCGCGCGTCCTCCTCGGGCGAGACCCGGCGCGTGGAGTGGATGGTCATCGCCAACAGCGTAACACGGAAGCGAGGGCGTTCCCATGGAGGCCGTGGGACGGTTTTGTGTGGGTCTTTTGCCGACGGAGAGGTGGGCCCGTCGGCGCTGACGGCCGCGCCGGCGAGGTGCTAACCTGAGGGCGCATGGTCATCGAGACGGTCATCGCCCTCCGCCTCGCGGCGGGAGCTCCGGCGCCGGTCATCGCGCTCCCGGCCGCGCCCGCGCTCGCGCTCCCGCTCGCCGGTGCGCCGTCGCCCCTGCTCGCCGCGTCGGCGCCGCCGCTCCTGCCCGCGCCCGTCCCGGCCCCGGCCGTCCCGCTCGACCTGTTGCCCGCCGCGGGCGTCTATGAGCGCCGCGGCGTGGGCCTGCTCGTGCTCGACGCGAAGGACTCGACGGCGCTGCATCTCTCCGAGGGCACCCGCCGCGCGCACGCGCTGATCCGGGACGCCGTGGACGGCGCCGAGGGCGCGGCCTCCGCGTTCGACGGGCGCGTGATCCGCCGCCTCGGCGACGGCAGCCTCATCGCCTTCCCGACCTACGCCGCCGCCCTCGGGGCCGCCGAGGCGATCCAGCGTGGGAACGCCGCCCGCGCCGCCGCCGGGGCCAAGGTCCCGCGCCTGCGCGTCGGCGTGCACGCCGGGCGCGTGCTCGTGGACGCGACCGGCCCGGCCCCGGAGATCTACGGCCGCGCGGTGGAGAAGACGCTCGCGCTCGCCGCGTCCGCCGACGGCGGCGCCGTCGCGACCGACGACGGCGCCAAGGGCGTTCCCGCCGCGCCGTCGCGCGCCCCGGACGCGCCTCGTCCCGTCGACTCCGTCCGCGTGGAGCTGGCGGCGACGATGTTCGCCTCGCTCGACGGGTGGACCACGGCCTACGAGCGCTACGGGCGGCGCCGCTCCTACGCCGCGGTGAAGGCCTTCCACGCCTTCCTCCGCGAGGCCGTCGAGCGCCGCGGCGGCGTCGTCGTCAAGACCGAGGGGGAGACCGTCATGGCGAGCTTCCCGACGGCCGAGGCCGGGGTGAGGGCCGCCGCCGACATCCAGGCCCGCCTGGGGGACCTGCGCGCCGCCGCCCCGCTCGGCCGGTTCATGCGCGCGCGCGTGGGCTTGAGCTGGGGCCGCGTCATCCGCGAGGAGCGCGCCGGCGAGGTCGACTACTTCGGCAACACGGTCAACGCCGCCGCGCGCCTGATGAAGCTCTCCGGCGACGGCGAGGCCCTGATCAGCGGCACGGCGGCCGCCGAGCCCGGCGTCGGGCCCCTGCTCGACGGCGCCGCGCGCGAGACGACGCGCATGAAGGGCTTCGACGGCGAGATCGCGGTGACGCGGCTCAAGCCCGCGCCCTCGCCGCGCGACGCAGCCGCTTCCGCCCGGCTGCGCGAGGCCGCCCGGAGGGCGCGCGCGGCTATTGCGCCGGCGCCAGACGCGAGATGACGTCCGTGAACTGGAAGGGCTTGATGATGTAGTGGTCGGCCCCGGCCGCGAGGCCCTCGGCGACCTCCGCCGGGTCCTTGCGCGCGCTCAGCACGAGCACCGACGGCGTCTTCCCCGCGCCCTTGAGCTCGCGGCAGATCTCCAGCCCGTCCCCGTCCGGCAGGCCGCGGTCGAGCAGCACCGCGTCCGGCATCCCGCCCTTCAGCGTCTCCCGCGCCTCGGCGAGGCTGCCCGCGACCTTCACCGTGAAATCCTCGTTCTCCAGGACGAAGCGCAGGAAGGAGGAGATGTCCTCTTCGTCTTCGATCACCAGTACCCAGCTCATATCCGCAGTGTAGACCCGGAGCGGCCGGAGGTGATTACAGGATGGATAGGTTTCGGTGAAGCGGAGGCAAAAATCCGGTAAAGACGATGGCGGCTCGCACCGGTGCGAGTCCGACTGTTTCCGGAAACAGTCGCGGCCGGTCCGCCATCGGAAAACTATTGATAATCACTCGTCCCGGGACTGGTGATTATCGATAGTGATTTCCCTTCAACAGCTTGAGCCAGAGCGACGAGACCAGATAATCCCGGAGGTCACTTTTAGGGACCCACTTCGCTTCGGACGGGAGCGCCCCGGCCCAGGACGCCTCGCGCAGCTCGACGGAGAGGGCGTGATGCGTGATCGAGTGAGACGCCTTGGCGAGCAGGCGCCCCGGCTTCGCCGCGACTCGCCCCGCCTCGGGCAGGCCCCACAGGTTCTTGAGCAGACGCTCCTTGTCCGTGCGCCGCCACAAGAGCACCTTCCCGTCCTTCTCGATCCAGAGGCAGGTCCACTTCACCGGGACCGGCTTGCGCGTCGCCTCGGGGACGGGGAGCTTGTCCTGAAGGCCTTTCTTGAACGCGACGCAATGGCGCGAGACGGGGCAGGCGCCGCACGAGGGGGAATCCGGCGAGCAGACGGTCGCGCCCAGCTCCATCAAGGCCTGGTTCCAGTCGCCGGGGTCCTTCTCCGGCATCAGGCGCTCCGCGAGCGGCCACATCTTCCTGACGAACGCCGGGTCCTTCGCGCGGCCCTTGAGGCCGAACAGGCGGGAGAAGACGCGGATCACGTTGCCGTCCACGAGCGGGTACGGCTTTTGGAAGGCGATGGAGAGGATGGCGCCCGCGGTGTAGCGCCCGATGCCGGGCAGGGCCAGGACGGCGTCGAACCCGGAGGGGAATTCTCCCGCATGGTCGGCGACGACGGACAGGGCGGCGCGCCGAAGGTTGCGCGCCCGCGAGTAGTAGCCGAGCCCGGCCCAGTGCTTGAGGACCTCGTCCTCGCGGGAAGACGCGAGCGATGCGAGCGTCGGGAAGCGGCGCAGGAAGGCCTCGTACTTCGGCGTCACCGCCGCGACGGTCGTCTGCTGGAGCATGATCTCGGAGACCCAGACGCGGTACGGCGTCGAGCCCTTCCGCCAGGGGAGGTCGCGCTTGGCGCGGGCGTACCAGGCCAGCAGGTCTCGCCGAAGACCGGCCTCGTTCATTCCTGGATGATGAGGTTGTTGAGGACCGTGTCGACGCCGCGCACGCCCGCGGCGAGGCGGCGGATGATGCGCTGCTGGTCGCCGTTGGGCACGATGCCGGAGATCGTGGCCGCGCCGGCGTTGACGTCCACCGTCACGTACTTGAGGTCGAGGTCGCGGCGGCCGCGCAGGACGGCCTCGAGGCGGGCCTTGATCGCCTGGTCGGACATGTCCTCCTCCTGCATGGTCCCGCGGCAGGAGGAAGAGGCCACGGCCAGGACGGCGAGGAGGGCGAGCAGGAGGGGCTTCACGCGAAAATGATAGCATACCCTCTACCTTGTCCCGCCACCCGGCCCGACTCGTCCTCGCCACGCGCAACGCTCACAAAGCGTCGGAGATTTCACGCCTTCTCGGGGTTTCCGGCACCGCCGTCGCCTCCCTCGACGCCTTCCCGCCGTTCCCCGAGACCATCGAGGACCGCGACACCTTGGAGGGCAACGCCGAGAAGAAGGCGGTGGAGGCCGCGCGCGCCTGCGGGACCTGGGCGCTGGCCGACGACTCGGGCCTGTTCGTCCTCGGCCTGGGCGGCGCTCCGGGCGTCCACTCCGCGCGCTACGCGGGCCCCGGCTGCTCGTTCGCCGACAACTGCGCGAAGCTGCTGCGCGAGCTCGACGGCAAGACCGGGCCGCAGCGCGCGGCGTATTTCCGCACCGTGATCGCCCTGTCGGAGCCGAACGGGAAGGTCGAGTTCGCCGAGGGCAAGCTCGAGGGCCTGATCGGCACGGCCATGCGCGGGACCGGCGGCTTCGGCTACGACCCCCTGTTCACCTTGACCGACGGCCGGACCTTGGCCGAGCTCGCCCCCGACGAGAAGAACGCGATCAGCCACCGCGGCCGCGCCCTGCGCTCGATCCTCCCGCGCCTGCGCGAGCTCCTCAAGGCGGAGGCGTGAGCGATCCGATGAGAACGGCGAACGTCAACCACGGAGGCACGGAGGCACGGAGAACGGAAAGAAAGTTAACGGCAAAGTCGTTCGTCGTTGACTCTTTATCCGTTCTCCGTGTCTCCGTGTCTCCGTGGTTCATTCTTTCCGTCGCCGTTTCCGTCGCCGTTGCCGTCGCCGTTCTGGCGCCGTCCGCCCGCGCCGAGAAAACGGAGCCGGGGCAGCAGACGATCTGGGACCAGATCATGGCCGCTCAGGCCGTGCGCGGCATGCGCCAGGGCCATCGCTACATCGAGGAGAAGAAGTACGACTTGGCGCTCCAGGAGATGAAGCGCGCCGTCGCCGCGGACCCGAAGAACCCCGTCGGCCACATGCTGCTCGGCGTCGCGCAGTACTGGAACGGCCAGGTGGACGAGTCCATCGGCTCCTACAACACGGCCATCGGCCTCGACCCGGCGAGCGCGCAGGCGTACCTGCTGCTCGGCATCTCGCACGCGTGGAAGGGCGACGCGGCCGCCTCCGAGAACGCCTTCCGCCGCGCGACGGAGCTCGAGCCGGGCCGCGCCGACGCGCAGATGAACCTGGGCTCCATCCGCGAGTCTCGCGGAGACGTGCCCGGGGCCCTCGTCTTGTTCCGCAAGGCCGTGGACCTCGACGCCAAGAACCCGCTGTACCGCTTCCAGCTCGGCCAGCTGTACCGCAAGCTCGGGCGCGACGCCGACGCCGCCGAGCAGCTGCGCGAGGCCGTCAAGCTCGAGTCCACCTACGAGGACGCGATGCTCGAGCTCGGCTGCGCGGAGGAGCGGCTGAAGGAGGACAAGGCCGCGATCTCGACGCTCAAGAGGGCCGTCTCCCTCAAGCCCGGCGACTCGGTGGCCCGCATGCGCCTGGCGCGCCTCCAGCTCAAGAACGGCGACCGCTCCAAGGCCCGCTCGACCTTGATCGACGCGTTCCACCTCACGCCGGAGGTCGGCGGGCCCGGCCTGCAGCTGTCCGTCGCCTACGCGGGCGGCAAGCGCGCGGCCCGTCCCGGCGAGGCCCCCGAGGACCCGAAGGCCAAGGCGCCCGATGCGCCCGAGCCTCCGGAGACCGACCCGCTCGCCGTCTTCGAGAAGAACCTCCGCCGCGTGCCGCTCGACCAGGGCGCGATGATGAAGGTGGACGCCGTGTTCCTGCCCCGGCCCAAGCTCGTCCGCAACGAGCCCGGCGAGGGCCGCAGCCTGAAGAAGGCGCTCGCCCGCGCCCACGAGGGCGGCCCGGCCGGCGAGGCCGCCCCGCAGGCCGTGCGCCGCGACTACGCGCTCAAGCCCGGCGACTCCCGCGCGCGCGAGGAGCAGGTGAACCGGATCATGGACGACCTCCGCCGGACGATGCGCGGGGCCCCCGCCGACACCGACGCCCGACTCGGCATGAACCTGACCTTCACGCGCCCCGTCTCCGCCGGCCGCGGCGACGCGGAGAGCCCGGCGAAGGTGAGCTATCAGCCGCGCCAGGTCGGCAACGACATGGGCCTCTGGGTCATCGGCACCGGCTGGATGGCGCTCGTCGCCGAGGTCCTGCCCGAGATCGGGGAAAGCCCGGAGCACCCCGACGACGCCGATTGGTGGACGGCCACCGGCCTCGCCTTCGCCGCCGTCGGAGAGGGGCAGCGCGCGGACACCGCCTTCCGCCGCGCGGCCGAGCTCGACCCGGCCTCCGTGCCGGCCTGGCTCGGGCGCGGAGTGTCCTCGGTCATGATCGGAGACGAGACCGGGGCCGTCGCCGCGCTGCGCAAGGCCCTCGAGATATCCCCGAAGAACAAGGCCGCCGCCGACGGCCTCAAGTGGCTGTTGCGGCCTGCGGCCGCAACATTCAATAGCGCCGCGGAGAAGAAATGAAGAAGGACCTGATGAAGTCGTTCGTGCGCAGCATCCATTTCGTCGGCATCGGCGGCGTGGGGATGAGCGGCATCGCCGAGGTGCTCAACAACCTCGGCTACAAGGTCTCCGGCTCGGACGCGAAGTCCACCGAGACCACCCGCCGCCTGCAGGCCGCGGGCGTCCGTGTTTTTGAAGGCCATGCCGCGGCGCACGCGAAAGGCGCGCAGGTCGTCGTCGTCTCGTCGGCCGTCGCCGCGAACAACCCCGAGGTCACGTACGCGCGCAAGAAAGGCATCCCGGTGGTGCTGAGGGCGCAGATGCTGGCCGAGCTCGGCCGCATGAAGAAGACGGTGACGGTGGCGGGCTCCCACGGCAAGACCACGACCACCTCCCTCGTGTCCATGGCGCTCAAGGAGGCCGGCGCGGGCCCCACGATGATCATCGGCGGCCAGCTCAAGAACATCGGCTCCAACGCGAAGCTCGGCGTCGGCGAGTACCTCGTCGCCGAGGCCGACGAGTCCGACGGCTCGTTCCTGTTCCTGACCCCGCTCGTCGCCGTCGTCACGAACATCGACAACGACCACATGGACCACTACAAGACGATGGACGCGCTCAAGGACGCGTTCGTCGCGCACCTCCAGCGCCTGCCCTTTTACGGGGCGGCCGTGCTCTGCCACGACGACCCGGTCCTCGCGTCGATCCGTCCGCGCGTGACGCGTCCCGTCGTGACCTTCGGCTTCGGCGCCGGGGCCGACTGGCGCGCGAAGAACGTGCGCATGGGCAAGGATGGCTCGACCTGCGACGTCCTCCACAAGGGCAAGAAGGCCTTGACGCTGCGCCTTCGCGTCGCGGGGCGCCACAACGTCTCGAACGCGCTCGCGGCGCTCGCGGCGGGCCACTTCCTCGGCTTCGACCTGGGCCGCCTCGCGCGCGGCCTGGCGGATTTCAGCGGCGTCGGCCGCCGCATGGACCGCCTGGGCTCCGCCGGCGGCGTCGAGTTCGTGGACGATTACGGCCACCACCCGACCGAGGTCCGCGCCACGCTCGCCGCGGTCGCGGGGCTCTGGAAGGCGAAGCGCGTCGTGGTCGTCTTCCAGCCGCACCGCTTCACCCGCACGAAGCTCCTGTCGCGCGAGTTCGGCTCGGCCTTCAAGGGCGCCGACCTGGCGTACGTGACCGACATCTACGCGGCGGGGGAGAAGCCGATCCCCGGCGTCACCTCCAAGGTCATCGTCGACGCGATCCGCAGGACCGGGGTGAACGCCCAGCCGTTCCCGGGGGCGCTCGAGGCGGCGCGCGACCTGCGCCCCGGCGACGTCGTGCTGACCCTCGGGGCCGGGGACGTGTGGAAGATCGGCGAGGACCTCCTGCGCCGCCGCCGCGGCGGCAGCGCGGCGGGGGTCTGACATGGGCGCGAGATTAAGCCAGCACTTCCTGCGCGACGAGACCTACCGCGACTCGGTCGCGGGCCTGGCCAACGCCGGTCCGGCCGACAGGATCCTCGAGATCGGCCCCGGGCGCGGCGCGCTCACCGGCCGCCTGCTCGCCACCGGGGCGAAGGTGACGGCCATCGAGCTCGACGAGATCATCGCCGGGAAGCTCGCGGGCATGGTCGGTCCGGAGGCCGCGAAGAACCTCAAGACCATCAACGAGGACTTCCTGCGCTTCGACCTGCGCGAGCTCGGGCCGGGCCCGTTCATCGTCGTCGGCAATCTGCCCTACGCCGTCGGCACCCCCATCCTCCAGCGGCTCCTGGACTGGGACGGCTGGACGCGCGCGGTCCTCATGTTCCAGCTCGAGGTCGGCGAGCGCATCGTCGCCAGGCTCGGCGGCGCCGACTACGGCCTGCTGTCCCTGTCGGTGATGGCCCGCGCCGACGCTCAGCTCGCCTTCGAGGTCCCGCGAACGGCCTTCATGCCCATCCCGAACGTGGAGTCCGCGGTCGTCGTGCTGACGCGCCACGCCACCCCGCGCCTGCCCGCGGCCGAGGAGAAGGCGTTCTGGCGCCTGGCCAAGATCGCGTTCTCCCAGCGCCGGAAGATGGCGGCGGGCGTCCTCTCCAAGGCGATCGGCAAGCCGCGCGCGGAGGTGGACGCGGCGTTCGCCGCGGCCGGCCTCGACATCGCGGCGCGTCCCGAGGAGATCCCGTTCGACGCCTGGCGCGCCCTGGCGCGCGCCCTATGCCCCTGAGACGCTGGGCGTGGTGCGGCCTGGCGGCCGCGCTGCTCCTCGCCGCGGGCCTGCGCGCCGGGCTGAGCGTCCACCGCTACTACGACACCGACGAGCTCGAGCATCTCCACGCCTCCCTGCTCGTCGCCCGCGGCAACCTCCCGTTCCGCGACTTCTTCGAGCATCACGGCCCATTGTTCTGGGCGGCGCTGGCGCCCGTCGCGGCGCCGCCGCACGAAGCGGAGAGCAAGGCGCTGGCCGGCCGCCTGCTGATGACCCTGTTCTGGCTCGGGACCCTTCTTCTCGTCGCGCGTCCGCGGAAGGGCGCCTCCGCGTTCGAGGGCGCGCTCGCCGCGGCCTGGCTCGCGGCCTTCGCCGCCTTCGCGCAGAAGTCGCTCGAGATCCGCCCCGACGTCCTCGGCATGCTCCTCGTCATCTCCGCCGCGTGGGCGCTCGCCCGCCCCGGCCGCGAGGCGGGCCCGCTCGCCGGCGCCTTGCTCGGCCTCGCCCTGTGGTGCACGCCGAAGGCCGTGTTCCCCGCCGCGGGGCTCCTGCTCGGCGCGGCCTGGCGCCTGCCGGCCAAGGACCGCGCGCGCGTCCTCGGACGCGCGGCGCTCGGCGGCGGCCTCGTCGCCGCCGCGGGCCTGGCGTACTTCGCCGCGCGCGGAGGCCTCGGCAAGCTCTGGTCGTACTACTTCCTGTACAACATGGGCTTCCCCGGGGCGAACGTGTCCTGGAGCGCGACGCTCAAGCCGTCATTCCTCAGCGACCCGCTGATGTGGGCCGCGGGCCTGTGGGGGCTGCGGCGCTGGCGCGAGCGGCCCGACGAGGCCGGGGCCCTGGCGTTCGCGCTGGGGGGGCTCGCGGTGACGCCGTCGGCATATCCTCAACATCTTCTGTTCGCGGCCCCGTTCCTGGCGGGATTCGCGTCGCGCGAGGCGCTCCATTGGGCGGGGTCGCGAACGAGGCGGGGCTATATCCTGGCCGGCGCCCTCGGGATCTCGATCGCGATCCCCGCCGCGGGCGCCGTCGGGCTGATCCGGTACGGCAATCAGGAGCAGACGCAGAGGTGGAAGTGCGTGTCGGACATGCTTCCCAACGGGGCGGCGGTCTGGGATATATGGACGGGCGATTCGTTCCACAGGCCTCATGCCGCGTTCATCTGGTTCTTGCCGGACGATAGTCAGGCGTATTACGAATCGGATTTTCTTCAGAAGCACATGACCGAGGCTTTGGCATCTCCACGAACGCGCGGGGCGATAAGGTGCGTCTCGTGCCTGGAACGGATGCCGAGGCCGATCACCGAGGCGTTTGATGGATATTTCGAGCCGTCGGGCTGCGGGCGTTTGTGGTTAAGGAAACGGGGCGTATGAAGGTCCGTTATAACGAGTACTCCATCTCCGCCGCGATAGCGGCGATCGTTTTCTGTATCTTTTACGCCGCGTCGCCTCCCGCCGCTTTCCTCCAGTGGGACGACGCGGCGAATTTGTTGTCCAACGACAAGTGGCGGGGATTGTCGCTGCCTCATTTGAAGTGGATGTGGAGCACTCGTCATTATGGTCCGTGGCAGCCGTTATCGTGGTTCAGTTGGGCGGTCGATTTTAAGGTATGGGGCCTCGATCCCGACGCGTTCCGGCGAACCAATATCGCGTTCCACGCGATCACCGCCGGCCTTTTCTTCTTAGCGTGCCGTCGATTGCTCCCGCGCGAGTCCTCCACGCCGTTGCCGTTAAGCGCCGCAGGCGCCGCGCTGTTCTTCGCTCTGCACCCGTTGCGCGTGGAGTCGGTGGTGTGGATCACCGAAAGGCGCGATGTGTTGTCAGGTCTCTTTGCCGTTCTTTCCGTTTATCTCTGGCTCTTGGATCGGCGTCGCCTTTCCGCGGTCGCCTTCGCCGGCGCGGCGCTGTCGAAAGGGACCTCCATCGCCGTTCTGCCGTTCATATTCTTCGTTGACGTGGCCGTTCGGGGCCGGGATGCACGGAAGACCGTCGCGAGTTTGCTCCCGCACGCCGTCATCGGCCTTTTCGCGGCGGTCAAAAATCTGGGGGGGTTTCAAACGGGCGATCTTCGCGGGCTCGATCTCGGCGCCGTCGATCGAATCCTCGTCTCGTTGTCGGGAAGCTGGTTCTATCTGAGCAAGACGGTCTTCCCGCTCGGGCTCTCTCCGTACTATGAACTGCCTTTGAACGGCAACGCCATACGACTGGGATCGTACCCGGGAGCATTACTGGCGCTGCTCGTGACCGGGTTATGCTTCCACAAAAAGGTCCGCGCGTGGGCGGTGCCGGTCTGGTTCGCCTACCTCCTCGCCTTGGCCCCCGTGTCCGGGCTGCTTCAGAACGGACGGCAGGCGGCGGCGGACCGCTATTCGTATCTCGCGTGCATGCCCTTCGCGGTCGGATTCGGGCTCATGCTGGGAGCCCTCGAGGTTCGCCGGCCGCGTGCCGCGGCCGGCGTTTTGTTGGCCGTCGTCATCGGCCTTTCGGCCGTAACGGCGAGACAGGCGCAGATATGGCGGAACGACATATCATTGTGGACTCGCGCGGTAAGCATCATGCCGACCTCATACCTTTCGAACTCGAACCTTTCCGTGGCCTTACTTGTAGCTAATCGCGGCTCCGCCGCGATTCCTCATCTCGAGGCCGCCATACGACTGGAACCGCGCGACGCAGAGGCGCGGGTCAACCTTGCCGCGATCCTCGCGGCGAATGGCGACGACGCGGGCGCCATCCGATATTTCGCCGAAGCGGTCGCGCTCCGCGCGAACGACCCGGCCTTCGCCTCCGCTCGTTATAACCTCGGGATATTGCTCATGCGTCATGGCCATAAACACGACGGCCTCGCGCATGTGCGCGAGGCCGTGCGTTTGAATCCGTCGTTGAAGCGTTAGGGCCGGACTTTAGCCAGGAGGCGGTCCGCTTCGGTCTGGAGCGACTGCGCGTTCGTATCCACATCGCGCGAGTTCCGGTCGAGGTCCATGCCCTCGAACGTGTACCCCGCCCGCATGAAGTCGAAGTACGCGAACCGCGCGTCCATGCTGAACCAGTTCGTCTCGTTCTTCAGGCGCCGCGCCGCGTCGAGCAGGCGCGTGGCGGGGGCGACCAGGGCCTCGTCCTTCTCGGCCGAGGAGGCCAGGAAGCGGAGGTCGTTGAGGCGCCACTGGGCGTCGCGGCTCGTCTGGGCCAGGTCGCGCACCAGGCGCTGGATGTCCCAGCGCAGGGACGGGTCGTAGGGCTGCCCGGGCTGGCCGGGGCGGCCGGGCTGGGTGGAGCCGGCGCGGCGCAGGCGCTGCTGCAGCCAGCGCAGGTCGTTGCGCATCTGCGCGATGTCGCGCTCGTAGCGCTGGAGGTCCCAGGCCATGCTGTCGATCTGCGGTCCGGAGGCGGCGACCTTGGCCTTCACCTGCGAGGCGCGCATCGCGGCGATGGACGCCTGGAGCTGGGCGGCGGAGACCTCGAACGAGGGCAACGAGGGCGTCGCTGATGCGGTCACGGCGGAGAGCACCAAGACGGCGGACAGGATTCGGACCATTAGACCTACCTCCTAGCCGGGTCCTCGGACCCAGTGGGGCGATTCTACCTCGCGGCGGAGGTCGAAGTCAAGACGGCGGGCAAGGTGAAGTTGAAGGCCGAGCCCACGCCGGGCAGGCTCTCCACCCAGATGCGGCCGCCGTGCGCCGTGACGAGGCCTTTGCAGATGGACAGGCCGAGCCCGAGGCCCTTGCGCTTCTGGGAGTTGTCGGTCGTCTGGTAGAAGCGGTCGAAGAGCATCGGCAGCTCGTCGGCGGGGATGCCGGGGCCGGTGTCGATGACGCTGAAGCGCACGAACTGGCCGTCGCGCTGGGCGGTGCAGTCGATCTTGCCGCCCTCGGGGGTGAACTTGAGGGCGTTGCTCAGGAGGTTGCCCAGCACCTGCAGGACCCGGCGCGGGTCGGCGCTCACGAGCAAAGAGTCTCCGACGGGGCTGCGCCAGTGCAGGCGGACGCCGCGGCGGGCGGCCTCGAGCTCCACGGACTCGACGGCCTCCTGGAGCAAGGTCGCGCCCTCGATGGGGTGCGTCTCCACGGTGAAGCCGTCGGACTCGAGGCGCACGGCCTCCTGAAGATGGTCGACGAGGCCGACCAGGCGCTCGGCGTTGGAGAGCACGGCCTTGAGGGCCTTCTGGACCTCCTCGGGGCTGACCTTCTCCTTGGTCAGGTAGGACGCGTAGCCGTGGATGACGGACAGGGGGTTCTTCAGCTCGTGCGCCACGTCCTGCATGAGGCGCGTCTTGGCGTCGAGGCGGTCCTTGAGCTCGGCGAGGCGTTCGTGGGCGCTCATAAGAGGGGTAACTTGATTGTAGCACGGTTTCCGGCCTTTTTAGTAGGATGAACGGCGGTTTTCGCCGCCTATTTTCACCGGAGGAAGCACCATGATCGACACCTCGCAATTCAAGAACGGCCTCGTCTTCGAAGACGACGGCCAGATCGTCCAGATCATCCATTTTCAGCACCACCGCAAGTCCCAGTCCGCCGCCGTCTACCGCGCGACCCTGCGCGTGCTCGAGACGAACGCCGTGCTCGAGCGCTCCTACGCCTCCGGCACGAAGTTCCGCGAGGTCCCCGTCACCAAGCGCGAGAAGACCTACAGCTACGACGAGGGCTCCAGCGCCGTGTTCATGGACAACGAGACCTACGAGCAGATCCACTACCCGAAGGAGCTCCTCGGCGACCAGGTGAAGTTCCTCCGTGAGAACATGGAGGTCCTCGCCGTCTACGTCGACGACAAGCTCACCGGCATCGAGCTCCCCGCCAACGTCGTCCTCACCGTGGTCTCCACCGTCCCCGGCGTGAAGGGCGACTCCGTCTCCAACATGGTCAAGCCCTGCACCCTCGACACCGGCCTCGAGATCAACGTGCCCCTGTTCGTCAAGGAAGGCGACAAGATCCGCGTCGACACCCGCAACTCCTCCTACATGGAGCGCGTCAAGGAATGATCAAAGGCGTCATCTTCGACATCGACAACACGCTCACCGACTTCATGAAGATGAAGCGGTCGGCGGTGGACGCCGCCGTCGAGGGGATGATGGACGGCGGGCTGCCCGGCGCCAAGGACGACCTGGTCAAGGAGTTCTTCGACCATTACTGGAAGGAAGGCATCGAGGACCAGAAGATCTTCGACAAGATCCTCAAGGCCAAGCTCGGGCACATCGATTACAAGATCCTCGCGAGCGGTATCCTGGCGTATCGCCGGTCTAAGAACGGCACGATGACCTTGTACCCGCGCGTCAACCAGACCTTGATGGAGCTCATGAAGATGGGCATCAAGCTGACGGTGCTCTCCGACGCGCCGAAGATGGAGGTGTGGCTGCGCATCGTCAGCCTCGGCCTCCATCATTACTTCGACGAGATCATCACCTCCGAGGACTTCGGCGTCAAGAAGCCCGACCCCAAGCCCTTCCGCAAGGCTCTGGAGGTCCTCGGCACGAAGCCCGATGAGACCTTGATGGTCGGCGACTGGCCCGACCGCGACGTCAAGGGCGCCAAGGCCGCCGGCATCCGCGCCTGCTGGGCCAAGTACGGCGACACCTTCGGCACCAAGGAGTCCGGCGCCGAGTTCGACATCGACGACATCTACGAGGTCGTCGGGATCATACGCAAGGAGAACGGCGTTGCGGCTTAGCCGCCTTCTCGCCGCGGCGCTGCTCCTCGCGCTCTCCTCCGCCGCGCGCGCCCTCGAGACGGAGACGATCGGCGGCTCGGTCCTGGGCCCCGCGGTCCTGCCGGCCGGGCAGGTCCTGCGCGTGACCTCGGGCCAGGCGCTCGTCCGGCTCTCGAGCGGGACGACGACGGCCCATCTCGACGCCGGCCTCGCGGCGCTCGCCGCGGTCCGCGGCGAGGACCTCGGCGGCGGCTGGCACCTGGTCCGGCTCGCGCCCGGGCAGTCCGTGGCGTCGGCGCTCCCCATGCTGCGCGCCCTGTCCGGCGTCGCCGCCGCGGACCCGAGCCGGGTCTACGCGGCCAACCGCACCCCCAACGATCCCTCGGTCAGCTCTCAATACGCCCTCTCGCAGGTCTCGGCGTTCGCCGGGTGGGAGTTCGAGACCGGCTCCTCCTCCCGGACGACCATCGCGGTGATCGACACGGGCATCGACGGGACGCACGGCGAGCTGACGGGCAAGCTGACGAACACGGCGAGCAAGGCCTTCGACCCGAACACCGGCGTCATGTCCGCCAATGACCCGCCGACGCCCGCCTGCAACCACGGCACGCGCGTCGCGGGCGTGGCGGCGGCGACCGCCGACAACGGCTCCCAGATCGCCGGCATGTCGTGGGGGGCGCAGCTGATCTCCCTGAAGGTCTTCACCAACGCCAGCTGCCCCGCGGTCGGCTGCACCGACGCCGGCTGCCTGACGAACGACGCCGGCATCATCGCCGCGATCAACCACGCCGTCACTTTGCAGAACACCGCGGCCGTCGGCAAGGTGGTCATCAACATGAGCCTCGGCGGCGCGGGCGCCTGCCCGGGGGCGGTGCAGACCGCGATCACCAACGCGGTGGCCGCGGGCGTGCCCGTCGTCGTCTCGGCCGGCAACGACGGCGGCGCGGTCAACAACCCCGCCAACTGCGCGGGCGCGATCCCGGTCGGCGCGACGGACTCGAACAACAACGTCGCGGCCTTCTCCTCGCGCGGCGCGGAGCTGGCCTCCAGCGGCCTCGTCGCCCCCGGCGTGTCGGTGCTGACCACCGACCAGGGCGGCGGCACCGCGAGCGCGACGGGCACCTCGTTCGCGGCGCCGATGGTCTCCGGCCTGGCGTCCTTGATCCTCTCGGCCCGCCCGACGTTCACCCCCGCGCAGGTCTCCGCCGCGATCCGCGGAGGCGCGGACTCCATCGGCGCGGCCGGGCTCGGCGTCGCGGGCTACGGGACGCTCGGCACGACGACCGGCGCCGGCCGCATGGACGCCTACCGCGCGATGCGCATCGCGGTCAAGGGCTCGCTCGCCGGCTTCGACGGCGAGGAGAAGCCGATCGCCTTCCCGAACCCCTTCAAGCCCTCCGAGACCGGCTCGGTGGCCTTCGCCATCCCTCCCGGGCTCCAGGGAGCGCGCGTGGGCATCAAGATCTACACCCTCGACGGGGTCTTCGTGCGCGAGGTCAACGGCCTGTCCTGGAACGGCAAGAACACCGAGGGGAGCGCGGTCGCCAGCGGCACCTACATCTTCGTCGTGACGACCTCGGCGGGCACCGGCCGGGGCCGCCTGTCCGTCCTGCGCTGAGGTCGTCGCGCGGGAACGTGCCGGGGCGCCCTTTCCGCGAGGCCGGCTTCAACTGTTGTCAACAACAGTCGCGATCGCTCCGGTGAATAACCGCCGCCGCCCCTCCGCCTCGCTATTTTGATTTCCATTCTTCCGAGGAGGGTTTTGATCGCAATTGTGCTCAAAACCCCCGAGGGAGGAATGGGGATCGGAAAAAAGACCATGGCCTCCCGGGCCGCCCGCCCCTAGCCAACCCGGCGGACAAAACATGTAGAATGCTTTTACTCGCGTGAATAAGGCATTTTTGGTAGCTTTTAACCGGACGCAGGCCAAGCCGGTCGCCGTCCGCGTACTCAAAGCGGACGACCCGGCCTCGCGCAGCAAGGGGCTCCTCGGACGGGAGTCCATGGCGGCGGACGAGGGGCTCTGGATCGTGCCGTGCCCGATGATTCACACCTTCTTCATGAAATTCCCGATCGACGTCCTCTTCCTCGACGCGGACCTCACGGTCCGCCGCGTGATGGAGGACCTGCGCCCGTGGCGCCTGTCGCCGTGGGTGCTGTCGGCGCGCAGCGTGCTCGAGCTCAAGGGCGGCGTCCTCAAAGGCTCGGTGCGCGTCGGGGACAAGCTCGAGATGAGGCCCTCATGACCGACACCGCCGAGAAGAAGCCCGAGTTTCCCACGCCGTCCGGCATCGAGATGAAGCGCTATTACGGCGCGGACACGGTCAAGCCCGGCGACCTCGGGCGCGCGGGGGAGTTCCCTTTCACCCGCGGCATCCAGAAGACGATGTACCGCGGCCGCCTGTGGACGATGCGCCAGTACGCCGGCTTCGGCACCGCCAAGCAGACCAACGAGCGCTTCCGCTGGCTCCTCGAGCAGGGCCAGACCGGCCTGTCCACCGCGTTCGACCTGCCGACGCAGATCGGCCTCGACGCCGACGACCCGAAGGCCAAGGGCGAGGTCGGCCGCGTGGGCGTGCACGTCGGGACGATCGACGACATGGAGCAGCTCTTCGACTCGATCCCGCTCGACCAGGTCTCGACCTCTTTGACCATCAACGCGACCGCCTCGGTCCTGCTCGCCTTCTACGTCGCGGTGGCCAAGAAGCGCGGCATCGCCCTCAAGGACCTCAAGGGCACGCTCCAGAACGACATCCTGAAGGAGTTCATCGCGCGGGGGACCTACGTCTTCCCGGTCACGCCGAGCCTGCGGCTGTGCGCGGACACGATGGAGTGGTCGTTCAAGAACACGCCCCAGTTCCACCCGATCTCGATCTCCGGCTACCACATCCGCGAGGCCGGTTCCGACGCCGTGCAGGAAGTGGCGTTCACCTTCGCCAACGCGCTCGTCTACATCGAGAGCCTCCTGAAGCGCGGCATCAAGATCGACGAGATGGGTCCGAAGCTGGCCTTCTTCTTCGGCTGCCACAACCACTTCCTCGAGGAAATCTCCAAGTTCCGCGCGGCCCGCCGGGTCTGGGCGCGCCTGATGAAGGAAAAGTTCGGCGCGGCCGACCCGAAATCCCAGTCGCTGCGCTTCCACGTGCAGACCTGCGGCTCCACGCTCACCAGCCAGCAGCCTCTCAACAACGCGATGCGCGTGGCCTGGCAGGCGATGGCCGCGGTCCTGGGCGGGGCGCAGAGCCTCCACACCAACTCCTACGACGAGGCGCTGTCCTTGCCGTCCGAGGAGAGCGCGTCGCTGGCGCTTCGCACCCAGCAGATCCTGGCCCACGAGACGGGCGTGACCGACACCGTCGACCCCGTGGCCGGCTCCTGGGCGATCGAGTCTCTGACCGGCGAGATCGACGCCCGCGTCACCGCGAAGCTCGCCGAGATCGAGAAGTCGGGCGGCATGCTCAAGCTCATCGAGGGCGAAGCGCCCCAGCGCGAGATCCAGGAAGCCTCCTACCGATGGCAGCGCGACATCGAGGAGGGCCGCCGCAAGATCGTGGGCGTGAATACCCTTCAGGTCGCGGAGAAGGACTCGACCTCGGCCAAGCGGCTGAAGGTCTCGCCCAAGCTCGAGGCCGATCAGGTGAAGCGCCTCCAGGCGTTCCGCGAGTCCCGCGACTCGAAGGCCGCGCTCGCTTCGCTCGCGCGTCTGGAAAAGGCCGCGAAGTCGCCGGTCGAGAATCTCTTCCCGCACATCCTTCACGCCGTCGAGTCCCGCGCCACCATCGGCGAGATCTTCGGGACCCTGCGGTCCGTCTTCGGAGAATATCATGGCGGTTAAAGGCCTTCAGCGTCGCAAGACGGTGTCGGAGGTGCTCGCGGAGCGCAAGCTCCTCGACGCGGATCAGCTCGCCAAGGTCACGGCCGAGGCCGCCAAGTCCGGCAAGAGCTTCCAGCAGGCGGCCATCGACGCCGGCCTTATCGGCAAGGCCCAGCTCCTCAAGGCGCTGTCCGAGGACTGGCAGGTCAAGGCCGTCGACCTCCTGCAGATGGACGTGGACGCGGAGACCGCCAAGATCATCCCCGAGGCCGTCGCCCGCCGCCACGTCGCCATCCCGTTCGCCAAGGAGGAGAGCGTGCTGTTCGTCGCCATGGCCGACCCGCGCGACTTCTTCGCCTCCGAGGACATCCAGCTGCGCACCGGCCTCGAGATCCAGCCCTACCTCGCCCTGCCGACCGACATCCTCTCGGCCCTCGACGGCGCCTACGGCCGCGGCGAGGGAGAGGCGCTCAACCGCCTGATCACCGACGTCGCCAAGACCGAGTCGGAGAAGGTCCCCGACGGCGAGGGGATCGAGGTCCAGAAGGAGGCGCCGAAGTCCGACATCAGCGAGGTCGACGCGTCCGCTCCCGAGGTCGAGAAGTTCGTCAACGCGATCATCCTGACCTGCATGTCCATGAAGGCCTCGGACATCCACATCGAGCCCTTCGAGGACCCGACCGGCAAGACCTCCAAGATCATGCTGCGCTACCGCGTCGACGGCATGCTCCTGCCCGGGACCTTCTCCGTGCCGTGGAGCTACCGCAACGCGATCGCGGCGAAGATCAAGATCATGACGAACTCGATGAACATCACCGAGCGCCGGATCCCGCAGTCGGGCCGCATCCAGATCCTGGCGCAAGGGAAACCCATCGAATTCCGCGTCGAGATGGTCCCGACCGTGTACGGCGAGTCCTGCGTCATGCGCATCCTCGACCGCGCCAGCGTCCAGGTCGACATCCTGAAGATGGGCTTCCTCGAGGACACCCTCGCCAAGCTCCTCGGCCTGCTCAAGGGCATCGGCGGCAAGAAGAACTTCGGCCTCATCGTCGTCTGCGGTCCGACGGGCTCGGGTAAATCCACGACCCTGTACGCCTGCCTCAACCACATCAACCGCCCGGACATCAAGATCCTCACCGCCGAGAACCCCGTCGAGTACAACCTCGACGGCATCATCCAGGTCCCCGTCAACCCGGACGTCAAGCTCGGCGGCGACAAGAAGTTCGACTTCGCCGCGGCGCTGCGCTCCTTCCTGCGCCTCGACCCCGACGTCATCATGGTCGGCGAGATCCGCGACGAGGAGACCGCCCACATCGCCATGGAGGCCGCCATGACGGGCCACCTGGTGTTCTCCACCATCCACACCAACGACGCCGCGTCGACCATCTCGCGCCTGACCGACATGGGCCTGCCCGCGTTCATGGTCGCCACCACGATCAAGGCCGTCCTCGCCCAGCGCCTCTCGCGCCGGCTGTGCGCCTGCAAGATCCCTCACGACCCGACGCCCGACGAGATCAAGATCTTCGAGGAGAACAAGGTCGAGCTGCCCAAGGGCATCAAGCTCATGGGCCCGCCGAAGGGCGGCTGCGAGAACTGCAAGACCCTCGGCTACAAGGGCCGCGTCGGCATGCACGAGATACTCATCATGAGCGACTCGCTGCGGACCTACTGCCTCAAGGACGTCGCCGCCGACAACGTCCGCCGGGAGGCGATGAAGGAAGGCATGCGCCTCATCGTGCAGGACGGCCTCGAGAAGGTGAAGCTGGGCCTGACGACCTGCCGCGAAGTCATCGGAGGCACGGAGTAAGCCATGGCACAGACCAACGCGAACGCGTCCGGCCCCGAGATGAACGTCGACCTCGCCCTCGAGCTTTTCTCTATCGCGGGCTCCCTCAACTCGACGACCGACCTCGATTTCCTCCTCCAGAAGATCGGCGCCGCGGCCGAGCAGCTCCTCGACTCGGAGGCGAGCGCCATCATGCTCGTCACCGACGACAAGAAGCACCTCTTCTTCCGCGTCGCCTCCGGCGCGCACGCCAAGGCGCTCAAGACGATGACCTTGCCGATCGGCCAGGGCATCGCGGGCTGGGTCGCCCAGGAGCGCCAGCCCCAGGTCGTCAACGACACCCGCAGCGACCCTCGCTTCGCCGGCAAGTTCGACAAGGCGTCCGGCTTCGTCACGCGCTCGCTGCTGTGCGTGCCGATGCTGTTCCGCGGCGAGCTCGTCGGCGTCGTCGAGGTGCTCAACAAGCGCGAGGGCGGCTACGGCGAGGGCCACATCGGCCTCCTGTCGAGCCTCGCGAACCTCGCCTCCGTGGCGATCGTCAACGCGAAGATCATGTCCGAGCAGAAGAACTTCTTCTCGCACGTGCTCGAGCTTTTGACCGCCTCGATCGAGACCGCGCGGCCCGGGCTCGAGGACTACCCCGTACGCGCGGCTAAGCTCGCCTGCTCGATCGGGCGCGCCCTCGAGGTCGACGAATACGAGTACCGCATGCTCTACTACGCCGGCGTCCTGCACAAGATCGGCTTCGTCGCCTTTAGAAGTCCTCGCCTTCTGGCCGATTTAGGCGTGACCAGCGCCTCCGACGAGATGCTGCCCGCGTTCTCGGCGCGCATGCTCGAGGGGATCAAGATGCTCGACGGCGCGATCCCGATGATCCGGCATCACAAGGAGAACTTCGACGGCTCCGGCTATCCGGGCAAGCTGAAGGCCGACGCCATCCCTCTGGGCGCCCGCATCCTCGGCCTGGTCGTGAAGATGGAGGAGCTGCGATCCGCCGGCCTGCGGGACGCCGCTCTCGGCGCCCAGGCTTTGAAGGAAGCCCGCGCCGGCGCGGGGAGCCGCTTCGACCCGAAGGTCGTCGACGCGTTCGCCGCGGTGCTCGAGTCGCAGGGAGGAACCTGGTAATGGACAAACCGCTCCGAGTCTTGATCGCCAAGCCCGGCCTCGACGGCCACGACCGCGGCGCCAAGGTCATCGTCCGCGCCTTGCGCGACGCCGGCTTCGAGGTCATCTACACCGGCATCAGGCAGACGCCCGAGATGATCGCGGCCGCCGCGATGCAGGAGGACGTGGACGCCGTCGGCCTGTCGTTGTTGTCGGGGGCTCACTTGACCCTGTTTCCCGCCATCTGCAAAGAGCTCAAGAAGAAGGGGCTCAAGGACGTGCTCGTGTTCGGCGGCGGCATCATCCCCGACGAGGACATCCCCGTGCTCAAGAAAGCGGGCGTCGACGGGGTCTTCGGACCGGGGACGCCCCTGCAGACCATCGTGGACTATCTGAAGGGGAAGCTGGCCGTTGCCCGGTAAGAACGACCCGACGGACCTCGTCAAGCGCGTGCGACGCGGCGACCACGCGGCCGCCTCCCGCGCCCTGACCATCGTCGTCAACGACGCCCCCGGCTCCGAGGTCCTGGCCAAGGAGTTCTTCAAGTCCTCCGGCTCCGCCCAGAAGGTCGGCGTGTCGGGCCCGCCCGGCGCGGGGAAATCGTCGCTCACCGGCCGCCTCATCGCCCACTACCGCGCCAAGAAGCTCAAGGTCGGCGTCCTCATGGTCGACCCCTCGTCCTCCATCTCCGGCGGCGCCTTCCTCGGCGACCGCCTGCGCGTCATGGAGCACGCGACCGACCCCGGCGTGTTCATCCGCTCGCTGGCCTCGCGCGGCATGATCGGCGGGCTGACCTACGCGATCTTCGGCGCGATCCACGTCCTCGAGACGCTCGGCTGCGACAAGATCCTCATCGAGACCGTCGGCACCGGCCAGGACGAGGTCGAGATCGCCTCCGTCGCCGACACCGTCCTCTACGTCACCACGCCGTCGATGGGCGACGAGATCCAGGCGATGAAGGCCGGCGCCATGGAGATCGGAGACATCTTCGTCGTGAACAAAGCCGACCTGGCCGGGAAGGACAAGGCCGTGGCGGACCTCAAGGCCGCCCTCGGCCTCGGCCATTCCGCCGGCCAGGCGCAGAAGGCTTGGGAGCCGCCGGTGCTGGCCACCTCGGCCAAGACGGGGGAGGGCATCCCGGAGCTCGCCTCCGCCCTCGAGGGGCACTGGACGCACCTGGGCAAGTCGGGAGAGGGCCGCGCCCGCCTCAAGGGCCAGCACGCCACCGAGCTCCAGTTCTGGATCCAGCGCCGCGTCATCAAGAGCGCGCTCGACCGCGTCACCGACAAGATCCTGGAGGACATGGTCAGCCGCAAGACCGACCCCGGCAGCGTCGGGCGCCGCCTCCTGGAGGCGCGTTGAAGCTGCATCACGTCGGCGTCGCCGTGAAGGACCTCGACGAGGCGATCGCGCGCCACGAGAAGCTCGGCCTGAAGCTGGCGCATCGCGAAACGGTGCCGTCCCAGGGCGTCGAGGTGGCTTTCGTCGGCGAGCGGCCTTGGATCGAGCTCGTCGCGAGCGCGCAGCCCGGCTCGGGAGTGTCTAGATTCCTAGACAAACGCGGCCCCGGCCAGCACCACCTCGCTTTCGCCGTGCCCAGCATCATCGAAGAGCTCGCGCGCCAGAAGCATGCCGGAGCGGCGCTCATCGACGAGGCTCCCCGGCCCGGCGCCTGGGGCCACATGGTCGCCTTTCTCCATCCCAAGGACCAGGGCGGCGTCCTGATCGAACTCGTCGAGGAATCCCATTGAGCGACAAGAAAGAGCGACCTCTCGTTTCGCCGAAGACCCAGCTCCTGTTCGACAAGAAGGCCAAGGTCGAGGCCGGCGGCGGCCCCGAGCGCCACGCGGCGCAGAAGGCCCAGGGCAAGCTGGGCGCGCGCGAGCGCATCGAGATGCTCGTCGACGACGACAGTTTTGAGGAAATCGATGCTCTCGTGGAGACGCGCGCGACCGACTTCGGCCTCGACAAGAAGTACATGGCCGCCGACGGCGTGATCACCGGCTTCGCCCGCATCAACGGACGGCCCGTTTGCCTGTATGCCCAGGACTTCACCGTCGTGGGCGGCTCGCTGGGCCTCGCGCACGCGATGAAGATCTGCAAGGCGATGGACATGGCCATCACGGCGGGCGTGCCCGTCATCGGCCTGTGCGACTCCGGCGGCGCGCGCATCCAGGAAGGCGTTGAGTCCCTGGGCGGCTACGCGGAGATCTTCTACAGGAACGTGGACGCCTCCGGTTACGTTCCCCAGATCTCCGCGATCCTCGGGCCCTGCGCCGGCGGCGCCGTGTACTCGCCCGCGCTCACCGACTTCATCTTCATGGTCGAGGGCACGAGCCACATGTTCATCACCGGCCCCGACGTGGTCAAGGCCGCGACCGGGGAGACCTGCGACTTCGAGACGCTCGGCGGGGCCGACACCCACTCCCGCCTCTCGGGCGTCTGCCACTTCACCGCGGGCTCCGAGCACGACTGCTTCCGCCAGATCCGCGAGCTGCTCGACTTCCTGCCGCAGAACTGCCGCGAGAAGCCGAAGGCGGTCATGCCCAGCGACGACCCCAAGCGCGAGAGCGACGTGCTCGAGCGCGTGGGCGAGCTCGAGCCGAAGAAGGCCTACAAGATCCACGACGTCATCTGGGAGATCGCCGACGGCCATCAGTTCTTCGAGGTCCAGCGCGGCTTCGCCCGGAACCTCGTCGTCGGCTTCATCCGCCTCGACGGCGAATCGGTGGGCGTGATCGCCAACAACCCCCAGGTGCTCTCCGGCGCCCTCGACATCGACGCCTCCGAGAAGGGCGCCCGCTTCATCAACTTCTGCGATTCGTTCAACATCCCGTTGTTGACGTTGGTCGATGTGCCGGGATATTGGCCGGGTCTGGAGCAGGAGCACGGCGGCATCATCCGGCGCGGCGCCAAGCTCCTTTACGCCTACTGCAGGACGACCGTGCCGAAGGTGACCGTGGTCCTGCGCAAGGCGTACGGCGGCGCCTACGACGTGATGAGCTCCAAGCACATCCGCGGCGACGTGAACTACGCCTGGCCCTGCGCCGAGATCGCCGTCATGGGTCCCCAGGGCGCGGTCAGCATCCTCTATAAGGCGGAGCTCAAGGCCGCCAAGGACCCGGAGAAGCGTCGGGCCGAATTGGTGCAGGAGTACGTCGAGAAGTTCGCCTCGCCCTTCCAGGCCGCCAAGCGCGGCTACATCGACGAGGTCATCGAGGCGCGCAAGACCCGGCCGAAGGTCATCCGGGCGTTCAAGTTCTTGAAAGGGAAGAAGGTCGCACGGCTTCCCAAGAAGCACGGCAACATCCCTTTGTAAGCCGGATAGGTGTCAGGCCTAACGGTAGTGACAGTATTTCAGTCGGCGCCTGCGTCAAATACTGTCAGTACCGTTAGGCCTGACACCAAGATATAGGAGGTTTGATATGGCTCGAACGAAAGTGACGGTGATCGGGGCAGGGAACGTCGGAGCGACGCTCGTGCAGCGCCTCGCCGAGATGGAAGTATGCAACGAGGTCGTCGTAGTCGATATCCCCGCGACCGAGGGGATGCCCGCCGGCAAGGCCCTCGACCTGCTGGAGTCGGGCCCGGTCGTCGGCTATGACACGAAGATCACCGGGACGACCTCCTACGAGCCCACCGCGAATTCCGACGTCGTGGTCATCACCGCCGGCATCCCGCGCAAGCCGGGCATGAGCCGCGACGACCTCCTCAACACCAACGCCAAGATCGTCTCGTCGGTGACCGAGAGCGTGGTCAAGTTCTCCCCGAACTGCATCCTGATCATCGTCTCGAACCCTCTCGACGCGATGTGCCAGGTCGCGCTGAAGGTCTCCAAGTTCCCGAAGCACCGCGTCATCGGCATGGCGGGCGTGCTCGACAGCGCGCGCATGCGCTGGTTCATCGCCGAGGCGCTCGACTGCTCGATGGAGAGCGTGCACGCGATGGTGCTCGGCGGCCACGGCGACACGATGGTCCCGATGCCCCGCTTCTCGACGGTCAGCGGCATCGCGATCACCGAACTGCTCCCCAAGGATAAGATCGAGGCGATCAACCAGCGCACCCGCGACGGCGGCGCCGAGATCGTCAAGCTGCTCAAGACCGGCTCGGCGTACTACGCGCCGTCCGCGTCGGCGGCGGAGATGGTGGAGTCCATCCTCAAGGACAAGAAGAAGATCCTCCCGTGCGCCGCGCTCCTCGAAGGCGAGTACGGCGTCGAGGGCGTGTTCGTCGGCGTGCCCTGCAAGCTCGGCGCCCGCGGCATCGAGTCCATCATCCAGCTGAACCTGACCGTCGAGGAGCGCGCGGCGCTGCTCAAGTCCGCGGGAGCGGTGAAGGAATTGGTCGGAGCCTTAAAATAAATTGTTGTTAGCGGTCGATGTCGGGAACACCAACCTGACCGTCGGAGTCTTCGCCGGAGATCGGCTGGTCCGCCAGTGGCGGATACAGACCGATCTCCGGCGATCCGTTCAGTGGTATTCACGAGCGTTAAAGTGCCCTTTTCGTAAGGTCGACGGTCTCCCGACGAGAGCCGTAGTCGGGTCCGTCGTACCCGGTTTGGATGCCGTGCTTGCCGAGGCGATCACCAATTCGTTCGCCGTTCAACCGTCGTTCGTCACTTCGTCCTCGCCTCTCGGCCTGAAGCTGTCCGTGAAAACGCCGACGCAAGTCGGCGCAGACCGGATCCTCAACGCTTTGGCACTGCGCGAGCTGTTCAAGGGCCCGTCCATCGCGATCGACTTCGGCACCGCCACCACCTTCGACTGCGTGGACGCCAAGGGCGCCTACATCGGCGGCGCCATCCTGCTCGGCCCCAACTCCGCGGCGAGGGCCCTTCACGAATTCACGGCAAAATTGCCTCTCATCAAGGTGCGCAAGCCCCGCGCCGTCATCGGCAAGGACACCGTGCATTGCCTGGAGGCCGGCCTGTACTTCGGCTACCTCGGCATGATCCGCGAGGTCCTCGCGCGCACGAAGGCGGAGATGGGGGGGAGGGCGAAGGTCGCGGCGACGGGCGGCCTGGCGCCGCTGTTCCTGAAGGACCTGCCCGGCGTCCGGCACGAGCCGGACCTGACCTTGAACGGCCTGCGTCTCGCGAGCGGGCTTATTTCAGCGGCGCGTGGGGCATGAGCGCGGCGACGCCGCCGACCATGCCGACGACGACGCCCGCCAGAGACAGGAGCTGGACCCGGCGGTCCTGAGGCGAGGCTCGCAGCGCGCGCACGTGCTGCTCGACGATCAGGAAGAGAGGGAGGATCATCATCGCCATGCGGACGTTCTCGCCCGTCTTCTTGGTGACGAAGACCAAGGCGACGACGCCGATGAAGTTGAGGACCAGCGCCAGCAGGAACAGCCCGGCGGAGGCGCCCGCCCCGCCCTTGGCGACGCGGTCCCTGAGCCCGGCCTCCGCCTTCAGCTGGACGGCGTGGGCGCCGAAGAAGATGGCGACGGAGACCACATAGAGGATCAGGAGCTGGACGCTGATGGTCCAGTTGGTCTTCTGATTCAGCTTCGAGACGAGATCGTTCATGGCGCTCCTGGAGGCTTATGCCCGGCCTAGGCCTTTCGGCCCCGGCTTGAAGGGGGTCCAAAGCCGCTTGCTTCGGAACCGACATTGAGATATCATATTCCTAGGTTGTCGTCTACGGCACTGATGAGAAAATGTAGCCGTGGTATGACGATCTCATGACGTAGGAGGAACGATGTCCCGAGTCCGAAACGCCGTCATCATCATCATTCTCTGCATCATCGGCGCCTACACCTATCAGAAGGGCCCCCAGCTCGGCCTCAACATGCCCGCTCCCGAGGACATCAAGGATGCGGTCGCCGGCGGCCCGGTCCGACGCAACAACGGCCCGAAGCTCACGCTCGCCAGCGGCAAGGGCGAGGATCTGCGCGACGCCGTCGCCGGCTTCGCGGTCGGCACGCCCAACACCGGCAACACCCTCGGCGAGATCGACGGCCCGCCCCGCGGCAGCGGCAACGGCGGCTTCAGCCCCCTGGCCAACAACCCGAACAACAACCCGCCCTACAACCCGCCGCCGAGCCTGTCGCCCTCCGGGCCGCAGGACACGCCGACCAACAATTGCGAGGGTTACGGTCCGTCGGTCGTCCGTTCCGAATGCACCCAGGATTAATGTAACTCGCTCTCGTGGTGAGCCCAGTCCTCCTATAGGACTGGGCTCTCTGTTTGAGCTATGCTATACGACAGACGCCTACCAAGGATCCGATAAATGCGCTCCATGACCCGCACTTTCCCCCTCGTCGTCCTCCTTCTGTCTTCCTCCGCCTCGGCCCTCGACCTCAACTGGCTGACCCAGTACAAGAAGCCCAACATCCACTGGGGCCAGCTGGCGCTCCATCCCCACTATACGCTCACCGAGGTGTACGACTCGAACATCTATCTCGTGCCCCGCGACCAGCCGGGCAGCGTCGTCGGCGGCGGCGTGCGCGGGTCCTGGATCACGAAGAACGAGCTCGGGCTCGAGGCCGAGCTCCCGTGGCGCAACCTCCACAACCTGAAGGCCGGCTACGCGGTCGAGTCCCACAACTACGCCGTGGACTCCAAGGCCAACGACACCATCAACCAGACCGCGCACCTGGATTACGCCTACGCGGGCGCCTACGGCCTGACCTTCCGGACCGGCGACACCTACCTGAACACGACCGACCAGGCCTTCTCCCAGCTCGTGGACCGCAACCGCCGCTGGTCGAACACGGCCTACGTCGCCGTCGACTACGACCAGAAGAACGGGAAGATGGCCGGCGGCGTGGACGCC
>Ga0255338_1001072_pt1 | contig 59609 bp, 48 predicted proteins | sample MeOH1_35cm_T4_19_FD_203715 | JGI IMG/M metagenome (GOLD analysis project Ga0255338, IMG submission 203715) | Sandy soil microbial communities from University of British Columbia, Vancouver, Canada - MeOH1_35cm_T4_195 | ecosystem: Engineered > Artificial ecosystem > Sand microcosm > Unclassified ... | reverse complement strand
CGCGCAGAAGGCGCGCGAGTACCGTGCCGGCAATACGCCCGACCTGGTGCTGCTTGACATCTGGATGCCCGATACCGACGGCGTCACGCTGCTCAAGGAATGGTCGGCGCAAGGTCTGCTCTGCATGCCCGTCATCATGATGTCGGGGCACGCCACCATCGATACCGCGGTGGAGGCGACCAAGATCGGCGCGCTCAATTTCCTCGAGAAACCGATCGCCCTGCAAAAACTGCTGTCGGCGGTCGAGCAGGGCCTGGCGCGCGGCATCGAGCGCCCGCGCGCGGGCGCCGCCGCGACCGGCGCCGCGCTGCCGGCCGCGGGCAACGGCGAGGCCGCCGCGCCGGCCGCCGCCGAAGCCGCCGCCGAGACCGCCAACGGCAGCCCGCAGCGCCTGCCCGAAGCCGAAATGCACTTCTCGTTCGACATGCCGCTGCGCGAGGCGCGCGACCTGTTCGAGCGCGCCTACTTCGAATACCACCTGGTGCGCGAACACGGCAGCATGACGCGCGTGGCCGAGAAAACCGGCCTCGAGCGTACCCACCTCTACCGCAAGCTCAAGCAGCTCGGCGTGGAGCTGGGCCGCAACAAACCCGAGCCCGCGGAGCAGTGAGGAATTTTGCCGGCGGCGCTTGACCGGGTCAAAAAGCGCTGCTATTATTTCGCTTCTTTGGCCCGGTAGCTCAGTCGGTAGAGCAGAGGATTGAAAATCCTTGTGTCGGCGGTTCGATTCCGTCCCAGGCCACCAGGTTTGACAAGGCAACGGAGGCTTCGGCCTCCGTTTTCTTTTGTGGCACTGTGCCGTGAATGTACCGTAGCGTGCCGAGGTTGTCCGCGTAGGCCGCAATGTGGTCCCGACCGAGGTGGGCGTAGCGCAGCACCATCTGGTAGCTGGCCCAGCCGCCGAGCTGCTGCGGCAGCGGCGTGCCCGCCTGGACATGCCAGCTCGCCCAAGTGTGGCGCAGATCATGGAAGCGCAATCCATCCAGGCCCGCCCGCCGGCAAGCCTTCTGCCAGGCGTGGTTGTAAATCCAGCTATCGGCCCTGCATCTGTCTCGTCGACAAAGTGCGGAACCCCGCCGCATATTTAGCCGGGCGCTTTCTTACCGAAAGAGCGAGCGGGTGCCAGTTCACGCTGGCCGTGGGCGAAGTAGGCCAGCGGCTTGGTGTCCAGAGGCCGTCCTGCTCGAATGCTCGAAACGACCTCGTATATCGTGCCGGCCAAGGAGAGTGCCGCACCGGCTGCTGCCCCGGAATTTGCCAGATCGGTGCCATAGCTCAGCGCCAAGCCAGCTCCCAATAGAGGGGAAATCTTGCCAAGAATGATGCGGGTGAAAGACAGCTCCATTGCAGCGGTGATTTCGTCAATTTGCTCTTGGCTGTCGGCAATGAATGCTTCGGTTTCTAGTAGGCGCTGTTCAGGAGATGCAAAGGCCGCGATGCGAGCGGAATGCAGCTCGATCTTGGTCCGTAGCTGCGGTAGCAGATGGCCGTGCCGCTGCTTGAATTCAACCAGCTTGTGGATGTTCAGTGGTCCGGCAGGCACCGGAAGCAAGGCTTTTAGAATCACCTGCCGGGCTTTGGTGGCATGCAGCCCGCGGTCGATACGCGCGCCGGCTGGAGTCAGGCCAAGCGGCTTGGCGAGAGCCAGCCTGTCCGTAATCGGGGTGGCGCCGACTTCGGGCAACGCGCACAACACGGTAGCAAGGTAAGTCATGAAGTAACCCGCAAAGGGTTCTTCGATTTCGTACCAAGGCCACTCCGACCGTCGGGCCAGGCCGGCATCCACCAGGAAATCCGGAATTTCGCCCAACTTCTCTGCATGAATCCGAGCTGGCGGGTTGCCCCCGGGGAAACGCCTGGGGGACTTACGCCAACGATCCATCGTGCTTTCGATGTACCGGATAAAGCGTTTGTCGAACTCGGGAATTCGGTACAGGTACCTGCTCGGCATCACGGGCTCGACAAGTCCTTCCGTCATCAAGTCCCTGGTGTTCGAACTCAGGCGCTCCGGGTTGTCGAGATGATCGAGCGGGACGATGGAGACAAGTTTGTCCCAATACAGAATGGCCTGTGCCGTCCAAACCGTGCTGGGCACGCTGATGTTGGGAAAGTAGAGCGCGTTGTTCGACATGGCGGGAGTAAATTCCGTGGGAAGGCGCATTACGTCATGGTCACATTGGACGGCTGAGTTGTCTCCTCCCACGGCGGTATCGCTACATGATAAAGCTGCCTTGATCCGAGTAGCCGGCGGGCTCGATGACTAGTTCAACGAGACGGGGTTGCAAGACCCGCTTGCAACGGAACCGATCGCTGGCATCCTGAATCCAGGCACCCAGGCGCCTTTCCAGCCAGCCCTGCGCCACCGCGTCCCCGGAGGTCAGGTCGCAATACCACTCGGGTTCCCTGTTTGTGTTCTTGGGCCTGAGGATGACGCTAATGGACAGCTCATCACCGCTAATAGCATTCACGCTGACGACGGCCGGCATATCCGTATCAAATACGAAGCGATAGATGCCTCGCGCGCATTTGTCGCTGTCCGGCGAAGCGCCAGGCCACCAGTTCTCTCCTGGTGACAGTCCGAACAGGCGCTGTTCGAGCCCCGCATTGATCGCCGCCACCATGAGATTGCGCCACGCCCACCAACGCACCCCCCGTTTTGTTCTCAGAGGCTCGCGCCTGAATGGGGTATAGGAGTGCCGCAATTCGGGCAACGGTTTCAAATTGTCGGGGACGGCATGACCCAATTGTCGCAGGCGCTGCACGAGCCGGGCATTGCTGGGTTTCTCCGCCTCGGCGGTCGCTTGATCCGCCAAGGCCGCGCGCAACGCCGCGTGAGTCTTGAAACCCAGCGCAGCCGCAATGCCTTCGCTGAGATGAGAAGATGAAACGCCGGACAGGCTGCCCTGCACATGCTGTTTGAGATGACGCAGGGAGGCTTTAGAGACAAAAAACGTAGAGGTTGACATGCCAAACTTCCTTCCAAAAGGTAGGTCGATGTCTGCCGATTACGCATCGACCATAGAAGAAAGAAAGGCATGGTCAATGAAATCAAGAGGTGGAACGTCGTTTAACCCGACAGCAGGTTGAGCGTGACGCGGCTGTTCGGAAATCATACCGCACGCCTGATGGACAAGTGCAATTTTTCGCCGTCGGCAGGAACAGTGCGGCTAGGCTAGGCTGGGAGACACCCGGAGAGATTCGACGATAATCTTGTCGCCTGCCGTCATTGTCCCAGGAGCCCTTTCCATGTCGATCGACCGTACCGATTTCGAGGCCGTCGCGGAATCCGACCTCGCGGAGTTGGTCGAGGGACAAGTCCCCGAAGGGCTGCGGCTCGAATACAAGGCCATCTCCTACGACAACGACGACAAGGGCCGCAGCGAAGCGATCAAGGACATTTCCGCCTTCGCCAACGCACACGGCGGCCATCTCATACTCGGCATCTCGGAAAAGCCCAAGGGTCAGCCTTCCCGCCTGAACGGCTTGGGCAAGGACGTGGACATCGACACGGAAATCCGCCGGCTGGAAAGCCTGGCGCAGACCGGCATCGAGCCTCGCATCGAGGGACTGCGCATCCGAGCCGTCCGCCTGCAAAGCGGCCAACATTGCATCGTCCTGCGCATCCCGCGCAGTTGGCGCCCGCCGCACCGCGTCAGCCGGGGTAATCTCAATCAATTCTGGATACGCAATTCCGCCGGGGCGCACGAGGCAAGCGTGGACGAACTACGAACCCTTTTCACGCTGGGCGCGAACGCCCACCAGTTGGCCGTCCAGTTCCGCGATGCTCGACTCCGCGAGTTCGAGCCTCGCGTCTCCGACTACCCGCCGAAGACCGATCACGGCGTCGCCGTTCTGAATCTGGTACCGCTTGCCTCGGTGACTTCGCCGTGGAGCGTGGACCTGGGCAAAGCGGCCACCGAGCTGCGCGACGAGTTCCGCGCCTTGGCCCACGACGGTCGCGCGCCGCAATTCACGCTCGATGGCATGGTCGTCAACGGCTGCGATGGGGGTGCGAGCGGCAGCACCACGCTGTATCGGGACGGCAAGCTGGAAGCCACCTTGAACAACCTCGTCCTGCACGAGTCCGACAACGCCATCGACGCCAAGACGTTCGAGGAAACTATATTCACAGCCCTGCCCCGCTATCTCGCGGGCCTGCAAAGCTTGGGCGTACCGCCGCCAATCGCGGTGTTTCTGACGCTGGTGGACGTTCGGCGCGCGGCCTACGCCGTCGGCAAATCCCTGCCGAAGAACGCCCCCAAAATTGGTCGGGCCATCGCCACCTTGCCGCCCTGCCCGATCGACGCCTACGGATCGCCCGAGGATTACTCGCGGGCACTGCGCCCGGCATTCGATGCGCTGTGGAACACGACAAACCGCGCCCGCGCCGGGTCGTTCTCGGAAGATGGCGTGTGGTCGACCGACAACTTCAAAGCATTCCGAGGCTGATCTTGGCTGAACGCGCCCGGGACACAGGTACGATGGACTAGTATCTAACTTGGTGGAACGCCCCCTGGTTTGCTGTCAACCTCACCAGCATTGGGATCGAACACCGGCCACTTTCGTCGTTTTTCTGCACTCGTACCCTGGCCCGTATCCCGACTTTTTTGTAACTCCGGAGAGTGGCGTAAACATTGGCTCTCTGGGCAATCTTCGATTCCGTCCCACCCCACCAGATTTGAAAGAAAACGGAGACTTCGGTCTCCGTTTTTCGTTTGGGCCTCGTTTGGGGCACCATCTTCCAGCGCCCTGGCGCGCCGCCCACCGCTTTCCCTCCCCTCCAAAATACCGCCATACGCATCCCGCAGCCGTGGCATTCTCCGTCAGACGCGCGCCATCGCCAGCTAACTGCACTACCATCCGGGAATCCGGCACATTGCGGGGCGTTGCGGGCGTCAGGGACGTGACAACGGCGCGGCATTTCCAGCGGGGGACAAGATGGCTGACTCGTGCAACACGATCCAGGAATTCGTCGACGGCATCGCCGCCAGCGTGGCGGTCATCGGCCACGACGAGTCGGGGCGGCTGATGGTGCCGGCCTGCAACGACGGCTTCATCCAGATGACGGGCGGCAAGCGCGTGGGCATGCGGGCGTTCCCGGTCCCGTTCGATACCCTGATCCCGAACTACGCCCGGCACGAGTTTCGCCAGAAGCTGCAGGAGTGCTTCACTTCGGGCATCGCGCAGGAGCTGGAGCAGGCCTATGACCTGCGCGACGGAACCCACTGGTGGCGGCTGTCGCTCAAGCCGTTCCGCCATGCCAACGGCGGCGCCACCGTGCTGGAGATCCTCGTCACCGGGCTGGACATCACCTCGCGCATGCAGCTCACGCGCGACCTGGAGGCGACGACGTCGCGCTTCCGTTCGGTCGTCGACGCGGCCTACGACGCGATCATCACGATCGACCAGCAGCACAACATCACGCTGTTCAACCGGGCCGCCGAGAACCTGTTCGGCTATTCGTCGGCCGAGATGGTCGGTCAGCCCATCGAGTGCCTGCTGCCGGACAAATACCGGACGCACCATGCGCAATACGTGCAGCAGTTCGCGCGCTCCCCGGTGCGCTCGCGACAGATGGACGAGCGCAACCGCGTCTACGGGCTGCACCGCGACGGCTCGATGCTGCCGGTGGAAATCGCGATCTCGAAGATCAACGTCGAAGGGCTGATCGAATTCACCGCGGTGATCCGCGACATCACCGACCGCGTCCGCCTGATCGACCTGCTGCAGAAGCAGGCCGTGACGGACGAGCTCACGGGCCTGCCCAATCGCCGTGAATTCCTCGATGTCGTCACCAATATCCTGGACACGGAGGAAGACCTCGCGGTGTTCATGCTCGACGTGGATTTCTTCAAGAAGATCAACGACGCCTACGGACACGACGTCGGCGACGAGGTCCTGCGCATCGTGGCCAAGGTGGGCATGGGGTCCAGCCGGAAGGTCGACGTGTTCGCCAGATGGGGCGGCGAGGAGTTCGTGGCCGCGTTGCCGGGGCTGGACGCCGAACAGGCGAGGGCGGCCGCGGAAGCGCTGAAATCGACGTTCGAGCAGCAGGACTTCACGCACAACTGGCGCATCGGCATTCCGATCCCGTTTACCGTCAGCATCGGCGTGGCGTCGCGCAAACCCGGCGAGCGCGATGCCCAGGCCATCCTCAAGCGCGCCGACCTGGCGCTGTACAAGGCCAAGGAAACGGGCAGGAACAGGGTCGAGGTCGGATAGCGGCGCGTGCAGGCCCGCGCGCCCGGCCGCTGGCGCGGGAACGGGCCCGGCCGCTTCGCCTGCCTTGCGCCGGCCTCGTTCACCGCCTACTCTTCAAAGGATTCGCCCTCGTCTTTCATGCCGTCGCGCCCGCGATTATCGGCATTGCCTGAAATTCCCCCGAAATCCGCATGCCGAATCTGCCCGGGATGCGCCTGCGCGCGTCGCGAGCATCGCCGCAAACTGCCCCGGCGCCTACCAGCGCCGATTCAGCTGCACGCCGAAGATCGAGCCCGAATTCTGCGACGCCCAGGTATCGGCCGGCGCGGTGAAGGCGATGCCGTCCACGTCGGTGGCGCGGCTGTAGGTGTAGAAGGCGCGCAGGTTGGCGTTGCCCGCGGCCTTGCCGAGCGTGAAGGTCGGCGCCACCGTCACCGCGGTGCGCTGGCCGCTGGTGCCGAAGCCGGAGGTGATCTGGTCGCGCGCGACTTCGAAGGTGAGCTTGAACTGGTCGCTGGCGATATAGGCCGGGCGCACGCGCGTGGTGGTCCATTGCAGCGTGCCGACCGGCGAGCGGTCGAACTGCATGCTCGATTCGACCGAGCCGGCCAGGCCCAGGCCGGAGGCCCGCTTCCATTCCATCGATTCGGCCACGCGCACGCGCGACAGCGACGGCCCCATGCCGGTGTAGCCGGTCAGCGCATTGCGGCTGCCTTCGCCGAACTGCATGCCCAGGCGGTTGGTGCCGGCCAGCACGCCTTTTTGCTCGTGCATCGCGGAGACCCACCACGCGCTGCCGGTCTGCTGGATCAGCGGCTCGGCCTCCACGCGCGTGTAGCCCAGTTGCACCGAGCCTTTGTCGTTGGTCGAGATGGGCGCGGTGCGCAGCGAGTGGTAGCTCGGCAGGTTGGCGCCGTTGAGATCGTTGCGCGCGGTGTACTGGTAGTTGAGCGCGATGTCGCCGAAGCGCGCATTGTCCACGCCGACGCGCATGGCCGGCGAGTTCGGCGGCAGCAGGCCGGACGACATCAGGAAGGACGAATCCTCGCGCCGGCCGGCCCACATGGTGGCGCCGTCGAGCACCGGCAGGCCGCTCACGGCGGTGTAGAACTGCGGCAGCAGCGCGTATTGGTCGACGGCGGCGGGGCGGCCGTTGACCGAGGTGGCGTCCGTGCCCTTGGCCTGCGCCACCAGTTGCACCTGCGTGCCGCCGTCGAGCGAGAACAGCGATTCCTTGACCTTGACCTCGCCGCTGCTGCGGCAGGCCACGCCGGAGAGGCCGGCGGACAGCGTGCCGCCGCCGGGGCAGGCCTGCGCGGCGAGGGTGCGGTCGTCGTAGGCGGCACGCCCGCTGTAGCCGAGGCGCAGGATCTGGTCCCCGGCGGGATCGTCGGGCGGCAGTTGCGAGGTGAGCGAGAAACCTTCGGCGGCGGGCGCCTCGGGGGCGTCGCTGGCCGGCAGCGGCGGCGCGTTCGCCACGAACTGGCCCAGGCGCGCGGGAAACAGCACCACCGGCGGCGGCGGGGCGACGTAGGGCTCGAGCGGGTATTCGGGATCGGGCGGGCCGGCCAGCTCGCTGCCGTCGTCGGCCAGCCCGGCGTTGACCCAGGTGGCGGGCGCGGGCGGTGGCGGCATGACGTAGGCTTCGGGCGCGTCGGGCGCCGCCTGGGCCTGTGCCGCCTCGGGCGCGGCCTGGGGTGCGGCCTCGGGCGGCGCTTGGGGTGGCGCCCCGGGTGCCGTGGACGCGGCGGCGCGGCCTGCGTCCTGCGTGCCCGAGATCAGCGCGCCGAGCGGATCGTCTCCAGCCTGCTGCGCAGGCTGCGCCACCGCGTGCGGCGCGGCCTGCACTGCCGGCGGGACCAGCTCCGTGCCGGCGGGCGCCTGCGCGCACGCGTCGAGACCCCAGGCGGCCAGGATGGCCAGGACGAGGCAGTGCGGGCGGCGGGCCGGCGGACGGCCGGAAACGGGCGGGACAGCGGACAACATAGGCTAGGCAGGCAAGGCGTGATTTTTTAACAGTCGAGCGATTGGACAGCAAGCGGGGTTACAAAATCCGCGGCAAAGCGGCCTTTCCACCATACGGAAAACGCGGCGGCGGCAAGCCGAAAAGCGCCGTGCGCGCCGCCTGCGGCATGCCCGCGACGGCCTCGCCGCGGCGTCGCGCCAGGCCTTGCCGCGCGGCCTCTCCTAGCGAAAACCCGGACCTTGTCGGCCCCCCGTGGCGAAAGGGCCACCGCTATAATCATCTGGCCAGCCCGACGGGTACGGGCCGGCCTTTCGAGCCTGTTGCGAAGGCATGCCAGCATACGTCATCACCGTGGCATGCCTTCGCAACAGGCTCATTGCTGCGCCCACGGCCGCATCGCCCGTATCCGGCTCCACGCGCGTCTCGGCACAAGAGCGGCGTTCCGCGCAAGACGCGGCCGCCGCGCCTGCTGCCGCATTACAAGAACCGATAAAAGAGGAGAACAAGTCATGGAACGTCGTTCCTTTCTGTTGAAGGCATCGGCCGTGGCGGCCACCGGCGCGCTGGCCGCTTGCGGCAAGGACGAAAAACCCGCGGCGCCTGCCGCGGCCGCCGCCAGCGCGCCCGCGGTGGTGGGCAGCAACCCGGCGGTGGAATGGCGCCTGGCTTCGAGCTTCCCGAAATCGCTCGACACCATCTACGGCGGCGGCGAGCTGCTGGCCACGCGCGTCAGGGAACTGACCGACGGCAAGTTCAACATCAAGGTCTTCGCCGCCGGCGAAATCGTGCCGGGCCTGCAGGTGCTGGACGCGGTGCAGAACAACACCGTGCAGATCGGCCACACCGCGGGCTACTACTACTTCGGCAAGAACCCGACGCTGTGCTTCGACACCACCGTGCCGTTCGGCCTGACCTCGCGCCAGCAGAACGCCTGGATGATGCAGGGCAACGGCATGAAGCTGATGCGCGAATTCTTCAAGGAATACAACGTCGTCAATTTCCTCGGCGGCAACACCAACGCCCAGATGGGCGGCTGGTTCCGCCGGGAGATCAAGACCGTGGCGGACCTGCAGGGCCTGAAGTACCGCATCGCCGGTTTTGCCGGCGTGGTGCTGTCGCGCCTGGGCGTGGTGCCGCAGCAGATCGCTGGCGGCGACATCTACCCGGCGCTGGAAAAGGGCACCATCGACGCGGCCGAATGGGTCGGCCCCTATGACGACGAGAAGCTCGGCTTCTACAAGGTGGCGCCGTACTACTACTACCCGGGCTGGTGGGAAGGCAGCGCGCAGTTGTCGTTCTACGCCTCGGCCACCGAATACGAGAAGCTGCCGTCGCAGTACAAGCGCGCGCTGGAGACCGCCACCATCGAGGCCCACACCAACATGATGGCCAAGTACGACGCGCTCAACCCGCAGGCGCTGGCCCGCCTGCTCGAGAACGGCGTCAAGCTGCGCCCGTTCTCCAAGGAAATCATGGAAGCCTGCTTCAAGGCCACCCAGGAAGCCTACGCCGACGAAACCGCCAAGAACCCGTCGTTCAAGAAGATCTACGACGACTGGCGCGTGTTCCGCAACAACGAGGCGGCCTGGTTCAACGTGGCCGAGCAGGCCTTCTCGCAATTCAGCTTCGCGCGCAAGCTGTAAGCGCCCCCAGACCGAGCGCCCCCGCCGGAGCCCGTGCCCTGCACGGGCTTTTTTGCGCCGGTAAAATGCCCGATTCCTCCTGGACTTCTCATGCAAATCGGCATTCTCTACGCGCTGCTGGCCTATGTCATCTGGGGCCTGCTGCCGCTCTACATCAAATCCCTGCACGGCATCGCGCCGACCGAGATCCTGCTGCACCGGATGGTGTGGTCGCTGGTATTCCTCGGCCTGGTGCTGGCATGGCGCCGCCACTGGGGCTGGCTGCGCGCGGTGTGGTCGAACCCGCGCCTGCTGGCCGGCTTCGTGGCCAGCGCGCTGCTGCTGAGCGGCAACTGGTTCCTGTACATCTGGTCGGTCTCCAACGGGCGGGTGGTGGACGCCAGCCTGGGCTACTTCATCAACCCGCTGTTCAACGTGCTGCTGGGCGTGGTGTTCCTGCACGAGCGGCTGCGGCCCGGGCAATGGCTGTCGATCGCCATCGCCGCGGCCGGCGTGCTGTGGCTGACGGTGGCCGCGGGCCAGTTGCCGTGGATCGCGCTGGCGCTGGCCAGCAGCTTCGGCGGCTACGGCCTGCTGCGCAAGACCGCCACGCTGGGCGCGCTGGAGGGACTGTCGCTGGAAACGCTGCTGCTGTTCCCGCTGGCGGCCGCCTCGCTGGCCTACCTGTTCGCCAGCGGCCAGGCCGGCTTCAGCCAGGCCGAAGGCGGCGTGCAGTTGCTGGCGCTGCTGGCCGGGCCGGTGACGGCGGTGCCGCTGCTGCTGTTCGCCGCCGGCGCGCGGCGCATCCCGCTATCGCTGCTCGGGCTGCTGCAATACACCGGGCCGACGCTGCAACTGCTGCTGGGCGTGTGGCTGTGGCACGAGCCGTTCCCGGCCAGCAAGCAGGCCGGTTATGCGCTGATCTGGATCTCGCTGGCGATCTATGCCGTGGAAGGGCTGCTGGCGGGGCGCCGGCGCGCGGGAGCGTCGGCTGGAAGCTGATGGCACAGGCTCGGGATGGGCGCCGTTGAATTCACGTCATTTATGAATCAATTCACAGCAATGACGATGGCATCCATACCATCGATCAAAATCGCCAACATGTGGCGGAGCAGGCTGGATGAGCGGGACTGCCCAGCCTGCTTTTCGGGTCAAAAAATTCACTGTATCTATTGATACCGACTCGCGAACCCGACGAAACATTCGTCGCCAGAATTATTCCACCGATATTCTGACCGAAGGCACCGCGGCATCCCGCGTACCCAGTGCTGCGGCACGGCCCGCCGGCCACGGCCTGCCCGCGGCCTACGGCAGGGTGTTGCGCATGATCAGCAGCCACGGCATATGCGAATTGGTCACGCCGTCGATCATGCCGGAGTCGCCCAGCTCGATCTCCTCCATCGACACCGACTGCTGCACGTTGCCGCCGATGGCCTTGACCAGGCGCGCGGCCGGGTCCACCTCGACCACGATGTCGCAATGCATGGGCGTGGTGCCGAAGCCGATCTCCGCCGCGCTGGCCAGGTATTTGTCGCGCCCGCGGCCGGCGCAGATCATGTCGCCCGGGCGCGGCAGGGCGGGCAGCGGCTCGACGCGGAAGGCCGGCGCCGGCAGGATGCCGTCGCGCGCGTCCACCACGTACATCGAATGCGAGTCGCCGGTGAGGAACTGCCGCTCGTCCAGTCCGGCCTTGCGCATCACCCACGAGATGAAGACCGCCGACCAGGCCCAGTTGCCCTGCGTGATCTGGCGGCAGGTCACGGCCTTGCCGACGATGGCCCAGTAGCGCTGGGCCAGCTTGCAGCCTTCGGCGGTGGCTTCCATGCCGGTGCCGTCGGGGAAATGCAGGCAGTCCGCCGCCGCGCCCTCGTCATCCTCGCGGTCGGCGGTGCGGTCGGTGGCATCGGTCGGCTCGGTGTCGGCGGTGTCGGATGGCGGCGCGCCCGGCAGCAGCGGCGCCGGCAGCGGGCTGTCCGTCACGCAGGCGGTGTCGTCGCGGCCCAGGCGCACGGTCTGGCCGCCCCAGCGCTGCCACTCCTGCCAGGCGATCTCGACGATGCGCTGGCGCGGGCTGGCGCCGGGCGTGGTGACGGGCCTTTCGGCGTCGGGCAGCGGCGCGGCTTCCGGACGCGCCGGCTGCGACGGCGTGGTGCAGCCGCACAGCAGCGCGAGCGCCGTCAGCAAGCCCAGCCCGACCAGGCGCGCCTGTGGAAAATTTTGTGGGAAACGCTGTGAATAAGACTGTGGAAATCTGCGACGCGGAGATCTGAGGTCCATGCTGGTCCGACTCGGCAGGACGCCGTAGACCCTTGTATTTATTGAGGGAAGGCGCCGACAAGACTCAATCTTACCCGGCTGGCGGAGGGTGCCGCGTATACCGCGTGGCGTCAGGATAACCACCGCGCCGGCATTGTGGATAACGCTCCCCGCCTGGCGCTCGCCCGCGCCAGGCGGCTGGCGGCGACACGGCGGGGTTGTTCCTGCAAGGCTGGCGCGAAGGCCGCCCGCGGGACGTTGCTGCTTACTGGTTCACTGCGTCCTTGAACTTCTGGCCGGCCTTGAACTTGACGGTCTTGGCCGCTTCCACCTTGATTTCCTCGCCGGTGCGCGGATTGCGCGCCATGCGTTCGCCGCGCTCGCCCTGGCTGAACGTGCCAAAGCCGATCAGGCTCAGCGTGTCGCCCTTGGCGACGGCGTCCATGATGGCGCCCAGCGTCACGTTCAACGCTTGTTCAGCCTTGGCCTTGGTCAGGCCGTCCACGCCGGCCGCGATGGCGTCGATCAGTTCGGTTTTCGTCATGCTTCACTCCGTCTCGAGTTGATAAAACAGGGACGCCTGCCCTGGCCGCCGCGCTGGGCACCGGCCTCGGCAAAGGCGCCGCGGGCCACATCATACCGTGTCGGGCAAGACCGACCGGGAACAGATTGTTACAGCGTATGGCGCGCCAGGCCGCGCCGGCTGGGGCTTTGAGGGGAAAAAGCGGGCCGGCTCGGGATCGCGAAGCGGCCCCGGACGACCCGCGCGGTCCAGGAAAGCGCTCCAGGCGAAACGGGACCGCAGGTGTCCTCCTGGGCACGAAGCGGCAAAAAAACGCGCCTGGGCCCTCCTGGACGCTTCTGGACGCCTTGCGAGGCGCCTGGCGCCTTCCGGAACCGCGTATACGCGCCGAAGCGCCGGGCGAGCCTTCCCGCGGGGTGTCAACCGGCCTCGGGACCGGCTGCCTGCGCAACGCCACAAACCTGCCGGCAGAGGATGCAACCCGCAGCGTACCCATTGCAGCGTTGCCGGGAAGGGCGGACCGGCCTGAAAAGCAGTGCGGCTGCACTATCGTGCAGGGGCGTGCCGGCGCTATTCGCGGCGCGAATGCGCGTCCAGGCAAGGCATTACGCGGCGGTGCGCGGCGTATACGGCAGGAAGTCGATGCGCGTATACCGCCCGTCGCCGCGTATACGCCGACGCCGTATACGCACGATTTCCCCTGCCTAAAAAAGTAGCCCCGCCAAAAAGCCGTTCCACCGCTCTGTTTTTCCTGCCTGCCGCGCTTTTCGACCGATGGCGGGCGTAGTCCTTTCGGTTTACTTCTTTCTTTCATGTATACAGATAGTAGTAGTAGGTAAACGCCGCTCCTTTCTGTGGATAACTGAATTTACTCCATATAAATCAATGACTTGTGCGACATGAAAGTCCCGGGACCCGGTGTTGGCCGGCGTGGATGACTCGGTCGTTTGGCCGAGGGAGGTAAACCGGAGCTTCCGACTTATGCCCGAGGCATCCCCATGCCAACCCCAGGCGGCCCACATGATTCGCGCGTCCTTATCCACAGATTTTTGCGGGTTTATCCACATGCGCGGCAGTTGGGCCCTGTGCGCCGTACACACGCCGTATACGTTTACGCGGGGGCCTTCTGCTGCGCTTTTGCGTATACGGCTACCTGCGGCCGTGCGTATACCGGACAAGGGGGATGCCGCCGCGATGGCGCGCGGGTATCATCGCCAGCGCGCAGCCACACTGGGTGGCAGGCCGGCGGATCACGACGGGATGGCAAATGGCGGAACAGGCAGGGCGCAGCGGCGCGGAACAGGAAACCAGCGACATGAAGAACGGCACGGGCGCCGCGGCTGACGCGGCGGCAGGCGAGAAGCAGGGCAAGCAGGAAGGCAGGCAGAAGGCGAAGGACGGCAAGCGCAAGACCGCGTCCGACCGCATCGAGGTGCGCCGCTCGGGCGTGCACGGCAAGGGCGTCTACGCGATCGCGCCGATCGCCGAAGGCGAGCGCATCATCGAGTACAAGGGCGAGCATATTTCCTGGAAGGAAGCGCTCAAGCGCCACCCGCACGATCCCGCCGATCCCAACCACACCTTCTATTTCAGCCTGGAAGACGGCGACGTGATCGACGCCAAGTTCGGTGGCAACCGCGCGCGCTGGATCAACCATGCCTGCGAGCCCAACTGCGAGGCGCGCGAGAAGAAGGGCCGCGTGTTCATCCACGCGCTGCGCGACATCGCCGGCGGCGAGGAGCTGTTCTACGACTACGGCCTCGTGATCGACGCGCGCTACACCAAGAAGCTCAAGAAGGAATTCGAGTGCCGCTGCGGCAACCCGCAGTGCCGCGGCACCATGCTGGCGCCGAAGGAAAAGAAGACGCGCTGAACGTGCCTGAACGCGCCTGAATGCGCGCCCGGCAGGCTCAGGCAGTGCCGGGCGCCTCGCACGGGATGCGGATCACGAAGCGCATGCCGCGCGCCTCGGTGCCGGGCGCGGGCGGCGGCACGTCCTCGATGCGGATGGAGCCCTGGTGCAGGCCGATGATCTCGTGCACGATGGCCAGTCCCAGGCCGGCGCCGCCGGGCGGCTGGGCCGGCGCGTTGCCGCCGGGCCCGCTCGGCGTGTGGTCGCCGCGGAAGAAGCGCTTGAATACTTCCTCGCGGCGCGCCGGCGCGATGCCGGGGCCGTTGTCTTCCACCATCACCACCGCCATGCCGCGATGGCCGAGCGTCTCGCCGCCGGCGCGCACCGTGATGCGCCCGCCCGAGGGCACGTACTTCACCGCGTTGTCGATCAGGTTGCTGAGCGCCTCGCGCATCAGCAGCCGGTTGCCGCGCACCGTGGACGGCGCCGCGCCGGTGAAGGTGGGGCCGGGCAGGGTCTCGAAGCCCAGGTCGATGTGGCGCGCCAGCGCCTGCGGCACCCACTCGGCGCCGGTCTCGAAGGCCAGCGTGGCCAGGTCGAAATGCTCGATCGGCCCGAGCCGCTCCAGCGACAGCCCCGGTTCGGCGCGCGCCAGCGACAGCAGCTGGTTGGACAGCCGCACCGCGCGGTCGGCGGCCGACTGCAGCTCGCGCAGCGCGTGCCCGGTCACTTGCGGGTCGTCCGACTGCACCGCGCGGTCGGCGTGCAGCTTGACCGCGGTCAGCGGCGTGCGCAACTGGTGCGCGGCGTCGGCGATGAACTTGCGCTGCGCGTCGAGCGCGTCGCGCAGCCGCGCCAGCAGCGCGTTGAGCGCGCGGATCAGCGGCTCCACCTCGGCCGGCACCTGGGTCTCGTCGAGCGGCGCCAGCGAGCGCGCGGTCTGGCGGTTGAGCTTGTCGGTCAGGATCTGCAGCGGCACCAGCTCTTCCTTGAGCACGTGCGAGAGGATCAGGCTGCCCACCACCAGCAGCAGGATCAGCGGCACCGACACCGACAGCAGGATCTCGTTGGCGGCGGTCTCGCGCCGGTCCAGCAGCTCCGCCACTTCCACCACCACCGGCCCGCGCGGCGCGCGCCCGGCCTCGCTGGTGGCCAGCTCGTCCGATGCCGGGCTGGGCAGGTTGACCGGCAGGCGCACCGCGCGCACCTGGCGCCCGCTGAACCACGCATAGAACAGCCGCGCGTCATGCAGCGAGGTCTGCCCGGTGCCGTAGCCCAGCCACGTGTCCATGCCGCCGATCAGCCCGTCGGGGCCGTGGATGCGCCAGTAGATGCGGTCGGTGCCCTCGGCCTCGACCAGCGTCTGCGCGATCATCGGGATGTCCTGCTCCAGGCGCGGGCCGGCGATGCGGATCTGCTGCGCGATGTTGTTGGCCACGCCGTACAGCGCGCGGTCGAACACCTGGGTGGTGTAGTGGGCCGCGAGCCAGTAGGACAGCGAGCCGCTGGTCAGCACCAGCGCGAACAGCGGCGTGGCCAGCGCGCGCAGCAGGTGCACGCGCAGGCTCTGCGTGGAAGCGGGGCGCACGGCCTGGGCGGCGGGGCGGTCGGGGACCGCGGCGGGGCTGGCGATGGCCTGCGAAACCTTCGGGGGGCGGGGGCGCGGCCACATGGCGGGCTGGGCTGGACTGGGGCGGGCGGCTGGCTGGCCGGGCGCGCGGCGTCAGGCGCCGGCGCGGATCTGCAGCAGGTAGCCGAAGCCGCGCACGGTGACGATCTCCACGTCGCTTTCCTCGAGCTTCTTGCGCACGCGGTGCACGTAGACTTCGATGGCGGTGTCGCCCACGGTGTCGCCGCCTTCGCCGGCTGGATGCGCGAAGGTGGCGAGGTGGTCCTGCAATTGCGCCTTGCTGACCACGCGGCCCTGGCGCTGCAGCAGCAGCTCCAGCACGGCGAACTCGCGCGGCGACAGCTCCAGCGGCTTGCCGTCGATGAACATGCGGCGGTCGTTGCCCGACAGCCGCAGCCGGCCCAGGCGCACGTCGCGCTCGGGCGCGGCCTCGCCGTGCTGGCTGCGGCGCAGCAGCACGCGCACGCGCGCTTCCAGCTCGGGCAGCGCGAAGGGCTTGACCAGGTAGTCGTCGGCGCCGGCGTTCAGGCCGGAGAGCTTGTCTTCGAGCTCGTCGCGCGCGGTGAGGATGATGACCGGCGTGGTGCGGTTGCGGGCGCGGTAGCGCGCCAGCAGCGTCATGCCGTCGATGCCGGGCAGGCCCAGGTCGAGTATCACCAGGTCGTGCTGTTCGCGCAGCAGGTGCTCGGTGGCGTAGACGCCATCGTGCACCACGCGCACCTGGTGGCCGGCCTGCGACAGGCCGGCTTCGACGCCACTGGCGATCTGGCGATCGTCCTCGATCAGAAGGATACGCATGGCAGCAGGGGGAATCCGGGAAAGAAACGGGTCAAGGGCGGATCAGGGCAGGAGCGCGGAACGCGGCCGCCGCAATGGCGGCGGCGGGCGCTCAGGCGCCAATTGTACAGGCCGGCGCCTTTGCGGACCTTTCGGTTTCCCTACAGCGGGCGCCGGGCCTTACGGCCTGGCCAGCGTTGCGGCCGCGCGCTCGATGAACCCGGCCAGGTCGATGTCGCGCCGGGTCAGGCCGTTGGCGTCGTGCGTGGACAGGGTGATGTCGACGCGGTTGTAGACGTTGAACCACTCGGGATGGTGGTCGGCTTTCTCGGCGGCCAGCGCCACGCGCGTCATGAAGGCGAACGCGGCGTTGAAGTCGGCGAAGGTGAAGCGCTTGCGGATCGCGTCGCGGTCCTCGACGGGTTGCCAGCCGGGCAGGCCGGCCAGCAGCGGCGCGCGTTCTTCCGGCGAAAGTGGCACGAGGGGCGCAGGGGACATGATGGGCTCGATGGTGTGGATGGGAACGGGACGGGCGCAATGCCGGCCGCCCCGCCACGGCGCCCGGTGGCGAGCGCTGCTGCGGGGCATGCGGGCATTGTTTCACAAAGCGCCCGGGGCGGGCGCGCGCGTGAGTGGCGGCGCGCTCAGATGTCGTCGCTGTCGGCCCAGCCTTCGCGGCTGCCGCGGTTGAGCACGAGGTCGCCGGGCGCCACGTCGCCGGCGCCGAGCGTGGGCAGCCCGCGCAGCGCCGCGTAGAGCGGCGCGAAATCCGGGCGCGTGCCGTCGAACAGCTGCGCGAAGTCGTCGATCACGAAGTAGGTCTTCTGGAAGGTGTCGATGCGGTAGCGCGTGCGCATGATGCGGCGCACGTCGAAGCCGATGCGGTTGGGGCTGGCCGAGTCCAGGCTGTAGACCGACTCGCCCTGGCTCGACAGGATGCCCGCGCCGTAGATGCGCAGCCCGGCCGGCGTGCGGATCAGGCCGAACTCCACCGTGTACCAGTACAGCCGCGCGAGCATGTCCAGCGCGCCCAGCGAGGCGGCCTTGAGCCCGCCCTTGCCGTAGGCTTCCATGTAGTTGGCGAAGACCGGGTTGATCAGCAGCGGCACGTGGCCGAACACGTCGTGGAAGCAGTCGGGTTCCTGCAGGTAGTCGAGCTGCTCGGGCTTGCGCATCCACCAGCTCGCCGGGAAGCGCCGGTTGGCCAGGTGCTCGAAGAAGACTTCGTCGGGCACCAGCCCGGGCACGGCCACCACCTGCCAGCCGGTGGCGCGCATCAGCGTTTCGTTGAGGCGGGCGAAGCTGGGCACGCGGTCGTGCGCCATGCCGAGCGCGGACAGGCCTTCGAGGAATTCGTCGCAGACGCGCCCGCGCAGCATCGAGGACTGGCGCTCGTAGAGCTGGCGCCACACCGCGTGGTCGGTCTCGGTATAGCGCTCCAGCGGCTGCTCGATGGTGAAGTCGTCGCGCAGCGCCTGGCCCGACAGCAGGCCGGCGTCGAACTGTTCCCTGAGCTTGTCGGTCAGCGTGCCGGCAAAGGCGGGCGGCGCGGCGGCATCTTCGGGCTGGCGGATCGCGGTGGCTTCCATGTGCGGTATCTCCTGCAGATTTACCGCACAGTTTAGCGAGCAGACGCTGCAAGCGGCCCGCGAAAACGGCCTGTTTTGGTTTTGTAATGCACATAAACCGCATGAATTTGTTATTGTCTGCGGAAAACATGCGCGCGTGGCCGGACCGCCCCCCATGCCCCCCGATACGCTGCCCGCGACACGATCCCCAAGACGAACCCACCATGCTCAATCTCGATCCATTCGATCTCGCGCTGCTGGCGGCGCTGCAGACCGACGGCCGCTCCACCCACCAGCAACTGGCCGAGCGCATCCACCTGTCGCCCAGCCAGATCGGCCGGCGGCTGGCGCGGCTGGAGGCCGACGGCGTCATCACCGGCTACCGCGTGGTGCTGTCGCCGCCGCTGCTCGGCCTCGGCGTGCTGGTCTTCACCAGCGTCAAGCTGGCCCACCACGGCGACACCATCGTCGAGCGCTTCCGCGAGGACATCCTGCTGCTCGAGGAAGTGCAGGAGTGCTACTCGGTGGCCGGCGAGGCCGACTACCTGCTGCGCATCATGGTGCCGGACCTGCCTACGCTGGCCGAGTTCACCATGAAGAAGCTGATGCGCGTGCCCGGCGTGGAGAGCGTGCGCTCCAACATCGTGCTGACCGCGCTCAAGCGCGACGGGCCGCTGCCGCTGTCGCACCTGCGCTAGCGCGCGCGGGCTGCCGCTGTCGCCTCAATGTCGCGCCAATGCCGCGCCGACGTGCGCCTACTTGCACTTGCCATCGGCGCATGTCACCCTCGCCCGGTGCCGCAAACGGAAGGGGACAGGATGACGCAGATCGTCGCTCGGATTGGCAGGCGCGCGCAGCGCGGGCCCTGGCAGGCTGCCGCGCTGGCATTGGCGGGTGCCCTGGCGGCGCTGTTGCCGGGCGTGGCGCAGGCCGCGCAGGTGGTCCGCTTCTCGCCCGAGGGCGAGGCCGCGCGCGTGCGGCAGGTGGCGATCCGCTTCGACGAAGCGATGGTGCCGCTCGGCGACGCGCAGGGCGCCGCGCCCGCCGCCGTGTCGTGCAGCGGCGCGGCCGTCGAGGGCCACGCGCGCTGGGTCGATGCGCGCAACTGGGTGTTCGATTTCACGCGCGACCTGCCGCCCGGCGTCAAATGCGCGGTGCGCATCGCGGCCGGCCTCCGGAGCGAGGCCGGCAAGGCCTACGCCGGCAAGTCGGAATACCGTTTCGAGACCGGCGGACCGGCGGTGGTGTCGGCGCGCCCGGCCGGCGGCGAGATCGAGGAAGAGCAGGTCTTCGCGCTGCGCTTCAACGGCGCGGCCACGCCCACGTCCGTGCGCGCGTCCGCGTGGTGCCAGGCGCAGGGCCTGGGAGAGCGCATCCCGGTGCGGCTGCTCGGCGGCCAGGAGCGCGAGGCCGTGCTGGCCGCGCTGCGCTGGAAGCTCACGGCGGAGCAGGCCGACACCGTGCACCTGCTGGCGTGCCAGCAGCGCCTGCCCGCCGGCGCGCGCATGCAGCTGGTGCTGGGCGGCGGCATCGCCACGCCGTCCGGCGTGGCCACGCGCGACGAGCGCCGCTTCGACTACACCGTGCGCGAGCCCTTCACCGCCAGCTTCTCGTGCGAGCGCGAGCGCGCGCAATCGCCGTGCACGCCGCTGCGGCCGGTGTCGCTGTCGTTCTCGGCGCCGATCTCGCGCAAGGACGCCGAGCACATCGTGCTGAATACCCCCAAGGGCCCGCGCGCGCCGCAGTTCGAGCCCGGCGCCGCGCGCGACGCGCCGGTCGGCAGCGTCACCTTCGCGCCGCCGTTTGCCGAGAAGACCGAATTCACGCTGTCGGTGCCCGCGGGCCTGAAGGACGACAGCGGCCGCGCGCTGGCCAACGCGGACCTGTTCCCGCTCAAGTTCGCCACCGCCGCCATGCCGCCGCTGGCGAAGTTTCCGGCCGCGCCGTTCGGCGTGCTGGAGCGCTTCGGCGAACTGCCCAAGGGCCGCGCGCCGGCCGACTATCCGGCGCTGCTGCCGGTCACGCTGCGCAACGTCGAGGCCGACCTGCCCGCGCTCGGCGTGCGCGCCCAGGCCGGCACCGTGCGCCGGCTCAAGGTGGACGACGACGGCGCGGTGCTGCGCTGGTACGCGCTGGTGCGCCGCCTGCACGAAAGCGCCTGGACCCGCGGCGAGCTCGACGCCATCCTGGCCGGCCGCGCGCCCGGCGACGTCGTCAACCCGCGCAACGCGCCCGCCATCGAAACGCGCTCGGTGTCGCTGCTCGAGGGCGTGCCCGGCGCGCGCAAGCTCGCCATCTCGCAGTTGTCCGACCCGGGCGGCAAGGCGCCGCGCCCGTTCGAGGTGGTCGGTATCCCGCTGCCCGAGGCCGGCTTCCACGTGGTGGAGATCGCCTCGCCGATGCTGGGCGAGGCGCTGCTCGGCCGGCAGGCGCCGATGTACGTGCGCACCGCCGCGCTGGTGACCAACCTCGGCGTGCATTTCAAGCTCGCGCGCGGCCCCGGCAAGATGACCGCGCTGGCCTGGGTCACGACGCTCGACGACGGCAAGCCGGTGGCCAACGCCGCGGTGGCGCTGCGCGACTGCGGCGGCCGCCTGCTGGCCTCGGCGCGCACCGACGCCGCCGGGCTGGCCAGCTTCGGCGCGGTCGAGGACGCGCGCGAGCGCGACTGCGGCGACACCGGCCTGTCCGGCTATTTCGTCTCCGCGCGCATCGGCGCCGACCACCCGCAGGCGCGCGGCCAGGCCGACATGGCCTTCGTCATGTCCGGCTGGAACCAGGGCATCGAAAGCTGGCGCTTCAACGTGCCCACCGACACCAGCGCCACGCCCGACGTGCGCATCGCCACCGTGTTCGACCGCACGCTGCTGCGCGCCGGCGAGACCGTGTCGATGAAGCACCTGATCCGCACCGAGACCGCGAACGGTTTCGCGCTGCCGTCGGGCGACGAGGCCATGCCCGGCAAGATGGTGATCCGCCACGAGGGCAGCGGGCAGACCTACGAGCAGCCGGTGCGGTGGCGGACCACCGCCACCGGCGGGCGCAGCGCCGAGAGCGCCTTCGCGGTGCCGGCGGCGGCCAAGCTGGGCGCCTACACGGTGTCGTTCAGCGATGCGCGCGAGCGCACGTTCGACAGCGGCAGCTTCCGCGTCGAGGCGTTCCGCCTGCCGGTGCTGGCCGGCACGCTCAAGGCCGGCGGCGGCGGCGCGCTGGTGGCGCCGGCCGAGGTGCCGCTCGACCTGGAAGTGCACTACGTGTCGGGCGGTGGCGCGGCGGGTCTGCCGGTGCAGGTGTCGGCGCTGCTGCGCGGCAAGTCCGTGAGCTTTGCCGACTACGGCGACTACGCCTTCGCGCCGCCGCGCCCGCAGCGCAAGGGCGGCGAGCCGTCCTCCGGCGACGAGGACGAGAGCGAGGACGGCGCCGCGCGCGACGACGGCCAGAAGCTGGTCGCCGACAAGCTGCCGCTCAGGCTCGACAAGAACGGCGGCGGCGCGCTCACGCTCAAGAACCTGCCGCGCGTGGACGCGCCCAGGGACCTCGTGGTGGAAACCGGCTTCGCCGATCCCAACGGCGAGATCCAGACGCTGCGCCAGACCGTGCCGCTGTGGCCGGCGGCGGTGGTGGCGGGCATCCGCACCGAGAACTGGGTGTCGGTCAGGCAGAAGCTCAAGGTCAACGGCCTCGTGCTCGACACCCAGGGCCGCCCGCAGGCCGACGCGCCGGTCGCCGTGCGCGCGCTGCTGCGCACCACCACCTCGGTGCGCAAGCGCGTGGTGGGCGGCTTCTACCGCTACGACAACAGCAGCCAGACGCGCGACCTCGGCAGCGTCTGCGAAGGCCGCACCGACGCGCGGGGCCGCATGCAGTGCGAGGTGGCGCTGCCCGAGGCCGGCGAGGTCGAGCTGGTGGCGCAGGCGCGCGACAACGCCGGACGCGTGTCGCAGGCCGCCACCAGCGTGTGGGTCACGCGCCAGGGCGAGCTGTGGTTCGGCGGCGAGAACAACGACCGCATCGACCTGCTGCCCGAGAAGAAGGCCTACGCGCCGGGCGAGACCGCCGTGTTCCAGGTGCGCATGCCGTTCCGCCATGCCACCGCGCTGGTGTCGGTGGAGCGCGAAGGCGTGCTGGAAGCCAGCGTGGTCGAGCTCGACGGGCGCGACCCGACCGTGCGCGTCAAGGTCAGGCCGGAGTGGGGGCCGAACGTGTACGTCTCGGTGCTGGCGCTGCGCGGGCGGCTGCGCGAGGTGCCGTGGTATTCGTTCTTCACCTGGGGCTGGCGCCAGCCGCTCGCATGGTGGCAGGCCTTCCGCAGCGAGGGCCGCGAATACGCCGCGCCGAGCGCGCTGGTCGACCTGTCCAAGCCGGCCTTCCGCCTCGGCCTGGCGGAGATCCGCGTCGGCGACGAAGGCTACCGCCTGGACGTGAAGGTGACGCCCGACAAGGCCAGCTATCCGGTGCGCGGCAAGGCCCAGGTGGCGGTGCAGGTCACGCTGCCCGACGGCAAGCCCGCGGCCAACGGCGAAGTCGCGCTGGCCGCGGTGGACGAGGCCCTGCTCGAGCTGATGCCCAACACCAGCTGGGACCTGCTCGGCGCCATGCTGCGGCGGCGCGCCTATGGCGTGGAGACCGCCACCGCGCAGATGGAGATCGTCGGCCGCCGGCACTATGGCCGCAAGGCGGTGCCGGCTGGCGGGGGCGGCGGCAAGAGCCCCACGCGCGAGCTGTTCGACACGCTGCTGCTGTGGAACCCGCGCGTGCCGCTCGACGGCGCCGGGCGCGCCACGCTGACGGTGCCGCTCAACGATTCGCTCACGCGCTTTCGCATCGTCGCCGTGGCCGACCTCGGCGTGAGCCGCTTCGGCAGCGGCAGCGCCACCGTGGCCGCCACGCAGGACCTGCAGCTGATCTCCGGCCTGCCGCCGCTGGTGCGCGAGGAAGACCGCTACCGCGCCATGTTCACGCTGCGCAATGCCACGCAGCGGGCGATGACGGTGCAGGCGGTGGCGCGCGTGGGCGGGCCTTCGCAATCCGCGCAACAGACGGCGCCGGCGCTGCCGGCGCAGACGGTGGAGATCCCGGCCGGCGCGTCGCGCGAGATCGGCTGGGACGTGAGCGCGCCGCTGCTGCCCGCGGGCGCGTTCGCGCAGGAAGGCACCGTGCAGTGGGAAGTGGAGGCCGGCGAGCAGGGCAAGGGCGGCGCGGCCGACCGCGTCAGGCTCGCGCAGCAACTGGTGCCGGCGGTGCCGCTCGCGGTGCAGCAGGCCACGCTGGCGCAGCTCGCGCCCGCGCTGGCGGTGCCGGTGCGCGCGCCGCAGGGCGCGCTGGCCGACGCCGCGGGCCGGCCGCGCGGCGGCCTGCAGGTCGACCTGCAGGCGTCGCTCGCGGGCGGCATGCCCGGCGTGCGCGCGTGGTTCCGCGACTATCCGTTCTCGTGCCTGGAGCAGCGCGCCTCGCGCGCGGTGGGCCTCGGCGACGCCGCGCAGTGGAGCGCGCTCACGGCGCAGCTGCCGGGCTATCTCGACGATGACGGACTGGCGGCGTATTTCCCGCTGCAGAACGACGCCGCCGGCAGCGAGGTGCTCACCGCCTACCTGCTCGCGCTGTCGGACGAGGCGGTGCGCGCGGGCCTGCCGCTGCGCCTGCCCGACGAGACCCGCGCGCGCATGGAGAGCGGCCTCGCGGCCTTCGTCGAGGGCCGCATCAAGCGCGAGCGCTGGGCGCCCACGCAGGACCTGGAAGTGCGCAAGCTGGCCGCGCTCGAGGCGCTCTCGCGCAGCGGCCACGCGCAGGCGCGCATGCTCGGCGCGATCCAGATCCTGCCGCAGCAGTGGCCCACCTCCGCCTTGCTCGACTGGATCGCGCTGCTGAGCCGCGTGCACGACATTCCGCAGCGCGAGGCGCGCCTCGCGCAGGCGCAGCAGATCCTGCGCGCGCGCCTGACCGTGCAGGGCACGCGCCTGGCGTTCTCCACCGAGCGCGAGGACAACTGGTGGTGGCTGATGAGCGGCGCCGATCTCAACGCCGCGCGGCTGCTGGCGCTGTCGCTCGACCTGCCCGGCTGGAAGGACGAGGCCGCGCAGCTCGCCGCCGGCCTGCTGGGCCGGCAGGTGCGCGGCGCGTGGGGCACCACCACCGCCAACGCGTGGGGCGCGCTGGCGGTGGCGCGCTTCGCGCAGGCCTTCGAGAAGACGCCGGTGGCCGGCGCCACGCGCGTGGCGCTGGAAGGCGTGGCGGGCGTGCCTGACGCCACGCGCGCGTTCGAGTGGGCGCGCGCGGCCAGCCGCGACGGCGTGGCCGCGGGCAGCGTGAGCCTGCCGTGGCCGCAGGACGGCACCGCCACCTTGCGCGCCGACCAGCAGGGCGCCGGACGGCCGTGGGCCACGGTGCGCGCGCTGGCGGCGGTGCCGCTGGCCGCGCCGCTCGCGGCCGGCTACCGCATCACGCGCAGCGTGACGCCGGTGGAGCAGGCGGTGGCGGGCAAGTGGTCGCGCGGCGATACCTACCGCGTGACGCTGCAGGTCGACGCGCAGGCCGACATGACCTGGGTGGTGGTGAACGACCCCGTTCCCGCCGGCGCCACCATTCTCGGCAGCGGCCTCGGGCGCGACTCGGACATCGCCACGCGCGGCCAGCGGCGCACGGGCGCGTGGCCGGCCTTCACCGAGCGCACGCAGCAGGCCTACCGCGAGTACTACGCCTACCTGCCGCGCGGCAGCGCCACCGTCGAATACACGGTGCGCCTGAACAACGCCGGCGAGTTCGCGCTGCCGCCCACGCGCGTGGAAGCGATGTACGCGCCGGACGTGTTCGGCGCCCAACCCAATGCAAGGCTGACCGTAGGAGCGCGCCCTTGAGCTGGCTTGCGATGATGATGCCCGCGCGCGTGCGCGAATGGTGGCTGGCCGGCACGCTGGCCGGCCTGGTCTACGGCGGCATGCTGGTCACGGTGGCGATGGACGCGCAGCCCGGCGCGCAGCTGAGCGGCCAGATCGCCTTCCAGCCGGTGTGGAAGACGGCGATGGCGCTGATGCTGGCGCGCGCGGCGCGCTACCACCCGGTGCCGCGCGAGCGGCGCTGGCTGATGGCGGCGCTGCTGTGCTCGGCGGTGGGCGACTTCCTGCTGGCGATGCCGTGGCTGTCGGTGTCGTTCATCGGCGGCCTGGGCGCGTTCCTGCTCGCGCACCTGGCCTACCTCGGCCTGTTCGTGCCGATGGCCGGCGACTGGCGGCCGCACCGCCTGGTCGGCTGCGGCGTGGTGATGGGCGCGGCGGGCGCCATGCTCGGGCGCTTCTGGCCCAACCTCGGGGCGCTGGCCGCGCCCGTCACCGTCTACGTGATCGCGCTCGCGGCAATGGCGTGCGCGGCGCTGGCGGCGAGGCTGCCCACGCCGCTGGCGGCCATCGGCGCGCTGTGCTTCGCGGTGTCCGACGCGCTGATCGGCAGCGCGCGCTTCCTGGTGCCGTTCGAGACCTTCGCGCTGGGCATCTGGTGGACCTACGCCGCGGCGCAGGTGCTGCTGGTGGCCGGCGTGGTGGCGGGGCGCGGGGAATGAGCCGCGCGCCGCGCGCCGCGTTGGCCGCCGCCTGCATGGCGGCAAGCGCGGCAGCACACGCGCTGCCGTCGTACGACAGCGTGCGCGCCGGCTGGCGCAGCGCCGACGTGATCGTGCTCGACCGCCACGGCGCGCCGCTGTCGCGCGTGCGCGAGGATTTCGGCGCGCGCCGCGGGGACTGGGTCACGCTGGCGGAAATCTCGCCGGCGGTGCGCACCGCCATCGTGCTGTCGGAGGACCGGCGCTTCTATGCGCACAGCGGCGTGGACTGGCAGGGCGTGGCGGCGGCGGCGTGGGCCAACCTGTGGAACACGCGCACGCGCGGCGCCTCCACGCTGACCATGCAGCTTGCCGGCCTGCTCGACGACGACCTGCGCCGCGCGGGCGGGCGCAGCGTGGCGCAGAAGATGGCGCAGGCGCTGCGCGCCGCCGCGCTCGAGCGCGACTGGAGCAAGGACCAGATCCTCGAGGCCTATCTCAACCTGGTGCCGTTCCGGGGCGAGCTGGTGGGCCTGTCGGCGCTGTCGCGGGCGCTGTTCGGCAAGTACCCGAGCGGGCTCGACGCGCGCGAGGCGGCGCTGGCGGTGGCGCTGGTGCGCGCGCCCAACGCGCGCGCGGCGCAGGTCGCGCAGCGCGCCTGCGGCATCCTGCGCGAGCAGGGCCTGCCGAAAGCCTGCGAAGGGCTGGGCGGCTTCGCGCAACTGACGCTGCCGCGCGGCGGCGCCGCGGCGGGCGCGCCGGTTGCGGCGGCCGCGGTGTCCGGCCCCGACCTCGCGCCGCACCTGGCGCGCCTGCTGGTGGCGCAGGCGCGCGCGGCCGGCGCGGTGCCGGCATCGATTACCTCCACGCTCGACGCCGGCCTGCAGCGCCTCGCCGCCGACAGCCTCGGGCGGCACCTGCGCGAGCTGGCCGGGCGCAACGTCGAGGACGGCGCGGTGGTGGTGCTCGACAACGCCAGCGGCGAGGTGCTGGCCTACGTGGGCTCGTCCGGCGCGCTGTCCGGCGCGGCGCAGGTGGACCACGCCGCGGCGCCGCGCCAGGCCGGCTCCACGCTCAAGCCCTTCCTCTACGCGCAGGCGCTGGAGGCGCGGCGCCTGACGCCGGCCTCGCTGCTCGACGACCGCCCCGTCAACCTGCCCGCCGGCGGCGCGGGCGGGCTCTACGTGCCGCAGAACTACGACCATCGCTATGCCGGCTGGGTCAGCATGCGCGCGGCGCTGGCGTCGTCGCTCAACGTGCCGGCGGTGCGCACGCTGGTGATGGTCACGCCGCACCGCTTCCACCAGCGCCTGGTCGCGCTCGGGCTGCCGCTGCCGCAGGCCGGCGACTACTACGGCTACAGCCTCGCGCTGGGCAGCGCCGACGTGCCGCTGCTGGCGCTGGCCAATGCGTACCGCGCGTTCGCCAACGGCGGCGCCTATGCGCCGGTGCGCATGCGCGCGGGGGCCGCCGCGCCGGCGGCGCGCGCGGTGATGTCGCCGGCGGCCAGCTACCTGATCGCCGACGTGCTGTCGGACCGCCACGCGCGGGCGCGCACCTTCGGCCTGGACAGCCCGCTCACCACGCGCTTCTGGACCGCGGTGAAGACCGGCACCTCGAAGGACATGCGCGACAACTGGTGCATCGGCTGGTCGCAGCGCTACACCGTGGGCGTGTGGGTCGGCAACGCCAGCGGCGCGAGCATGCACGAGGTGTCCGGCGTGGCGGGCGCCGCGCCGGTGTGGCACGACGTCATGGAAGCGCTGCACCGCGCGGTGCCGAGCGCGGCGCCGGCCATGCCGGCCGGCGTGGAGCGCGTGGCGCTGCGCTTTGCCGGCGACCTGGAGCCGGCGCGCGAGGAAGTGTTCCTCGCGGGCACGGCCATGCGCGTGGTCGATATGGTCGATGGGGTCGACGTGGCCGGCGTGGCGCCGGCGCGGGATGGCGTGCCCGCCATCGGCAGTCCCGCCGATGGCACCGTGTTCGCGCTCGACCCGGACATCCCGCCGGCGGCGCAGCGGGTCTGGTTCCGCGCCGAGGGCGCGGGCGGGCGGGCGGCGCAGGGCGTGCGCTGGCGCGTCGACGGCAAGCCGCTCGGGCGCGGCGCGCAGATGGCGTGGTTTCCGTGGCCGGGGCGGCACCGGGTGGAACTGCTCGACGCCGGCGGCAAGGTGGTGGACCGCATCGGCATCGAGGTGCGCGGCGCGGTGGCGAAGGGCGCGCCGCGCGGCTGAGGTGCTTGAGCGGCACGGGGGCGGCCCGCCGGCCCGCCGGCACGCGGCGCCGATCCGGCCTATGCTGCCAGGGTTGCGCGCCCCCGATGCCGTGCGGGCGCGCCATGCGCGGGCGGGCCGCCGCCCGCCGGTGTTCCGCCAACGTCTTTCCAGGAGTGGGCATGACCGCATTACGCAAGCTGGGCCGCCACGGCCCCGAAGTCTTTCCGCTCGGCCTCGGCTGCATGGGCATGAGCGAGTTCTACGGCGCGCACGACGACGCCGAATCGATCCGCACCATCCACCATGCGCTGGCGCGCGGGGTCAACCTGATCGACACCGCCGACATCTACGGCCCGCACACCAACGAGCGCCTGGTCGGCCGCGCCATCGCCGACCGCCGCGACGGCGTGGTGCTGGCCACCAAGTTCGGCATCGTGCGCGATCCGGCCAACCCGGTGGCGCGCGGCGTCGACGGCCGCCCCGAGTACGTGCGCGCCGCCTGCGACGCCAGCCTGAAGCGGCTCGGCCTGGACCACATCGACCTGTACTACCAGCACCGCGTGGACCCGCAGGTGCCGATCGAGGAAACCGTGGGCGCGATGGCGGAACTGGTGCGCGCGGGCAAGGTGCGCTGGCTGGGCCTGTCGGAGGCCGGCGCCGGCACGCTCGAGCGCGCGCACGCGGTGCACCCGATCGCCGCGCTGCAGAGCGAGTATTCGCTGTGGACGCGCGACGTGGAGGCGGGCGGCGCGCAGGGCATCCTGGCCACCTGCCGGCGGCTCGGCGTGGCCTTCGTGCCGTACAGCCCGCTCGGGCGCGGCTTTCTCACCGGCGCGATCCGCAGCCCGGACGATTTCGCCGCCGACGACTACCGCCGCACCAGCCCGCGCTTCGTCGGCGAGAACTTCGCGCGCAACCTGGCGCTGGCCGACAAGGTCAGGGACATCGCGCGCGGCAAGGGCTGCACGCCGGCGCAACTGGCGCTGGCCTGGGTGCTGGCGCGCGGCGAGGACGTGGTGCCGATTCCCGGCACGCGGCGCGTGGCCAACCTCGACGACAACCTCGGCGCGCTGGACGTGACGCTGGACGCGGCCGACCTGGCGGCGATCGACGCCGTGTTCCCGCCCGACGCAGCGGCGGGTACGCGCTATCCGGAACAGGTCATGCCGCTGCTGGCGCGCTGAACGGGCGAGCGGGGAAGGGCGGCAATCGCGGATAATCCCGCATCGCAAACCGCTTCCGGAGCCACCCGCCGTGTCCCTCGCCCCGCTCGACGCCGACCAGACCGCCGCCCGCCTGCCGTACCCGGAACTGGCGCGCGCCATCGCCGACATGCTGGCCGAACTGCGCGCCGGCACCGCCACGGCGCCGCCGCGCATCGCCCTGCCGGTGGGCGACGCCGGGGGCGGCGCGGGCACGCTGCTGGTGATGCCGGCCTGCAACCGCGAGCTGGTGATGACCAAGAACATCACCGTGCACCCGGACAACCCGCGCCGCGGCCTGCCCAGCATCCTCGGCGAAGTGGTGGTGGCCGACGCCCACACCGGCCGGCGGCTGGCGCTGCTGGACGGGCCCACCGTGACCGGGCGGCGCACCGCGGCGGTCTCGCTGCTGGCCGCGCAGCGGTTCGCGCCGCGCCCGGACGGCGAGCTGCTGATCGTCGGCGCCGGGGTGCAGGCGCTGACCCATCTCGAAGCCTTCATCGCCGGGCTGGCGCCGCGCCGCGTGTGGCTGCATTCGCGCACCGCCGCCAAGGCCGGGGCGCTGGCCGCGCACGCGCGCGCGCTCGGCACCGAGGCGCAGGCGGTGGACGACGTGCGCGCGGTGCTGCCGCGGGTGTCGATGGTGGTCACGGTGACTTCCAGCCTGGCGCCGGTGCTGCCCGACCTCGACAGCGGCCTGTGGCGCGACGACCACTTCATCGCCGCGGTGGGCGCCTTCCGCCCCGAGATGTGCGAGCTGCCGCCGGCGCTGTGCCGGGCCGCGTCGGCCAGCGGCCGGCTGCTGGCCGACACCCTGTTCGGCATCGAGGACGAGGCCGGCGACCTGCTGCAGGCCGGCATCGACTGGGCCACCGTGCAGCCGTTCGAGCAGGCCATCCTCGCGGCCGACGCGCTGCGCGCGCGGCGGCAGCCCGCTGGTGTTCAAGAGCGTGGGCTACGCCTTGTGGGACCTGGCGGCCTGCGTGCTGGCCAGCGCCGCGCTTGCGCCGGGCGCGTCGGGTGCCGCCTGAGGCATCCCGAAGCGGCGGCCGGCGGGCGCCCGCCGCCGCCGCGCCCGCCTGAATTCCCTTGTCCCCAGTAGGCCTTTACCGCGGAGTAGGTTTTGCGGCGGGCAGGCGTCGCAAATTCGGTACAGTTTTCGCGCGGTTTTCTGGCGTACTCCCCATTTTCTTAGTGGTTAACCCGCTCTTTAGGGGCCTCGCTCTATGAAAGCGTTGCACGTTTGAAACAGGCGGCACACCCCAGACGGGATAATGCACCCCTCAACTCGAGGAAGAGAGAAACGACAAGGAGCAGGCATGACCCATAAAAAGATCCTGGTGGCCAGCGTTGCCATGCTGATCGCAGGCGCCGCGCAGGCGCAGAGCGCCGGCAGCAACGTCGTCAGCCTGGGCTGGTTCCGGCTGATGCCGAACAGCTCGGCGGACCCGCTCACCGTGGACAGCATCAACGGCTTCCCGGTCGGCGTGCCCAAGGCCGGCACGGGTGCCGAGGTCAAGACGGCGGACACGGTGGGCATCTCGCTGGAGCACTATTTCACCGACAACATCGGCGTCGAGTTCGTGGTCGGCCTCCCGCCCAAGCATGACGTCGCGGGCGAGGGCGCCTTCGCCAAGTACGGCATGCTGGGCAACGTGAAGCAGTGGAGCCCGGCGATGCTGGTGAAGTACCACTTCCTGGAAGCCAAGTCCCGGTTCCGCCCCTATGTCGGCATCGGCGTGAACTACACGTGGTTTACCGACGAAACCATCAGCAACCAGACCTTCGTGAAATCCGAGTTCGGCCCGGGCGCGACCATGACGGCCAGCGCCAAGAGCTCGTGGAACCCGGTGTTCAACGTCGGCGCCAACTACGCCGTGACCGACAACTGGTTCGTCGGCCTCTCGGTGTCCTACCTGCCGTTGTCGACCACCGCCAGCTTCACGGCGCGCAACGCCGGCGCGGGCGCCAACCAGACCGTGCAGTCGCATACCAAGATCAAGATCGACCCGGTGGTGACGTTCCTGAGCGTGGGCTACCGCTTCTGAGCGCACGCCGCGCCACGCGAAAGGGCTTCCGTTTCCGGAAGCCCTTTTTTCTTCGCGGGGCGGGCGCAGGCGCGCGGTGCGCGCTTCAGCCCTTGACCGGATAACCGGCTTCCTCGATGGCCGCGCGCAGCGCCTCGGTGCTGGCCGTGGCTTCCACGGTCACGGCCTGCGCGGGGATGTCGGCCGAGACCTTGGCGGCCGGGTCGACGGCCTGCACGGCGCGGGTGATGGCGCCCACGCAGTGGCCGCACGACATGCCTTCAACCTGGAACTGGATCATCTGGGTTCTCCTGTTGGAACGGAAACGAGCGTAAACAAAAGCGCAATCGCCGGAGCGTACCAACCGCTGCGCGCGGTGGCCGGCCCTGCGATACGGTGTGAAGTGTGCACCTTCCCACTGTGGGAAGCGCAAGCGCTTTTCCGGCGAAACGCCGGGTGCGGCAAAGTGACCTGGGCATGGCTTGATTCCGGCCTTGACCTTCCCAACATGGTAAGGTCCATGATGCGCTTGTCGTCACCGTGGAATCCTCTCCCTTCAAGCCATGTCCGCTTCATCCCAGACTCTTCCCCTGTCCGGCGCGCCGGATGCCGAATGGCGCCTGCCCATCGGCGGCATGACCTGCGCCTCGTGCGTGCGGCGCGTCGAGAACGCGCTGGCCAAGGTGCCCGGCGTGCGCCAGGTCGCCGTGAATCTCGCCACCGAGGAAGCCACGCTGCAGGCCGACAGCGCCGCCGTGCTGCCAGCCGCGGCGGCGGCGGTGAAGGCCGCCGGCTACGAAGTGCCGTACCAGGCCGTCGAGCTGTCGATCAGCGACATGACCTGCGCGTCCTGCGTGGCGCGCGTGGAGCGCGCGCTCAAGGCCGTGCCGGGCGTGGTCGACGCCCAGGTCAACCTGGCGACCGAGCGCGCGGCCGTGACCGTGCCGCGCGGCGCGGTGGACGCCGCCGCGCTGGTCGCCGCGGTGGCGCGCGCCGGTTATGGCGCGGTGCCGGTGAGCGAGGAGCAGCCGGCGGGCGCGGCGCCGCGCGATAGCTTCTGGTCCGGGCCGTGGCCGGTGGCGCTCGCGGCCGCGTTGTCGCTGCCGCTGGTGGCGCCGATGGTGGCCGGGTGGTTCGGCGTGCACTGGATGCTGCCGGCGTGGGTGCAGTGGCTGCTGGCCACGCCGGTGCAGTTCGTGTTCGGCTGGCGCTTCTACAAGGCGGGCTGGAAGGCCGCGCGCGCCGGCGCCGGCAACATGGACCTGCTGGTCGCGCTCGGCACCTCGGCGGCCTACGGCCTGTCGCTGTGGTTGATGTGGCGCGGCGCGGACGGCATGCCGCACCTGTATTTCGAGAGCGCGGCGGTGGTCATCACGCTGGTGCGCCTGGGCAAGTGGATGGAGACGCGCGCCAAGCGCCAGACCGCGGAGGCGATCCGCGCGCTGGCGGCGCTGCGCCCGGACAGCGCCATCGTGCGCCGCGCCGGCGTGGAGGCCACGGTGCCGCTGGCGTCGGTGCGGGTGGGCGACGAGATCGTGGTGCTGCCGGGCGCGCGCGTGCCGGTGGACGCCGAAGTGACCGAGGGCACCAGCCACGCCGACGAATCGATGCTCACCGGCGAGAGCCTGCCGGTGCCCAAGGCGCCCGGCGACCGCCTCACCGGCGGCGCCATCAACTACGAAGGCCGGCTGGTGGCGCGCACCGTGGCGGTGGGCGCGGAAACGGTGCTGGCGCGCATCATCCGCATGGTGGAGCACGCGCAGGCGGCCAAGGCGCCGATCCAGCGCATGGTCGACAGCGTCAGCGCGGTGTTCGTGCCGGTGGTGCTGGGCATCGCGCTGCTCACGCTGCTGGGCTGGGGCGTGCTCGGCGGCGACTGGGAAGCGGCGCTGCTCAACGCGGTGGCGGTGCTGGTGATCGCCTGCCCGTGCGCGCTGGGGCTGGCCACGCCGACCGCCATCATGGCCGGCACCGGCGCCGGCGCGCGCGCCGGCATCCTGATCAAGGACGCCGAGGCGCTCGAAGTGGCGCACCGCGTCAAGGTGGTGGCCTTCGACAAGACCGGCACGCTCACGGTCGGCAAGCCGGAAGTGGTGGCGCTGGCGGTGCCGGAGGGCGCGGGCGAAGGCGAGGCACTGCGCGTGCTGGCGCTGCTGGCCGCGCTGCAGGCCGGCAGCGAGCATCCGCTCGCGCACGCGGTGCTGGCCGCGGCACGCGCGCGCGGCGTGACGGCGCCGGCCGCCGCCGAGGTGCGCGCGCTGCCGGGCGTGGGCCTGGCCGGCACGGTCGGGGGCATGGCGCTGCAGCTCGGCAGCGAGCGGCTGCGCGCCTCGCTGGGCGCGGCGGCGGGTACGCTGCAGGCGCGCGCGCAGGCGCTGCAGGACGAGGGCCGCACGGTGTCGTGGCTGATCGATGCCAGCGTGGCCGGCGCGCCGCGCGTGCTGGGGCTGGTGGCCTTCGGCGACGCCATCAAGCCCGGCGCGCGCCGGGCCATCGAGCGGCTGCGCGCGGCCGGCGTGCGCACCGTGATGCTGTCGGGCGACAACCGCGGCGCCGCCGCGCGCGTGGCCGAGGCGCTCGGCATCGACGAAGTGCAGGCCGAGGTGCTGCCCGCCGACAAGGCCGAGCGCGTGCTGGCGCTCAAGGCCGGCGGCGCGGTGGTGGCGATGGTCGGCGACGGCATCAACGACGCGCCGGCGCTGGCCGCGGCCGACGTGGGCATCGCCATGTCGACCGGCACCGACGTGGCCATGCATGCCGCCGGCATCACGCTGATGCGCGGCGACCCGGCGCTGGTGGCCGACGCGCTGGGCATCTCGCACCGCACCGTGCGCAAGATCCGCGAGAACCTGTTCTGGGCCTTCTTCTACAATGTGATCGGCATCCCGCTGGCGGCGGCCGGCCTGCTCAACCCGGTGGTGGCGGGCGCGGCGATGGCGTTCTCCAGCGTGAGCGTGGTCGGCAACGCGCTGCTGCTGCGGCGCTGGAAACCGGCGGGAGAACAAGCATGAATATCGGCGATGCGGCACAGGCCTCGGGCGTGTCCGCCAAGATGATCCGGCACTACGAAGCGATCGGCCTGGTGGCGGCGCCGCCGCGCAGCGAGGGCGGCTACCGCCGCTACGACGAGCGCGCGGTGCACACCTTGCGCTTCGTGCGGCGGGCCCGTAATCTCGGGTTCTCGCTGGACGAGATCCGCGGCCTGCTGTCGCTGTGGCACGACCGCGCGCGCGCCAGCGCCGACGTCAAGGCGCTGACCCTGCGCCACGTGGCGGACCTGGAGCAGCGCATCGCCGAGCTGGCCGCCATGCGCGACACGCTGCGCCAACTGGCCGAGGCGTGCAGCGGCGACCACCGGCCGGACTGCCCGATCCTGGCCGACATGGCGCGGCTCGGCGACGGCGAAGTCGACGGAAAAGCGGGCAGAGAAGCGGGCAGAGACGCGGATGGCGATGGCGGCGGCGATGGCGATGGCGATGGCGGTGGCGACATGGCGCTGCCATCCTGCCACCGCCACGGCGCGGCGGCCTAGCCGCGCCCCGGCACAGGCGCGCCGGCGGGTGCAACGCGAGCGGAACGGACATGGAGACCAACCGGATGGAGCAACCGAGTACCGCTGTCCCTGCTGTTCCCGCCGAGCCCGGCGGCCCGCCGCGGCCCGCGCCGGGCGCGGGTGGGTACGCCGGCCCGGATGAGGACCAGGGCGCGCCCGCGCGGCCGCTGGTGCCCGCCGAGAGCCGCCAGCGCATGCGCGACGGCACCGAGCTGCTGCTGCGCACCTGGCAGCCCGATCCCGCCCTGTTCCCCGAAGCCACCGGCTCGCTGCTGCTGGTGCACGGCCTGGCCGAGCACTGCGGGCGCTACCAGCACGTGGCCGAATTGCTGTGCGGCCTGGGCCTGCGCGTGCGCGCCTACGACCAGCGCGGCCACGGCGCCAGCGGCGGCGCGCGCATGGTGGCGCCGCATCCCGACATCTACGTCGAAGACCTTGCCGAGATCCATGACGCCGCCGTGGGCCAGTGGCAGGAACTGCCGTTCCTGCTGGGCCACAGCATGGGCGGGCTGGTGGCGGCGCGCTTCGCCACCGCGCGCGTGCGGCCGGTGCGCGCGCTGGTGCTGTCGTCGCCGGCGCTGGCGCTGCGCCTGTCCGGCGCGATGCTGATGCTGCACCGCGTGCTGCTGACGCTGGCGCCGAACCTGCGCGTGCCCAATCCGATCGAGGCGCGCTACCTGTCGCACGACGCGGCGGTGGTGGCGCAGTACCGCGCCGACCCGCTGGTGCAGGGCACCATCAGCGCCGGCGTGCTGGAGACCTTCGTGCGCGGCATGGCGCAGGCGCAGGCCGACGCGCCGCTGCTCGAAGCCCCCGCGCTGCTGCTGGTGGCCGGCGCCGACCGCATCGTCGACGCGGCCGGCAGCCGCCGCTTCTTCGACGCCGCGCCGCCGGACCTGCGCGAGATGCGCTGGTTCGACGGCGGCTACCATGAGATCTTCAACGAAGCGCAGCCGCTGCGCGGCGAGGTGTTCGCCGCGCTGGCCGGCTGGCTGCGCCAGCACCTGCAACCGCAGGCATGACCGCGGGCGCGTGAACCATCGCGCGCCACGACGGCCCAAGACCGGCAGGCCGCGCCCCGGCGCAGGCCCATCTTCAACCATTGCAACCGCGGCGCAAGGCCAGATAAAGACAAAAGCATGGAGACTTACGACTACATCATCGTCGGCGCGGGATCGGCCGGCTGCGTGCTGGCCAACCGCCTGACCCAGGACCCCGACGTGAGCGTGCTGCTGCTCGAGGCGGGCGGGCGCGACGACTATCACTGGATTCACATCCCGGTGGGCTACCTGTACTGCATCGGCAACCCGCGCACCGACTGGATGTACCGCACCACCGCGCAGGCCGGGCTCAACGGCCGCGCGCTCGGTTATCCGCGCGGGCGCGTGCTGGGCGGCTCGTCGTCGATTAACGGCATGATCTACATGCGCGGCCAGCGCGAGGACTACGACGACTGGGCGCGCCTGACCGGCGACGACGGCTGGCGCTGGGACAATGTGCTGCCGCTGTTCAAGCGCAGCGAGGACCATCACCGCGGCGCCAGCGCGTTCCACGGCGCCGGCGGCGAGTGGCGCGTGGAGGGCCAGCGGCTGCGCTGGGACATCCTGGAGCGCTTCATCGACGCCGCCGGGCAGGCCGGCATCCCGCGCACCGACGACTTCAACCGCGGCGACAACTTCGGCGTGGGCTACTTCGAGGTCAACCAGCGCCGCGGCATCCGCTGGAACACCGCCAAGGCCTTCCTGCGGCGCGCGGCCGAGCGGCCCAACCTGACCATCATCACCGGCGCGCAGGTCAGCGCGCTGAACTTCGACGCCCGCCGCTGCAGCGGCGTGGCCTATCTGGGCGGCGGCGCCGCGCATGCGGCCGCGGCGCGCGAGGAAGTCATCCTCGCGGCCGGCGCGGTCAATTCGCCGCAGCTGCTGGAGCTGTCCGGCATCGGCCAGCCCGAGCGCCTGGGCGCGCTCGGCATCGCGGTGCGCCATGCGCTGCCGGGCGTGGGCGAGAACCTGCAGGACCACCTGCAGCTGCGCACCGTGGTCAAGGTGGAGGGCGTGCGCACGCTCAACACGCGCGCGGCAAGCTGGTGGGGCAAGCTCGGCATCGGCCTGCAGTACGCGATCAACCAGAGCGGGCCGATGAGCATGGCGCCGTCGCAGCTGGGCGCGTTCGCGCGCTCGGACGCCACGCAGGCGCGCGCCAACCTGGAGTACCACGTGCAGCCGCTGTCGCTCGACAAGTTCGGCGATCCGCTGCACCGCTTCAACGCGTTCACCGCGAGCGTGTGCAATCTGCGCCCGACCTCGCGCGGCAGCGTGCACATCGGCGACGCCGATTTCCGCAAGGCGCCGCTGATCGAGCCCAACTACCTCGCCACCGAAGAGGACCGCAAGGTGGCCGCGGACTCGCTGCGGCTGACGCGGCGCATCGTGGCCGCGCCGGCGCTGGCGCCGTACAAGCCGCAGGAATGGCTGCCGGGCCCGGCCTTCGAGACCGACGCGCAGCTGGCGCAGGCCGCCGGCGAGATCGGCACCACCATCTTCCACCCGGTCGGCACCTGCCGCATGGGGCGCGCGGACGACCCCGACGCGGTGGTGGATCAGCGCCTGCGCGTGATCGGCGTCGACGGGCTGCGCGTGGTGGATGCGTCGGTGATGCCGCTGATCACGTCGGGCAACACCAACTCGCCGACCATCATGATCGCCGAGCGCGCCAGCGACATGATCCGCGAGGACCGCCGCCGGCGCATCGGCGGCACGGCGGCGACGGCTGCTGCTGCCGGCACCGCCGCCGCGGCCAGCGTGCCCGACGCGCTCCATGCGAAGGGCGGCGCGGCGGCACGGACCTGAGCACCGGACCTGACTGCCGGACCTGACATCTGGTTCATGTTTCATGATCAGTGCAAACCCGGATGTTTTGCGACGCAGCAGACGCACACAATAGACGCCCAGATGCCGTGCAGCAGCGCTCACATTGGCGCGCCCTACCCAGGGCGCGTCGCGCGTTGAAGGCCCGGCGCGTGGCGCGGGTGCATGACCGCATCGGCGGCAACGAAAAAAGACAAGCGGCGCATAAGCGGCAGACAAGCCGCAGCAAGCCGCGACAGCCACGGGGAGCGCGACTGGATTGGCGTGACTCGTGCGGTGGTGGCGCAAACAGCGCCACGGTTCTGACCATTTGGCGGTGCCGACCAGAAGCCGGCGCCGCGACAAGAGGGCGGGCAGGAGACCATGAGCGAGCAAGACACGATCCTCGAGACGCGGAACCTCACGAAGGAATTCAAGGGGTTCACCGCGGTGAGCGACGTCAACCTGAAGGTGCGGCGCGGCTCCATCCATGCCTTGATCGGCCCCAACGGCGCCGGCAAGACGACATGCTTCAACCTGCTGACGAAGTTCCTCGAGCCGACCACGGGGACCATTCTCTTCAACGGCATCGACATCACGCGCGAAGCGCCCGCGCAGATCGCGCGGCGCGGCGTGATCCGCTCGTTCCAGATCTCGGCGGTGTTCCCGCACCTGACGGTGCTGGAGAACGTGCGCATCGGCCTGCAGCGCCAGCTCGGCACGTCCTACCATTTCTGGCGCAGCGAGCGCACGCTCGACGTGCTCAACGAGCGCAGCATGGACCTGCTCGAGCAGGTCGGCCTGGCCGACGCCGCGCAGATCGTCACCGTCAACCTGCCGTACGGCCGCAAGCGCGCGCTCGAGATCGCCACCACGCTGGCGATGGAGCCGGAGCTGATGCTGCTGGACGAACCCACGCAGGGCATGGGCCACGAGGACGTGGCGCGCGTCACCGAGCTGATCCGCCAGGTGGCGGCCGGGCGCACCATCCTGATGGTCGAGCACAACATGAACGTGGTGTCGTCGATCGCCGACAAGATCACCGTATTGCAGCGCGGCGCGATTCTCGCCGAGGGGCCCTACGCGGAGGTGTCGAAGGACCCGCGCGTGATGGAAGCCTACATGGGCACCGTCGAGGCCGAGCTGCAGGGCGCGCACTGAGGAATCCGCATGAGCACAACATCGGCGACGCCCGCACTCGAAATCAAGGACCTGCACGCCTGGTACGGCGAATCGCACATCCTGCACGGCGTGGACCTGACCGTGAACCGCGGCGAGGTGGTCACGCTGCTGGGCCGCAACGGCGCCGGGCGCACCACCACGCTGCGCGCCATCATGGGCCTGACCGGCCAGCGCAAGGGCTCGATCCGCGTCAACGGCACCGAGACCATCGGCATGCCCACGCACAAGATCGCGCATTGCGGCATCGGCTACTGCCCGGAGGAGCGCGGCATCTTCGCCAGCCTGTCGTGCGAGGAGAACCTGATGCTGCCGCCGCTGCTCAAGGGCAAGGGCGGCGGCAAGGGCGGCGCCGGCATGAGCGAGGCCGAGATCTACGAGATGTTCCCCAACCTCAAGGAGCGCCGCCAGAGCCAGGGCACGCGCCTGTCGGGCGGCGAGCAGCAGATGCTGGCGGTGGGGCGCATCCTGCGCACCGGCGCCAACCTGCTGCTGCTCGACGAGATCTCCGAGGGCCTCGCGCCGGTGATCGTGCAGGCGCTGGCGCGCATGATCCTGATGCTCAAGAAGAAGGGCTACACGGTGGTGATGGTGGAGCAGAACTTCCGCTTCGCCGCGCCGCTGGCCGACCGCTTTTACGTGATGGAGCACGGCACCATCGTCGAGCGTTTCGCCGCGGCGGAACTGCAGGCCAAGATGCCGGTGCTCAACGAGCTGCTCGGGGTCTGATGCGGCGCGCGCCGCGCGCGGGCATCGCGGGCATTTGTTTCAGGGCAGGAACGGGTGGCGACAAGTGCCGCCGAAACTAAGGAGACAGGTAATGAAAATGACTCGGCTGGCGGCTGCTCTGGCGGCCATCGTAACGGGCGTGGCAACGGGCTCGGCCTCGGCACAGGTTTCGGGCGATACGGTCAAGATCGGCTACATCACCGACATGTCGGGCCTGTATGCCGACATCGACGGCCCGGCCGGCCTCGAAGCCATCAAGATGGCGATCGAGGACGCGGGCGGCAAGGCGCTGGGCAAGCCGATCGAGCTGGTCTCGGCCGATCACCAGAACAAGGCCGACATCGCCGCCTCGAAGGCGCGCGAATGGATGGACCAGCAGGGCCTGGACATGCTGCTCGGCGGCACCAACTCCGCCACCGGCCTGGCGATGGCCAAGGTGGCGGCGGAGAAGAAGAAGGTCTACTTCAACATCGGCGCCGGCTCGGCGCGCCTGACCAACGAGGAGTGCTCGCCGTACACGGTGCACTACGCATACGACACGGTGGCGCTGGCCAAGGGCACCGGCAGCGCGGTGGTCAAGCAGGGCGGCAAGTCGTGGTTCTTCCTGACCGCCGACTACGCGTTCGGTCACTCGCTCGAGCAGGACACCGCGGCGGTGGTGAAGGCCAACGGCGGCACCGTGGTGGGCCAGGTGCGCCATCCGCTCAACGCATCCGACTTCTCCTCGTTCCTGCTGCAGGCGCAGTCGTCCAAGGCGCAGATCCTGGGCCTGGCCAATGCCGGCGGCGACACCATCAACGCGATCAAGGCGGCCAAGGAATTCGGCATCACCAAGTCGATGAAGATCGCCGGGCTGCTGATGTTCATCAACGACGTGCACAGCCTGGGGCTGAAGAACACCGAAGGCCTGCTGATGACCGATAGCTGGTACTGGGACATGAACGACGAGACGCGCAAGTTCGCCACGCGCTTCTTCGGCAAGACCAAGAAGATGCCGAGCAGCCTGCAGGCCGCCGACTACTCCGCCATCCGCACCTACCTGAGGGCGGTGGAGACGGCCAAGACGGACGATCCGGACAAGGTCATGGCCGAGCTGAAGAAGGCCAAGATCGACGACTTCTACACCAAGGGCTACATCCGCCAGGACGGCCGCGCCATCCACGACATGTACCTGATGCAGGTGAAGTCGCCGGCGGAGTCGAAGAAGCCGTGGGACTACCTGAAGGTGGCCGCCACCATCCCGGGCGACCAGGCCTTCACCACGGTGGCGGAATCGAAGTGCGCGCTGCTGAAGAAGTGAGCGCCTGAGCTGCGAGTGCTGTCCCCGCCGCGGCGGCCCGGGTTGCGGGCGCCGCGGCTTCGCTTCATCTGACTGCGCCCGCGCGGGAGGCCATCGCGCCTCCCGGCCGGCGCGCGAACGGTAACGCCCGCGATGGACATCTTCGGTATTCCCTTGCCCGCCATGCTGTCCCAGTTGCTGCTGGGGCTGGTCAACGGTGCTTTCTACGCGATGCTGAGCCTTGGCCTGGCGGTGATCTTCGGCCTGCTCAACGTCATCAATTTCGCCCACGGGGCGCTGTTCATGCTGGGCGCGGTGCTGGCCTGGATGGGCATGAACTACTTCGAGCTCAACTACTGGGTGATGCTGGTGCTGTCGCCGCTGGTGGTGGCGCTGCTCGGGGTGGTGATCGAGCGCACCATGCTGCGCTGGATCTACAAGCTCGACCACATCTACGGCCTGCTGCTCACGCTGGGCATCACGCTGGTGATCGAAGGCATCTTCCGCTCGATCTACGGCGTGTCCGGCCTGCCGTACTCGACGCCGGAGCTGCTCTCCGGCGCCACCGACCTCGGCTTCATGATCCTGCCCAACTACCGTGCCTGGGTGGTGGTGGCGTCGCTGGCGGTGTGCTTCGCCACGTGGTTCCTGATCGAGAAGACTAAGCTCGGCGCCTACCTGCGCGCCGGCACCGAGAACCCCAAGCTGGTGGAGGCGTTCGGCGTCAACGTGCCGCTGATGGTGACGCTGACCTACGGCTTCGGCGTGGCGCTGGCGGCGTTCGCCGGCGTGCTGGCCGCGCCGGTGATCCAGATCTCGCCGCTGATGGGGCAGAACCTGATCATCATCGTGTTCGCCGTGGTGGTGATCGGCGGCATGGGCTCGATCATGGGCTCGATCCTCACCGGCCTGGGGCTGGGCGTGATCGAGGGGCTGACCAAGGTGTTCTATCCCGAAGCGTCGTCCACGGTGGTGTTCTTCATCATGGTGATCGTGCTGATGCTGCGCCCGGCCGGGCTGTTCGGGAGGGAGAAGTGATGAGCCAGACATCGGGCGCGGCCGCGGCCGCCGGGCAGACAAGACGGGGGCGGGGCGTGCAGAAGAAACTGTGGCTGGGGTATGGATTGCTGCTGGTGGCGCTGCTGGTGGCGCCGATGGCCGGGGCGTATCCGGTGTTCGTGCTCAAGGTGCTGTGCTTCGCGCTGTTCGCGTGCGCGTTCAACCTGCTGATCGGCTACACCGGGCTGCTGTCGTTCGGGCACGCGGCCTTCTTCGGCGGCGCCGCCTACATGGCCGGCCATGCCATGAAGGTGTGGGGCGTGACGCCGGAAGTGGGGCTGGTGCTGGGCACGCTGACCGGCGCGGTGATCGGCTACGTGGTGGGCTGGATCGCGATCCGCCGCCAGGGCATCTATTTCTCCATGATCACGCTGGCGCTGGCGCAGATGCTGTTCTTCTTCTGCCTGCAGGTGCCCTACACCGGCGGCGAGGACGGCCTGCAGGGCATTCCGCGCGGCAAGCTGTTCGGCGTGCTGCCGCTGGACAGCGACCTGACGCTGTACTACGTGGCGCTGCTGATCATCGTGCTGGCCTTCGCGCTGATCGTGCGCACCGTGCATTCGCCGTTCGGGCAGATCCTCAAGGCGATCAAGGAAAACGAGCCGCGCACCATCTCGCTGGGCTACGGCACCGACCGCTTCAAGCTGATGGTGTTCGTGCTGTCGGCGGCGCTGTCCGGGCTGGCCGGCTCGATCAAGGCGCTGGTGCTGGGCTTCGCCACGCTGACCGACGTGCACTGGTCGATGTCGGGCTCGGTGATCCTGATGACGCTGGTGGGCGGCCTGGGCACGCTGTCGGGCCCGCTGGTGGGCGCCTTCGTGGTGGTGGCGCTGGAGAACAAGCTCGGCGACATCGGCAATTTCCTGGCCTCGGCCACCGGCATCGAGTGGTTCGGCTCGCTGGGCGAGTCGGTGACGATGGTCACCGGCGTGATCTTCGTGATCTGCGTGCTGACCTTCCGGCGCGGCATCATGGGCGAGCTGCTGGCCCGCTTGGGCAGGGCCCGCGAGTGATCACGGGGAGACATGCCCGATTTTGGGGCTAGGGTTTCTTCTAGCTTGTCCAAAACGCACCGCTTCGTTACATTGCATATACGGTTTTCGCAGGTTAGATGGAGGCGGAAGCGAGGAGACGACAGGCGCGCGGTCACTAGGCTGCAGTGTCAATATAAGACGAGGGCGTTGCCGGGTGATCCCTGGCAACGCCTTTTTTCATGTCCGCGCGCATCGCTTTCGCGCCCGATTTTGGTGCATCGGAGCGTGCCATGCGGAATCTGCATAAGGACGGCCAGGGCCACATGAGACAATCCGTCTCCACCTTCCGTGCCCGCCATGTCTTCCGATTCTTCCCCTTTGCTGCCTCATGCGTCTCATGCATCTCATGAGCGGCAGGATGCGCCTGTTCCGTCGATGCCCGCCGTATCGCTCCGCGTGCGCCTCGCGGTTGCGGCCGATGCCGGGCGGCTGGATGTTTGGCTCCAGGCCGCGCAGCCGCTGCCGGTGGCCGCCGCGCGCGCGCGGCAGGCGCTGGTGGAGGGCTTGCTGGCGCGGCCCGAGCGCGGCGCCTGCGTAGTGGCCGAGGCTGCAGCCGAAGGTGCTGCCGACACGGTGGCTTCCGATGTGGCCGCGGCGGGCGAGGGCGGGGTGGCGCTGCTGGGCTGCCTGCCGGCCACGCTGGTGCCGCATCTCGGCCTCGGCGGCCTGGCGGCGTTCGCCGCGGAATGGTGGATGCCGCCAGTCGCCGGAGACGATGCACAATCCGCCGCGCGGGATGCGGCGCTGCTGCTGGCCTGCTGCGGCCTGCTGGCCGACTGGTGCCGGGCGCACGGCGTGCGCCACCTGCTGCTCGCGCCCGCGCTGCTGACGGCGCCGCAGGCGGCGGCCGCGGGTTTCGGGCCACATGCCGGCGGCTTGTGGCATCGCGGCCTGGCGCCCGCGCACAAGCATCTTGGCTGAGGCGGCGCCATCGGCGCGCCGTTTTCCGCGGCTGTCGCCATCGTCGCCATCACCGCTTCCGCTTTCGCCTTCCTCCTTCATCCCTTCTCCGTTTCCCGAGCGTTCATGGAATTCGCGTTTCTCGCTGTCGCCGCCTTTCTTGCCGGCCTGATCGATGCTGTCGCCGGCGGCGGCGGGCTGGTGCAGATCCCGGCCCTGTTCTCGGCCTATCCCGGCATGCCGCCGGCCACGCTGATCGGCACCAACAAGATCGCCTCGCTCTCGGGCACCGCCAACGCGGCGGTGCGCTACGGGCGCAGCGTGCGCATCTACTGGGGCGCGACCCTGCCGGCGATGCTGTCGGCGTTCGCCTTCTCGATGGCGGGCGCCTATGCGCTGACGCTGATTCCGGCCGGGCCGCTGCGCAAGTCGCTGCCGTTCGTGCTGGTGATCCTGCTGGTCTACACGGTGGCCAAGAAAAACCTGGGCACCGAGCACGCGCCCACGCTCTCGGGCGGCCGGGAGCGCGCGGCGGCGCTGCTGGCCGGCGCGGCGATCGGCTTCTACGACGGCGTGTTCGGTCCCGGCACCGGCAGCTTCCTGATGATCGTGTTCGTGCGCGTGTTCGGCTACGACTTCCTGCACGCCTCGGCCTCGACCAAGGTGGTCAACCTCGCCACCAACCTCGCGGCCCTGCTGCTGCTGGCGGCCAAGGGGCACGTGTGGTGGCAGCTCGGCCTGGTGATGGCGGTGGCCAACGTGGCGGGCAGCCAGGTGGGTAGCCGGCTGGCGCTCAAGCACGGCAGCGGCTTCGTGCGGCGCGTGTTCATCGTGGTGGTGGCGGCGCTGATCGTGAAGACCGCGTGGGATGCGTTCGGGCATTGAGCGCGGCATCTGCGCGGCGGCGCGCGGTGTGTTGCGCGGGCGGCGCTCCGGGTTAATCCTGCTTTGCGCGTCATATCGCTGTTGCTAGACTCGCTACGCATTCCCGACCGTGCGGTCGGCGAATCAGCGGCATCGGCGACATCAGCCGCATCGGCGGCATCAGTGGCAACGTGCCGCCGGGGTGGACGCGCAGGACGGGAGATAGGCGGTGCGCGGTGGACGGGTTCGGCGCGCGTCGGGCAGCAGGCAGGCGCCGGCGTTGCGCCTGGACACGGGTCCGCGAGGACACCGGAACAAGACCAAGACAGGCAGGCACAAGGGCAGGCAGGAGGGCAGGCACGAGATCGGGCCCAAGAAGACCAGACCGGGGCATCCGACCGGCCGCAAGCCGGCGCGGATGCCCTTTTCGTTTGCCGCAACGGAGGAGACACGATGACATTCAAGCGCGCCAGCCTGCTGGCTTTCGCCGCCGCCCTGTGCGCGGGCACCGCCAGCGCACAGGTCAAGGTAGGGGTGACGGTTTCGGCCACGGGCCCCGCGGCTTCGCTGGGCATCCCCGAGAAGAACACCATCTCGCTGCTGCCGAAGGAGATCGCCGGCAAGAAGATCGAGTACATCGTGCTCGACGACGCTTCCGACACCACCACCGCGGTCAAGAACACGCGCAAGCTGATCAGCGAGGACAAGGTCGACGTGGTGATCGGCTCCACCGTCACGCCGAACTCGCTGGCGATGGTCGACGTGGCGGCCGAGAACGAGACGCCGATGATCACGCTGGCCGCCTCGGCGCGCATCATCGAACCGATGGACGCCAAGCGCGCATGGGTCTTCAAGACGCCGCAGAACGACTCGCACATGGCGACCGCCATCGCCGAGCACATGACCGACCACAACGTGAAGACGGTGGCGTTCATCGGCTTCGCGGACGCCTACGGCGACAGTTGGGCGCAGGAGTTCGCCAAGGTCGGCGAGATGCGCAAGATCAAGGTGGTGGCCAACGAGCGCTTCGCGCGCACCGACACCTCGGTCACGGGCCAGGTGCTGAAGATGATGGCCGCCAACCCGGACGCGGTGCTGATCGCCGGCTCGGGCACGCCCGCCGCGCTGCCGGCCAAGGCGCTCAAGGAGCGCGGCTGGAAGGGCAGGATCTACCAGACGCACGGCGTGGCCAACGCGGACTTCCTGCGCGTCTGCGCCAAGGATTGCGAAGGCACCTTCCTGCCGGCCGGCCCGCTGCTGGTGGCCGAGCAACTGCCCGACGGCAACCCGGTGAAGAAGCCCGCGCTGGCCTACAAGACGGCCTACGAGAAAGCCTTCGGCGGACAGGTCTCCACGTTCGGCGGCCATGCCTGGGACGCGGGCCTGCTGCTGCAGCGCGCGATCCCGGAAGCGCTGAAGAAGGGCCAGCCCGGCACCAGGGAATTCCGCAAGGGACTGCGCGACGCGATGGAGCAGACCAGGGAGCTGCCGATCTCGCACGGCATCATGAACATGACGGCGAACGACCATCTCGGCCTCGACCAGCGCGCGCGCGTGATGGTGCTGATCGCCGACGGCAAGTGGAAGCTGCAGACCAAGTAGGCCGGCTTCGGGGCTGAAGCCAGGGCAGGGCGCATGGTCAGCCATGCGCCCTTTTTGTTTGTCTCGCCGTGCTGTCGCGGCGGCTCGTGCCGCGCAAGCTAGGGTTGGTCGGGATTTGCGCTATGCGTAACTTGTTTACTATTTCGTAATCCGTAATGCCAGCCCGCCGGCGCCCCCGCCGGCCGGGCATATCAAACAAATACGGGGAGACAATGGACCTCTCGATTGCCGCCATCCTGGCGCAGGACGGGATCACCTCGGGTGCCATCTACGCGCTGCTGGCGCTGGCCCTGGTGCTGGTGTTCTCGGTGACGCGCGTCATCTTCATTCCGCAAGGGGAGTTCGTCGCCTACGGCGCGCTCACGCTGGCGGCGATCCAGGCCGGCCACGCGCCGCAGAGCAGCTGGCTGCTGCTGGGCATGGGCGTGCTGACCTTCGTCTACGACACCGCGACGGTGCTGCGCAACGCCGAACTGCGCCGCACCGCGGGCACGCGGCTGGCGGTGCTGGCGGGCAAGTACCTCGCGTTTCCGCTCGCGGTGCACCTGCTGGCGCAGCAATACGGCGCGCAGCCGATGCCGATGGCCGCGCAGATCGCGCTCACGCTGCTGATCGTGATTCCGCTGGGGCCGATGCTGTACCGCCTGGCCTACCAGCCGCTGGCCGAGGCCAGCACGCTGGTGCTGCTGATCGTCTCGGTCGGCGTGCACTTCGCGCTGGTGGGGCTGGGGCTGGTGATGTTCGGCGCGGAGGGCTCGCGCACCACGGCGTTCTCCGAGGCGCGCTTCGAGGTGGGCAGCCTGACGGTGTCGGGGCAGAGCCTGTGGGTGGTGGGCGTGTCGGGCCTGCTGATCGCCGCGCTGTACTTCTACTTCGAGCGCACGCTCACCGGCAAGGCGCTGCGCGCCACCGCCGTCAACCGGCTCGGCGCGCGCCTGGTGGGCATCGGCACCACGCAGGCCGGGCGCCTGTCGTTCACGCTGGCCGCGGCGATGGGCGCGCTGTGCGGCATCCTGATCGCGCCACTGACCACGGTCTATTACGAGTCCGGTTTCCTGATCGGCCTCAAGGGCTTCGTCGGCGCCATCGTCGGCGGGCTGGTGAGCTATCCGGTGGCGGCCGCGGGCGCCGTCCTCGTCGGGCTGCTCGAATCGTATTCGTCCTTCTGGGCCAGCGCGTTCAAGGAGGTCATCGTGTTCACCCTGATCCTGCCCGTGCTGCTGTGGCGCTCGCTCAACGGCAAGCACGTGGAAGACGAGGAATAAGGAGCAGGCCATGAGCAATGCAAACGTCAAGAACGCGGACGGCAAGGGCGCCGTGGCCGGCGGCGCGGACAAGGTGGACAGGGCGCACAAGGCGCACAAGGCGCACAAGGCGCACAAGGCGCACAAGCCGGGCAGCGCGGCGGGCCGCAACCGCCTCTGCCTGCTGGCCTTCGCCGTGGTGCTGGCGCTGCTGCCGGTGCTGCCCACGCCGGAGTTCTGGATCACGCTGGGCAACTACATCGGCCTGTACGGCATCGTCGCCATCGGGCTGGTGCTGCTCACCGGCGTGGGCGGCATGACCTCGTTCGGCCAGGCCGCGTTCGTCGGGCTGGGCGCCTACAGCACGGCGTACCTCACCACGCGGTTCGGGCTGTCGCCGTGGTTCGGCCTGCTGGTGGGGCTGGTCATCACGATGGCCTCGGCCTACGTGATCGGGCTCATCACCATGCGCATGTCCGGGCACTACCTGCCGCTGGCCACCATCGCGTGGGGCCTGTCGCTGTTCTTCCTGTTCGGCAACCTGGAGTTCCTCGGCAAGTACGACGGCCTCAACGGCATTCCGGTGCTGCGCGTGCTCGGCATCGAGCTGGCTTCGGGGCGCGCGATGTTCTACCTGATCTGGGCCGTGGTGCTGCTGGCGGCCATCGCCATGCACAACCTGCTCGACTCGCGCCCGGGCCGCGCCATCCGCGCGCTCAAGGGCGGCGGCACGATGGCCGAGGCGATGGGCGTGAACACGGCGTGGATGAAGGTGGTGGTGTTCGTGGTGGCGGCGGTGCTGGCCTGCATCTCGGGCTTTCTCTACGCGCACCTGCAGCGCGCGGTGAACCCGACGCCGTTCGGCCTGAACTACGGCATCGAGTACCTGTTCATGGCGGTGGTGGGCGGCGTCGGGCATGTGTGGGGCGCGGTGCTCGGCGCCGGCATCCTCACCATCCTCAAGGACGTGCTGCAGGGCGTGCTGCCGAAGCTGCTCGGCGCCAACGGCAACTTCGAGACCATCGTGTTCGGCGTGCTGATGGTGCTGCTGCTGCAGCATGCGCGCGACGGCATCTGGCCATTCGTCCGCAAGCTGTTCCCGGGCGGCCCGCCGGCGCTCGCGCCACGGCACGCCGAGCCGCTGCCGCAGCGCGAGAAGCCGCGGGCCGGCGAGCTGATCCTCGACGTGCGCGCCGCGCGCAAGGAGTTCGGCGGGCTGGTGGCGGTCAACGATGTCAGCTTCCAGGTGCATGCCGGCGAGATCGTCGGGCTGATCGGCCCCAACGGCGCGGGCAAGTCCACCACCTTCAATCTCGTCACCGGCGTGCTGCCGGTCACGCGCGGCGAGGTGCGCTACCGCGGCGAGCCGGTCTCGGGACTGCCGTCGCGCGAGATCGTCAAGCGCGGCATCGGCCGCACCTTCCAGCACGTGCATCTGCTGCCGGCCATGACGGTGCTCGAGAACGTGGCGATCGGCGCGCACCTGCGCGGCGACTTCGCGGCGCAGGGCGGCGTGGCCGCGGCGATCCTGCGCATGAACCGGGCCGAGGAAGGCAAGCTGCTGTTCGAGGCCGCGCGCCAGCTCGAGCGCGTGGGCCTGGCCGACTGCATGTACATGGAAGCGGGCAGCCTCGCGCTGGGCCAGCAGCGCATCCTGGAGATCGCGCGCGCGTTGTGCTGCGACCCGGCGCTGCTGCTGCTCGACGAACCCGCGGCGGGCCTGCGCTACAAGGAAAAGCAGGCGCTGGCCGAACTGCTCGGGAAGCTCAAGGGCGAAGGCATGAGCGTGCTGCTGGTCGAGCACGACATGGACTTCGTCATGAACCTCGCCGACCGCCTGGTGGTGATGGAATTCGGCACGCGCATCGCGGAAGGCGTGCCGGAGGACGTGCAGAAGAACCCGGCGGTGCTGGAAGCCTATCTTGGCGGCGTGGAGTAAGGAGACAGCCATGAGCCTCGTCCTCGAAGTGAAGGACCTCCACGTGCGCTACGGCAAGGTCGAAGCCGTGCATGGCGCCAGCCTCAAGGTGGAGGCCGGCCGGATCGTCACCGTGATCGGTCCCAACGGCGCCGGCAAGTCCACCATGCTCAACGCCATCATGGGCGCGCTGCCGGCCGGCGGCTCGGCGTCGGGCACGGTCAGCTACCTTGGCCACGACATGGCCGGCCTGCCGGTGGAGGGGAGAGTCGCGCGCGGCATGTGCCTGGTGCCCGAGAAGCGCGAACTGTTCGCCTCGATGAGCGTGGCCGACAACCTCGTGCTCGGCGCCTACCGCCGCAAGCGCGCCGGCGAGAAACACTTCCTCGACCAGATGGAGGTGGTCTACGGCCTGTTCCCCCGCCTCAAGGAGCGCGCCCGCCAGGACGCCGGCACGCTCTCCGGCGGCGAGCGCCAGATGCTGGCGGTCGGCCGCGCGCTGATGGCCAAGCCGCAACTGCTGATGCTGGACGAACCCAGCCTCGGCCTCGCGCCGCTGATCGTGAAGGAGATCTTCCACATCATCAGCGACCTGCGCCGGACTGGCGTGGCGACGCTGCTGATCGAGCAGAACGCGCGCGCCGCACTGCAGGTGGCCGACTACGGCTACGTGATCGAGACCGGCGACATGGCGATGGAAGGGCCGGCGGCGGAACTGGCGGCGAATCCCAAGGTGATCGAGACGTATTTGGGGTTGGTGAGGAAGGCGGCTTGAGGGTGGAGGGTACATCGATATGCCGGACGAATAAGTACGGTCGCTATCGTTCTCGCTGCATACATCCACTGAATAATGGCATCATCGCCGTTCAGCAGACCGCCCCGCCTATGCTCTTGCCCAAGGTCAGATCGAAGCCGAAGTGGCAGAAGTACTGGCCCTCGCGGTTTCGCAGGCAGGCAAACCTGCCATCGTCCAGATAGCGGCTTCTCGCGGCGGCGTCGGTGATGCAGGCGTCGCGCCGGTCGGGACCGATGGCATCGAAGATGTCCCGCGCGGCCTTGCCCGATACCTCGAAGGCGATTTTCCTGTCGCCACGGGCAGGGGCGATGGTGTCGCCGAGATGACCGCCATAGATGGAGTACAGGACCCTGGCCGCGCGATATTCGTTGAGCCATTCCGCGCCTGCCGCCGCGCCGCAGATGAGGAGGCCAGCTAGCAACAAGGCTCTCTTTTTCGCATCTCTTTTCCGTGCTGCCTCATTCCCGGAGTCCGGATTCAACATTGCCTGCCTCGGATCGCTGTGGTGAAAACCACGATGATGTGATCGCGGGCGGATCATGCGCAAACATGGCGCTGGCCGCTGTTTATGCATGAGTTGGATGTGGAGGTGATTGCCGGGCCGGCGTCTTGACTGGTTGGTGGCGTGTTTTATTTTTGCGATGAATATAACTCTGTTTGGTGTGACGATAATATCTATCTCTGGAATGATTGGTGTCATGGTGATTTGCATGTATCCACAGCATGGATAAATTGGATAATTCTTAGGATGGTTCTATTTATCCAGCCGATTTTTCCACGCCAACCAGATCCAGATCCTGCGCCGCCGTTTCCAGCAGCTATTGCCCGACGCAGGGCGCAGCGCAAATGCCGGATGGGTGCGCTGCTCACGCGGTGTGTACGGGAGATCGCCGCGCGGGGGAGATCGGCAGGTCGAGCGGCGCCGCCACCAAGCGGTCGGCTGTGATCTCGTTGCGTACCCGGCAGCGCCGTGGCACGGCTACGTCCATGTCGGACTCGAAGCGCCTGCATCAAGATCGAGATCTGGCCGAAGCCGGTGGTGATTGCGGGCGCAGCACTGGGTACGCCTGCCGTCCACGGCCAGTGCTGCCCGTTGGTGGCCGCGAAGGTGTGGAACCGCAGCGGTTCGGCCGTTGGTTCTCGCGGTGCGGTTCGTGGCGGCGTTCGGCGGGTGTAAGGCGTGGCAGCCGATCGTGGTGAAGAACAAGGGAGACGCGGGCGGCTCGGCGGGCATGGAGTCCGTTGCGCGAGCAGTGCCGGACAGTCACCCCATCGGCATGGATCGACCTGCTGCGTGGGTCGTACAAGAGTGCCGGGCTGGCACTCAATCAACGATGCGGCGGCAGGGCAGGGGACAACCTTTCGTCTGCGCGGCCTTGCGTGAAATCCGTTCGCCTGCTCGCGCTGGCGGTGCTGGGTACGAGTTGCCCGAGTTGCTTGAGGCATAGGCAACGATTTCGAGACATCCCGGCATCGCCGGTGTTCCCACTTTCCGGGCTGTGGTAGCGGCGTTGCCGCTGGTATGCGAAGCGCCGCATGGCGGCACGCGATATCCGGTCGACCTCCGCGCGGCGCTGTCCGGGCCGAGGCTGTGCGGCGGCGAGGATAACCAGGCGAGGCGCTGTGGGATGCCGTGCCTCCGGCCGGCGGCACGCAGGGTGCCGGGTCTATATCGACTCGGACCGCTGGCCCGACGACCTCGATGCGGCCACGCCGCTCCATGATCGCAAGCCGTCGCTGCAAGAGGTACGCAACCGGATCGACAGCGACTACCACCCGGTCGGCCACGGTGAAGGTAACGCATGCCTACGCCTGGGGCGATTTGGCGCGAGAGCCCCTGCATTCGATGCCGAACGATATCTGCGAGCGTCTCCAGATTCGAGCGGCCGGCCACTGGCTGACTTCCTGCTCGGCGACAGTGAAGACATCACCTGCGAGTCGACCGTCGTGGCGCTGGTGGCGGACGAACTGCGGGCGATGGGCTACACGGTGGCCCGCAATGATCCATGCAAGGGCGTGCGACTGATCGCGCGAATCGGGCAGCCGGTCGTGCATCGCCACAGCCCGCGGATCGAGATCCGCCGTCCGCTGTACATGAAGGAGGCGGCGCGCGAACGCGACGTCAGGTTCGGCCGGCGGCAAGCCAACCTCGGCAAGCGGGTCGAGCGGGATTGCCGCATATCTGCGGGAGCAGGGGGGCGGTGACATTAGCCGGCAAAGCTGGAAAACGGAAAGCCGCGTCATGCACCCAACGCCGCACCCAACGCTTTTGTTTCACGTGGAACACAGCCAAGTTGTCGAAACAGCATGTTTCACGTGAAACATGCCGCTGCGCAAAAAAGCAGCAGCGATTGCCGCTATAATTCGGCATCCCGAATGATTCCCGCCAGCCTCCCGGAGGAGGTTCGTCCATGCTTTACCCAAAAGAATTCGATGTCATTGTCGTCGGTGGTGGCCACGCCGGCACTGAAGCCGCACTCGCCGCTGCGCGCATGGGCTGTCAGACGCTGCTGCTGAGCCACAACATCGAGACGCTTGGCCAGATGAGCTGCAATCCGTCCATCGGCGGCATCGGCAAGGGCCATCTCGTCAAGGAGGTGGATGCGATGGGTGGCGCGATGGCGGCGGCCACGGACGAATCTGGTATCCAGTTCCGCATCCTCAATTCGAGCAAGGGGCCGGCCGTGCGCGCCACGCGCGCGCAGGCGGACCGCGTGCTGTACCGCAAGGCCATCCGTACGCGGCTCGAGAACCAGCCGAACCTGATGCTGTTCCAGCAGGCGGTGGACGACCTGATGGTGGAGGGCGACCGCGTGGTCGGTGCCGTTACCCAGGTCGGCATCGCGTTCCACGCGCGCGCGGTGGTGCTGACCGCCGGCACGTTCCTGGACGGCAAGATCCACGTGGGGCTGGACAACTACACCGGCGGCCGCGCCGGCGATCCGGCTTCGGTCTCGCTGTCGGCGCGCCTGAAGGAACTGAAGCTGCCGCAGGGCCGCCTCAAGACCGGCACGCCGCCGCGCATCGACGGCCGTACCATCGACTTCTCGGTGATGGAGGAACAGCCGGGCGACCTGGACCCGGTGCCGGTGTTCTCTTTCCTGGGCCGCGCCGAGCAGCACCCGCAGCAACTGCCGTGCTGGATCACCCATACCAATACGCGCACGCACGACATCATCCGCGGCGGACTCGACCGCTCGCCGATGTACACCGGCGTGATCGAGGGAGTGGGGCCGCGCTACTGCCCGAGCATCGAGGACAAGATCCATCGCTTTGCCAGCAAGGACAGCCACCAGATCTTCCTCGAACCCGAAGGGCTGACCACGAACGAGTTCTATCCCAACGGCATCTCGACCAGCCTGCCGTTCGACGTGCAGCTCGCGCTCGTGCATTCGATCCGCGGCATGGAGAACGCGCACATCCTGCGCCCCGGCTACGCCATCGAGTACGACTACTTCGATCCGCGCGCGCTGAAGGCCTCGCTGGAGTCCAAGGCGATCCAGGGTCTGTTCTTCGCTGGCCAGATCAACGGCACCACGGGCTATGAGGAAGCGGCGGCCCAGGGCCTGCTGGCCGGTATCAACGCCGGCTGCTTCGTGCGCGAGCGCGATGCCTGGACACCGCGCCGGGACCAGGCCTATCTTGGGGTTCTGGTCGACGACCTGATCACCCGCGGGGTGTCGGAACCGTACCGGATGTTCACCAGCCGCGCGGAATTCCGTTTGAGCCTGCGCGAAGATAATGCCGATATGCGCTTGACCGAGGTCGGCCGCGAGCTTGGCGTGGTGGACGATGTGCGCTGGGATGCATTCAATCGCAAGCGCGACGCGGTTTCACGTGAAACAGAGCGTCTGAAGAGCACCTGGGTCAATCCGGCGCTGCTGCCGGAGGCCGACGCCGTGCCGCTGCTGGGCAAGGCCATCGAGCGCGAGTACAACCTCGCCGACCTGCTGCGCCGCCCGGCGGTCGCCTACGACGCGCTGATGGCGCTCCAGGGCGGCAAGTACGCGCCCGCGCAGCCGCTCGACGCCGATCCGCTGCTGGCCGCGCAGATCCGCGAGCAGATCGAGATCGGCATCAAGTACCACGGTTATATCGCGCGCCAGGCCGCCGAGGTCGACAAGCTGGAGGCGAACGAGACCACGCGCCTACCCGAGGGTTTCGACTACACCGAAGTGCGCGGCCTCGGTTTCGAGGTCAGCCAGAAGCTGAACCAGCATCGCCCGGAAACGCTCGGACAGGCTTCGCGCATTTCGGGCGTGACGCCGGCCGCGATCTCGCTGCTGCTGGTGCACCTGAAGAAGAAGGGCATGGGCCGCGCCAAGCCCGGCACCACGCAAGAGGCGGCCTGAGTGCGGGGCCAACGCTACCCCGCAGTGGACGACGCCGACCAGCGCCGCCGGCTGGAAGCCGGCCTGTCCGCCATCGGCCTCGCGCTGACGGCGGCGCAGATCGACCAGCTTTTCGCCTACCTGGCGCTGCTGCGCAAGTGGAACGCCATCTACAATCTGACCGCCATCCGTCATCCCGACGAGATGCTGACGCACCATCTGCTCGATTCGCTGGCCGCCGTCCCGGCGCTGGCCGAGGCGGCGCGCAGCGCGGCGGTGGAAGAGGGCGCGCGCGGCCGCGTGCTCGACGTGGGCTCGGGCGGCGGCATGCCCGGCCTGCCGCTGGCGATCGCGTGCCCGGACCTGTCGGTGCTGATGGTCGACATCGTGCAGAAGAAGACCGCGTTCCTGACGCAGTGCCGCGCGCAACTCGGCTTGTCCAATGCCGCCGCCCACTGGGGTCCGGTGGAGAAGCTCGAAGACGACAAGGGCTACGCGGTCATCACCTCGCGCGCGTTCGCCGAGCTGAGCGATTTCGTCTCGCTCGCCGGCCACCTGCTCGCGCCGCGCGGCAAGCTGATCGCGATGAAGGGCGTGTATCCGCAGCCCGAGCTCGACCGCATGGAAGCGGCCGGCCTGATGGCCGCATGGCAGGTCGAGGCGGTGCCGCGCCTGACCGTGCCCGAACTGGACGCAGAACGTCACCTGGTGGTGCTGTCGCGCCGCTGACCCGGCCGGTGGTTGTCGCCGGTGTCCACCCCGGCAGGTTGAAATCAAGCAGGAGCAGCTAAGAGCTTATGGCCAAGGTATTCGTGATCGCCAACCAGAAGGGCGGCGTCGGCAAGACCACCACCACGGTGAACCTCGCCGCCGGACTGGCGGCGCAGGCGCAGCGCGTGCTGCTGATCGACCTCGATCCGCAGGGCAATGCCTCGATGGGCTCCGGCATCGACAAGCAGTCGCTCGAGCACAGCGTCTACCAGGTGCTGGTCGGCCTGTCGACGATCGCCCAGGCGCGCCAGCATTCCGAGTCGGGCAAGTACGATGTGCTGCCCGCCAACCGCGAACTGGCCGGCGCCGAGGTGGAGCTGGTCGAGCTCGACCAGCGCGAGCGCCGCCTGAAGAACGCCATCGCCGAGGTCGACGGCGAATACGACTTCGTGCTGATCGACTGCCCGCCGTCGCTGTCGCTGCTGACGCTCAACGGCCTGTGCGCCGCCAACGGCGTGATCGTGCCGATGCAGTGCGAGTACTTCGCGCTGGAAGGGTTGTCCGACCTCGTCAACACGATCAAGCAGGTGCACGCCAACCTCAACCGCGACCTGAAGGTGATCGGCCTGCTGCGTGTGATGTTTGATCCACGTGTGACCTTGCAGCAGCAGGTCTCGGCGCAGCTCGAATCGCACTTCGGCGAGAAGGTCTTCAAGACCGTGATCCCGCGCAACGTGCGGCTGGCGGAGGCGCCTTCCTATGGCGTGCCGGGCGTGGCCTTCGATCCGTCCTCCAAGGGGGCGCGCGCCTACCTGGACTTCGGCGCGGAAATGATCGCGCGGGTCAAGCTGCTCGACTGAGCGCCGCCCGCCACGCTACGCCGCGCCGCGTGCGCGGGAAGGATGCCGGGAGCCGGCAGGCAGCAACCGGCGGCGACGAGCCGCCACCAAGTCAGGATAACGAGATGAGCACCGCAAAGAAGAAAGGCCTGGGCCGCGGACTGGAAGCCTTGCTGGGCAGCCCGGCGGAGATCGTCGATGCCGTGAAGCAGGAGGGCGCGCCGTCGGTGCTGCGCCTGGACCAGTTGCAGCCCGGCAAGTACCAGCCGCGCACGCGCATGGACGAGGGCGCGCTGCAGGAGCTGGCCGCGAGCATCCGCGCGCAGGGCCTGATGCAGCCGATCCTGGTGCGCCGCGTGGCGGAACCGGGTCGCTACGAGATCATCGCCGGCGAGCGGCGCTTCCGCGCCTCGCGCATCGCCGGGCTCGAAGAAGTGCCGGTGCTGGTCAAGGACGTGGCGGACGACGCCGCGGCCGCGATGGCGCTGATCGAGAACATCCAGCGCGAGGACCTCAATCCGCTCGAGGAGGCGCAGGGCATCATGCGCCTGGTGCGCGAGTTCGATTTCACGCACGAGCAGGCGGCCGAGTCGGTGGGGCGCTCGCGCAGCGCGGTGTCCAACCTGCTGCGCCTGCTCAACCTGGCCCAGCCGGTGCAGACCATGCTGATGGCCGGCGATCTCGACATGGGGCACGCGCGCGCGCTGCTCGCCGTGGACGGCGCCAACCAGATCACGCTGGCCAACCAGATCGTCAACAAGCGCCTGTCGGTGCGCGAAACCGAGAAACTGGTCGCATCCACGCTCAAGCCCCACGATCTGCGCTCGGTGCGCCAGAACGGCGCCGCGCCGGCGCGCGACGTGGCCCGGCTCGAAGAGGAGCTGTCGGACGCGCTCGGCCTGCCGGTGCAGATCAAGCTCGGCGTGCGCGGCAAGGGCCAGCTCACCATCCACTTCACCAGCAACGACGCGCTCGACGGCGTGCTCACGCGGCTGCGCGAGCAGGGCGAGAGCCAGTCCACGGCCTGAGCCGGCCTGAGCGGCCATCGCCGCGTTTTCCCGAAAATAGTGCGCGATTAGCGCACGCGACCACGGCCGCGGTGCGGCGCGCGCGGCCGCGCGGCGATGCTGCGTAAGGTTTGCGCAAGCGCGATCAACGATGATGATGCGCCGCCCGCGCCGATCGCCTCAATTACCTGCCGCGTCATTGGCTGGCGCTGGCCGCGCGGCCAGTATCGGCATGTGGGCGCGAGGTTGCGCACCGTTGCAAGGAGTCTGTAAGCAGATTGACTCGGATGGTGCATTCCTCGTAAAATCGTGCGGTTTGAAATCCGGCCGGTTCGGAAAAGTTCCGGATGGAGTCAACAACCAGCAGAGGCAATAAGCAGGTGGTTTCAGATCGTCGAGATGCCCGTCAGGAAAAGGACGGGCAGCCGCGCGATGCCTGGGATGACGAGGCGCAGCGCGAAGAAGAGGCGGTCGAACCGCTGTCACGCGCGGACGCGGAAACGCTGTTCGGCGCGCGCGCGCTGCGCCCTTCGCGCATGACGCCGGGCAGGGTCGTGCTGGCGCAGGTGGCGGTGACGATCTTGTCGGCCCTTGCCTGGCGACTGTTTGCCGGCGGCAATGCCGCGGCGGCGGGCTGGTCCGCGCTGTTTGGCGGCGTCGTGTGTTTCGTGCCGAGCGGCTTCTTCGCGCTGCGCCTGTGGATGTCGCGCGAGCGCACCTCGGTCGGCGGGCTGGTCGTCGGCGAGGCCATCAAGGTGTTTGCCACCGTCGCCCTGTTCGTGCTGGTGGTGGTGCTGTATCGCGAGTTGCGCTGGGTGCCGATGCTGGTCACGTTTCTGCTGACGCTCAAGGCCTACTGGGTGGCGCTGGCGATTCGCTGAGGCGCGCAGGCGCCGCGGGCCAGTCCGCGGGAGCGGCGAGGCGGCGTGGCGCGGAGGTTCGCAGGTAGTGCATTCCATCGAGGTGGGGCACGAAAACGGAATATCAAGAGTATTTTGGCGTGGCGCGTCACAGCGGTGAAGCGCGGCGCAGATAAGGTTAAGGCGTTCTTGCCCGCGGTGACCAGCGACTCACGCTGAAGGCGGTGCAAGAAGCGTACCGGCAGCATGCCGGCAACTGGTTTCGCAATATTACGGTTCGTTTCGACATGTCAGCTGCTCAAGGCGCCGAACAGGCGCTCACTCCCTCCGGCTATATCGCCGAACACTTGCAGAACTTGAATTCCGTCGGCGGCAAGCAAGCCTCGGTGGTCGACTTCAGCGTGCTCAACTACGACACCGTGTTCTGGGCGGTGCTGTGCGGCCTGATCGCCGTGGTGTTCCTGTACGCCGCCGCGCGCCGCGTCACCGCCGGCGTGCCGGGCCGCTTCCAGGCCTTCGTCGAGATGATCGTCGAGATGGTCGACGACCAGGCCAAGGGCATCATCCACGGCGACCGCTCCTTCATCGCGCCGCTGGCGCTGATGGTGTTCTGCTGGATCACCGTGATGAACGCGGTCGACCTGATCCCGGTCGACTGGGTCACCGGCCTGAACCAGTTCCTGGGCATCTTCCACATCCACCTGCCGCACCACCGCGCCGTCGCCACGGCCGACCTGAACGGCACGCTGGGCATGTCGTGCTCGGTGCTGGTGCTGATGATCTACTACAGCTTCAAGATCAAGGGCGTCGGCGGCTTCGCGCACGAACTGCTCTCGGCCCCGTTCGGCGCCAAGTGGTACCTGGCCCCGTTCAACCTGATCCTGAACGTCATCGAATTCCTGGCCAAGGCCGTCTCGCTCGGCATGCGGCTGTTCGGCAACATGTACGCCGGCGAGCTCGTGTTCCTGCTGATCGCGCTGCTGGGCTCCATCTGGACGTTCGGCGCGGACCTGTCCGCGCTGGGCTTCGTCGGTCACGTGCTGGCCGGTGCCGTCTGGGCGATCTTCCACATCCTGATCGTCCTGCTGCAGGCCTTCATTTTCATGATGCTGACGCTGGTGTACATCGGCCAGGCACACGACCACCACTGATTTTCCGGTTTTTTGGTTTTTGGTTTTTTGATTCTAAGTCTCTTCTCAATTTAAGGAGTCGTCATGCAAGCATATCTCGCCAACATCCAGGGTCTGACCGCCATCGGTATCGGCATCATCATCGGTCTGGGCGCAATCGGCGCCTGCCTGGGTATCGCCCTGATGGGCGGCAAGTACATCGAAGCGTGTGCACGTCAGCCCGAGCTGATGAACCCGCTGCAGACCAAGATGTTCCTGCTGGCTGGCCTGATCGACGCGGCATTCCTGATCGGTGTTGGTGTTGCAATGCTGTTCGCATTCGCCAACCCGCTGCTGGCTGTCATCAAGTAATTCTGT
>Ga0255338_1001071_pt1 | contig 59670 bp, 54 predicted proteins | sample MeOH1_35cm_T4_19_FD_203715 | JGI IMG/M metagenome (GOLD analysis project Ga0255338, IMG submission 203715) | Sandy soil microbial communities from University of British Columbia, Vancouver, Canada - MeOH1_35cm_T4_195 | ecosystem: Engineered > Artificial ecosystem > Sand microcosm > Unclassified ... | reverse complement strand
GGTTCATGCAGGCGATGTTGATGTCGTGCTGGCCGAGCACGGTGCCGATCTTCCCGATCATGCCGGGGCGGTCCATGTAGCTCAGCAGGAGCATGTGCTCCTCGGGCATGAAGTCCATGGCGTAGTCGCGGAGCCGGACGATGCGGGGGGTGCCTTCGAAGAGGGTGCCAGACAGGACGCGGGTCTTGCCGCTGCCCTCCAGCGTGAGGGTCACCAGGTTGGAGAAGGCGCCACCGTCCGTGGACTTGCGCTCCTCCACCACCAGCCCGATGCGTTCGGCCACCAGGTTGGCGTTGACCATGTTCACGGGCTGGTCCGTGGCCCGACCCAGCAGGGCCGCCAGGCCGCTCACGGTCAGGGGCGAGCAGTCGTGGTGGGCGATGGCGCCGGCGAAGCCGAAGGTGACGCGATCCAGGCTGCCCTTCAGGAGCTGGAGGCCGAACTCGCTGAGGACGGCCATGAGCTTGAAGTAGGGCCGCATCTGGTCCATGACCGCAGGGTCGAAGCGGGGCAGGTTCACGGCGTTCTCCAGGGGGACCCGATCCAGGTAGCTGAGGATCTCCCGCGACACATCGATGGCCACGTTGACCTGGGCCTCCTGAGTGTTGGCGCCCAGGTGCGGCGTGACGACCATCCGCTCATGCTCGATGAGCTGCCTGAGCGTCTCGGACTGGGGGGGTTCCTCGGACCACACGTCCACCGCCGCCAGGCCCACCTTGCCGGACTGGAGGGCCGCCAGCAGGGCGGGCTCGTCCAGGATGCCGCCCCGGGCCACGTTCAGGAGGATGATGCCGTCCTTCATCAGGGCCAGCTGGTCCGCGCCGATCATGCCGCGGGTCTCGTCGTTGAGGGGGGTGTGCACGGTGAGGATGTCGCAGGACCGGCAGAGCTCGGCCAGGTCCACCAGGCGCACGCCCAGGTCCTGGGCTCGCTTGGCGCTGATGTAGGGATCGCAGCCCAGCACCTCGCACTCGAAGGCCTTCAGCCGCGTGGCCACGCGGCCGCCCACCTTGCCCAGGCCGATGACGCCGGCCACCTTGCCCTTCAGCTCCACGCCCGTGAACTTGGCCCGCTTCCAGTCTCCGGACTTCAGGCTCTGGTTGGCGGCGGGGATGTGGCGGCAGGCGGAGAGCAGCAGGGCCAGCGTGTGCTCCGCGGCGCTGTTGGTGTTGCCGAAGGGCGCGTTCACGACGATCACGCCCTTGGAGCTGGCGTAGTCCACGTCCACGTTGTCGATGCCCACGCCGGCCCGGGCCACGATCTTCAGGCTGGTGGCCGCATCCAGCAGAGCCTTGTCCACCGTGGTGCCGCTGCGGGTGATGATGGCCTCGTACTCCCCGATGCAGGCGTACAGGGCCTCCTTCGACAGGCCGAGGCGGACGTCGAGGGTGATGCGCGGGTCGCGCTGGAGCAGGGCTAGACCTTCGCCGGTCACCTCGTCGGTCACGATGATCTTCATGGAACCCCCGATCGGATCCTGATGCAGCGCCGCATTGGGAATCCACCACGATACCGGCGGAAGGCTTTCAAGACAAGGATTTGGGCCCTCGATCCGCGCTCTACCTCAGGTAGCGAGCGCTCAGGTTTCCTGGTCGGGCAGGGGCTCGGGATCCGTCCCGAAGACGCCCTCCCACCGGGCCACCACCACGCTGGCCAGCCCGTTGCCGATGACGTTCACCGTGGTGCGCGCCATGTCCATGATCTCGTCCACCGCCAGCAGCATGGCGATGCCCGCCTCGCCCGGCAGGCCGAAGCTGCCGCAGGTGGCGGCGATGATGACCAGGGTGGCCCGGGGCACGCCGGCCACGCCCTTGCTGGTGAGCATGAAGGTGAAGACCATGAGCAGCTGCTGGCCCAGGCTCATGTGGATGCCCGCCGCCTGGGCGATGGTGAGGCTGGCCAGCACCAGGTAGAGCGTGGAGCCGTCGAGGTTGAAGCTGTAGCCCGTGGGGATGACGAAGCTGGCCACTTGGCGCGGCACGCCGAAGCGGACCACCTCCTCCAGCAGCTTGGGCAGGGCCGCCTCGCTGCTCGCGGTGCTGAAGGCCGTCAGGGCCGGATCCTTGATGGCCTTCACGAAGCCCAGGATGCGCACGCCCGCCAGCCAGGCCACGGGCACGAACACCAGGATGAACAGCAGGGTGAGGGCCAGATAGAGGCTGCCCACCAGCAGGCTGTACTGCTTGAGCAGGTGGAACACCGCGGGCCAGCCCTTGATGACCGCGCCGTTCACCGTGTGGCCCGCGGCCATGTGGCTCACGTTGTAGGCCATGGCGCCGAAGACGCCCAGGGGCGTAAGCCGCATGACGAAGTCGGTGTACTTGAACATGGTCTGGGCGACGCCATCGAAGAAGGCCAGCACGGGCTTGCCGCGCTCCCCGACCTTGGTGAGCGCGATGCCGAAGAGCGTCGCGAAGATCACCACGGGCAGGATGTCCGCCTCCGCCGCGTGCTGGATGAGGTTGGACGGGAACATGTGGAGGGCGATCTCCCAGCCGGTCTTGGCCTTGGCCGCGGCCACGCCCGCATGGGCGCCCATGTCCATGGGCAGGTGCGCGCCGGGCTGGATCCAGTTGGCCACCGCCAGCCCGATGAAGAGGGCCAGGGTGGTGACCACCTCGAAGTAGATCAGCGCCTTGGCCCCCATGCGGCCCACGGCCCGGATGTCCCCGGTCTGGGCGATGCCCACGATGATGGTGGACAGCAGCAGCGGGACGATGAGGCCCTTGATGAGGCTGATGAAGGCCTTGGAGAGGAAGCGGAAGGTGTCGTAGGCCCAGGGGTACTGGTCCTGGGGCAGGAAGCCGCCCAGCACCACGCCCAGGATCAGGCCCACGAAGATCCAGAAGGTACTGGAGCGGTACCAGGGTCGCTTGGATGTCACGGAAACCTCACGCCAGGGAAAGGGCAAGTTTGGCATGGGACGCGGCGTGCGGAGGTCCGGTAGAATTGAGCTTCATTTTGGAGTCTATGGAATGGCCCAGTCCAAGCGATGGAACCTGCTCAACACGCTCTTCCTGACGGGGACCCTGGCCCTCGCGCTGGTGCTGGTGCCCTGGCGCCTGGCTACCTCCGGCCTGGGGTGGAGCGAGGCGCTGGTCTTCCTGGCCATGATCTTCGCCGTGGGCACCGCCATCAGCGGCGGCTACCACCGGCTCTTCAGCCACCGGGCCTACAAGGCCTCCTGGCCCGTGCGCTTCCTCTTCCTCTGCTTCGGCGCCGCCGCCTTCGAGAACTCCGCCCTCAAGTGGGCCAGCGACCACCGGGTGCACCACCAGCACGTGGACACCGAGAAGGACCCCTACCAGATCGGCAAGGGCTTCTGGTACGCCCACTGGACCTGGGTCATGGAGGCGAAGGAGCTGCCCCTGGCTGGCGTGGCGGACCTGGAGAAGGATCCCCTCGTGCGCTGGCAGCACCGGCACCACTTCCTCATCGGCGCCGTGGTGGCCACCATCCCCCTGTGGATCGGCCTCGCCACCGGCAACGTCCTGGGCCACCTCGTCTTCGGCGTGGCGCTGCGCATCGTGATGACGCACCACACCACCTTCTTCATCAACAGCGCCGCCCACATGTTCGGCAGCCGGCCCTACACGGACACCAACACGGCCCGCGACAACTGGCTGCTGGCCCCCCTCACCTACGGCGAGGGCTACCACAACTTCCACCACCTCTGGCAGTGGGACTACCGCAACGGCGCCCTCTGGTACCAGTGGGACACCACCAAGTGGCTGCTGAACGTCCTGGCCTGGATGGGCCTCGTGGGCCAGTTCCGCCGCGTGTCCGCCGCGGCCATGATCCGGGCCCGGCTCCACATGGAGGAGAAGCGCCTGCGCGAGCGCCTGGCCCTGGCCAGCCCCGGCAGCGCCCACCCCATGCGCGAACGCCTGGCCGCCGCCCGCCTGAAGCTGGATGCGGCGCTGACGGGTCTCCATGACCGGCGCGAGGCCTGGCAGGCGAAGCAGGCCGAGTGGCGGGCGAAGGGCCTGGCCAAGGCGGAAGCCTGGCGGGAAGCCAAGGCCGAGCGGAAGGCCGCCCTGGCCCTGCACCGTGCGGAGCTCCGCAGCGCCTGGGCCGAGTGGAAGGCCGCCCGCCTGGAAGTGCGGTCTGCGCTGGTGTACGCCTAGGAAGGCCCAGCCACCCAATCCGGGCCCCGCCTATGGGATCATGAACCCCGTTCTTTGGAGCGCAGCATGGCCTCTTTCGACCTCATCGTCATCGGCTCCGGCCCCGGCGGCTACATCGCCGCCATCCGCGGCGCCCAGCTGGGCCTGGCCACGGCCCTGGTGGAGAAGGATCCGGGCCTGGGCGGCACCTGCCTCCACCGCGGCTGCATCCCCGCCAAGACCTGGCTGGAGAGCGCCCACCGCTTCGAGCAGATGCAGGTGGCCGACGACTACGGCATCGATGGCGTGGACACCAAGGCCCTGAAGGCCAACCTTGGCACCATCGTGAAGCGCAAGGGCCGCATCGTCCTGAAGAACGCCAAGGGCATCGAGTTCCTCATGAAGAAGAACAAGGTGACCGTGCTCAAGGGCTTCGGCAAGCTGCTGGGCGGCGGCAAGGTGGACGTGGCGGGCGAGATCCACGAAGCCAAGCGCATCATCCTGGCCACGGGCTCCGCCCCCAAGCCCATCCCCGGCCTGGAGACGGACGGCCAGCGGGTGCTCAACAGCGACCACATCCTGGACCTCACCGAGCTGCCGAGCCACCTGGTGATCCTGGGCGCCGGCGCCATCGGCGTGGAGTTCGCCTCCGTGTTCAGCCGCCTGGGCTCCAAGGTGACGCTGGTCGAGTTCATGGACACCATCCTGCCCCTCGAAGACGAGGAGATCGGCCTCGAGCTGGCCAAGATCTTCAAGAAGACCTACAAGATGGACGTGCGCACCAAGACCAAGATCACCCGCATCGAGAAGCGCGATGACGGCGTGGTGTGCTTCCTCGAAGGCGAGACCCCCGGCGAGGTGGTGGGCAGCCACCTGCTGGTGGCCGTGGGCCGCGCGCCCATGGTGGAGGGCATCGGCCTGGAGAAGACCAAGGCCCAGGTGGACCGCGGCTGCGTCGTCATCGACAAGTTCATGCAGACCGGCGAGCCCGGCCTCTACGCCATCGGCGACATCGTGCGCACGCCCTGGCTGGCCCACGTGGCCAGCGACGAGGGCATCGTGGCCGCGGAGCACGCCGCGCAAAGCCTGGGCAAGGACGTGCATCCCCACCCCGTGCGCTACGACCGCTTCCCCGCCTGCACCTACTGCGATCCCGAGGTGGGCACCATCGGCCTCAACGAGAAGGCCGCCCGGGCCAAGGGCTACGACGTGCAGGTGGGCACCTTCCCCTTCGCCCCCATGGCCAAGGCCAACATCGTGGGCGAGCCCCACGGCTTCATCAAGATCGTGGCCGACAAGAAGTACGGCGAGATCCTCGGCATCCACATCCTGGGCCCCAAGGCCACCGAGCTGGTGGCCTCCAGCGTGGCCCTCATGGGCGGCGAGTTCACCGTGGATGAGCTCATCCACACCATGTATCCCCACCCCAGCCTCAACGAAGTGTTCCCCGAGGCGGCGCGGGCGGTGTATGGGCGGGCGTTGAATATGTAGGGTGGAAATCGCGCCCACGTTGGCGCGGCATGGTCAATAGACCGCCCGGAAAGGGCGGTTTATTGGTATAGAGTGAAATTTTAAGTGTTAACAAATGAAGCTAACTGGCCACGCCTGCACCGGGGCGCTGAACGGAGCCGAGGAAGCGAGATGTTGAGAGAGAGCGAAAGGCAATGCAGGCGGGGTCCGAGTTGAGCGCAGGGTTAGGGCGCTCTTTGAGTAACAAGATCGGACTAGAGGTGAACACGAAACACCCAATTATTTCGCTTTAAATTAATTAACCGTAAGAATAATTTGTAAATCAAATTGGGTAGAAATTCATCAATGGTCCATAGCCCCACGACTGAAAATACGATCGTAAGAAATGGATTGTGAAAAATTTCAGCTATAAATAAAGATTTCAGATTAAATATTTTTGCACAGCAATATAAAATTACAATAAAAGAACTAAATAAGACCATACCGGTTTTTGATATTTTATACCCCAGCACACTCATGTCATTCTCGGTGTTCGAGCTCATGTCTATCTCTGAGTTGTTAAGCATAAGAGAGCCAGGGTATTCGAATTTACCAAACGATCTACCAAATCCCTCTAAGATCCATTTTAATAATGGAATAATGATATCAAGTAATGTGTGTTTGAAATTCCACAAATGTTTTGAATATTTATATTTAATTCGCTTTCTAGAAAATAATTTTGTTGAATTGCAGTGGTCGTTGAATAAAAAATTCAACAATTCGGACAATGAATAGTTGTGGTTGTCAAGAACGAAGATATTTGTTTCTGAATTGAATACCATACTCGAATCTCTATAGTCCAGGTCTATAGGTTGTGGTGTTATCTTGGATTTTTCTAATTCATCCTTACTTGGATCATTTTCGGCTTCTTCGTCAAAATGGAAGTGGTGATATCCAGAATGTGAGAATTTACTTACATCACATCTGAAGTTTTTTAGAGATCCGCTTTCCTCGGTAATCATCACGCGAATCATGCACGACGTATCAGGTTCGCCTAATTTATTGAGTGGTGGATGGTAGGGGATATCTTTCGAGTAGTGCCTTTTGATGCTGAATCCTGGTTTGGAATCCTGAAATGGAATGGGTTCGTAATACTTGGTCATTTCCTCGGGGGGTATGAGCGCAAGGAGGTCGGCTCCAGTCATGGATTCCTCTGTCTTGGATAGATCAAAGTGGCGACGAGTTTGGGCTGGATGGGGAGGTGCAAGCCCTAACTAATGATTTAGACAATTGGCGTTTCGATGGGTGAAGATCGCCCAAGCTGGGACTACAGGTGTGTCACTGCTGATCGGATAGCAGAACGATGAGGCGAATCGGCATGCTTAGGCCGTCGGCGTGTAGAAGCAGCTTTTGATTTGCCCCATGAAGCCACGCTTATCTCGTCTTTCCAAGGGAATCATCCGAACGGGCGAATTCAATCTCCGAACGGGGGCCGAGCCTCACAGGCCTCACGCCAGCCTCAGCACCGCGCGCAAAAGTGCGGTGGGGCGGGCAGCCGGGAGATCCCTTCGAAGGCCAGCTCCCAGGCCCGGGCGGGCCCGCGGAAGGCCGTGGCCTTGAGGGTGAGCGTGCGCAGGGCGTGGAGGGGCGCGGGGTCGCCGGGCAGGGGCAGGAAGGGGATGGGCTGGCCGGTGGTCGCGCGCAGGGCCATGCGCAGGGCGTCGGTGAGGGCCGTGGACTCGGGCAGCACCAGGGGCGGCACGCGCAGATCGGCGCCCTCGGGCAGGGGCACGCCGGGCCAGAGGTCCGCCTCGAAGCCGCCGTGATCCGCGTGATCCGGGGCCTCCCGCCACTCGGGCCGGCGGAAGGTCATCTTGCGGCGGGCCTTGTCCCAATCCGAGAGGAACAGCTTCAGGTCGGCCTTCTCCAGGGGGCCCATGGGGGCTTTGTCCAGGGCCACGGGCACGGCCCGGCCGATGCGGCCCGGCAGGCGCCGGGCCAGCATGGGCTTCCCGTCCAGCCAGGGCAGGCCCGCATCCAGAGCGCAGACCAGGGCGCCCAGGCGGCGGCGGTGGAGCTCCAGGGCCTGGGGCAGATCGCAGTCCGGCAGGGGCAGGAGCCCCACCACATTCAGGGCCACGCCCCGGGCCTGGACGGCGGTCGCGGCCGCCAGGGGCTCCCGCAGGTCCTCCGCCGTGCGGCCCAGCACCGCGACCTGGGGCAGGCCATGGCCCTGGATCCGCTCCACGAGGACGAACCCGCCGGGGGCCGACAGCACCGATCCGCCCAGCTCCGCCGCCAGCCGCAGGGCCTCGGGGTTCATCCCAGGGCCTCCACCAGCTTCTCCCGGCGCCGGTCCAGGGCCGCGGCCGCCGCGGGCAGCAGGAGCAGGTGCGCCGTCAGGATCAGGCCGAAGAGGAGCGCCATGCCGGGCACCAGCAGCAGGGGCGAGCTCCAGGCCAGCAGGGCGTAGGCGCTGCCGAAGAGGCCGGCCCAGAAGGCCGAGGTCCCCATGCTCAGCAGGCCCAGCGCGAAGGGCATGTTGTTGTTCTTGAGGCTGTCCATGGCCATGGGCCGCGGCGCCCAGGTGGAGGTCCACTGCCCCACGGAGGTCTGGGCCAGGAAGATGCAGCCCATGAGCAGCATGCCGCCCAGGAGCGGCGCGGGGCCGGCATGGTCCAGGGCCAGCAGCAGGCCCGCCAGCGCCAGGGCCTGGAGCCCCTGGTGGGCAGCCAGGCCCAGCAGCTTCCCCTTGAGCAGATCCTCCGAGCCCACGGGCAGGAGGAGCAGGCTCTTCACCCCGTGCCGGTCCAGGCCGAACTGGTTGAACACGAAGTTGTTCGCCACCAGGGACAGGTAGGCGAAGGCCGCGGGCACGGTCCAGAGGGGGTTCGCCTTGAACTGGGCGAAGGGGCCCTTCAGCAGCACCACGGTCATGAGGGGCATGAGGAAGGCGAAGCGGCCCAGGTGGCTGCGCATGAGGGTCTGGAAGTGGAGCCGGCCCAGGCCCTCCGCGGGATGGCGGAAGCTCCACAGGCGGTCGGGCCCGCGGGTCGTCGGCGCGGCCGCGGTGCCGTTCGTCTCCCGGGCCATGATCCGGGCGCCCAGGACCATCACCAGCGCCAGCAGGCCCAGGGGGTAGAGGTGCAGGGCCAGGGCCGCACCCCACTGCCCCTCCTGCGCCTTGGCCAGGCTCCGGGCGGCGGCGTGGGTGGGCAGGGCCTCCAGCACGCGGGCGGCCCCCCGGCCCAGGGCCTGCACCTTCTCGATCTGCGCGGCCTGGAGGGGGCGGGTGGATGGTCCTGCGCCACGCTTCGGCAGGCCGGGGGACATCAGGGTGGAGCCCAGCCAGGCCAGGATCCCCAGGCCCACCAGGGCGAGGCGGAGCCGCTTCACCAGGGCCGCAGCCAGGCCCCCCACCAGCAGCTGGAGGGCCAGCAGCATCAGCAGCGTCTCGAGCAGCAGGAAGGGGAGCAGGGGCAGGGTCGAGGGGGCTGCCAGGCCGAGGCCGATCAGCAGCCCCGTCAGGGCGAGGCCCATGGTCATGGGCAGCATGTCCGCCAGGCCGGCCGTCAGCTCCGCCAGGTAGAGGGTCCGCAGCCGCAGGGGGAAGCCCCGATAGGCCTCCCAGGCCAGCTCGCGGGCGCCGCCCAGGACGCCGCCGATGAGGCCGCCCCCGATGCCCAGGAAGGCCAGCAGGGTGCCGAGGATCGTGATGACGACCGGCCGTTCGAGGCGCCCCCCGAGGAGCCAGCCGAGCGCGGCGCCGCCCAGGAGCAGGCCGAAGGCGCCGAACAGGGCGAGGATCCCCACCACCAGCGCCAGGGCCCAGGCACCCTGCCGCCCCAGCTCCCGGGCCGAGCGATTCCAGGTGGCCTGCCCATGGGCCGCCAGCAGGGCGCGGAAGGGGCTCACAACCATGACAGGGCCCCCTTCTGCGCGCCGCCCACGAGCCCGACGAAGAGCTGCTCCAGGCTCTCGCCGCCCTGGCGGAGCTCCTCCAGGGGACCGAAGCCCTTGAGCTGGCCCTCGTCCAGGATGGCGATGAGGGGACAGAGCTTCTCCACCACCTCGAGGATGTGGCTGGTGAGCACCAGGGTCACGCCGCTCCGCTGCAGGCCCTGGAGGATGTCCTTGATGGTGCGGCTGGTGACGGGGTCGATGCCCTCGAAGGGTTCGTCCAGGAACACGACCTTGGGCCCGTGGATCAGGGCCGCGCAGAGGGCCACCTTCTTCTTCATGCCGAAGCTGTAGTCCGCGATGAGGGTCTTGGGGCCGGGCGCCAGGTCCAATGTGTCGAACAGCTCCGCCTGGCGGCCATCGATGAGCGCGTCCGGCATGCCGTACATGCGGCCCACGAAGCGCAGGTACTGGGGGCCCGTCAGCATGTCCAGCAAGGCCATGTCCTCGGGCATGGCGCCGATCTGGCGTTTCACGGCCAGGGGCTCGGTCTCCAGATCCAGCCCCAGCACGCGGATGCGGCCGGCGGTGGGCTTCAGCAGGCCCGTGACCATCTTCAGCGTGGTGGACTTGCCCGCGCCGTTCCGCCCCAGCAGGCCCAGGAAGGCGCCGGGCTCCAGCGCGAGGCTGACACCATCCACGGCCGTCTTGTCGCCGAAGCGCTTGGTGAGGTCGATGAGTTCGAGGGCGGCCATGCCTGGATGGTATCAGTGGGCCAGGGCTGCGATCTGCCGGTCCTGGAGCCGCGCCAGCGTCGCCAGCGCGGTGCTGGCGCCGATCAAGGCGCAGGCCATGTCCCACTGGGTGTCCCAGGGATCGCCCTGGGTGCCGAGGAAGGCGTCGGCCGAGCTGCCGGTCCACACGGCGGTCTGCCACTCCAGCAGTTCGTAGGCTGCGCTGAGGCCGAGCACCATCAAGATCAGCACGAAGGCCGACCAGATTCCCGGCTTCAGAATGCCCTTGCGGAACAGCACTTCCCGGAACAGCAGTAATGGGACGAAGCCCTGGAAGAAGTGCCCCATCCGGTCATAGGGATTGCGCGCCAGGTGCAGCCAGTCCTTCACCCAGTGACCCGCGGGCACCTCGGCATAGGTCCAATGGCCACCCACCATCAGCACCAGGCCATGCAGGGCGATGAGGGCATAGAGCAGGTTCGTGAGCGGGAACCGGCGGTAGGTGAGGATGAGGACCGGCACACCGAAGATCACCGGCGCGTTCTCCATGAACCAGGTGAAACGGTCGGCGCGGGGCGACCACCCCAACAGCAGGAAGGCCGCCGCGGTCAACAGCAGCAGCATGGCTGGGAATCGGCTGGATGTCATGAATGGCCCCTGGACATGGGTTCGTTGGACGAGCATAACAACCGCCCGAACCGCCTATGCTGGGACGGGAGGACGTCATGGATCTCGGCATTCGCGGCAAGGTGGCCATGGTGGCGGCGGGCAGCAAGGGGCTGGGCCGGGCCGCGGCCCTGGCGCTGGCGGCGGAGGGCTGCGCGGTGTCCGTGTGCGGCCGGAGCGAGGATGCCCTCGCCGCGGTGAAGGCCGAGCTGGAGGCCCTGGGCGTGCCCGCCCTCACGGTGGTGGCGGATGTGTCCAAGGCCGGGGATCTGGTCCGCTGGCACCAGGCCACCGAGGCCGCCCTGGGCCCCGTGCAGATCCTCGTCACGAACACCGGCGGGCCCAAGGCCGCCGGGTCTGCGGATCTCTCCGACAGTGACTGGGCCGCCGGCGTGGAATCCACCCTCATGAACGTCGTGCGCCTGTCCCGCCTGGTCCTGCCTGGCATGCGGGCGGCCCGGTGGGGGCGCATCGTCCACATCACCAGCCTGGTGGCCAAGCAGCCCACGCCCCTGCTCACCATCAGCTCGACGCTCCGGGCCGGCCTGTCGGGCTTCACCCGCACCCTGGCGCTGGAGACGGCCGCGGACGGGATCACGGTGAATGCCGTTCTGCCTGGCCACGTGATGACCGACCGCCAGGCCCACCTGGCCGAGCTGCGCTCCGCCGCCGAGGGCATCTCCATGGACGAGTACTACGCCCGCACCGCCGCCGCCATCCCCGCCGGCCGCCTCGGCGACCCCCAAGAGGTCGGCGCCGTCATCGCCTTCCTCTGCGGGTCACCCGCCAGCTACCTCACCGGCCAGAGCCTGCTGGTGGATGGGGGATTGGTGCAGGGGACATTCTAGGATCGGTCCTATGGTTCAAGGCGAGCCATCCGGGCTGCCAGGTCGTCGGGGGCGACGAAGAGAAACGCACGCCCTTCCTTGATCTTCTCGAGGAGTCCGAGTTCCGCCAGCTGGAGCAGGTCGATCCGGGCGGTCTGGTAGACGGTGCCATGCGTTTTCTGGTGTTCCTCGATGCGGTAGCCAACGCCGGGATGCTTCAAGGCATGGGTGAGAAGGGTCTTCTGGCGGTGGTTGAGCCTGACACGCAGGGCGGGGGACTCTGCCAGCAGGCGCTCCATGCTTCTTTGTTCCTTCGCTTTCCGGGCGAGGTAGTCATGGAGGCTCTGGATGGCCTTCCGCATGGTGGTCAGCTGGTGGATGAGGAAGTAGGTGGTGTCTCCACCGTCGGTTTCAGTGAAGAGATAGGCTCGTCCGTACTGGGCTGGTGCCTTGCGGAGGATGTGTGAGATGGAGATGAACTCGGCCAGCCAGTACCCGCTCCGGAGCATGGACCAGTAGAAGAGCGCCCTGGCCGTCCGCCCGTTTCCATCCGCGAAGGGGTGGTCGTAGCCGACCATGAAGTGCAGCAGGATGGCGCGAAGGACCGGATGCACGAAGGGGCGCTGGTCTTCTCCAGCGTTGGCGAAGGCGCAGAGCCGCTCCAAGCGTTCCGGCAGCTCACGATGGTCGGGCGGCTGGTGGAGAATGGTGCCGTCATCGTTGTCCACCACGTGGATGTCGTTGGACTGGCGCAGCCTTCCCACGTCCCGGGGGTCGTCCAGGGTGTGCTCGGACACCATGCGATGGATCTCGAGCAGCCGCGCCGGGGTCATGGGCTCGTTCCTGAAACCCTGGATGGCGCGCATGGCCAGGAAGTTGTTGAAGATCATCTGCTCGCTTCGGTCCTTCGGGGCTCTTCCGGACCGGAGCATCTCGGCGGCCACCCTCCGGGTCGTCGAAGCCCCCTCCAGCTGGCTCGAGGTGATGGCCTCCTCGATGACCGATTTGAGGAGGTACCTGTCCCGGGTGGCGGGCGTGGTGGTCTCGGTGGCTGACTTGATCTCTCCGGCCGCATCCTGGTCGATGTGGTGCAGGTCGATCTGGACAGGCTCGGGGGCGCCGAAGAAGAAGGCGCGCCCCTTCTTGTCCAGCAGCGGGAGGGGTTTCAGGAGGGCCTGCCGAGCCCACCGGAGGCCCAGCCACCACCGCTCGTGATCCAGGCCTTCCGGGGGATCCCGATGCCTCAATTCGTCCCAGTGGAGGTAGGCGTCCTTGACCAGGGGGCCAGGTTGGAGCTCGAGGATCTTCTGGATGTCCCCAGCCTCAACAGTTGAAAGAAGTCTGGATATATCTGGAGGCGAGTGAGGGAGCTTCATGGTCACCTACTAATTGATAATTCAATTAGGAATTCGCTAGTAGGTTAGGGCGGGATGGGGCGGGCGTCCACAAAAACTAAAATTGATATTAATTAGTAGTAAATTGACGCATTGGACGATCCAACGAAAATCGCCGGCCCTCGGCCGGCGATTTTCGGAAGGAACGGCCTTCAGCCCTTGATCCCGCTCACCGTCTGGAAGTAGTGGGCGAACGCCGCGATGCCGCCGCTGGCCTGCTCCCAGTCGTAGTTCTCGTTGGGCGCGTGGTAGCCGTGGCTGGGGAGGCTGAGGCCCAGGAAGAACACCTCGCACCCGAGAATGTCCTCCATGGTCTTCACGGCGCCGATGCTGCCGCCCTCGCGGGTGAAGGAGCAGGGTGCGTCGAAGGCGAAGCGGTAGGCGTCCTTGATGGCCTCGGCGTAGGGGCCGGTGACGTGGCCCTTGAAGGGGGCCAGGCCATGCTCCTCGTGGAACTGCACGTCGGGGAAGCGCTCGTTCACGAAGGCGCGGATGCGCCCGATCGTCTTGTGCTCGTCCATGTCCGGCACCAGGCGGCAGGAGAGCTTCACCTCCGCCCGGGGCGGCACGGCGCTCTTGATGCCGGGGCCCGTGTAACCGCCGACGACGCCGTGGACTTCCATGGTGGGCCGGCCCCACACGCGCTTCATGACCTTGATGGGGTCCTCCGTGCGCATGCCGGTGATCATGTGGTCCTTCTTGAAGGTCTCCACGCTGAAGCCCGCGTGCTCCCACTCCTCCAGCTCCTGCTTGGAGGGCTTCACCACCTCATCGTAGAAGCCGGGGATCTTCACCTTGCCGGTCTCGCCGTCCATCATCTCGGCGACCACCTTGATGAGCTCGGCCAGGGGGTTGCGGGCCGCGCCGCCCACCACGCCGCTGTGCAGGTCGTGGTCCGCGGTCTCCAGGGTGAGGCGGAAGCCCTTGAGGCCGCGCAGGCCCGCGGGCGTGCTGGGCTTGCCGCGGGTGATCCAGACCGTGTCGCTCACCACGATGGCGTCGGTCTTCAGGCGGTCCTTGTGGCGATTGAGGCCGCCTTCGAAGCTGGGCGAGCCGATCTCCTCCTCGGTCTCCCACAGGAAGTGGATGTTGAGGGGCACGCCCGCCTTGCGGGCGGCCAGGGCGCCGAAGAAGGCCGTCACCGCGGGGCCCTTGTCGTCCGTGCTGCCGCGACCGCGGTAGGTGTCGCCGTCCACCACGAAGGTGAAGGGCTCGGCCGTCCACTCGGGCTCGTTGGCGGGCTGCACGTCCATGTGGTTGTAGACCGTGATGGTGGAGCAGCTGGGATCCTCGCCGAACCACCCGTGGATGAGCGGGTTGCCGCTGGTCTCCAGGATCTCGGCCTTGCCGCCGTGCCGCTCGAAGAGCGCCCGGGCCGCCTCGGCCACGCGCCGCACATCGCCCTGCCGGGCCGGATCGGCGCTGATGGAGGGGATCTCCACCAGGGTCCTGAGCTCCGCCTCGAAAGCCGCGCGGCTTTCGCTGGCGAACTGGCCCAGGGCCTCGCGGGTGAGCAGGGATGGATTCATAGACGCTCCGGAAAGGGTCAATCATCATCCCACATCCGGAAGTCTTGTCTATTAAGGGATCTAGAGGTCGCCGATAGCCTCAGCCCGGATAGCCGCCCGCCACCTTCAGTCCCGTCCATTCCGGCAGCCCCAGGGCCAGGTTGAGGTTCTGCACGGCCTGGGCGGCCATGCCCTTGCCGAGGTTGTCCAGGGCCACCATCACCGCGCCGTGGCCGTGGCGGGCCGCCACGCCGATGTCCGCGAAGGCGCTGCCCGTGGTGGCCGCCACCCGCGGCGACCCATCCACCACCCGCACGAAGAATCGATCCTTGTAGAAGGCCTCGTAATGGGCGCGCAGCGCCGAGGGCTCAATTCCCGCGGGTAGCGGGAATTGAGCCGTGGCGAAGATCCCCCGCACCATGGGCGCACTCTGGGGCACGAAGCTGAGGGGGGCCTCCCAGCCTTCGGTGGCCAGGGTGCGCAGCACCTCGGCCTCGTGCTGGTGGCCGAGCATCTTGTAGGCCCGGAAGTCGGTGGCCCGCGTCGGATGGTGCGTGGTCTCGCTGGCGGCGGCGCCGGAGCCGCTGGAGCCCGTGGCGGCGGTGACGGCCACGAAGGCGGGCTTCCACCCGGCCAGCGGCAGCAGGGCCAGCTGCAGGGCCGTGGCGAAGCAGCCGGGATTGGCGATGCGGGTCGCGCCCTTCATGCGCTCGGGCTTCCAGTCCACCAGGCCGTAGACCCAGGCCGGGTCCAGGCGGAAGTCCGTGGAGAGGTCGATGACCGTGAGCTTGTCCGCCAGGCCCAGGCGGGTCCATTCGGCCTGGAACTCCGGCCAAAGCCTGGCCAACTCGCCATGGGGGAGGGCCGAGAACACGACGGGGAAGGCGCTGTCGGCCAGGGGCACCCAGTCTGGCGCGGCCTCGAAGGTGCCCTCCAGCAGCCCCCGCAGGTTCGGGTGCTGGGCGTGGAAGGGCTTGCCCGCATGGCTGCGGGCCGTCCCGCGCACGGACTTCACCGCGGGATGGACTGACAGCCAGCGCAGCAGCTCGCCCCCCCCATAGCCGGAGGCACCGAGGATGAGGACATCGACCTTGCTCATGCCTTGGCCGCGATCTTGGGGGCGACGAGTTTCAGCACGAAGGTGCCGAGGGCCTCGGCATCGGCGCGGGCGTTGCGGGCGGGGAGGCCGAGGGTGGCCACGAACCGCTCGCCCACGCGGTTGTCCGTGGCGGGGCCGGCGATGAGGTCCGCCTGGATGGCGAAGGCGTTCTTCAGGTGGTGGACGCCGCCGGCCGCGCCCACGGGATCATTGGCGCAGAGGACGAACGCGCCGCTCAGGGCCTTCAGATCGGCGTCTTCGAGGATGGCCTGCACGCCGTACTCGCCCATGATGCCGTCGCCGGTCTCCGCCACGATGACGTCCACGCCGTGGGCCGCCAGCTCCGAGAAGATGATGCGCGACACGCCCGCGGCACTGCCCGCGTCCGTGCACACGATGCCCGCGTCCGTGAAGTCCAGGGCCACCTCGGCGCCGTAGTCGCGCATGGCCAGCGCGTCGCGCATGAGAGACACACCCGTGAGCTTGCAGGCGCCCACGCGGTAGCCCGCGCGGCTGAGCTGGCGGATGGCGGCACAGGCCGCGGCGGTCTTGCCCGCGTTCATGCAGGTGCCCGCCACGTACACCACGGGGCAGTGGGTGGAGAGGCCCGTCCCCTTGAGCGCGCCCATGCGGATGTGGGCGGGCTGGCCGGCGCGGGACTGGAACTCGGGGAACACCAGCACCTGGCCCAGCACCTCCAGCTCGAAGGGCTTGCCCACATCGGGGTTGTGGGAGAGGCACTGGCCGATGACGCCGCCCATGTTGAGCAGGTTCACCGTGTCGCCGGGCTTCAGGGACTCGGGCATGACGCCCTCGTAGCCCTGCAGGGCGTTGCGGTGGCCCAGGGCCCCCACGAGGATGTCCCCGTCATGCAGGGTGCTCATGCGCCCGTGGGGATCCTCCAGCTGGTTGTACGTGGTCTTCTCGCCCCGCACGCGGCAGGCGATGACCGAACCCTCCTCCAGCAGGATCTCCGGGGAGAGGGTGAGCGTGCGGCCCAGCCGCAGGTTGCGGGTGACCGAGGCGAGCTTGTCGACGTGGATTCTCATGGGAGCCTCGAGATCAGTTGTTTTTCGCTTTGAGGGTGAGCACCTGCTGAACTCCGAAGACCTTGGCGAAGCCGGCGGCTTCGGCGCCGGTCCAGAGCTTGTTGGCTTCGCCGTAGGTGGCGATGCGGGGGTCCATCAGGGAGTAGGGCGACTGGACGCCCTCCACCACGAAGGCGCGGGGGTGCAGGGTGAGGCGCACCTCGCCGCAGACGCGGTCCTGGCTGGATTCGAGGAAGGCCTCCAGGTCCCGGGCCAGGGGATCGAAGAAGTGGCCCTCGTGCAGCAGGCTGCCGTACAGGTTGCCGAGGCTCTCCTTCCAGAAGAGCTGCTTGCCGCTGAGCACCAGCTTCTCCAGCTCCCGGTGGGCGCCGATGAGCAGGTGGGCAGCGGGGGCCTCGAAGCCCACGCGGCCCTTGATGCCCAGGATGGTGTCGCCCAGGTGGACGCCGCGGCCGATGCCATAGGGCCGGCCGATGGCGTTGAGCTGGGCCACGAGGGTGACGGGGTCCATTGCGTTGCCATCCAGGGCCACGGGCACGCCCTGGTCGAAGCTGATGACGAGCGACTTCGGCGCGAGGGTGCCGATGACGCCGCCGGGGAAGGCCGCCTCGGGCAGGGTGGTCCAGGGGTCGAGGGTCTCCCGGCCACCCACGCTGGTGCCCCACATGCCCTCGTTGATGGAGTAGTCCTGCGTCTTCGGGGGGAAGATCACGCCGCGGTCGGCGCAGTAGGCCATCTCCTCGGCCCGGGAGAGGGCCAGGTCGCGGATGGGGGTGAGGATCTCGAGGTCCGGCGCCAGGGCCCGGAAGGCCACGTCGAAGCGCACCTGGTCGTTGCCGGCGCCGGTGGAGCCGTGGGCGATGGCGGCGGCGCCCATGTCCTTGGCCAGCTCGGCCACGGCCCGGGCCTGGCAGACCCGCTCGGCCGACACGGACAGCGGGTACATCTGCCCCCGCAGCACGTTGCCGTAGACCAGGTAGCGCAGGTAGCCGTCGAAGAGCCCGGCGCGGGCGTCCACGGTGGTGTGGCTGATGGCGCCCAGCCTCGGCGAGGCGGCCTCGATGCGGGCCAGCTCCTCCGGCGAGAAGCCGCCCGTGTTCACGGTCACCGTGGCCACGTCGTAGCCCTGCTCCTTGAGGTAGAGCACGCAGAAGGAGGTGTCGAGGCCACCCGAGAAGGCGAGAACGGCGAGCTGGCTCATAGGGAACCCTTCAAGGAAAATGTCAGTTCGCCCACAGCGCAGCCTCCGCGTCGGTGTGGAGCTTCTGCTTGGTCTCGATCCACCCCCGGGTGGACGCCAGGTCGGCGGCGAGGCTGTCCAGGGCCAGGTTGCCGGCGCCGCCCAGGTGGGTGGCGGTGAGGGCGGCCCGGTCCGGAGCGAAGGTGCCCTCCTGGATCTGCTGGGCCACCTTGCGGTAGGCCTCGCGGAAGGGCAGGCCCTCCTGTACGAGGACGTAGGCCTGGTGGGCGGCGTAGAGCTCGTCGCTGGAGGCCGCGGCGGCGGCCTCGGCCTTCACCTGGAGGGCCGGCAGCAGGGGCTTCAGCACGGCGAAGAGGTCGTCGGCGTGCCGCAGCGCGGTGATCAGCGGCTGCTTCAGCAGCTGGAAGTCCCGGTGGTAGCTGGAGGGCAGGCCCGAGGCGAGCTGTTCCACGAGGCCCGCGGCGCCGCGCAGCTCCCGGCAGCGGCCCCGGGCCAGCTCCACGACATCGGGGTTCTTCTTCTGGGGCATGATGCTCGAGCCGGTGGTGAAGGCGTCCGGCAGCTTGAGGAAGCCGAACTCCTCGGTGCTGTAGAGGGAGACGTCCCACAGGAACTTCTCCAGCACGCCGCCCACGGAAGCGGCCCACTGCAGCACGGCGGCCTCGTGGCGGCCCCGGCTGTTCTGCACGTCGATGGGGCTGCGCTGGACCTTGGAGAAGCCCAGCAGCTTTGCCGTGAGTTCCCGATCGATGGGCAGGGGCACGCCGAAGCCGGCTGCGGATCCGAGGGGGCAGCGGTCCAGCCGGCCGTAGACCCCCTGCAGGGCCTCCAGCTCCTCCAGCAGCCCTTCGGCGAAGGCCGTGGCCCAGAGGCCGAAGGTGCTGGGCATGGCCCGGCGCAGGTGGGTGTAGCCCGGCAGGGGCGTGTCCTGGTGCGCCTTCGCAAAGGCCAGGAAGCCCTCGGCCAGATCCGCCACCCGCAGGCCCAGGACCACCAGGGCGTGGCGGAGGTAGAGGCGCAGGGCCAGGATCACCTGGTCGTTGCGGGAGCGTCCCAGGTGGATGCGGCCGCCCACGGGCCCCAGATTTCGAGTGAGGTCCGCCTCGATGGCCGTATGGCCGTCCTCCATGTGGGGCGGGATGGGGAAGGCGCCCTGCCTGGCCAGGTTGGCAATGCGCCGCAGGCCGCGGACGAGCGAGACGGCGTCCGCCTCGGGGATGAGGCCCGTGGCGGCCAGCATCCGGGCGTGGGCGGCGCTGCCCAGGGCGTCCCAGGCCAGCAGGGCCAGGTCGGTCTCGGGATCCTCGCCCACGGTGAAGCGGTGGATGGCCGCGTCCAGCGGGACATCCTTGGCCCAGAGGGTGGTGGCTTCCCCGGTCGGCGCATGCGCCGCCCGGGATCTAGGGTCAGGCCTCATGGCTGCACCTGCATCTTGAAGAACGCGGGGACGAGCTTGGCATAGAAGTCCGCCCCCGCCTCGAGTTCCTGGATGGTCAGGTACTCGTTGGGCCGGTGGCTGCGGAAGGTGTCGCCGGGACCGGCCTTCACGGCGGGGATGCCGCCCAGGAAGGCCCAGTCCGACGTGGTGCCCGAGCCCACGGGTCCCACCTTGTTCGCGGCCTGGAGGGCGGCGCGGACGATGGGATGGTTGGGATCCGTGCCCTTGGGCAGGTAGCGCTTGGAGTGGACGGCGACCTCGCTCTCGAGCTGCCGCTGGAAGTCGGCGCCCAGGGCCTCGTGATCCTGGTCCGGGCCCGTGCGGAGGTCGATGAAGAACTCGCAGGCGTCCGGCACCTGGTTGCGCCGCAGCCCGCCGCTGATCTGCGTGACCTGGGCCTTCTGGGTGCCCAGCAGGGGATGGGCGGGGAAGTCCATGGCGGCGATCCTGGCGATGTCCCGGGCCGCCTTGTGGATGGCGTTCTCGGCGCCCAGCATCTGGGCGTGGGCCACGTGGCCGCTCTGGCCCCGGGCCGTGCACTTCAGCACCAGCAGGCCCCGCTGGGCGGCGCAGACGCGCAGGCCCGTGGGCTCCCCCACCACGGCGCCGTCGAAGGCGCCGAGCTGGTCCAGGATGGTGGCGATGCCCTGGCCCCCGGTCTCCTCCTCCGCCGTGAGGGCCACGACCACTTCGCCGCCCAGATCCTGTTTCGAGAGCTCGAAGGCCGCGAGGAGGATGGCCGCCACGCAGCCCTTGGCGTCGTTGGCGCCCAGGCCCTGGAGCCGCGCCCCGTGCCAGACGGGCGTGAAGGGATCCCCCTCCCAGCCGGCGCTGGGGGGCACGGTGTCGAGGTGCGAATTGAGCAGCAGGCGGGAGCCCCCCTGCTTCCCGAAGGAAAACCAGAGGTTGTGCCCCTGGCGCTGGACCTCGAAGCCTTGCGCGGCGATGAGGTTCTGCACCAGGTCCGCCAGGGGGCCCTCCTCGCCGGACACGCTGGGCGTGCCGACCAGGAGCGTGAGCAGCTCGGCTGGGCTCATGGCTTGGTCCCGGAAGTGGGCGCGACGGCGCCCGCCACGATCATCGTCCCGCTGCCTTCGTTGGTGAAGATCTCGGCCAGCAGGGCATCCGGGGCGATGCCGCTCACCAGGTGGGCGCTGGCGACGCCGCCCTGGAGGGCCGCCTTCACCGCCGCCACCTTGGGCCGCATGCCGCCGCTGATGACGCCCTTGGCCTCGAAGGCCGCCAGCTCATCCAAGGTGGCGTGGGGCACGAGCGAGGAGGCCTTGTGCACGTCCTTCAGCAGACCCGGCACGGAGAGCAGGAAGAACAGCTTCTCGGCACCCAGGGCCGTGGCCAGGCTGGCGGCGATGGTGTCGGCGTTGGTGTTGTAAATGGCGCCGTCTTCCCCCCCGGAAAGCGGCGCCACCACCGGCACGAAACCTCCTTCGAGCAGGTGGCTGAGAACGTGGGGATCCACGGTGTCGATGTCACCGACCAATCCGAAGTCCACCAGCTGGGGCTCGGTGGCGCCGTCCGGCACCACGGGCACCGGCGGCCGCCGGGTGGCCTTGAGGAGGCCGGCGTCCAGCCCCGTGAGGCCCACGGCGGGCACCCCCGCGGCCTGCAGCTCCGCCAGCAGGTCCATGTGCACCTGGCCCGCGAAGACCATCTTGGCGGCGTCCAGCACCTCGGGGCTCGTCACGCGCCGCCCCGCCACCTTCTGCACGGGGATGTTCATGGATTCGCACACGGCGTCCAGCTCCGCGCCGCCCCCATGCACCACCACCACCTTGATGGAGAAGGACCACAGCAGGGCGATCTGCTCGCAGAGGGCCTTGCGGATCTTGGGTTCGGCGATGACCTCACCGCCCACCTTCACCACGAAGGTCTTCCCGCGGAACAGGCGGACGTACCGGGAGGCTTCCTTGAGGGCGGCGTAGGGATTGGGGGACAGCGGCATCGCAAACCTCGAATTGGGACTGAAGACTGAGGACTGAAGACTGGGGACTGGGGACTCAGCGCTGTGTCAGCAGCGCGTCGATCGTCGCCCGCTGCACGTGGAAGCGGTTCTCGGCTTCGTCCACCACGCGGCTCCAGGGGCCGTCCAGGACGCTGTCGTGGACTTCCAGGTTCCGGCGCACGGGCAGGCAGTGGGTGAAGATGGCCTCCTTGGCGGCCTTCTGCATGTGGGCGGCGGTGGGCATCCAGGACCCCAGGTCGGCCATGGGCGCGGCTTCCAGGCCCGACGTGGTGGAGGGGCCCCAGGCCTTGGCGTAGACGGCGGCGCTGCCTTCCAGGGCGGCATCCTGGTCCGTGGTGTAGATGATCTTCCCGCCGGTGGTGGCCGCGTACTTCTCGGCCTCGGCCCGGACTTCCGGCGCCAGCTCGTAGCCCTTGGGGTGGGCCACCCGGATCTCGGCGCCGCAGGCCGCGGCGGTGAGCAGGAAGGAGTTGGGCACGGCCTTGGGCAGGGGCTTCATGTGGGGCGCCCAGGTGAGGGTCACGGGCACCTTCGTGGTGCCGTGGGCCTCCTGGATGGTGAGCAGGTCCGCCAGGCCCTGGTGGGGGTGCTCGCGGGCGCTCTCCATGCTCAGCACGGGCACGGTGGAGAAGCGCCGGAAGGCGTTGATCACGGGATCGAGCTCATCGATGGCGTCCCCGTCGCCGTGGGAGAAGGTCCGCACGGCCAGGGCGTCCACGTAACGGCCCAGCACGGGCACGCCCTCGCGGACGTGCTCGGCGCGGTCCTGGTCCATGATGGCGCCGTCCCGGTCCTCCAGCTTCCAGGTGCCGGCGCCCACTTCCAGCACGATGGCGTGGCCGCCGTGCCGCAGCATGGCCGCCTCGAAGCTGGCCCGGGTGCGCAGGCTGGGGTTGAAGAAGACCATGCCCAGGATGCGGTCCGCGAAGATGGCGCCGGGGCGCTCCTGCTTCCAGGCGGCGGCCTTGGCCAGGATCTGCTGGACACCCTCCGGGCCCAGGTCGGCGATGCGCGTGAAGTGCTTCATTTCTGCTCCGGCACGAAGGCGTGGATGGCGGCGATGAGGGCGGCGAGGGCCGCGTCGCTGACGTTGAGGGGTGGCATGAGGCGCAGCACCTGGGGATCGCCGGAGCCGCCCAGGAGGATGTGCTGCGCCATGAGGTGCTTCTTGAGCGCCGCGGCGTGAGGCGTGCGGAGGCCCAGCAGCAGGCCCTCACCCTGGACCGCTTCGACGACAGATCCCTTCAGCTCCTTCCGAAGCCGCGCAGCGGCTTCGGAAGCCTGCGCCATCAGGCCTTCCGATTCGATGATGTCCACGGTGGCCAGCAGGGCCGCGCAGGCCAGGGGGCCGCCGCCGAAGGTGCTGCCCAGGTCGCCGCCCTTGAGCTTCGAGGCCACGGCGGCGGTCATGAGCAGGGCGCCCATGGGCACGCCGGAGGCCAGCCCCTTGGCGGAGGTCATGAGGTCGGGCCGCACGCCATAGAACTGCGCGGCGAAGGGCGTGCCCATGCGGCCCATGCCCGTCTGGATCTCGTCGAAGATGAGCAGGGTACCGCTGGCGTCGCACTTGGCGCGCAGGGCCTGGAACCACTCCCGCGAGGCGGTCTTGATGCCGGCCATGCTCTGGATGGGCTCGAGGATGATGCCGGCCACATCCGAGAAGTCGGCCGCTTCGAGGGCCGCCAGGTCCCCGAAGGGCAGGCGCAGGCAGGGGGTGAGGCTATCCGCGAAGGGCTGGGTGATCTTGGGGTCGTCCGTCACGGAGAGGGCGAGGGTCGTCCGGCCGTGCCAGCCGCCGTCGAAGGCGCCCAGCGTCTTCCGGCCCGTGAGCAGCAGCGCGACCTTCAGGGCGTTCTCGTTGGCCTCGGCGCCGCTGTTGCAGAAGAAGACCGAGTCCATGCCCGAGAAGGCCGTGATCGCCGCGGCCGCCGCATCCCGCACGGGCAGGGCCGCGGCGGCGGAGTAGAAGAGCAGGGAGGCGGCCTGGTCGGCCACGGCCTTCACCACCTTGGGGTGGCTGTGGCCCGTGGCGCACACGCAGTGGCCCCCGTAGAAGTCCCACCAGGCCTGGCCCCGGTCGTCGAAGACCCGGTCGCCCTCGCCCTTCACCAGCAGGAAGGGATAGGGGGCATAGGTGGGGAGCAGGGCGGGGACGGCGGAGGTGGAAGGCATGCGGGAATCCTGTGCATATGCGTGCATGGGAATGCATAACCATGCAATCGATTGCATAATATGCACACGTTGAGTCAGCAGAATCAAGAAATATTTCTCTACTTCCTGCGACTGAAGGTTCGTTGGCTTGCAATTTCATGCAATTTCATGCAACATCCATGCATGGACTTGGATCAGCTCATCCTCCAGCTGCTGGAGACCCACCCCATCGCGGATCAGACCGATCTGCTGGAGCGCCTGTCGGTCGAGGGCCACGAGCTCACCCAGTCCACCCTCTCGCGGCGCCTCAAGCGGCTCGGTGTGCAGAAGGTCCAGGGCCGCTATCGCCGGGTGGAGGGCTCCGCCCAGATCCTCCCCGACATCACCATCACCGAGGCGCCGCCCAACCTGCTGGTGCTGCGCACTGCCCCCGGGTTCGCCCAGGCCCTGGGCCTCAGCCTCGATGCCGATCCCATCCCGGGCCAGGTGGGCACCCTCGCGGGCGACGACACGGTGTTCGTGGCCGTCCTGCCCGAGCGCCTAGCGGACGTGAAGGCGCACCTGGCGCGGGTGGCGGCGGGACGGTAGGGGCTTCGAGGTCGCAGCCTGTAGACTGATACCTCGTATCGTCTGGAGCCCCCCATGGACCGTTTCGGTAGTTCGAAGCTGCGCATCGGCTGGACGCTGGTCTGCCTGTTCCTCGCTGGGCTGATGCTCATGGGCGTCCGGGGCCAGCAGGGGACGGAGGGGTCGCAGATCGTCGTCTTCGGCACCCAGGTGCCCCTGGGCGCCGATTCGCTGCGGGCCTACGTCCTGGGCAGCCTGCAGGGGGTGATGTACTGGCTGGTGTCGCTGGTGGTGCTGCTGGGTGCTTTCATCCCCGTGAGCCAGTGGACCGCCGCCGCGGCCCGGGGGGAGCGGCTCAAGGGCTTCTTCGCGGGGACCGGTCTGGGCTTCGCGCATGGCTTGTTCCTCTCCCAGGTGGCGCTGATCCCCGTGTGGGCACTGAGCTGGCGCCTCATCGGCGAGGCCTGGCCGCCGGAGCTGCTGCGGGCGGATCTGCATGGTCTCCTGCTGGGTCTCCAGATGCTGCTGTGGGCGGTGCTGTTGTCCCGCCTGGTGAAGTCCAGCGCCGGCCTGGCCCTGCTGCTCACCCTGCTGCTCCGGGAGCTGGGTCCCCGCCTGAGCTTCTTCCTGGACTTCGGCCAGGACCTGGGCTGGAGCGCGGGCCAGGTGAAGGTGCTGGAGGTCTTCGTGCGGCTGCTGCCCATGGCCCAGCTGCCCTCGGATCCCTTCTCGCCGCTGGCGCTGCCCCTGTCCATCGGCGGACCCCTGGTGCTGGGCGCCCTGGCCATGCTGCTTCCGGCGGGCAGCCGAAAGTAGCCGGTGCGCCGCGGCCTGGGTCTCCTGCTCCCGGTGATCCTGCTGGGCCAATCGGCCCAGGATCCGGCGGCGCTGCGCCAGAAGCTCGCCGCCATCCAGGGGCGGCTGGGCCAGGTGGACCAGCAGCTCGCGGCGCTGAAGAAGCGGCGCAAGGGCGTGCTGGTGGAGATCCAGGGCATTTCGCTCCAGCGGGACCGGGCCAGGGCCCAGGTGGATGGCGCCCGGCTGCGCCGCGACCAAGCCCAGAGCGAGGTCCAGGTCATCGGCCGCGAGCAGGCCCGCATCCAGGGCGAGGTGCTGAAGCTCCAGGGCGACCTCCGCAAGCAGGTGCGCTGGATGCAGGCCCTGGGCCCCTGGGGTGATGTGGGCCTCTACGCCACCTTCAAGGATCTGGACGCCTGGCTGGTGCGGGGCCGCATGCTGGCCTGGGCGCGCCTGCAGGAACGGAAGCGCCTGGAGCAGGTCCACCGGCTCCAGGGGGATCTCGCCAGCAAGGAGAAGGCCCTGAAGGAGGTGCTTGCCCGTCTGGCCAACGAAGAGAAGGAGGCCGCCCAGCTGCAGGCGGCCCTGCGGCTCCAGGAGGAGAGACTCAACGGGTTCCTGGAGGGCCTGCAGAAGGATGAGACCGCCCAGAAGCAGGTCCAGGCCGAGCTGGCGGAGGAGGCGGTGCAGCTGGAGCGCCTGCTGGCCGGCCTGCTGGTCAAGCCCAAGGGCGAGGTCTTCGAGGCCGCCGTGGGTTTCGCCACCCTGCATGGCAGTCTGCCCCAGCCCGTGGAGGGCACCCTGGCCCAGGGCTTCGGCGAGCACCAGCACCCACGCTTCCACACCAAGACGGTGCAGAGCGGCCTGCTCATCGCGGCCCCCAGCGGCGCCGCGGTCGCGGCCGTGGCCGACGGCAAGGTGGTCTACGCGGACTACTACCAGAGCTACGGGCCCATGGTGATCCTCGAGCACGGCAGCGGCTGGTTCACCCTCTACACCCATCTCCTGGGGCTCCAGGTGGCCAAGGGCCAGGTGCTCAAGGCCGGCGAGGCCGTGGGCGCCGTAGGCGACACCGTGGATGGCCCGCGCCTCGGCTTCGAGATCCGCCACCAGGCCCAGCCCCAGGATCCGCAGAAGTGGCTGAAGCGGAGGTACCGGTGAGGGTGGGACTGGTCGGAGGCCCGCGGGCCTACCAGCGCCCGGTCGTCATGCCACCGTCCACGTGCAGCACCTGGCCCGTCACGTAGGGGCTTTCCGTGAGGTAGAGCAGGGCGTTGACGATGTCCTCGACCCGTCCGATCCGTCCGGTGGGTTGCAGGGACTTCAGGAACTCGTCCGAATCCTCGGGCAGGAGCGGCGTGTCGATCACGCCGGGCGCCACGGCGTTCACGCGGATCCCCTTCGGAGCCAGTTCCAGCGCCAGGGCGCGGGTGGCCGCGTTCAGGCCGGCCTTGGTGAGCACGGAAAGGGCCCCCGGGAGCGCTGCCTGGGGCTGGTCGGCGATGGCGGCCGAGATGGTCACGATGCTGCCGCCCCCTTGCTGGAGCATCTGCCGGACGGCCCGCTGGGTGACGTGGAAGAAGCCCCGGAGGTTGGTGGATAGGAGGCGCTCGAACTCGTCGGGGGTGTACTCGGTGAAGGGCTTCCCGATGAAGATGCCGGCGTTGTTCACGAGGACGTCGATGCGGCCGAAGGCCTGGAGGGCGGCCTCCGTGATCCGTCGGGCGGTGGCTTCCTCGGCGACATCCCCGGGAACGAGGACGAGTCTGGGGGAGGCGGGGAGGCCCTGCCGCTCGAGGGCGGCTGCATCGATGGTCCGCGAGTTGGCGACCACGCCGTAGCCTCGGTCGAGGTAGGCCCTCACGGCGCCCAGGCCGATTCCGCTCGAACCGCCGGTGACGATGGCACCCATCTGCGGGATGTTCATGAAGCGACTCCTTGGTGATGGCCATGCGGGCCGACGAGTTACATTGGGGTATCAAGTTACTCTTGGTAAGCATCTATCTCGCGGATAGAGCAAAATGGAGTTACCATCCGGTAATCAGGGAGATGGGTGCGAGCGTTGAATCATCGGGCCAGGAGGGCGGGATGGTACCCCGGAGGAAGAGCAAAACGGAACCGCCGCCCGCGGACTGCCCGCTCAACACCTGCCTGAATTTCGTCCGGGGGGCCTGGACCCTGGAGATCTTCTGGTTCCTGAGGGCGGGCCCTCGGCGGTTCAGCGAACTGCAGTGGGATCTCAAGGGGGTGTCCGCGAAGGTGCTGGTGACGCGGCTCCGGCGTCTCGAAGCCGACGGTTTCCTCCTGCGCGAGGTGATGCCCACCTCCCCGCCGACCGTGGAATACCGCCTGACGAGGCTGGGCCAGCGGATGGGCCCCGTGCTGGATGCCATGGTGGAGGTGGGGAACCAGCTGAAGCGGAGGATGAAGTAGGACCCTCGCGGGGCCGTCCGCCTCGAGCCTGGTCGAACCGTGCCTATCGCACCACGCTGCTGGCGTTGAACAGGGGCACGTAGATGGCCAGCAGGAGGGCGAGGACAACCACGCCCATGAAGAGGATCAGGATCGGCCCGATGAGGCTGGTGACGGCGGTGGTGGCCTTCTCCACTTCCTGATCGAAGAAGTCGGCCACGTGGTCGAGCATCTCGGGCAGGGCGCTGCTCTGCTCGCCCACGCGCACCATCTCGACCGCCAGGGGATCCAGGATCTTCGCCTGCTCCAGGGCGAGGTGCAGGCTGCTGCCGGCGCGCACCTTCTCCGTGACCGTGGCCAGGCCTGCCTTCATGCGCTCGCTGGGGCTGGTGCGCTGCACCACCTCGAGGGCTTGCACCGCGGGCAGGCCGCCGGACAGCAGCACGCCCAGGGTGCGCGAGAAGACGCTGGAGTGGTACATGCGGTAGAGCGTCCCGACCTTGGGCAGCATCAGCAGCAGGCGCTCCGCCAGCTTGCGGCCGGCTTCGGAAGCCGCCATCCACCGGGCGAGGACACCGAGTCCGACGAGGATGAGGCCCTGGAGCCAGAGGGTGGAGCTGATCACCTTGCCCATGCCCAACAGGACCCTGGTGATCAGGGGCATCTCGATGTCGCCGCCCGCATAGAACTCCGCGAAGCGGGGCAGCACCACGTTGAAGATCACGCCGAGGGCGAGGATCAGCACCAGCACCAGGAAGGCCGGATAGAAGAGGGCCTCGATGATGCGGCGGCGGCTGTGCTGGGCGAACTTCTGGAAGGACAGCCAGCGGGCCAGCACGTCCGGCAGGGTGCCGCTGCGCTCACCCGCCACCACGTTGCTGCGGTAGACGGGAGGGAAGCTGCCAGCCTGCTCCAGGGCGTCCGAGAAGGACATGCCCTCCCGCACCAGCGCCACCACCTGGGTGAGGCTGCGGCGCAGCTGGGGATCCTTGCCGTGCCCCACCAGCAGCTCCAGCGATTGGAGCAGCGGGATGCCGGCCTTGAGCAGGGCCAGCAGCTCCTGGTTGAAGAGCACCAGGGACTCGGTCTTCAGCTGCGCGCGGCTGCGGAAGGCCGTGTCGGTGCGGGTGATCTCCAGCGGGAAGCCGCCCTCGGCCATGACACGGACCCTCAGCGCCTCGACGCTCTCCGCCTCGAAGTCCCGAACAAGGACCTCGCCGTTGGAATGGGTGAGCCGGACCGTGAATCGCATGGGCACCTGGGAGCTTTGAGGATAGCGGGTTGCGGGCCCGGAGTCTGGAGGCTGGAGACCATCGGTGGGATCCGGGTAGCCTCAGACGATGCCCCGGAGGCCCTGTGCCACGTCGCCCGCTGTTCCTGCTGCCTGTCCTGACCCTCACCCTGGCGGCCCAGGCCCCTTCGGTGGCGCCTCTGCGCAGCGGCGTGCCGGAGCCCGTGGTCCTGGACCTGCGCGCGGCGGATGGGGCCCTGCTGGTGCCGAAGGACAACCGGGATGCGGCCCAGGTGGAGGCGGCCCGGCAGCGCTGGACGCCCCTGGTGGCGGGGCTGAGGGAGGCCCCCGCCGTGCGGCTGCGCCTGCCCTCGGGCGACGGGCGGCTCCCCCTCCTGCTGGCGGCGGCCCAGGCCCTGAAGGCCCAGTCGCCGGACCAGCGCCTCTATGTGGCCTTCGATCCCCTGGCCGCGCCTCTGCTGGATGAGACGGCCTGGGGCGCCGTGGACGGCGGGGCCCTGGTGCCGGCGGACCTGAACCTGGATCCAGCCCAATGGCGCGGCCAGCTCACCCGGGCCCAGGATTCCTTCCCCGGCCGGCCCTGGACGCTCTGGCTGCCCTCGGATCCCGGCGCCCTAGTGTCGACGCTCCTGGGCGATGGCGGGCGGGTGGTGGTGCCCGCCGGCGGTCCCGGAGCCCGGCTGGCGGAGGCGTTGCCCGCGGGCTTCACCGAGGTGGAGGGCGGCCTGGGCGACCTGACCCTGCGGAACCGGGCCGGGGCCATGCGGCGCTGGACCTTTGCCGAGGGCGCCTGGTCGCCGGTGCCTCTGCCCAAGGACCGGACCGAGGTGGCCGTGAGCGCCGCGGAAGCCTACGACGTGGGCGCCCTGCTGGCCAAGGTGCGGGCCACCCAGCTGCGGAACCGGGCGGCGGCCCGCACCGTCCAGGCCAAGGCGGAGCTGGACCTGCACATCCAGGTGCCCACGGGGCGGGGCGGGGACCTGGGCTTCAGCTTCGGCTACTTCGAGCAGGCCGGCGAGTGGCCGGAGCTGCTCCAGAGATCGGTTCGCTTCAATGGCGTGACGGCGAAGCTCGACGGCGAGGTGCAGCTGCCCCTCATCGAGAGCCGCCAGTCCATGTCGCTGCCCGTGGCGCTGGGCATGACGGAACGCTACCGCTACCGCGATGGCGGGCCCGCGGGGCCGGGGCGGCGCCGGCTGCGCTTCGAGCCCGTGGACGCCGACCCGCTGCTGTACTCCGGCGACCTGGAGGTGGAGGAGGCTTCGGGGCGGATCCTGGTGGAGCATCGGGAACGCACGAATCTGCCCGGTACCGTGAAGAGCGAGCGGGAGATCCTCACCTACGGCGAGGCGGCCCCGGGCCTGTGGCGGCCCGTCGCGGTGCAGACCTTTGAGCGCTGGGTGAGCGCGGGAGGGGTGGTGCAGGTGCAGCGGCGCTTCACCTACCGCGAGTTCCAGGTCAACGGCGAGGGCTTCGTGGCGGCCCGCGCCGCGGCCCGGGCCTCCGGCTCCACCATGCTGAAGGTGACGCCGGAGGGCGCCCGCTACTTCACGAAGCAGGGCGACGGCACCCGGAAGATCGAGGAGAAGGCCAAGAGCAGCGGCCGGGCCCTGGCTGGCGTGGTGCTGGTGGATCCGGGCCTCACGCCCCCGGTGGCGCCGCTGGGCGGGCTCCTCTACTTCGACTACAACGCCTTCGGGAAGGGGGTGCAGCTCAACGCCCTCACGGCCATCCTCTTCAACACCGCCAGCCTGGCCATTCCCCGGGGCCTGGGCAGCTTCGACGTGAGCGCGGACGCCACCACCCTGCTGCTCAAGACCACCGAGCGGCCCGTGCTGAACGGGCGTCTGTCCGACCAGGACGGCGTGGGCCGCCGCTTCGGGAAGGTGGGCCTGGAGCTGGGCCGCGACCTGGGCCTGGGCTTCCGCCTGGAGGGCCGGGGCGATTTCCAGTACGACGACTTCGGCGAAGGGGACAGCAAGTACCGCACACCGGGCTACCAGCTGCCGCCCTCGGGCCTGACCCGGCTGGGCACCCTCCAGGGTTCCTGGCTGTTCCGGGGCTTCCAGGTGCGGGCCTACCACGGCTGGGGCCGCCGCCCGGAGGGCACGTACGGCCTGGCCGCGGCCCCGCAGGAGGTTCCCGAAGGCGGCGACTTCCGACGCTGGGGCGGCAGCCTGGGCCTGGACCGGGAGGTGGTGCCGGGCTTCTGGTTCCATGGCGAGGCGGGCTGGGCCTCGGGTCGGGCCTTCGACCGCTTCAAGGCCCTGGACGTGGGCGGCATGGGCGGCGTGGTGCGCATCGCCGGCATCCGGGCCAATGCCATCACGGCGGACCGGCTGACCTACGGCAAGACGGCCCTGGCCATTCCCACGGGGCCGAACCTGCGCCTGTCCCTCAGCCTCGAGTACGCCCGGGCGCGCAGCCTGGATGACCAGAAGACCTACGGCATGAGTGGGGTCGGCATCACCGGCGACCTGCCGGGCTTCTGGGTCTTCACGGCCGTGCGGGTGGACCTGGGCGTGGGCGTGCAGAGCGACATCGCCGGGGTCCGCACCGTGAACGGGTATGTGGCGCTCCTCAGGGTGTTCTAGAAGGGATAGATCGAAAGATCTATGTATTTATTTGATTGGCTTTAAATGTGAAATTTTGAATTGCGGAGGCGCCCTTCCGGGACCATGATGGCTGTCCTGATGCCTTTTTCCGGGCACGGTTTCGGAGGTGAACATGCTGAACTGGCGCACATCATTCCTGTGGTTGGCCGGCCTGGGTCTGTCCCTTCTGGTGGCCTGCAGCGGCGGATCGAGTTCCGGCGGTGGCAGCGGAACCATGAACGTGCACCTGGTGGACGGCCCCATTTCCGGCTACCAGGAGATCAACGTCAACATCCAGTCCGTGGAGATCGCCAGCGGCAGCGGCTGGATCACCCTCGGCACCCCCAACAAGACCATCAACCTGCTGAATCTGGTGGGCGGTGTGGACGAGACCCTGGCAGCGGGCGCCACCCTGCCGGCGGGCCACTATGGGCAGATGCGGCTGGTCCTCGGCTCCGGCAACACGGTGAAGCTGGCGGACGGCACCGTCGAGCCCCTGAAGGTGCCCTCGGGCATGCAGAGCGGCATCAAGCTGATCGTGAACTTCGACGTGGCCGCGGGCACCACGAAGGATGTGTGGATCGACTTCGACGCGGCCCACTCCATCCAGGTGGTGCAGGCCGGGATGTCGGGCCAGTACATCCTCCGGCCCACGGTCTGGGCCTTTGACAAGGTCGTCACGGGCTCCATCCACGGGACGCTGACGGATGCCACGACCTCCGCAGGTATCGCGGGAGCCACGGTCTATGCCGAAACCCTGGATGGCTCCGGGAACGCGCGGATCGCCCGCCACACGGTGACGGATGCCACTGGCGCCTACACCCTGGACCTGCTCCCGGTGGGTTCGACCTACTACGTGGTGAGCCAGCCAGCCACCGGCTCGGCGACGACCCTCAAGGCCTATGATGCGAAGGCCAGCGACGCCTTCGCCCTCAGCGCCACCGCGCCGGTGTTCACCTACAGCGCGGCGTTCACCGCGAATGCCTCGCTCGGGGGCGTGGGCGGCGGCCTCACTCCGGTGGCCACCAGCAGCCAGAGCGACCAGGTCAACCTGCTCCAGTCCCTGACCACCTCCTCTGGAAGCCACACCTTCATCGTCCAGACGAACATGGCCACCGTGGGCACCTCCACGGAGACCTACACGTTCCCGACGGTTCCGATCGGCACCTACAGTGTCCAGGCCGTGCGGACCACCCTGAACCTGGATGGCACAACCACCACGACCACCTCCACCGTCCAGCCGGCCACGGTGACCCTGGGCGTGACGGCGACCGTGAACCTGGGGCTCTGAGCCCCGCCGCACCGAGGTCCGGAGGCCCTGGCGCCAGGGCTTCCGGACCTCGCTCTGGCTGCGGCCGGTCGTCACGTGAGGCGTATCTGCTTTGAAGACACGCCCGGGTTGGGAGTAGCATGGGCCCAACCGACCTCGGCCCATCTGATGACGTGTCCTCTTTCCTGGGCGCCCCCCAATACCTGATCCGCCGGGCTCGTTTCCTGAACCCGGAGCGTGCAGATGCTGGATGTGGCCTTGGTCCTCGCGTCCTCCGGATGCTGGTTCGCAGGGGCCCTGCTGTCCGCCTCCTCGCGGCCGCCGGAGCGCCTGGCCACGGGCCTCGGCCTCCTGGGCAGCCTCCTGGCCCTGGGCGCCTCGCTCCACCTCCTGCTCGGGGGAGCAACCTCGGGCCTGGCTTTCCGGGCGTGGGGCTTCCCGGCCCGCCTGGAGCTGGACGCGCTGTCCGCGGCCTTCCTGCTCCCCCTCCATCTGGTCGGGGGGCTCGGCCTGATCTACGGGCAGCGCTACTGGCCGGCCCAGCTGCCCTGGGGCTCGGGGCGCTCCCTGCGCTTCTTCTACGGCCTGCTCGTGGCGGCCATGACGCTGCTCTTCCTGGCCCGGCACGGGCTGGTGTTCCTGGTGGCCTGGGAGCTGATGGCCGTGTCGGCCTTCTTCCTGGTGGGCACCGAACACGAGAAGCCGGAGGTCCGGCGCGCCAGCTGGGTCTACCTGGCCTGCACCCACACGGGCACCCTGCTCCTCACCGCCATGGTCATCCTCATGGCCCAGCGGATGGGGGGGCTCCTGTGGGTGGCCCTTCCGGCCGCCACCTCGCCCTGGTTCGAAGGCGGCATCCTTCTCCTGGCCCTGGCGGGCTTCGGCTTCAAGGTGGGCGTGCTGCCCCTGCACTTCTGGCTGCCTTCGGCCCATGCCAGCGCCCCCAGCCACGTCTCCGCCATCCTGTCGGCGGTGATGCTCAAGACGGGCATCTACGGTCTGCTCCGCGTATCGAGCCTGCTGCCGGGAATCCCCCGGGGGGTGGGCGGCACGCTCCTGGCCCTGGGGGCGCTCACGGCCCTCTATGGCGTGGGGAACGCGCTGGCCCAGCGGGACTACAAGCGGCTCCTGGCCTACTCCAGCATCGAGAACCTGGGGATCATCCTCATGGGCGTGGGGCTGGGCTGGACGGGCCGGGCCGCCCACGATCCCTGGCTGACGGCCCTGGGCTTCGGCGGGGCCCTCTTCCACGTCTGGAACCACTCGCTCTTCAAGAGCCTCCTGTTCTACGGGGCCGGGGCCATCCTGCACGCCACGGGCACCCGAGACATGGAGGCGCTGGGGGGGCTGGGCCGGAAGATGCCCCGCACGGCCCTGGCCCTCTTCCCGGCAGTGCTGGCGGTGACGGCCCTGCCGCCCTTCAACGCCTTCCTCAGCGAGTGGTTCCTCTACCGGGGCCTCTTCCTCTCGCTCGGCCGGGGGTACCCCTGGTCCGCGGCCCTGGGCCTGGTGGCCCTGGCGCTGGCGGGGGGCTTGGCGGCGGTAGCCTTCGCCCGGTTCTTCGGCACGCTGTTCCTGGGCTCGCCCCGGAGCAGGGCCGCGGAGCACGCCCATGACCCCGCCGCCTCCATGCTCCTGCCCATGGCCGTCCTGGCCGGGCTCTGCCTGGCGGTGGGCCTGGGCGCCTGCCTGCTCCTGCCCCTCCTGGACCGGGCGATTGCCGCCCTGGCGCCCGGAGCCCCGGCTCTGCTCGCCGCGGGCCTCCACGGGGACCTGCGGCTGCTCGCGGGTCTGGAGCTCGCGCTCCTGCTGCTCGTCGCGGCAGGCGTCGTCTGGCTGCGCCGTCCGGCCGAGGTGCCGGAGGCCGCGCCGCAGGACCTTCCCACCTGGGGCTGCGGTTACGCGGCCCCTGTGCCGCGGGCCCAGTACACCGGCAGCTCCTTCGCGGATGCCTGGGCGCCGGTCCAGCCGGGCCTGCGGGTGCGGATGCCGCACCTCCGGGGGCTGTTCCCGGGCGGGGCCTCCTTCCGGCAGGCCTTCCGGGAGCCCTTCGGCGAGGTGCTCCTGGAGCCGCGGGTGGCCCGGGTGGCGGAGCGGCTGCTCCGGTTCCGCCGCCTCCAGCCGGGCCACCTGCCGGTCTACCTCCTCTATGTGCTGCTGACCCTCCTGGGCGTCTTCCTGTGGATGCTGCTGAGAGAGAGGTTGCTGGGATGAAACTCTACCTGCTCGCCCTCCTGGCCGCGGCGGCTTCCGGTGTACCGGGGCTGTGGATGCGGCGGAGGGGCGGGGAGGTGGCGGTCGGGCTGCTGGGGCTGGCCGGAGTGCTGGGCCTGTGGGCCTCGCTGGCCGTGCTCTCGGGTGGTCCGGGCGGCTCGTTCGCCATCCGCACGGCCTCGCTGGGAACACCCGGCCTCCTAGTGGTCGACCCGGTCGCGGCCTTCTTCGCCATTCCCGTCCTGGTGCTGGCCTTCTGCGGGGCGCTCTACGGTCTGGGCTACTGGGAGGGCCGCCGGGGCAACACGCCGGCCCTGCGCCTGGTCTACGGGCTGCTGGTGGCCTGCCTGGTGCTGCTGGTGGCGGCCTCGCACATCCTGGTCTTCCTGCTGGCCTGGGAGGGCATGGCCATCGCCGCCTTCCTGCTGGTGATGGCCGAGGACCGCGAAGCCGAGACCCGGCGCGCCGGCTGGATCTACCTGGTCGCCACCCACACGGGCACCCTGTTCCTGTTCGCGGCCTTCGCGCTGCTGGCCAGGACCACGGGCCAGTCCGGCTTCGCCGCGCTGCCGGCGGGCCTGGCCGCCACCGGCGCAGGGACGGCCCTCTTCGCGCTCTTCCTGTTGGGCTTCGGTTTCAAGGCGGGGATGCTGCCGCTGCACTTCTGGCTGCCCCCGGCCCATGCCGCCGCCCCCAGCCATGTCTCCGCGCTGATGTCGGGCGTGCTGCTCAAGATGGGCATCCTGGGGCTGGTCCGCTTCCTCTCCTGGGTGCCGGATCCACCGCTCTGGTGGGGCGGTGTGCTGGTGGCGCTGGGCGCCCTGTCCGGCCTCCTCGGCGTGGCCTTCGCCCTGGGCCAGCACGACCTGAAGCGCCTGCTGGCCTACCACTCCATCGAGAACATCGGGATCATCCTGCTGGGGCTGGGGCTCGGCACCCTGGGCAAGAGCCTGGGGAACCCGGTGATGCAGACCCTGGGCTACGCCGGGGCCCTGCTCCACGTTCTGAACCACAGCCTCTTCAAGGGCCTGCTGTTCCTGTCGGCGGGCGCCGTGCTGCACGCCACGGGCACCCGCGACCTGGAGCGCCTGGGGGGGCTCGGACAGCGCATGCCCTGGACCTCCGGGGCCTTCCTCGTCGGTTCCTGGGCCATCTGCGGGCTGCCGCCCCTCAACGGGTTCGTGAGCGAGTGGCTGATCTACCTGGGGGCCTTCCGGGGACTGGGCCTCGGACGGCAGGCCTGGCCGGTGGTGATCCTCCTGTCCCTGGCCCTCATCGGGGCCCTGGCCCTGGCCTGCTTCGCCAAGGCGTTCGGGGCCGTCTTCCTGGGGCTGCCGAGGACGGGCGCAGGGGCCGGCGCCCGTGAGGCGCCCCGCGTGATGCTCCTGCCCATGGGCGTGCTGGCTCTGGCCTGCCTGGCGATCGGCGTGGCCCCCCTGCTCGTGATGCCCGCCCTGGGCCGCGTGGCGGAGGCCCTCGGCCCTGCGGCCGGCGCCGGTCTGTCCGCCCTGGGCGGGCTGGGTGCGATCTCGGGTGTGGCCCTGGCCCTGGGGCTCCTGGCGCTCCTGCTCTGGCGCTGGCTCCGACCCGTTCCCCAGGCCGGCGACCTGCCCACCTGGGACTGCGGCTACGCAGCCCCGGATGCGCGCATGGAATACACGGCCTCGTCGTTTGCGGACGGCCTGGTGCGGGGGCTCCGCTGGGCCCTCTGGCCCGTGGTGCATCGGCCCAGAGTGTCGGGCTGGTTCCCACGCCTCACGAGGTACGAAAGCCACGTGCCCGATCCGGTCCTCGACCGCGCCGCCGCGCCTTCCCTGCGGCTCACCGTCAAGGGCGCCGCCCTGCTCCGCGTGGCCCAGGGCGGGGCGCTGCCCGTCTACCTGCTGTATGTCCTGCTCACCCTGCTGGTGCTCCTGGTCTGGATGGTGGCCTGAGATGGTTCGATCCCTGCTCCCGACGATCCTGCAAACCCTGCTGCACGGGCTGACGGTCCTGCTGCTGCCGCCCCTGCTTCCGGGCCTCATCGCCAAGACCAAGGCCCTGATGGCGGGACGGCAGGGGCCGCCGGTGCTCCAGCTCTACTACGACCTCGCCAAGCTCGCCCGCAAGCGGGCCGTGTTCAGCCGCACCACCACCTGGGTGTTCCTCGCCGGCCCCGTGGGCGGTGTGGCCGCGGGCCTGGCCGCCTCCTGCCTGGTGCCCTTCGGCCACACCCCGGCGCCGGTCTCCTTCGAAGGCGATGTCATCCTCTTCGCCTACCTCTTCGGGCTGGCGCGCTTCCTCACGATCCTCTCCGCGCTGGATACAGGCTCCAGTTTCGAGGGCATGGGCGCGGCGCGGGAAGCCACCTTCTCCGCCCTGGCGGAACCCGCGCTCTTCCTGGGTTTCGCGGCCCTGGCCAAGGCCACCTCCAGCCTCTCCCTGGGGACCATGCTGGCCTTTCCCGGCAGCCTCGCGACCCGGTTCACGGGGCCGCTGATCCTCATCCTGGCGGGCTGGGTCATCGTCTACCTGGCGGAGAACTCGCGCATCCCCGTGGACGACCCGAACACCCACCTGGAGCTCACCATGATCCACGAGGTGATGGTGCTCGACCACTCGGGCCGGCCCTTCGCCCTGGTGCTCTACGGGGCCAGCCTCAAGCTCCTGGTGCTGGGGGCGCTGATCCTGACCCCGGCCCTGCCGCGGGCCACGCACGCCTGGCAGAACTGGCTGGCCTTCTACCTCGCCCTCGGCGGCCTGGCGGTGGCCGTGGGCCTGGTGGAGAGCTCCATGGCGCGGTTCCGCATGACGAAGGTTCCGCAGTTCCTCGTGGCCGGGGTGCTGGCCACGGGTTTCGCCTTCCTCCTGATGCTGGTGTAGCCATGCTGCCTGACCTGCTCATCGCCCTCACCATGCTGTCCAACTTCAGCCTCGTGGCCACCAGCCGCGTGGCCAAGGCCATCCAGTTCGCCGTGCTCCAGGGCGTGCTGCTCGGCCTGATGCCCCTGGCCATGGGCCTGGGCCGCCACTTCCACATCGTCCTGCTGGCCATCGCCGCTGTCACCGTGAAGGGCTGGCTCATCCCCTTCCTGTTCCGCCGCGCACTGAAGCAGGTGCACATCCAGCGCGAGGTGGACCCCTACATCGGCTACACCGTGTCCCTCATGCTCTGCGCCCTGGGCACGGGTCTCAGCCTGGTGCTGGCCCACAACCTGCCGCTCAAGGCGGGCACGGAGTACACCTTGCTGGTACCCGCGTCGCTGGCCACGCTATTCACGGGCTTCCTGCTCCTGGTGTCCCGCCGCAAGGCCCTCACCCAGGTGGTGGGCTACCTGGTGCTGGAGAACGGCATCTACCTCTTCGGCCTGCTGCTGGTGGAGGACATGCCGGCCCTGGTGGAGGCGGGGATCCTGCTGGACCTCTTCGTGGGCATCTTCGTGATGGGCATCGTCATCAACCACATCCGCGTGGCCTTCGATTCCACCGATACCCGGCACCTGGCCGAGCTGAAGGACTGACCCATGGCCTGGCTGCTCATCCTCGTCCCCCTCCTGGCCGCGGCCCTGGCCTTCGCGGTCTCCTCGCCCACTCTCCGCGCCTGGATCCTCCCGGCCGTGGGCGTCCTCCACCTCGGGATCCTGCTCGTGGCGCTGGCCGGCTGGCGGACCCTGCCGGCCACCGCCTGGTTCGGCCTCGACGCCCTGGGCGGCTGGGTGCTGCTGGTGATCAGCGTCCTGTTCTGCATCTGCGCCTTCTACGCCCCGGCCTACCTGGCGCTGCGCCCCGAGCGCGACCACCGGGTGCTCTCCACCTGCCTGCTGGGCTTCCTGGGCCTGGCCTCGCTGCTGGCCCAGGCCCGCCATCCCGGCATCGCCTGGGTGGCCATGGAGACCACCACCCTGGTCTCGGCGCCCCTCATCTACTTCAACCACAACCGGCGCTCCCTGGAGGCCACCTGGAAGTACCTGGTCATCGGCTCCGTGGGCATCGCCCTGGCGCTGCTGGGCACGCTGTTCATCGCCTACGCGGCCCACATGGGTGGGCTGGAGGAGCCGCTGCAGTACACGCGGCTCATGGAGAACGCCTCGCGCCTGTCGCGGCCCTGGCTGCGGGCCGGGTTCGTGCTGACCCTCGTGGGTTACGGCACCAAGATGGGCCTGGCGCCCCTCCACACCTGGAAGCCGGATGCCTACGGCGAGACGCCGGGGATCGTGGGCGCCCTGCTGGCCGGGGGGGTCACCAGCTGCGCCTTCCTCGCCCTGCTGCGGATCTACGCGGTGGTGGGGGCGGCGGGCGAAGGCGCTTTCGCCCGGGAGCTGCTGGTGGCCTTCGGCATGCTCTCCATGGCCTGGGCCCTGGTGTTCATGATCCGGCAGACGGACATCAAGCGGCTGCTCGCCTACTCCAGCGTGGAGCATATGGGCATCCTCGTCTTCGGCATCGGCATCGGGGGACTGGCGGCGAAGTTCGCCCTCTTCCACCTGGCGGCCAATGCCCTGGTGAAGAGCGTGCTCTTCCTGTCGGCGGGCAACATCCATCGCAGCTACGCCAGCAAGCAGCTGCCCTTCGTCACGGGCGCCCTCCGCCGCACGCCGGTGTCCGGGTGGCTCTTCCTCCTGGCCTTCCTGGCCATCACGGGCATGCCGCCCTTCGCGCCCTTCCTCAGCGAGTTCAACATCGCCGCCGGGGCCCTCGGCACGGGCCACCTCCTCGGCGGATCGGCCTTCCTCATCCTGCTGGGCGGCATCTTCCTGGCCATGAGCGAGACCGTGGTGAAGGTGGTCTTCGGCACGCCCAGCGCCCAGCGGGTCCGCACGCCCTACAAGGACGCGCCGGCCACCACGGCGCCCCTCATCGTGGCGCTCGGCCTGGCGCTGATCCTGGGCGTCTGGATGCCCCGGCCGCTCCAGGCCATGCTCGAGCACGCCGCCACCTCGGTCGACCGGACCCCCCCACCGGCCGAGGGCCTCCCTTCCGCCCGCCTGGAGGTACGGCCATGAGCGCTGAGCTGCCGGTCCTCCGCAATGGCCAGTGCCTGCCCCTGCGGGAGGTGCCGGAGCTGCCCATCCGCGACTTCCGCGAGGCCATCCTGCGGCGCATCCAGGAGGGGGATCGCCTCGCCTGCCTGTGCGCGGACTTCGACCTGCAGCTCGTGGCCGTACTCGCGGAGGATGCCGGGAAGGCCCTCCGCGTCCTGCGCACGAAGCTGGACGCGCCCCGCTATCCCGCCCTCACGCCGGACTGCCCCCAGGCCCACCTCTTCGAGCGGGAGATCGCCGAGCAGACCGGCATCGTCCCCGAGGGCCATCCCTGGCTCAAGCCGGTGCGGTTCCACCTGCCCTGGAACGGCGCGCCGGATCCCTGGCAACGCGACGGAGCGCCGGCCCCCGGGGTGATGGACTTCTACCGCGTGGAGGGCGAGGAGGTCCACGAGGTGGCCGTGGGGCCCGTCCATGCGGGCGTCATCGAGCCCGGCCACTTCCGCTTCCAGTGCCACGGCGAGCGCGTCTTCCACCTGGAGATCGCCCTGGGCTACCAGCATCGGGGCGTGGAGAAGGCCCTGCTCGGCGGCCCCCATCCCCTCAGCCTCAAGCAGGCGGAGACGGCCTGCGGGGACAGCAGCATCGCCCACGCCTGGGCCTACTGCCGCCTGCTGGAGGGCCTGGCGGACGTCCAGGTGCCGGCCCGCGTGGACCTGGTGCGGGGGGTGGCCCTGGAGCTGGAGCGCGTCGCCAACCATGTGGGGGACCTCGGCGCCCTGTCGGGCGATGTGGGCTTCCTGCCCACGGCCTCCTTCTGCGGGCGCATCCGGGGCGACTGGCTGAACCTGAGCGCCGAGGGCTGCGGCAGCCGCCTGGGCCGGGACTGGCTGCGCCCGGGAGGCCTCCGGCAGGAGCTGGAACCCGCCCTGGCCGCCCGGATGCTGCCGCGCCTGGAGCACGCCTGGACGGACACGAAGGATGCGGTGGAGTTGTTGTGGGGCGCCGCCTCCGTGATGATCCGCTTCGAGGCCGCGGGGCGGGTGGATCCGGACCGGGCCCGGGAGATCGGCCTGGTGGGCGTGGCGGCGCGGGCCTCCGGCCTGGGCCGGGACGTGCGCCACGATCATCCCTTTGGGCCGTACGGAACCCGCCCCGTTCCCGTGGCGCAGGCCGAGAGCGGCAACGTGCACTCCCGGGCCTGGGTGCGCTGGGTGGAGGTGGGCGAGAGCACGCGCTTCCTCTCAACGGCATTGGCCTCTCTTGCAGAGAGCGAGGCCGCCCCCAAGCCGGCGCCCCTGCCGCCCCTGGCCCCCGAGCAGCTGTGCGTGTCGCTCACGGAAGGGTGGCGCGGCGAGGTGCTCCACCTGGCCTGGACGGACGCCCAGGGCCGCTTCGCCCGCTACAAGATCGTGGACCCCTCCTTCCACAACTGGTTTGGGCTGGCCCTGGCGCTCCGCGGGGAGCAGGTCTCGGACTTCCCCCTGTGCAACAAGAGCTTCAACCTCTCCTACTGCGGGCACGACCTATGATCCACATCCTGCTCTCCCGCTGGCGCCAGGGCTACCGCACCTTGCCCTACCCGAAGGCACTGCCGGCCCTTCCGGATCGGTTCCGGGGCCGCCCGCGGATCCAGGCAGAGCGCTGCCCCGACGGCTGCCGGGCCTGCGCGGACGCCTGCCCCACCGAGGCCATCACATTCGGAAGCACGGGCCCGCGAATCGATCTCGGCCGCTGCCTCTTCTGCCCCGATTGCGTGGAGGCCTGCCCCGAGGGCGCCATCGAATACACGCAGGAACACCGCCTCGCCACCCGCACGCGGGAGGACCTGAGCCTGGATCCGGTGGAGGAATATCGGCTCGCCGCGGCTCTGGACGGTGAGATGAAGCGGCTCTTCGGCCGGTCGCTCAAGCTCCGGGTGGTGAGCGCGGGCGGCTGCAACGGCTGCGAGGTGGACGTGAACGTGCTGGGCACCCTGGCCTGGGACCTCGGGCGCTTCGGCATCCAGTACGTCGCCTCGCCGCGCCACGCCGACGGCCTGCTCCTCTGCGGCCCGGTGACGCGGAACATGGAGCTGGCCGTCCGCAAGACCTACGACGCCGTGCCCGGACCCAAGCTCGTCATCGCCGTGGGCGCCTGCGCCATCGCCGGCGGCCCCTACCTCCGACAGGCGGAGCAGCTCGGCGGCGCCGCGTCGGTGCTGCCGGTGGACCTCTTCATCCCCGGCTGCCCGCCCCATCCGCTGACCATCCTGGATGGCCTGCTGCGGCTGCTGGGCCGCCTGGAGGCGGAGGGGCGGACGGGGACCCGGGCTGGCTCCTAGGCGTAGAACCCGCGGTACTTCATGGCCTGGGCCACGCGGTCCAGGGCCAGGATGTAGGCGCCGATGCGGGGGTTGGTCTTGTACTTGTCGGTGGTGGCGAAGGTGGCCTGGAAGGCGTGGGTCATGTAGTCCACCAGGCGCTCGTTGACCTCGCGCTCACGCCAGTAGAAGCCCTGGCGGTTCTGCACCCACTCGAAGTAGCTGACGGTCACGCCGCCCACGTTGGCCAGGATGTCGGGCACCACGAGGACGCCGTGCTCCAGCAGGATGGGATCGGCTTCAGGCGTGGTGGGGCCGTTGGCGCCCTCCACGATGACCTTGGCGCGGACCTGGGCCGCGTTGGCTTCCGTGATCTGGTTCTCCGAGGCTGCGGGCACCAGGATGTCCACCGGATGGGTGAGCAGCGCCGTGGGATCCATGGGTTCGGCCCCCCGGAAGCCGACGACGGTGCGGGCCTCGGCCACGTGCTTGAGCAGGGCGTGGATGTCCAGGCCCCGGTCGTTCTTGACGGCGCCCTGGATGTCGCCGATGGCCACGATGCGGGCTCCGGCCTCATGCAGGAGCCGCGCGGCCTGGCTGCCCACGTTGCCGAAGCCCTGCACGGCCACGGTGGCGCCGGCCAGGGGCTTGCCCAGGCGCTGCATGGCCTCGCGGGCGGTGATGAGGATGCCGCGGCCCGTGGCCTCGGTGCGGCCCAGGCTGCCACCCAGGCCCAGGGGCTTCCCGGTCACCACGGCGTTCTCGGTCTGGCGGACGTGCATGGAGTAGGTGTCCAGCACCCAGGCCATGGTCTGGGCGTCCGTGCCCATGTCGGGGGCGGGCACGTCGCGGTCGGGGCCGATGATGTCCATGATCTCGGCGATGTAGCGGCGGGTGAGCCGCTCCTTCTCGCCCAGGCTCAGCTTGGCGGGATCGCACACGATGCCGCCCTTGCCGCCGCCGAAGGGCACGTCCACCACGGCGCACTTCCAGGTCATCCAGGCCGCGAGGGCCTTCACCTCGTCCAGGGTCACGTTCATGTCGTAGCGGATGCCGCCCTTGGCGGGCCCGCGGGCGATGTTGTGCTGCACCCGGTAGCCGGTGAAGACCTCCCAGTGGCCGCTGTCCATGAGGACCGGCAGGCTCACGATCATGGAGCGGCTGGGCGCCATGAACACCTTGAAGAGTGCGTCATCCAGACCGTAGAGCTGGGAGGCGACCCGCAGGCGGGCCTGCATGGCTTCAAAGGCGTTGGTCTGGTCGGTCGGCATGGGAGGTCAGCTCCTACGGACGGGCATCGGAGGTGGAGTGGGTCTCGGCGGGCAGCTCCAGCTCGCGGCCGGCGCTCCAGAGCCCCTCAAGGTTGTAGTGCCGGCGGGTCTCCTCGTCCATGACGTGGACCACGAGGTTGCCGTAGTCGAGCAGCACCCAGTTGCCGTTGGCTTCGCCCTCGCGCGAGATGGGGCGCTCGTCGGCCAGCTTGAGGGCATCCTCGATGGCCTCGGCGATGGCGCGGTTCTGCCGGTCGCTCCCCCCGCTCATGAAGGCGAACACATCGGTGAAGCTGGCGATGTCCTTCACGTCCACGAGTCGGATGCGGAAGGCTTTCTTGGACCGGGCGGCGTCGACGACGGTCGCGAGCCGGGAATCAAGGGTCATGCGGGCTCCAGAGCAGGCTAACGATACAGGTTTTCGGCGCGGATGGCAGCCAGAACTTGGGCTGGAAGGCCCCCGGGATCCTGGGCAGGATCCGCCGCCAGGCGCCGGCGGAGGTCCGTGGAGGCGAGGTCTGTGTCGGTCGAGGGCAGCCAGACCAGCTCGCCGGGCCCGCCGGACCAGGTGGTGGTGGGCCGCAGGCCCGGGATCGCGGGCAGTCCGGCCTCGGCACCGGGGCGCCGGCCCACGGCGAGGGAGGCCAGCTGGACGATCCGCTCCGGGCGGCGCCAGGCGGCGAAGTCCGCCAGCTGGTCGCTGCCCATGACGAGGATCCAGCCCGTGCCGGGCTCTCGGGAAGCCAGTGCCTCCAGGGTGTCCACGGTGTAGCTGGTGCCACCCCGCTCCAGCTCCACCCGCTCCACCCGGCAGCGGGGGTCGAAGGCGCGCAGGGCCACGGTCAGCAGGTGCAGGCGGGCCTCCGCCCCCGGGCCGCCGGGATCGGGCTTGTGGGGGCTGAGGGCCGTGGGCACGAAGCGGAGCTCGTCCAGACCCAGGTGCTCCAGCGCCAGGCGCGCCAGCTTGAGGTGGCCTTGGTGTGGGGGATTGAACGCGCCCCCGAGCAGGCCGACGCGCACTACCAACCCTCGTCCTTGGGGACCGCTTCCTTCTGGCCGGCCAGGATCTTCAGGGCATCGTCCACCGCGAAGGCCAGCTCGCGGAGGCCCTCGCCGGTGACGCCCGAGATGAAGACGGGCTTCTGCCCCCGGTCGGCGCAGATGGCTTCGAAGGCGGCCCGGCGCTCCTCGTCCTGGAGGGCGTCGAGCTTGGTGCCCACCAGCCAGCGGGGCTTGGCGGCCAGGACGGGGCTGAAGGCCAGCACCTCGCCCTCGATGATGCGGATGGCCTCGGCGGGCTCGGTGATGGGATCGGAGAGATCCACCAGGTGCAGCAGCATGCGGGTGCGCTCCACGTGGCGGAGGAACTGGATGCCCAGTCCCGCGCCGCCCGCGGCGCCTTCGATGAGGCCGGGGATGTCGGCGATGACCCAGCTGTCGAGCAGGTCGCCGCCGAAGCGGTCCAGGCTCACCACGCCGAGCTGGGGCTCCAGGGTGGTGAAGGGGTAGTCCGCGATCTTCGGTCGGGCCGCGCTGAGGCGGCTCACCAGGGTGCTCTTGCCGGCGTTGGGGAAGCCCACCAGGCCCACGTCCGCGATGAGCTTCAGCTCCAGGTCGAGGTTGCGCTCCTCGCCGTCCTCACCGGGCTGGTGATGGCGCGGGGTGCGGTTGGTGGAGCTCTTGAAGTTCGTGTTGCCCAGGCCACCGCGGCCACCCCGGGCCACGCAGACGGATTCGCCGTCGGCCAGCAGCTCCGCCAGCACCTCGCCGGTCTCGCCGTCCTTCACCACGGTGCCGAGGGGCACCTCCAGGGTGATGTCGAGGCCGTCCCGGCCATGGCGCATGCAGCCCTCGCCCTGGCGGCCGCGCTCGGCGGCGAAGTCACGCTTGTGGCGGTAGGGGTTGAGGGTGTTCAGGGCCCGGTTGGCCCGGATGAAGATGGAGCCGCCCTTGCCGCCGTCACCGCCGTCGGGCCCACCCTCGGGGGCGAACTTCTCGCGGCGGAAGCTCATGGCGCCCGATCCGCCGTGGCCGGCGGCGACGCGGAGCTGGACATGGTCAAGGAACATGGTGGGGGATCATTTCAAGAAGGGGGTTGAATGTTCACAGGCCGGGCTCCGCCCGGCCTGTGAACGGGGGTCCCGGGGGTGTGCGCGCAGCGCGGAACCCCCGGACAACATCAACCTTCGATGGGATCGATGTGGATGAAGCGGCCAGCCTGGCCCTTGTCCTGGAAGCGCACCTTGCCGTCGATCTTGGCAAAGAGGGTGTGGTCCTTGCCCATGCCGACGTTGATGCCGGCCTTGAACTTGGTGCCGCGCTGGCGGACGAGGATGGAGCCGCCGGGGACGACTTCCCCGCCGAACTCCTTCACGCCGAGGCGCTGGGAGTGGGAATCACGACCGTTGCGGCTGGAACCGACGCCTTTTTTATGAGCCATGGAAGTACCTCTTAAGCTTGATGTCGAATGGAATGAAAAGGCTTTGCTCTACCTGTTTTCGCCTCAGGCGAAAACAGCCGGACTAGGCCTTAATGCTCTTGATCCGAACTTCCGTGTAGCCCTGGCGGTGGCCCTGGGTGCGCTGGTAGGTGGTGGTCTTCTTCTTCTTGAAGATGATGACCTTCTTGGCACGGTCGTGGGTGATGACCTCGGCCTCGACCTTGGCGCCCTTCACGGTGGGCTGGCCCACCTTCAGGTCCCCGTCGTTGTCGATGAGGAGCACGTCCTCGAAGGTCACGGCCTGCTTGGGATCCTTCTCCAGCAGCTCCACGCGGAGGATATCGCCCTCGGCGACGCGGTACTGCTTCCCGCCGGTCTTGATGATTGCGAACATGGAAACCTCTTTGATTGGGGCGCGGGGGCGGCGGTCCATCGGACGCACTTGGGAGCCCACGGCCAGGGCAAGGCCCATCAGTATGCGGGGAAAGCCCTGTCACCTCAAGGGAAATTCCTGCAGCCAGGGGCAGTTGGCCTGCGGCCACGGGGGATTGGGTTCCAGATACCGCCCCGGGGATGGGATGATCGGGGGCCGGAGATTCCCATGGGCCGTGACTTCCAGACCTTCCTGAAGCAGCTCGAGGCCGCGGGTGATCTGCACCGTGTGGCCGCTGAAGTCGATCCATTCCTTGAGATGGGCGCCATCGCCGACCGGGTGTCCAAGCAGCCCGGGGGCGGCAAGGCCCTGTATTTCGAGAAACCCGCCGGCAAGGCCATGCCCGTGGCCATGAACGCCTTCGGCAGCCTGAAGCGCATGGAGCTGGCCCTGGGCGTGGACCAGGAGCCCCGCGGCCTGGACGCCATCGCCGACCGCATCGAGAAGCTGGTGCAGGAGGCCATGCCCAAGCCCGGCACGGGCTTCTTCGAGAAGCTGGCCAAGCTGCCGGTGCTGGCCGAAGTCTCCAACTGGATGCCCAAGACCGTGCGCAAGGGGCTCTGCCAGGAGATCGTGCTGAAGGGCGACCAGGTGAAGCTCACGGACCTGCCCGTGCTCACCACCTGGCCCGAGGACGGCGGTCCCTTCATCACGCTCGGCATGAGCCACACCCGCAACAAGCAGACCGGGCACCGCAACACCGGACTCTACCGGCTGCAGGTCTACGACGACCGGACCCTGGGCTTCCACACCCAGCTGCACCACGATGGTGCCCGCAACCGCCACGGCTATGGCAAGGACGAGCGCATGCCCGTGGCGGTGAGCTTCGGCGGCGACCCGGCCCTCACCTACGCCGCCACGGCCCCCCTGCCGCCCTTCCTCAGCGAAGTGATGTTCGCGGGTTTTCTGCGGGGGGAGGGCATCGAGATGGTGTCCTGCGTGACGAATGACCTGGAGGTGCCTGCCGACAGCGAGCTTGTCATCGAGGGCTACGTGAACCCCGGCGAGCTGCGCCGCGAGGGCCCCTTCGGCGACCACACGGGCTACTACTCCCTGGCCGACGACTACCCCGTGCTGCACGTCGAAGCCATCACCATGCGGAAGAATCCCGTCTTCCCGGCGACCATCGTGGGCCGCCCGCCCCAGGAGGACGCCTACCTGGGCCTGGCCACGGAGCGGATCTTCCTGCCCCTGCTGCGCATGGTGCTGCCGGAGATCCGCGACATGCACCTGCCCGCGGCCGGCGCCTTCCACAACCTGGTGATCCTGTCGATGAAGAAGGAGTATCCCGGCCACGCGCAGAAGGTCATGAACGCCATCTGGGGCACGGGCCAGATCATGTTCACCAAGGGCATCGTGGTGGTGGACGAGGACATCGATCCCCACGACCTGAACGAGGTGCTCTTCCGCCTCACCAGCAACGTGGATCCGAAGCGGGACCTGCTCTTCACGGAGGGCCCGCTGGACGTGCTGGACCACAGCGCCGACCGCTTCGCCTTCGGCAGCAAGGTGGGCATCGACGCCACCCGCAAGAACCGCCCCTGGGACGGCTTCCCCCGCGAGTGGCCGCGGGACCTGGTCTTCCCCGGGGAGATCCTGGACCGCATCGGCAAGCGCTGGAAGGACTACGGCCTCTGATCGGAGTACACAGCGAAGCCCGGCTGCGCCGGGCTTCGCGCGGGGGTTCGGGGGTGTGCGCGCAGCGCGTAACCCCCGGCGGGTATGGCGAAGCCCGGCTGTGCCGGGCTTCGCGCGGGGGTCCGGGGGGAGGCTCCACCTCCGCGAGCCCAATGGGCGAGTGGGAGCCACGCCCGCGTGGCGTCAGGTGGAGGTGCGCAAGCGCGACCTTAGATCCCGGCCACGCATGCGTGGCAAGGAGAACTCCGGGAGAGCAAAGCGAAGCCCGGCTGTGCCGGGCTTCGCGCAGGGGTCCGGGGGGAGGCTCCACCTCCGCGAGCCCAATGGGCGAGCGGGAGCCACGCCCGCGTGGCGTCAGGTGGAGGCGCGCAAGCGCGACCTTAGATCCCGGCCACGCATGCGTGGCTGGGAGGGCCCCCGGAGAGCAAAGCGAAGCCCGGCTGTGCCGGGCTTCGCGCGGGGGTCCGGGGGTGTGCGCGCAAGCGCGGAACCCCCGGAGAATATTAAAACCGGATGGTCACGCCGGCCTGGAGGGCATCGGCATTGAAGCCGGGGTCGATCTTGCTGTAGACGTAGCGGACCTCGGTCCCCACGGTGGCATTCCACTGGTAGCCCACGCCGGCCGCCAGGCCCAGCTTGGTGGTGTCGGCGGTCACCTTGGAAAAGGCGTCCTTGGTCTCGAAGGACCAGCGCACGACGGCGAGGCCGCCGGTGAGATACAGCCCCTCGGGCTTGCCTGCGATGAAGTAGAGGTAGTCGCCGCCCAGGCTCAGGTTCCAGGCGCTCTGCTTGAGGCTGCCGAAGGAGGCCTCGGGGAACACGCTGTAGTCGAGGCGGGGCCGCAGCATGTGGCCATCGCCCAGGTCGAAGGTGCCGTGGACGCCCACGCCGGGGCCGGGCTTGCTGTCCACGAAGTCCTTCAGGTCGCCCAGGGGGATGTTCACCAGACCCTGCACACCGTACCGGGGGGCCTCGGCCTGGAGGGACAGCGCGGCAGCAGCCAGGACAGCCAGGGTCAGCGGGGACGAGATCTTCATGGTTCCTCCGGGATGGCGCGCGGACCCAGGATGGGCCGACCGGGCGCCCGGGGCCATGGTGCCACAAAAACAGGGATTCCACCTCTCTTCGGAGGTGACGAAAACGGAACTAGAAATAAAGATCTAGCTCGAGTTGAATCCGATCGTGATTCGGTTATTTCCAATGAAAAGGCGCCCTTGCGGGCGCCTTTTCGGGGAAGGGGGCGGACCTACTCGCCGTTCTCGGTGCGGCGCTCCTTGAGGCGGCCGGCCTTGCCGAGCTTCTCGCGCAGGAAGTAGAGCTTGGCGCGGCGGACCTTGCCGTGGCGCACGACTTCGAGCTTGTCGATGGTGGGGCTGTTGAGGGGGAAGATGCGCTCCACGCCCACGCCGCTCGCGACCTTGCGGACGGTGAAGGAGGTGCGCATGCCACCGCCCTTGATGCCGATGACGATGCCCTGGAAGAGCTGGATGCGCTCCTTCTCGCCTTCCTTCACCTTGACGTGCACCTTCACGGTGTCGCCAGGCGTGATGCGGGGCAGGTCGGACCGAAGCAGGCTGGCTTCGAGCTGGTCGATGATGTGGCTCATGTGGGCTCCTGGGCCAGCGGTCCCACACCGAGATCGGCGGACATGGCTCGAAAGTCCCCAGACGGGGAGTCCATCAGTCTATCGGAATGGACGGGAAAGGGAAGTGGTTATTGGAGCTTCCAGCCCTTCCACCCCCTGGGCTTGGGCCGGCCCCAATCCTCGAGGTGCTCCACCTGCCAGGCGCACCACTGGGCGGGGCGGTCCAGGGCGGGCAGGCGGTCTTTCAAATAGATGGACCAGAGGTCGGGCCGGAGCTGCTTCGTGCGGACCATGGCCTCGCGGAGGCGCCAGAGGCGGATGGCGCCGTGGTCGCCTCCCTGGAGCACGGCCGGCACGTCGAGGCCCTCGAAGGTCGCGGGGCGCGTGTAGTGGGGGTGGTCCAGCAGGCCCGTGGCGAAGCTGTCCTCCGCCGCGGAGGCTTCGTTGCCCAGCACGCCGGGCAGCCAGCGGCAGACGGCGTCGATGAGGAAGAGGGCCGGCAGCTCGCCACCGCTGAGGACCGCCTCGCCCACGCTCAGCTCCTCGTCCACGCACCGCTCCACGGCGCGCTGGTCCAGGCCCTCGTAGCGGGTGCAGACGAGGATCAGCTGGTCGAGGCGGGCCAGCTCCAGCACCTTGGCGTGGGTGAGCGGCGGAGCCGCCGGGCTGAAGTGGATGACGCGCCCGACCCCTTCCCGGGGCACTGCGGCCAGGGTGGCCCGCAGCACCTCGGGCCGCAGCACCATGCCCGGCCCCCCGCCGAAGGGGGCGTCGTCCACATGGCCGAAGGTGTTGCCTGAGTAGGGGCGGTAGCTGTGGGTGTGGAGGCCGTGGCCCAGCTCGCGGAAGGCCCGGCCCGTGATGCCGAGGCGGGCGGCCTCGAAGTACTCGGGAAAGAGGGTGAGGGCGTCGATTCTCATGACCTGGCCACGGCGTGGAAGGCCTTCACGAAGGTCCGGACGATGAGGTCGAAGCTGAGGGCGAAGTACAGGGTGTTGGCGACGGCTCCGGCCGCGCCGATCCAGGCCCAGGTGGGGCGCTCCTCCAGCAGGGCGGCGCCCAGGAGGCAGAGGATGGCCGCGGGCAGCTGGTTGCCGAAGGGCAGGGGCACGGGGACGGCCAGCAGGAAGCCGGTCCAGGCGATGCCGGCGCCCACCCAGCGGTGGTTGATGGGGCGACGGGTGGCGCTGCGCCAGCGGAAGCGGTCCATCTGGCTCTCGAGCTTGGCCAGGGCGTTCTTGATGCGGCCCTTGTGGATGGGCTGGGCCTGCACCCGGCGGGGAACCCAGGGATGGGGGGTGCCCCAGGCCAGCTGGGCCCCGAGGGCCATGAGGCCGATGCCCCCCACGGGAGCCAGCCCGAGGTTCAGGCCCGGCACCAGGCTCGGCATGGACAGCAGCAGCGTCAGCAGCCCGTAGGTCTGCTCCCCGGCCGCATCCAGCAGCTCGCCGAGCGTGATCTCGCCTTCCGCGTCCAACAGGGCGTGGAGGGTCTCGAAGAAGGGTTTCGGCACAGGCTGCACCGGTCCAGGATGACTGAAAAAAGGCCTCATCGGACGGTGCATGCGCCGTCCGACATCTTTCGTCAGTCCTCAGTCCCCGGTCTTCGGATTGGGGGCCTGCTTGCTTGCCCCTCCCGCACCAGCTGGCCGCAGGCGCCGGCCACGTCCTGGCCCCGGCTGCGGCGGACGCTCACGGGCAGATCGGCGTCGGACAGCAGGCGGCAGAGGGCGCCCACACGGGCTTCGTCCGGGGGCTCGAAGCCGCTGCCTTCGTGGGGGTTGAAGGGGATCAGGTTCACCTTGGCGGGGAAGCGCCGGGCGAAGACCGCGAGGCGGCGGCCGTCCTCCAGGCTGTCCGTGACGCCCTTCAGCAGCACGTACTCCAGGGTGATGCGCTCGCCGGACTGCAGGGGGAAGGCGGCCAGGGCGGCGGCCAGGGCCTCCAGGTTCCAGACGCGGTTCACGGGCATGATGGCCGAGCGGTGGGCATCGGTGGTTGCATTCAGGCTGAGTGCCAGGCGCGGCCGCTTCGGGAAGGCGGCCAGCCGCTCGATGCCGCTCACCAGCCCCGAGGTGGATACGGTGATGCGCCTGGGCGGGATGGCCAGGCCCTTGGGATCCGTGAGGAGGGCGAAGGCGGCCATGAGGTGGTCGAGGTTGTGCAGGGGCTCGCCCATGCCCATGAACACCAGGTTCACGGGGCGGCCTTCCGGGTGGCCGTGGTGGTTCAGCATGGCCACCACCTGCCCCGCGATCTCCGCGGCCGTGAGGTTGCGGATGATGCCCATCTGGCCCGTGGCGCAGAAGGTGCAGCCCATGGCGCAGCCCACCTGGCTGGAGAGGCAGAGGGTCACCCGATCGAGCTGTTCCTCGGAACCCACGAAGCCAGGGGCAGGCTCCGCCTGTCCCTGGCGCGGGGGCTCCGGGGGTGTAGGTCGCAGACCGGACCCCCGGACGAAGTACGGCATGAACACGCCCTCGACCTGTTTCCCATCGGCAAGGTCGAAGACATGCTTGGTGGAATGGTCCGCGGAGGTCTGGCTCTGGACGATGACGGGCCAGGTCAGGTCCACCTCGGCCTCCAGGCGCGTCCGCAGGGCCTTGGACAGGCTGGAGAACTGCTCCCAGCGGGTCCAGCGCTGTCGGTAGAGGCCGTCGAAGAGCTGGCCGCCCCGCCAGGCGGGCTCGCCGAGGGTCGCCATCAGGGCCCTCAGGCCCGTCGCATCCAGGCCCGCGGCGTTGGGACGCCCGGCGGTGCCAGCTTCCGGGGCCGGCCGATCCCAGGGCTGGGCCATCTCAGTCCATCCGGATCTTGAAGGACTTCATGAGGCGCTTGTCGTCCTCGGAGAAGGGCTGTTCCGGTCCCTCCTGCGGAAGGGTCTCGTCGTGGCCCTCGCCGCGGAGCCGGATGGGCGCGGCCTCGAGGATGAGCATGAGGCCGTAGCCCTGGGCCTGGATCTGGAAGGTGAGGTCGCGGCAGTGATCGTCCTCGGCCAGGGCCTTGACCAGCGAATCGCCCAGCTCGCTCACCAGGTGATGCAGGTTCTCAGGCAGATCCATGGGGCCTCCGTCATCCAGGATACCAGCGAGACTCCTACCCCAGCCCGAACCAGCCCCGGACCTGGCGGGTCCACTGGGCCTGGCGGGACTCCATGGGCAGGCCGCCATCCGGCGCGGTGCGCTGACCTTCTCTCTCAAGTCGCGGAACATGGGGGAGAGGATGCGCCTATTCGACGGCGCGGAAGGCCGCCACGGCGCGCTCGGGCTCGCCATCCCAGAAGGGCCGGATGGCGGCCACACCGGCCAGGCGGGCATGGCGGAGCCGGGTCGCGTTCCCCGGCTCCACGCCGCCCAGGGCCAGGATCCGCGGCCCCCCGGGCGGGAGGCCGTCCAGGAAGCGGGCCAGCCGTTCCGGCCCCCAGGGGGCACCCTTGCCGGGGCTGGGGAAGACCGGGGAGACGAGCAGCTGGTCCACGCCGTGCCGTGACTCCCACTGGCCCTCAGCGTGCAGAGGGCGCGAGAGGGGCACCAGGCCCGGTTCCACCTCGGGGTGGGCCTCCGGCGCGTGGAGGCCGCAGCCCGCGGCGAAGGCCACATCCAGGCGGCCGGCCACCCAGAGCGCCAGTTCCGGCGCGGTGTCCTGGCACCAGGCCGCGGCCGCCAGTAGGGCCCGCGCCTCCAGCTGCTTCTCGCGGATCAGGAAGCCATCCACGCCCGCACGCAGCACGGCGGCCCAGCGCGCGCGGTCGAAGCCAAGCCCCGGGGTGATGGCGAGGAGGATCATCCGAAGAGGCCCGTGAGCACGGCCGGATCCACCTTGGGAAGGCCCAGGACCGCGGCGTTCTCGACCGCATGTTCGGGCCGGCCCATGCCGCAGAGCGCCACGGTGACCCCGGGGCAGGACCGCGGGAACTGCAGCGCGGCCTGCGCCGGAGTCGCTCCCCCCAGCGCCGCCACGACGTCCGCGGGCAGCTGGGTGAGGATGCGCGCCTGCATGATCGAGGCGGAGGTCTGCACGGAGAGCCCCGCGGCCTGGGCCGCCCGGAGCGGCGTCATCCGCTCGCCGCGGAACAGCTGGGTGGGCGCCAGGAAGGCCTCGGGCAGGGCGAGGTTCAGGGGCAGCTGGATCCAGCGGAAGTGGTGGTCCCGACCCCCGGCGGCCTCGGCGGCGGCCAGCAGGCGCTCGAGGCTGAGGTGGTCGGGCCGTCCCGGCGGCACCCGGAACCCGTTCCAGGTGGCCACGCCGTAGGCGCGGATCTTCCCGGCCCGCAGGAACCCTTCGCAGGCCTCGAAGGCCTGCTGGATGGCCGCATGGAAGGCCTCGGGGCCGAGGTGGGGGAGCTGCTGCTCCGGGTTGTGGAGGTGGAAGAGGTCCACGGAGGCCACCCCCAGCGCGGCCAGGCTCACCTCCAGCTGGTGGGCCAGGTAGCGCGGGCTCATGGCGTGGCAGCCGTCCACGACCTCGTCCGGGCGGAGGATGCCGGGAGCCTCGAGCACCCGCCGGAACCAGGCCGCGGAATCCTCGCCGGGGCTGCCGTCGCCCATGGGCAGGTAGCCGGCCTTGGTGGAGACGAAGAACCCATCCCGGGGCCGGCCGGCGAAGGCGGCGCCCAGGGCCCGCTCCGACCGGCCGCCCCGATAGTTGGCCGCGGTGTCGAACACCGTGCCGCCCGCCGCGAGGAAGGCCCCGGCGGCCTGGACATAGCCCTCATCCGCGGCGGAAGTGGATGGTCCCAGGTAGGTGCCGAGGCCGAGGCTGCTCAGGTCCATGCCGCCTCCCGCGGTTGGGTTGAAGCGAGGCCCGGCTCGGCCGGGCCGAGTGTGGGGGCCCGGGGGTGTGCGCGCAGCGCGGGACCCCCGGACGACCTCAACTATCCAGATCTTCCTTCACGCCGCCGGTGCCCATGGTCACCAGGCGGTCCGCCGCGCGGCGGGCCCATTCGGAGCCGGGGTAGCTCTCCACCAGCTTCTGGTAGTAGCTCCTGGCCTCATCCCGGAAGCCCTTGATGCGCTCGGTCGTGAAGGCTGTGAAATCCTTCGAGTACTGCTCCTTCTGCTCAACAGTGAGGGTCCTGAGATCCTCCTTCTGGAACTTGGCAGCATAGTCTTTCGCGTACTGGGTCGCTTCCTCCGGGGTGACCAGCCGCTGGCGCAGGGCCTCGCCGAGGTAGAAGTAGGCCCGCTCGCGGTCCACGTAGTCCGGGTAGGTCTCCAGCAGGGCCTTCAGGCGCCGCTCGGCGCCGGGATAGTAGTAGACGTTCACGTAGAAGACGCCCACCACCAGCTCGTGCTCGGCGATGCGCCGCCAGCACTGGAGGACCTTGGCCTTGGCCTCCCCGGCGTAGGGGCTGCCCGGCGACTCCGCCAGCAGCTGCTGGAAGCCCTCCAGGGCCTTGCGGGTCTCCGTCTGGTCGCGTTCCGCGCTCTCGATGGAGGAGAAGTGGCAGAGGGCCCGGTGGTACAGGGCGTAGTCCCGGAGTTCGTGGCGGGGGAAGTAGTTCAGGAAGCTCGTGTACTCCACTTCGGCTTCGGGAAAGCTGGGGCTGCCCTGGAAGAAGAAGCTGTCGCCCAGCATGAGCTTGGCCTTGGGGAACTCAGGCGAGCCCGGGAGGTACTGCTCCAGGTGGCGGAGGGTGATCCGGGCCTCGTTGAACTTCCCCTGCTTCATCTGCTTGTCCGCCGTGGCCATCAGCACGGCAGAGGTCGTGGTCTGGTCGGCCGTCTTCGGCTTGCGGCAGCCCAGGCCCAGTCCCGCGATCAGGAGGGTGAGGGACAGGGCGGTGAGGATGCGCTTCATGCGGACTCCGGAGACAGCATTTCAGACATGGCGGGACGGAGCGAAGGGTTCCAGGGGCGGAGGGAAGGATTCCAAGCCTGGCACAGGTGCTCGAGCCAGGGTTCGGCCAGGGCCTGGGCCTGGCCTCGGCGCCGGTCGTGGAAGACCTCATGGTAGAAGCCGGCCAGGCGGTGACGTTCCAGCAGGCCGGGCTTCACGGCGGACCACAGGGCCTCGGAGGCGTCGGGATCCACCACCGTGTCCTCGCCGGATTCCAGCAGGAGCATGGGGCGGTCCAGTTCCTGGCCCAGGGGCAGGAGCTCCGTCCGGCCCTCCTCCAGGGCGGCGCCGAAGGCGGCCGTGGCCCAGCGGTGGCAGAGGGGATCCGCCTCGTAGCGCTGCACGAGGACGGGATCCGAGCAGACGCGGCTCTTGTCACCGTGGAGCTGGATGGGCCGGTGGGGCATGAGCCAGCGCAGGAGGCGGGAGAGCAGGACCAGGGCCCGGGAATTGGACCGCACGGCCACGCTGGGGCTCGACAGGATCAGCCCGTCCAGGGTGTCCGCATGCCAGAGCAGGGTCAGCAGCGAGACCAGCCCGCCGAAGCTGTGGCCCAGCACCACCTGGGGGCAGACCGGCAGGGGCGGCATGGGCACGCCGTCCACCACCCGGGCCGTGGCACCGGTGCGCTCGGCGTCGTGGCGCCGTTCCTGGCGGAGGAAGAGGGCGAAGTCGTCCACGAAGGCGCGGATGCCGTCCGCATCGCCCCGGATGCCGCCGGACCGGCCGAAGCCGCTGTGATCCATGCTGGACACGGACCAGCCCAGGCCATGCAGCCAGTGGGCCGTGTGGCGATAGCGCTCGCCATGCTCGCCGTAGCCGTGGGAGATCACCACCCGGCCCTTGGGCTCGGGGTGCTCCCAGCGCGCCCAGGCCAGGGTCACGCCCCCATGGCCCGACAGGACCCCACGGGCAGTGGGCTCCAGATCGGCGGGCAGGACCGGGATCAACTCGGGCATCCCACCAGAATAGCGTGGGGACCGAATCTGCCGGATTGCTTTAAACTCGAAGGTTCCCCGGGGGCCGGGGAGGGAGATGTGAACCATGGATTTCGAGACCCTGGTGCGGGCCAAGAACGAGCTGGAGCCCCGGGTCCGGCAGCTGGTCGCCCACCTCGACCCTGAGCGCAAGGCCCTGGAACTGGAACAGATCGAAGAGCGCACCACGGCTCCGGGCTTCTGGGACGACCCGGAGGCCGCCAAGCCGCTCCTCCAGAAGCGGGGGGCGATCACCGACGACATCGCCCTGGCCAGGCGCCTGACGGGCGGCATCGAGGACCTGGAGACCGGCCTGGAGCTGGCCAAGGAAGACGGGGACATGCTCACCGAGGCCGAGGCGGTGGAAGGCGCTCTCCGCAAGGCCGTCGAGGATGCCGAGCTGCGCATGATGCTCAGCGGCGATCTGGACCACAACCGCGCCATCGTGGCCATCGCCCCCGGCGCCGGCGGCACCGAGAGCCAGGACTGGGCGGCCATGCTGCTCCGCATGTATCTGCGCTTCTGCGAAGCCAAGGGCTGGGGCACGGAGATGCTCGACTACCAGGATGGGGAGGAGGCGGGCATCAAGGGCGCCACCTTCATCGTGGATGCGCCCTTCTCCTACGGCTACCTGCGGGCCGAGGCCGGCGTCCACCGCCTGGTGCGCATCAGCCCCTTCGATTCCGCCAAGCGCCGGCACACCAGCTTCGCGGCCGTGTACGTGAGCCCGGAGCTGGACGACACCATCAACGTGGACATCCCCGAGAAGGACCTCAAGATCGACGTCTTCCGCGCCAGCGGCGCCGGCGGCCAGCACGTGAACCGCACCGAATCCGCCGTGCGCTTCACCCACCTGCCCACGGGCATCGTGGTCAGCTGCCAGAACGAGCGCAGCCAGATCAAGAACCGGGCCACGGCCCTGAAGGTGCTGCAGGGGCGGCTCTACGAGCTGGAGCAGCGGAAGTTCCTGGAGAAGGTGGCCGCCGCCAGCGGCGACAAGGCTGATGTGGCCTGGGGTAGCCAGATTCGCAGTTACGTCCTCCAGCCCTACCAGATGGTGAAGGACCACCGCACCGGCGAGGAGACCAGCCAGACCCAGAAGGTGCTGGATGGCGACATCGATGCCTTCATCCGCGCCCAGCTGCTGGCGAAGTCGCTCAAGGCCGAGGGCTGAGGCGCACTCCAGAAAAGCGCTGACAGGATTAACAGGATTGAATGCAGGATGAACAGGATTAGAACGGGATGATGTTTTTGAATCCTGTTAATCCAATCACTTCATCCTGTTAATCCTGTCCATAGCTTTTCGCTTGAGATCACTCACCCTTGGCGATCTTCTCCTGCTCGTCCCTGGGCAGGCGGAAGACCCAGCGGCCGGTGATGCGGTCCCAGAGGTCGAAGCAGCAGAGCCAGTTCAGGAGGCCGGCCACCATCACGTAGGTGGCTCCGTACTCCTGCGTGAGCGTGCGCACCGGCTCGGTGCCGGCCCCGCCGAAGGCCCAGGCGAGGAGGCCGTACACCGGGCCGACGCCCAGGGTGCCGAAGGCGCCGAGGGTGGGCAGCCAGGCTCCCGCCACGGGCACGAAGACGCCGCCCCTCACGCCATCCACGGCGCCGTACTGCAGCTGGAACGCCGCCAGCAGGCAGAAGAGTACCCAGACGCCGAAGAACACCTTGGCGCGGCCCTTCTCCCCGATCATCCAGTACCCGGCCCCAGGTACCAGCCACTGGAACAGCAGGGGCTTCCAGGCGGCCTGGATGGCCTTCCTGCGGCGGAGGGGCATGGGGAGCCTGAGCGCGGGCGTGGGTTCGGACATGGCTTCAGATTACCCGAGTCTTGGGGGTGGCCAGCCGTGGTCGCGCCGGATCCGGGGGACTGACCCGCTTCCAGGCGAAAATAAATCCGCGACCCTGCGCGGCCCCTCCTCCGGCCTGGTCCGCTGAGTGCAGACATGGCAGTCCTTAGGTCGAGGGTCTAACCAGTATGACCAGGATCTTGTAGGCCAAATGGTTTAGATACTTAAACTTGCGCCAAACAGGACAGGGCACCACTCTTCTGGATTCAACCGCACTCCCCAGCCTCAAGGAGGTGTCCATGAACATCCTGAAACCCATCCTGATCGGGGCCGCACTCGCGGTCCTGCCGCTCGGCCTCAGCCTCGGCTGTGACCAGAAGTCGCAATCCACCTCCGCAGAATCCAAGGATCTCGTCAGCAAGGCCGTGGAAGCGCAGCAGGCCGAAGGCCAGGTCCAGGGCGCCGCCAAGGCCCAGGCCGAGGCGATGGCCAAGGCGGGGGTGCAGCCCAACCCCGCCGGGATCCAGCTGTCGGAGGCCCAGCGGACGCTGCTCGAGGCCCGGGTCAAGGCCGAGAAGGACAACAGCACGGCGGCCCTCCTCCAGGAAATCCTGGATCGGGACAAGGCCATCGGTGAGCTCACCCGGAAGGTGGCCAGGCTCCAGGCTGAGCTGCCCAGGCCCCAGATCGCCACCGAGAAGGACAACCATTTCGCCATGGCTGTGCGCTACCTGAAGGGCCGGGGCCTCTCCGAGGAGAAGGCCAGGACCCTCGCCGCCCGGGCGAACATCCTGGAAGAGCTCCAGCCCGGCTGGCAGGTCTACCACCAGTACGCCGGCGGTGCCTACCTCACGGCCGTCACGCAGGGCAAGGCGGAGATGGGCCCCACCGAGTACCTGCACAACCAGCGGGCGGCTCTCCAGAAGGACCGCGATGACCTCTCCGGCCAGGTGCAGGATCTGGTCGCCCAGCGGACCAAGGTGCAGGAGGAGGTGGACGCCCTCCACACGGAGAAGACCACCCTGACGGCCCAGGTGAGCGAGCTGACGACTCTGAGCCAGGCCCAGAAGGTCAAGCTCAACTCGATGCACTACCTGGTCGGCCAGCGCAAGCAGCTGGTGAACGAGGGCGTGATCATCGTGCCCGTCTTCGCCAAGGACCGCATGGGCCCCAAGGCGGTGGCCTCCCGCTTCGTGAAGGATCTCCCGCTGGACGAGCCGAATCCCGAGGTCCAGATCCAGGCCTCCGAGGTCGGGCTCACGAAGATCAGCAAGGTGAACGTGATCCCGGGCTCCCTGCAGAAGGACAAGGACTACGTCGTGACCCTCGCCCAGGATCGGAAGAACGCCACCATCCGCATCCTGGACCCCGAGCGCCTGCGCAACGACCGCGTGGTGTTCGCGGTGACGGACTGAGTGAGTCCGTCCACAGCTCTGATTTGTGGCATACGTAAAAGCGGGGGCCGAGGCCCCCGCTTTTACGTAGATTCAAAAGAACCTAATCCGTGGCGAACGGCAGCAGCGCGATATTGCGCGCGCGCTTGATGGCTTCGACCAGGGCGCGCTGGTGGACGGCACACACACCGCTGGTGCGGCGGGGCAGCACCTTGCCGCGCTCGGGGGTGAAGGCCTGGAGGGTCTTCACGTCCTTGTAGTCGATCATGGTGGACTTCTCGACGCAGAACTTGCAGAACTTCGCGCGTCGTCCCCCAAAAGCCTTCTTCTTCTTGGGCTTGCCCTTCTTGGCGTCAGCTCGGCGCTTCATCCGACCACCTCCTCAGGTGCACGATCCTTGATGCCGGCCTGGGCCTTGCGCTTGGCCTC